>Ga0070698_100005579_pt1 | contig 13755 bp, 13 predicted proteins | sample KBSK1502metaG_FD_65477 | JGI IMG/M metagenome (GOLD analysis project Ga0070698, IMG submission 65477) | Corn, switchgrass and miscanthus rhizosphere microbial communities from Kellogg Biological Station, Michigan, USA - KBS K1-50-2 metaG | ecosystem: Host-associated > Plants > Roots >... | reverse complement strand
TGGGAGAAAAGTACAGATAATGGTGCCACCTGGAGTTCAACAGGAGTGTCGGGGGGACCTGTATCCCCTACATGGAACGGGTCTGCATGGACATATGATGTTACTTACCCAACATTTATTGCTTATGGTGCAGATAGTGGATCACAATACAGGGTAGTTGTTGCAAGTACATCATCAAATCTTACAAATTCCAGCTGTCGTTTTTCTAACGGAAGCACTATTACATTAACCGTTGATCCATGTGGTTCTTTGCTTGATATAGATATTCTTTCATTCAAAGGAAAAAATGAAAATAACATAGCTAATTTATACTGGACAACTTCTAAAGAAGATGAGCCAGTTAAATATGAAATCCAAAAAAGTAAAGATGGAAGCAGTTTTGTTGCCATTGGTGAAATACCAGGATATCAAAACCCCGCTTCTGAACTAAATTATTATAATTTTGTTGACCCGGATCGATTGGATAATAATCTTACCTGGTACAGGATTAAGGCAATTAAAACTCAAGGTAATAAGTATAAATATTCTAAAGTAATTCAATTAATAGGTGATAAAGCAGGTTTCCAAATCGAATCATTAATTAATCCTTTTAAATCGGAAATTAAATTTGATCTTATTTCAGGTGTTGATGGATTAGTGCAAGTTCAGATTTTTGATCAATATCAGCATAAGCTAAAATCTGCGAATTACAATTTAGTAAAAGGGAAAAACAAGATAATTATTAGTAATACCGATAATCTTCCTGCAGGCTTTTATATTTTAAAAGTGGTAGCGGGTACCAATATTATTAATCGAAAAATAATTAAAAGGAATTAACCTCCACAAACGAGAATATTTGTTTGATTTTTAAAACCCTCTTTAACGAGGGTTTTTTCATGGTAAACCTACTTCACTAAGTACTACACTAAGCACTAAAATCATATTTTTTAATCTGAGTGTATTTTACCAGTATTTGTTCCTTGTACAAACTTTCATATTAGTCTACTTTCATATCATTAAAAATTCTACCTTATGAAAAAGCTTTTTGTTTTTGCCGTAGCATTTATTGCATTTACCGGCTTTACCTTTTCAGGTAAAAATGAGAAAGTTGCCAACAAAGCAACTACTTCTGTTGCAGCTAATGTTGCACATGATTTTACTTATTTCCGTATTCATCACCAGTCAAAAAAGAATGTTGTATTGAGTTGGGGTATTGATACACCAGCAGGTGTTTCATGCTTTAACGTTGAAAGATCCTATGATGGTGACTTTTATGATGTCATCAACCAGGTGCCTTGCAACAATACAGCGAAATTTTCATGGAAAGATGAAGGCATTTTTCCAGGAGTTATTTATTACCGTATTGCTTGTAACATGACTGATGGTTCTACTCATTATTCTGAGATAGAAACGATTCGTGTAGTACAACGCTAATTATTGATGTAAACAGGAAAGGCCCCTTTCCACCCTTTCTTTTTCTGTCTACTTAATAGTGAGAATGATTTTGAGGATTTCAATTTATGCTTATGAAACAATTTTTACTTTCCGTAGTGGGGGTGGTATTTATTTCAGTTATCATTTCCGCACAAATAACGACGCCAATCATTAAAGCGGCTTTTGGTGTAGATGCCGATCTTCGGGCAAACTTTTTCAATGGCTTTGTCCAAAGTGGTAATGATGATTGGTTTAATAATGGTACTGCCGGAACAGGTTTTTATGTTATTGATACAACTGGTGCCGCTGCAATAGTTGCTGGTTATTTGAGTGATGCTTCCCCCTGGCCTAAACGCATGGCTCCTTTATACCGTTCGATGAGCAGGCCTAAGTTCTCGGTTGTTAATAACAGGCTTTGGCTTGATGCAATATTTGTACGGGACTATCATGGAAATGATTCAACTGTTTTTACTGCAGGTTCGGATAAAAATGGAATGAGTCCTTTTGACTGGACGGGTGGTATCCAAAGTATCCCTGATAAAAATGATATCCTTGATGTTTTTATGCATGTAAGAAGAGCAGGCCCTACAGTTACAGACTCTTTATGGATGTTTGGTGGCATATCATTGGATAACACCACCGGTAACCGGTATTTCGATTTTGAAATGTACCAGACCGACATTTATTATGACAGGGTCAGCCAGAAATTTTATGGATATGGTCCGGATGCAGGACATACAAGCTGGCTATTGGATGCCGCTGGAAATATTACCAAACCGGGTGATATTATTTTTACCGGTGAATATCAGAGTGGAACTTTGACAAATATTGAGGCTCGTATTTGGGTTGACCAGGCCATGCTAAGTATAACGCCAGCCAATTTTACCTGGTCGGGACAATTTGATGGCGCCACTGCAGGTGCACAATTTGGTTATGCAAGTATATTGCCTAAGACCGCCGGAGCTTTTTATACCGGGTTGGGAAGTGGAACCAATACATGGGCGGGTCCATTTCAATTAGTACTGCAGAGTAATAGTCTTACAGTTAATTATGCTAAAGATCAGTTCATGGAATTTTCGGTTAACCTCTCTAAGTTAGGACTTGATCCGGTAAGCTTATTGGGAGGAGATGTTTGTGGTTCACCATTTAATAAGCTTGTTGTAAAGACCCGGGCATCTGCTTCATTTACCGCTGAGTTAAAAGATTTTGTTGCACCTATAGATCTATTTTTGGCCCCAAGAGCTGATATAGCCTCTGAGCTTCCTTTCTTTTGCGGTATGGCGGACACTATAGTAAGTGACATCTATGTTACGAATCCTCATTCAACTTCTGTTTATACATGGTCTACTATTGGAGGAAATATTGTTTACATAGACCCTTCGGGTACATGGATACAGGTGAATCAGCCAGGAACATATATTGTGACCCAACGATTAATGGCAGGTTGTAGTCCATATGCAACTGATACCATCACTATTTTAAGAGATACTACTTGTTATATTCTTCCTGCAAGGTTCAAATCCTTTTCAGGAGTTTATAATGCAAATGAGAGAAAAGCAGAATTGAAATGGACTGTGCTGAATAATTCTTTTGTAAGATCTTTTGTAATAGAAGCAAGCATTGATGGCGGAGGTTTTGCTGAGGCAGGAACGATTGCTGCGAACGGCGATTTAAAAGACGAAGCTTCTTATAATTTTAATTATAATATTCCACTTGGTACGTCTTCATTCGTTGAGTTTCGAATTCGAATGTTAGAGCAGGATGGCTCATATTCATACAGTCGTATTTTAAGAATTAATGCAAGACCGTTATTAAGGGAAGGTATAACGATTGCCCCTAACCCTGTGCGTGGAAAATTTCAAATGGCAATAAACTCGTCATCTGATGTGCAGGCAAAAATTTTATTTCTTGATATGCATGGCCGCACGGTGATGGTGATGAATGAAATACTTAAAAAAGGCACCAATATATTTGCCGTTTCAGTTAATGAAAATTGGCAGCCTGGCGTATACAATGCATTATTAAAAATAAACCAGGAAACATTTACCACTCGTTTTGTTGTTTTAGAATAGCAGGTTTTCATAATTGTTTTTATTTAGATCCTCCCCTTGCTGCGGGGAGGTTTTTTTATTTTAAAAAAATTTAAAAAAACAAGCCAGTACATTTGCAAGAATGTATACGCTTAAAAAATCTTTGGGGCAGCATTTTTTAAAAGATGAAAATATTTGCAAAAAAATTGTAGCCGCTATACAGCAATATCCTCATCAAAAATTGCTTGAAATAGGACCGGGTGGGGGAGCATTAACCAAATATCTGCTTGAGATTCCCGCTATTGATTTTAAAGCAGTAGAGCTTGATGCTGAAAAAGTAGATTATTTGCTTGCAACCTATGCTGATTTAAAAGGCAAACTGATCCATCAAAATTTTCTTGATATGGATAAGCCTTTCACTGATAAGTTTTCTGTAACCGGAAATTTTCCTTACAACATTTCATCACAGATATTGTTCAAGGTGTTGGAATGGAGGACGGATGTAGAGCAGGTTGTCGGTATGTTACAAAAAGAAGTGGCACAAAGAATAGCGGCAAAAGAAGGTAATAAAATTTATGGCGTTACCAGTGTGTTGGTACAGGCATTTTTTAAAGTTGAATACCTTTTTGAAGTAAGCGGGAAATCTTTTACTCCACCGCCAAAGGTAAAAAGCGCCATAATAAGATTATTGCCTTTAGAAATAGCAGTTGAGATGAAAGATGAAGGATCATTTTTTCAGTTGGTAAAAACAGCTTTTAACCAGCGCAGAAAAACTTTGCGAAATGCAGTAAAGAATTTATTTGATCCTGAAAGATTAAAAGATGAAATATTTAATAAAAGAGCGGAGCAATTATCAGTAAAAGAATTTGGAGAGTTAAGTTTTAAAATGAAATAGGAAGAATGAGCAAAGTCATCATTACAGCAAAGGCGCATGATTTATTGATCGATTCGTTGAAGCGAAAAGGATTTGAGGTTATCTATGCGCCCGCTATTTCATATGATGAATTGTATAATAAAATGGAAGGTGTAGAAGGATTAGTAATAACTACCAGAATAAAAGTTGATGCGAATTTGATCGATAACGCAAATGAACTAAAATGGATCGGTCGTCTTGGAAGCGGAACGGAACTAATAGATATTAAATATGCAGAAAGCAAAGGGATAAAATGTATCAGCAGTCCTGAAGGAAACAGGAATGCTGTAGCAGAACATTCACTGGCTTTGTTATTATCACTGATGAACAAAATTCATTCAGTGCAAAGAGAATTAAAAGAAGGTAAATGGTTGCGTGACGAGAACAGGAGTACAGAGCTTTTTGGTAAAACAATTGGAATTATTGGTTATGGGAACACCGGCAGTGCATTTGCTCAATTGGTGCAATCATTTAATGTAACTGTATTGGCTTATGATAAATATAAATTTGGTTTTAGCAAAGAATATATAAAGGAAGCAAGCTTTGAGCAAGTGTGCCGTTACGCTGATGTGATCAGTTTCCATATACCGCTTACAGATGAAACACATTATTTAGCAAACAATGATTTTTTCCGATCATTGAAACAAAGACCATGGATCTTAAATACTTCAAGAGGAAAAATTGTAAATACACAAGATTTAAAAAATGCTATAATAAATGGAGATATAGCAGGAGCGGGCCTCGATGTCTTAGAAAATGAAAAACTATCTTCTTATACCGGCGAAGAAAGATCACTTTTTGCCTGGTTGCTTGATCAACCCAATGTGATCATTACCCCACATATCGCGGGTTATAGTCATGAAGCTTTTTTGAAAATGAGCGAGGTATTGCTTGAAAAATTGGGATTTCTTTAAAATAGAATGGCATAATTATTCCGGCTATTCTATTAAACTTATTGCATATGAGCAGAAATCTACTCTTCCTCAGCACAGCCTTGTTCATTTTATTTTCTTGCGGTAAAAAATTTGAAGACCATTTAATTGGCGAATGGAAACTTGATGTTTCTTATAAAAAGGAACTATTCGGCCGTGATTATTTTCAAACCGGCTACGAAGACGGGGTGTTTAATTTTTTTGAAAGCGGCACCGCGACTTACACCAGTAACCAGGATACTCTTTCGGGCTATTGGAAATCCGATTTTTACACAAGATCGGATTATAACTCACGGGATGAAGATGATGGATCGGACAGGCTGAAATACCTTGAAATTTATCTCGCTGACTTTACTCGTAATAAACTAATCAACTGGAGGTTTGATAATTTCAATTTTAAAAATAGCTGGAAATGCATCAAAGCCGTTGAATATTCATTAGGTCGGGACAGGTATTATGAATTTATAAAACCCTAAGAAAAACTTACTGCTTATCATTATATGAAGTAAAGAATTTTCTATATTTGTATATATAAATGCAACGCTTCAGCAAACACTGAGGCGTTGTTATTTTTTTTGTCTGCAAACGTGACTGCACGTTTGTGTTTTTAAAAGGAGGTAACTATGAGCAGTTTTAACTATGTGACAAAGGAAACCCTGGAACAAATGAAGATAGATTTGCAACGTATGAAAGCTGTTGACAGACCAGCTGCTTCAAAGGCTATTGCTGAGGCCAAAGAAAAGGGGGACCTGAAAGAGAATGCCGAGTATGATGCAGCAAAAGAAGCACAGGGATTGCTTGAATCCAAGATTGCACAAATGGAAGGCATTATTGCTAATACAAGGATCGTGGATGAAAGCACCATTGATACGAGCAAGGTTTCTGTTCTTACTAAAGTAACGCTTACAAATCTTACTACTAAAAAGCAAGTGATTTACAAATTAGTTAGCGAAAATGAAGCGGATCTGAAAGCAGGAAAAATTTCTGTTACTTCTCCAATTGGTAAAGGATTGCTTGGTAAAAAACCCGGCGATGTTGCGGAAGTACAGGCGCCGGCAGGTGTGTTGAAATTCAAGATTGAAAGTATTTCTATTTGATTCCAATTTTAGATTGCGGATTGTAGATTTGTGTTGAATATTCTTATGAATTGGAGTTACATTAAATCTGCGATCATATCCCGATGGCTATCGGGACTTAAATCTAAAATCTTTGGTGGTATGACAATTTTTTCAAAGATCATTGCTGGGGAAATCCCATCTTATAAAATTGCGGAGAACGAAAAATTCTTTGCCTTTCTTGATATTTTTCCTTTGCGTGAAGGACATGTATTGGTAGTTCCTAAAATTGAAACTGATAAATTTTTTGATCTGCCTGATGAATATCTTTCAGAAATGCTGCTGTTTGCAAAGCCAATTGCTAAAGCCATCGAGAGATCCTTTGACTGCAATCGCTGTGGTATTGAAGTGATTGGATTGGAAGTACCACATGCACATATACATCTGATCCCGATCAATACAGCCAATGACCTGAATTTTAATCAGTCTAAACTTAAGTTGACAAATGAGCAACTTGAGAAAATACGGGACACGATTATTTCAAATCTCTAATCACCGGGTTCATAAAAGATCGGATACTTTATGCAAACACATATCATATAAATCTTATTTTCACATTTTCCCGGTAGCTGTATAACTCAGCAAACGGACACTTTAGTTTTTTTATTTAACAGGCTTATTTATGAAAAAAGTATTATTCTTCGTTTTCATTTTAACAGTTTTAATATTTACAACTGTAAATGTAAGATCGCAAACATTCAAGGTAGGAGTATTTGATATTGGCCTAATGGTACAAGCTATGCCTGCTTATCGAAATGTAGATAGTCTTATGCAAATTTTTGATCGTGATTCACTGGGTGCTTTGCGTGATTACTATCAATCGGAATATCAACGACTCGACAGCACTTATAGAGCCGACTCGCTACAGGTGGCAACGGGAAAAAAATCAAAAGCTGTTTTTGATATGCTAGCTGCGGATCGCCAAAAAGCAGTAATTAATATTGTTTACTGGCAGCAAATTGCCCAGGAAAAATCAGACGAAAAAAGGGCAGCCTTATCGCAGAACTTATCCAATATGGTGGTAAATGCATACAAAAAAGTCCTGGCAAGGAAAAAATATACATTGGTACTGAAACCCCAAACCTATGAAGGAGGTTTCCCGATTGACAATATTTTTATTGCAGTAGCAAGAGAACTAAAACTAACCGAATTACCGCAAAACCTGCTTTTTCTCGGGAATGACCCCGATCCGGTAAAACAACAGACAACACAAAAGCCACCGGCAGTTAAACCTAAAAATTAAAAAAGAGTATGCTTATCATTGATGCCGCATCATCATAATAGCAGCAATGGTTTCGATTCCTTCCCATAAAAATTTCAATTGTACATTTTCATTTTCTGCGTGTTGGTTGTTATCATAATTTACCACAGGCACTGTGATCAGTTTTGCATTTAAGGCTTTTTCAAAAAGATAAAGCGGCAGGCTTCCACCCATTGATGGCAAAAGAATCACAGGATAATCAACAGTTGCTTGTACAGCTTTCACCATGTTTTGCGCGATCAGCAGATCAAATGAAGTTCTTTGTGCGGGATACCCAACACCCCTTGTTATTTTGATCAGTTTGCCATATTTCAATCTTTCTTCATCAGTTGGTTCATGATCGACAATGTGAAAACCATTTTTTTCAATATGCTTTATCACTTTATTGATTTGTTTATCCACTTCGTTGCCCAATACCAAACGCAGATCAAGCATAGTTTCTGCTTTTGTTGGAATTATGTTTGCGCCAAGTTCACCAACATCTGCACTTCGGATACCGTTTATGTTTAATGTTGGCAAATGCAGTAATTCAAGAAAAGATTTACCACCTCCTTCAGGCACAGCAATTCCTAATTCCTTTTTTAATGTTTCTTCAATATTGGGAATTTTTGACAGCGCTTCTTTTTCATTTATAGAAAGTGGAACAACATCATCATAATATCCTACAATCAAAATATTTCCTTTATCATCTTTCATGCTTGCAAGCAATTGCACTAATGATAAGGCAGGATTGGGCGCCCAGTTACCATAGTTGCCGCTATGCAATGGACGCTTTGGCCCATATACAGTTAAATTCATATTCACATCACCCCGGACTCCGAAACTTATCATCTTTTTTCCCGAAACATGACGTGGCCCATCAATAATAACCCAAAGATCTGTTTGCAATTTGTCTTTATTCTTTTTAAAGATCTCATCAAGATGTGTTGAGCCAAGTTCTTCTTCTCCTTCAAAAAAGAATTTGATATTATGGGTAAGTGCAACACCTGTTTTCACCAATGCGTCGTAAGCATTCAGTATCGTCATCACACCAGCTTTGTCATCGGCACTTCCTCTGCCTGCAAGTCTATATTCAGGTGAAATATTTCCCGACAATGAAATTATTTTTCCACCTTGTTCGATCGGTTTATCAATAAAGACTGGTTCAAATGGCTGCAACCCTCCCGTCCACTTTGCAGGATTAACAGGCTGCCCATCATAATGCGCATAAAAGGATAATGTATATTTTGCGCCGGGAACTTTTATCTCACCAAATACAACCGGATTTACTTTAGGAGTAATACCATCCAAAAATTCAGCCTTTATTCCACGCTGCTCCATCATAATTTTTATAAATGCAGCATTGCGCAGAATGTTTGATGTATCTCTTGTGACATTTGGAATAGCAACAAACTTTACATACTCATCAATGATCTTAGTTTCATTTTCTTTCCTGTATTGATTGACTTTTTGCTGAACTGTTTGAGCAAAGGAAATTAAACCTGTTTGAAAACAACAGGCAATTAAAAAGTAAAATTTGATTCTCATAAAACTTATTTGACTGTAGTTCGTGAAGGATTCTTTGTTATAAAATCTTTCCAGCTTTTCAATTTGCCATTTGATCTCAGTGCAGGCTTATCCTGGAAATGATGACAAACCGCTACTGCCAATGCATCGGTTGCATCATAATATTGTGGTATTTCTTTCAGTGCAAGCAGATGTTGCAGCATTTTCCATACCTGGTCTTTATCTGCATTACCGTTACCAGTAATGGATTGTTTCACTTTTTTAGGACTGTACTCTGTAACCGGCAAGCCGGCGCTGATAGCTGCAGCAATTGCTACTCCCTGTGCCCGTCCAAGTTTCAGCATACTCTGAACATTTTTTCCAAAAAAAGGAGCTTCAATTGCAAACTCATGTGGCCGGTGTTTCTCTATCAGTTCTACAATTTTTTTATGGATCAGTTCCAGTCTTATATAATTATCCTTTTTTCCCGAAAGTTTCAGCACATTCATTTCTTTCATGTAAATGACATTTGTACTGATCTCAATAATACCATAACCCATCAATAGTGTACCCGGGTCAATACCAAGAATTATTTTTGTAGGCTTTTGCAATGGGCAAAGTATTTTTACAGGATTAATGAAGCTGAACAAAAATATCAAAATCTTTCTCAATTATGTTCTCGGTCCTCTACTATTCGTATGGTTGTCTTATTCCTTAGTTAAACAAATAAAGAATCAACCGCATCTTGAAGAATCGTGGCTCAGCATTAAAACTTCTTTCAGCGATACAAGAATTGTCTATTTCATTGTTGTTTTTCTTTTAATGGTTGCAAATTGGTCGTTGGAAGCGTTGAAATGGAAGTTGTCAGTTCAAAGAGTGCAACCTGTTCCTTTCTTTAAATCACTTAAAGCAATCTTATCAGGAGTTTCTTTTTCGGTGACTACCCCCAATCGCATGGGCGAATATCTCGGTCGTGTACTTTATATGAATGAAGGGAATCGCCTAAAAGTTATTTCGCTTACTGTTCTTGGTAGCTTAAGCCAGCTTATTGTTACAATATTTTTCGGCCTTTTGGCCTTGTTCATTTTAAAACCGGATATTATTGGTGCAGGTTTATCAGGATGGCCAGAATGGATAAACATAGGTATTATTGGAGCATCGGTGGCTTTTATATTTTTAACAGTATTTTATTTCAGAATAGGTTGGTTGACAAGATGGATCGAGAAAATACCGGCGATAAAAAAATACATTTGGCTTATTAATGAGTTGGAAAGAACAGATACAACGCTGTTGATGCGATTGTTGTCTATATCGATGTTGCGTTATTTTGTTTTTGCCACACAATATTTTTTATTGTTTCGCTTTTTTGCTGTTGAGGTGAACTGGTGGCAGGGATTTTGGGCAACATCATTGGTTTTTTTTATTATGGCTATCACCCCAACCATTGCTTTGTTTGAAGTGGTACAAAAAATATCTGTGACTAAAGAAATTTTTGCAATTTTTACAGTCAATACGCTGGGAATTGTATTTGTAACCACTACGATCTGGTTTATTAATTTAGTGATACCGGCAATAATTGGCAGTTTATTAATACTTGGAATAAAACTTTTTAAAAAGGATGAAGCTTCGTAACTCATTATCGGCATTCGGCATTTGGTTGGTTTTTTTTATAGGAGGTGAAAAAGAAATGATGCTGCCGCCTGCGCCTATAAATGCAATTAGTACAAGTGATGAGTTTTGCGGCATAACAAACAGAACATTCCAAGCAGGAGAGCAGATCACCTTTCATGTTTATTATTCTGTTGTAGGTACATATATACATGCCGGCACTGCTATTTTCTCTGCTACGCTGGAAAATTTTGCAAACAGGCCAGTATATCATATTGTGGGTGATGGCAAAACAAAATCATCTTATGATTGGATCTATAAAGTAAGAGATAAATATGAATCCTATATTGATACAGCAACATTACAACCACTCAAGTTCATTCGCAATGTGGACGAAGGCGGATATAAAAAATACGAATCAATAACTTTTAACCGCACTGCGAATACAGCAGTAACCAATAGCGGCGTATTTAAAGTTCCTGATTGTGTCCAGGATGTTCTCAGTGCCATGTATTATGCCCGCAACATAGATTTTTCAAGATACAAAGTTGATGACAAGATACCTTTCAAGATGTTTTTAGATAATGAAGTGTTCAATATGTACATCCGTTATCTTGGAAAAGAAACAGTAAAGACTCAATACGGAAAATTTAAAGCTATAAAATTCAAGCCGCTGTTATTGAAGGGAACCATTTTTGAAGGCGGTGAAAAAATGACAGTATGGGTAAGTGATGATCCCAACCATGTTGTACTTCGTGTTGAAAGCCCGATCGTTGTTGGTAAAGTAAAGATTGATATGATGGCTTACCGCAATCTCCGCTATCCGCTTACTTCAATGATAAAATTGAGAGGGAATTAGAGACAATGTTCTATTGTCAAATGGTTAAATTGTTATTTGGAGATTTGACTAACAATTTAGTAATTGAACAATTAAACAATTCATTCAACTTCTTCCAGCTTAAAAAACTCCTTTGGCCTTATTCCTCTTTCTGTTTGTTGAAGTGTGCAACATTCATGCACGGGATCGTGTTCAAAGAAAAGTATGTAATCTTCTTTAATTGCAGTATTGAGGAAATTTCTTTTTTCTCCAAGAGTTATCAATGGATTCATGTCATAAGCCATTACATAAGGAATTGGAATATGACCTGCAGAAGGTAAAAGATCTGCCATAAAGACAACAGTTCTGCCTTTATATTTTATTTCAGGAAGCATCATGCTTTCAGTATGACCATTAACAAATCTTACAGATATATTATCATTGAAATTGCTAAAAAGCATTCCAGGAGCAAAAGATGTCCAGCCTGTTACACCTGAAAGAGGATGTTGAATAAATTTTAATTTTCCACTTTCTTCAATCGGTAAAATGTTTTCTTTTAAAAAACTTGCTTTCTCTCTTTCATTTGGTTCAGTTGCCCATTTCCAATGTTCTTTATTGCTCCAAAAAGTTGCATTAGGAAAATTTGGTACCAGTTTGTCTCCTTCTCTTTTTATTGAACCTCCGCAATGATCAAAATGCAAATGCGTAAGAAATACATCGGTAATGTCATCTTTAGTAAAACCATATTTCGCTAATGATTTTTCCAGCGTATCATCACCATGTAAATAATAATGACTGAAAAACTTTGCATCTTGTTTATCACCATTACCATTATCAACAAGTATCAGGCGATCTCCATCTTCTATCAATAAGCATCGTAAAGCCCAACTGCATAAATTATTTTCATCAGCAGGATTTATTTTGTTCCAGATGGTTTTTGGAACAACGCCAAACATAGCACCTCCATCAAGTTTAAAATAGCCTGTATTAATAGAATAGAGTTTCATTAATTAAACAATTACTACTTTAATTCTTTCATTCTTTTTTCATAAGCAGGTTTGGCATACATAAGTGCAAGAAACCCTAAAATAAAAAAAGTACCAAGCGCAACAATACTATTACGCATGCTTCCGCTTGTTTCTTCAATAAAACCAAAAATAAAAATGCCAATAACAAGCGCAATTTTTTCAGTCACATCATAAAAACTAAAAAAGGAAGTAGTATCCTTTGTTTCAGGTAATAATTTACTATAAGTGCTTCTGCTCATACTTTGTATGCCGCCCATTACAAGTCCAACAATGGCAGCAAGCAAATAAAATGCACTTTGCGATTCAATGAAATATGCGCTGATACAAATGCCTATCCAAATGAAAATTGCAATAGCTAATACCCACCAGTTACCAATTCGCTTACTTAAGCGGCTCATGAATATAGCACCGATCATTGCCACCAACTGAATAATAATAATTGTTATTAAAAGTTTTGGTTCATCTTCAGGGTTCGGAAAAATTTCCTTTTTGCCAAATCCCGCTGCCACCAGCATTACTGTTTGTACTCCCATACTGTAAAGAAAGAAGCTGAACAAAAATCTTTTTAATGATGGCATTAATTTCAGTTGACGCCACACCAGTTGCAACTCATGAAACCCGCTGGAAAGAATATTCTTCTTTTCTTTTATTGAATTACCGGAAGAAGTTTTTGGCAAAATGCTAAATGGTATTTGGGCAAAACCCAACCACCAAAGACCGGTTAATAAAAATGACAACCGGGCACCGATCGTTTTATCTGTTTCATCTAATCCGAACAGCCCTGGCTTAAGTATAATAACAAAACAAATGATCTGTAATAAAACACTGCCGATATAGCCTAATGCAAAACCCTTTGCACTGATCCGATCCTGGTCTTCGGGTGCAGCAATATCTGGCAAGTAAGAATTATAAAACACAAGGCTGCTCCAAAAACCCCATGCTGCAATGGCAAAGGCAATAATGCCATACTCAGTATTAAGATGATCATTGCTATCCTTATGAAACCAGAAAAGAGCAATACAGGCTGCTGATCCAATATAACAGAACGTCTTTAACCAATTCTTTTTATTACGCCGATAGTCTGCAATAGAACTAAGTATGGGAGATGAAATTGCAACGATCAAAAAAACAACTGCCAATGCATAATCCTGTA
>Ga0070698_100005577_pt1 | contig 13756 bp, 15 predicted proteins | sample KBSK1502metaG_FD_65477 | JGI IMG/M metagenome (GOLD analysis project Ga0070698, IMG submission 65477) | Corn, switchgrass and miscanthus rhizosphere microbial communities from Kellogg Biological Station, Michigan, USA - KBS K1-50-2 metaG | ecosystem: Host-associated > Plants > Roots >... | reverse complement strand
GGATTGAAGTCGACGTCGTCGCCCATCGGGTGATGTCCCATATGTTCGACGCCTCCGGCCAAGACGATGTCGGCCGCGTCCAGAGCGATCTCTCCCGCTCCGGCCGTCACTGCCGTGAGCGCTCCCGCGCACATGCGGTCGACTGCGAAACCGGGCACCGACTGCGGGATGCCTGCGAGCAGTGCCACGTCTCTGCCGAGTGTCAGTCCCTGGTCTCCGACCTGAGCGGTCGCGGCGAGGATCACGTCTCCGATCCGCTCGGGCGCGAGCGTGGGATTTCGGCGCAGCAGCTGTCGCACAACCTTGACCGCCATGTCGTCGGCGCGCGTCTTCCAGAAGATCCCTTGGGGTCCGGCGCGCCCGAACGCTGTACGGACGCCGTCGACGAACACGACCTCGCGGCGCTCCACGGTGTCGATCCTACGCCGAGCTCGCGAGTGCTTCCCGCAGATCCTCGAGTTGCCGGCAGTCGGCCGCAAGCGGCTCGCGGTGGAACTGGATCAAGACCTGGCCGCCCGGTGATGCAAGCTTGCCCTCGCGGCACGCATCCAGGAGACGCCGGTACGGGCCCAGCCCGTCACCGGGGGCGTACACGGCATCGGGCGGCTCCTCGTCGTAACGCTCGTCGTGCTCCTGGTCAGGGAGGTAGGGGAGATTCGCAACAACCAGATCGACTGGGAAGGGAACCGGGTCGAGAAGGTCGCCGCGGACGACGTGGACGCGATCGCCGACGCCGTGCTTCTCTGCATTCGCGCGTGCCAACTCGACGGCGGCCTCGTTCGTATCGGTCGCCCAGACCTCGACGTCGGGGCGATTGACGGCCAGGGCAACCGCGATTGCCCCGCTGCCCGTTCCGACATCTGCCACTCGCATCGGTACGCCGTCGATACGCTCGAGCGCAGCCTCCACTAGCTTCTCGGTCGCGCGGCGCGGTGTGAACACCCGACCGGGATCGGTCAGCAGCGAGAGGTTGTAGAAAGAGGTCTCCATGCCGAGGTCGAACGACGACGAAACGTAAGCTCTTCCCCGTTCCCGACTGGGCAAATCACGGTGCACGCGAAGAAGAACGGTACCGCGACGGGGGCGGTCGTCTGCCCGGCATCGAGGAACGGGACGCGCGCCAGCGCCAGCTGACCCGGATGGGCAACGCGGCCGCCGGTGCTGGTCTCTCCTATTTGATGGCGGGAAACACGGTGCTCGCCAGGCAGTGGTTCGACCGGGCGGTCGAGCGATACCGCGAGAGCTTCGCACTCGCGCCTCCCGGAAGCTGGGGTCGGCCGATCGCGATGATCAAGGCAAGGATCCTCTCCGGCGACGCCACCGCTGCGCAGGCGGAGTCACGCTGGACGCTCGAGCAGGGAGTCGCTGAGGCCGAGTCGCCGATTGCTCGTTACGCCGCGACGCTTGCCTACCTCGTGCTCGGTGAAGACGATGCAGCTCGAGCTCTTGCCGAAGGTCTACGTTCGCGCGCCGACTTCCCGCTCCCGGTTGCTGCGGCTCTCGCCGCTCTTGCAGCCGCTGACGCCGTTGCGTACGCCGACGCCGTCCAGACGGTGCTCGAGTCCTTCGAGACACGTGAGGAGTATCTCGAGGACCTGCCGGTTGCCGACACGGTCATCGTCCTTCAGGCCCTCGCCGGTCGCCGCGGCCTGGCCGCGAGGCTGACCTCACCGCTCCTCCCGGCGTAGTCTCTCTCCTAGGTTGCCGGCGGGTGCGCGAACATCGTCAGGACGATCTTGTCCGCATCGTCGTCCTCGAGCGCACGCGCCTTGTCGAGGAATTCCGACGTCAGTTCGAGCGCGCGTTCCAGCGTAAGTCTCAGTTCCAGCTGGGCGCCGCGGAATGTTCCGTTGGCCGAGTAGAGAGTGTGCGCGCGCTGAACCTGGTCGATCATCGCAGCCTGCAGGTCGCGGGCTCCGCCGGCCGCGAGTAGCTCAGGCGCGACGCGAAAGATCTTGGCGACAGCGCGATACGGCTTCTCGCGCCCCCGGCCGCGGCCACCATCGTTCGCAAGCTCGATCAGGCCCGCCTTCAGCAGCATCCGGACGTGGAAGTGCAGGTGGCCGGGATCGACTCCGAGCCGTTGAGCGAGCTCGCGGTTCGTGAGTTGCCAGTCGCCTTCCTGGCCGAGCATCTCGAGGACGCGTACGCGCAGCGGATGTCCGAGGGCCTTCAGCTGCTCCGGTTTGTCGAGAACCAAGGTCTCCTGCATTCCGCCCCGCCAAGAGTTCTACATATAGGGGAGGCCGTGTCAAGCTTGAAGTCTGGCTGCAGCAGCGCGATCGAGGATTGCAGTCGTCCGACCCGTGCGTGCCCGGACGAGACTGGCGGGCGTCTCCCGGCTCGGTGGTGCAGCGAAGGCACGGCGCACGGCTTCGGCCTTGGACTCCCCGGTGATCAGGAAGAGAACTTCACCTGCGCTGCACAGCATCGGGAGGCTCATCGTCACCCGATCGACGAATGGCTCCAGCCTGGCCTCGGCCGGTAGGGCGCGCCCGTCCAGGTCGAGGGTCGGCTCGTTTGGGAAGAGCGACGCGACATGGCCGTCGGGCCCGACCCCGAGCAGTAGGAGGTCGAGCTCTGCGCCCGCGAGCTTGCGGTCGTACTCGGCCGCCGCCGCCTCCTTGCCGAGCTCACCTCTGATCCGATGCACCTCCCTGGGCTGAGCCTCGAGCAGGTCGAGCAGCGTTCGTTTTGCCAACCCGAAGTTCGAGAGCTCGTGTTCGGGCGGCACGCAGCGCTCGTCGCCCCACCAGGCAACGGCCTTGCTCCAGTCCGATTCGAGCCTCGCCGCGTCGGTGTAGGCCAGCGCTGGGGTTGTGCCGCCCGTGAGCACGATGCTGGCCCCGTCGCGCGCGGCCCGCGCGAGCCGTACCGCAACGACGGCCGCCGCCTCTTCCTCGCTCTCGCGGACGTCGAGCTCGACGTCGCTCACAACTCGCCGGCCGCGAGCTCCTTCGACCGTTCCATCGCGGCCTGGATGGCGTTCAGAAACGCCGCACGAACCCCCGCCTGTTCCAGCTCCCGAATCGCTCGGATCGTCGTCCCGCCCGGCGAGGTGACCGCCTCGCGCAGCTCGACGGGGTGGATGCCCTCGTCACGAAGCAGCTTTGCGGTGCCCAGCATGGTCTGCACGACCAGCTGCGTCGAGGTCTCACGACCGAGGCCGAGAAGAATGCCGGCTTCGATCATCGCCTCCGCCAGCAGGGCGAAATAGGCCGGGCCCGACCCGGAAACCGCTGTGACGGCATCCATGTATTGCTCCGGAACGCGAGCGACCGCGCCGACGTGCGAGAGGACCTCCTCGGCGAGATCGAGATGCTCGTCGTCAGCGCGCGCGCCGGCGCACACGCCCGCCATTCCCTCGTGCACGAGCGCCGCCGCGTTCGGCATCGCGCGCACGACGGGAACACCGGGCGTCAACCGGGCCTCGATCTGCGCCGTCGGAATCGCCGCCGCTACTGAGAGGACTGTCTGCTCCGGGCCGAGCAGGCCCCCGATCTCGCCGAGGAGCACGTCGAAGTCCTGCGGTTTCACGGCGATCACTACCAGCGCGGCGTCGGCGACGGCTTCCGCGTTGGACAGCGTCGCTTTCACTCCGTGGCGTTCGGCGAGTTCGTTGATGCGTTCCTCGCGGCGTCCGGTGACGACGATGTCGTCAGGCTTGCGCCAGCCGGAGCTCAATAGTCCGGCAAGCAGCGATTCACCAATCTTGCCGGCACCGAGGATCGCGATCTTCCGGTTCGCGGCCATCAGGCGTGCAGTCTACGGGGCAAGTGACACAGTGTTACTTGACTCTTGCTACGCCTCTGCGCGTCGCTCGCCGCAACACTCGGAGCGTGACGTCGTTCGCGCCACGGATCTCTCCCCGATTGTTGGAGGCACTCGTCCGCCTGGATGATCGACTCGTTCCGATCGCCGAGATCAACCGTAGGGTCGGTCGTGAAGCCGAGCGGCTAGGACTACAGCGGCCGAGCTATCAACGCGTCCGGGTGCTCGTTCACCACTCGCGGCGACTCCGACGAAGCCGCCCGACGACGGCGACCGTTCTGGTGGACGTCACCTTGCGTGTACGTCCGCCCGAAGCCATCATCGACCACCTGTCCGGCGTCGGCGTGCCCACGCTGTGACGGTGAACGAACGCAAGTAACACAGTGTTACTTGTCTAATTCCGCCCGATACGCCGCGAGGACCCGTTCGTCCCGGAACACGAAGCGCGCGAGCTCGACGCTCGGATTGGCAGCGAGCGCGGCGGCCGTGGCGGCGATGGCGACAGGTGCCGCGAGCTCGACGGGATAGCCGTACGCGCCGGTCGAGATCGCCGGAAACGCGACCGAGGCGCAGCCGCGATCTGCGGCGAGCTCGATCGCGCGGCGGTGACAGGCCGCGAGCAGCTCGGCTTCGGTCTCTGCGCCGCCTTGCCAGATGGGCCCGACAGCGTGAATCACGCAGCGGGCCGCGAGGCTCCCCGCCGTCGTCGCCTTTGCGTCGCCCGGCTCGCAGCCGCCCAGCAGCCTGCACTCCTCGAGGATCGCCGGTCCGCCGGCCCGATGGATGGCTCCGTCGACGCCGCCTCCGCCGAGCAGCGTCGGGTTCGCTGCGTTGACGATCGCATCCACCTCCTGCTCCGTGATGTCGCCGATGACGAGCTCGATCACGCGAACGCGGGTCGGAACCGCACCGGGCGCTCTTCCGGCAGTGGGATCAGCCCCTGGCTGAAGCCGAGGATGAGGTAGCGGCTCGCGAGGCCGGCCCATTCGCCGTACGGCGCGAGCAGCTCGGCCGTCTCGCCCGCCTCGACCCAGCGCCCGCGCAGCCGTGACATCAGCTTGATGAGCGCGAGGTCGCCGACCAGTCCGCGCTCGTACCGACCCAATCCCTCCAGGCATACGACGCCCGCCGACCACGGCCCGAGCCCGCGCTCGCGCTCGATGAAGTCGGCGACCTTCGCCGTCGGAAGCTCGTGCAAGCGCTCGAGGTTGACCGAGCGGCAGATGCGAACCAGGGCGGCTGCGCGTCTTGCGTGCAGACCGAGCTGTCGCAGCCTCGCCGGAGCGAACCGTCCAAGGGATGCGCACGTTGGTGGCGCGTGCAGGGTCGTGCCCTCGATGCGCGGCTCGGCGGCGCGAACGACGGCCCATTCGATCTCCCGCGCACGCCGCGAGTCGATCAACTGGCCGCAGAACGCGCGCAGCAGTGTGTGCGCAACAGTGGCCAGGCGCACCGGGCGCAGTCCCTGGAAGCGAATCGTCGTCGTCCCGATGAGGGGATCTCGTGCGAAGCGGCGCAGAAAGTCAGTGTGATCAGCATCGAGCGCGAGGAGGAGGCGAAGCCGGTCGATGCCTTCTCCGCTCTGAGCCCGCAGGACGACTCGCCCGTCGACGACTTGCCGCGCGCTGCCGACCTCCACGCGATCGCCTACGCGGAGCGCCGCGGTCAGTGTTCCGTCGCGAAAGCGGCGAGTCGCGTCGCCCGCATGTCTCGCGGAGAGAGCGAGTGAGAATGGGCCGGTCGGAGCGACGGCCCGCTCGAGCGTCAACTCAATCCGGTGGGTCTAGCCTTGACTCCCACGCCGAGATCGTACGCTCGGCGGCGGATCGTTTCCGCCTCGTCGCGTCGACCGCGCTCGCGTAAGAAGCCGGCCCACTGGAGCGCTCCCTCTCCGGCGCGCGCGAGCGCGAGCTCGTCGTCGCGCGCCCGGGCTAGTGCCGCCGCGATCCGGAGGTATTCGGTGGCCTCCGCAGGCCTGCCCCCAGCGAGGCTTCGACGCCCGAGTGACCAATACTCTCGAATGCGGGCGGTCGGGTCTTTCTGCTCGGGCGCGCGCGAGAGAGCACCGAGGACGACCTCGGCCGCTCTCGTCATCTGTCCGGCTGCCGCGAGTGCGTACCCGAGGAGCATCGAGTAGCGCAGTTCTGCTGCGGTGTCGCCGGGGGCGTCGCTTTGGACTCGAGTCAGACAATTCTCGAAGACACGTGTCGCCCGCTCGGGCGCGCCGAGCGCGGCATAGGTCTCACCGAGTGCGGCGTAGAGATCCGGGCGAAGGTGCGGCGGCGGCGCCCCCTCCTGGGCGGCGGCCGCCTCGAGTCGCTCGACCGCCTCGAGATGCTTGCCCCGCCGGGCCGAAGCCAAGCCGAGGCCAATGCGGGCTCGCACGGCCGAGAGCATGTCACCTGCCTCGACTGATTCGGCGAGGATCTCTTCGAGCTTCCGCTCCGTTGCGGATACGTCGTCGGCGAGCTGAAGCTCGAGCTCCGCGTCGGCGAGGCGGATGGAGCGATCGTCGACCTCCCTCAGCTCGTTCCCGGTCTCCAGATATTCAACGGAGACGCCGAGCTTCCGGGCGAGCTTGCGCAACGCCTTGACCGACGGCGTACGCGCTCCGGCCTCGATACGCGAGATGTAGGCGTACGAGACCCCTGGCGACGAAAGGTCGCGCTGAGAAAAACCTTTGTCGAGCCGCAGGCGCTTCAGTCGCGCGCCGACACTCTCCGCAGTTGAGTCTGCGAGCACGCAGTTCGAATGATCGGACGGCGCTCCACATAAGTCAACCCTCAACGTCTCACACGGTCTGTTTAGTCTCGTCCAATGGCTTCGGGGCTCGCGGTCGCCGTCTACGGGCTCCTGTTGGTTCCGGCCGCATTTCTCGTCTGGCGCAAGCCGATCTTTGCGCTGTATGCCTGGATCGTCGGGCTCGCGGCCCACAACGCGGTCATGGCCGCCCTCTACGGGGCGGGTGTGCGCGGCGGCTCGCTCACCGCCATTCAGGCGTGGAAGGAGATCCTGCTCGGGATCGCGCTCGCACGCGTCGCGTTCGATGCCCTGCATGCCCGTCGGCTGGCGTTTCACGTCAACGTCGTCGACCTGTTTGCACTCGCGTTCTCAGTTGTCATCTGCATCTACGCGTTGCTGCCGCAGCGCTGGCTCGGCGGCTCGGCCGACCATTCGGCGATCGGGCTCGCGCTCAAACACGACCTCGTTCCCGTCGGGGCGTACTTCCTCGGCCGCTCGCTGATCGTTCGTCGCGACGAGCTCGTCCCACTTGCCTGGACGCTCCTCGGCACTGCGGCCGCCGTGGCGGTGATCGGCCTCGTCGACGACTTCTTCGTGCCGATCTCCTGGTGGCGCGGTTCAGCCGTCGTCGACTACTTCCACAAGCAACTCGGCTACCACTACCAGGGCACGGGTGGGCTCCCCGAGAACTTCATCTACAACACAGGCTCGGAGGATCACTTCCTCCGTCGGCTTGTGTCGGTGTTCCTCGGCCCACTCGCCTCCGGCTACATGTTCGTCGTCGCGCTGCTGGTCGCAGCGGCGGTGTGGCTCCGAGCCCGACTTCTCGTTGCCGTCGCGGCGGTCGTTGCCACCGGACTCCTCTTCACCTTCTCCCGTTCGTCGCTGCTCGCGCTCGCGGCCGGTCTCGTCGTGGTCGCGCTGCTTCGAAGGCAGTGGTGGCCCATCGGCGCCGCGGTCGCGACGATCGCGGTGAGCGTGGTGTGGGTGCACGTGTTTCCCCACGTCGCACCCGAGGGGAAGTGGACGAAGCAGGATCTCGTCCTGCAGCGCAACATTGCGAAGCAACGACCCGGCGCGAGTGGCAGTGCCGGCAGCATCAACGAGCCGTCGATCCGCAGCCACCTGAACAGCCTGCGTGACGGTGTGCGGACCGTGATCCACCATCCCCAGGGCTATGGCCTCGGGAACGCAGGCCAGACGGCATCGAGAACCGGGACGGAGATCAAGGCGGGCGAGTCCAACTACACGGAGCTCGGCGCCGAGGCGGGCCTACTCGGGTCGCTGCTCTGGACGGCATGGGGACTTGCGCTGTTCGCGGGTCTTGCCTCGACGGCGCGGCGCACGCGATGGCGTCCCGGCGCCGGCATTGCCGCCGCCTTCGGGGCCGCGCTCGTGCTTGCGGTCCAGACCGATGTCATCGGCGATCCCTGGATGGCGTACTGCCTCTGGGCGCTCGCAGGAATCGCGCTCGCGCGGGTACCGTTGATGCGGCATGACGATCGATCCGCGCGTTGACATCGGCCACGTCCACCTAAAGGTGAGCGACATCGAACGGTCGCTTCGGTTCTACCGGGACGTCCTCGGGTTCGAGGTCGTGGTGCAGTACGGCGACCAGGCCGCCTTCATCTCGGCCGGCGGCTATCACCATCACCTCGGCCTCAACACCTGGGAGTCGAAAGGAGGCTCGCCGCCGCCCCCGGGCACGACCGGCCTGTACCACGTTGCCATCCGCTATCCCGACCGGCAGACGCTTGCGAACGCAGTGAAGGCCGTCGTCGAGGCAGGGATCCCGCTCAGCGGAGCGAGCGACCATGGCGTGAGCGAAGCGATCTACCTGCGTGATCCCGACGACAACGGGATCGAGCTCTACCGCGACAGGCCGAAGGATCAGTGGCCGCAGGCCGAAGACGGCAAGGGGATCGTGATGACGACGCTGCCGCTCGACGTGCAGGCCCTGCTTGCCGAGGCTAAGTAATGCGCACCAGCCGCCGTCGCCTCGCAACCGTCCTCGGTCTCTTTGCCGGCTCGCTCTTCTGCGTTGCGCTGGTGGTCGTGCGGAACATCCATACCGGCAACCCCAACTTCCGTTACCTGGTCTGGAATCTCTTCCTGGCGTGGATTCCCTTCGCGCTGGCGGTCTTGATCTACGACCGCTGGCGGCGCCGCAGGACCGGATTGCTTCTGCTCGCGCTCGGCGGGCTCTGGCTTCTCTTCTTCCCGAACGCGCCGTACATCGCCACCGACTTCGTCCACCTGGAGCACGCCCCGCTGATGCCGTTCTGGTACGACGCCGTCACGATCGCTGCCTTCGCCTGGATGGGACTGCTGCTCGGCTTTGCCTCGCTCTACTTGATGCAGACCGTGGTCAGGCAGTGGCGCGGTGCCGTCGCGAGCTGGCTCTTCGCGATTGTCGCCATTGCGCTCGGCTCCCTCGGCGTCTACCTTGGCCGCTTCCTGCGACTCAACAGCTGGGACGCGCTCGAGCATCCGAGCGTCCTCCCGCGCATCGCTCACGCGGTCGCCCTCAATCCATTTGCCTACCAGGAGGCGATCGCCGTCACGCTCCTCTTCACCGTCGCGCTTAGCTTCGCCTACTTCCTTCTCTACAGCTTCGCGGCCGCGGGGTTGGAGCTCGAGGCAGAGCGGTGAGCCGGGTGGCGCGTCTGCGCTACAACTAGGGGGTCGTGGCCTCGAAGCCCGTCGAGCAGCTCGATTCGGTCGTGATCCGGTTCGCCGGGGACTCGGGGGACGGTATGCAGCTCACCGGCGGCCGCTTCACCTCCGAGACGGCTCTGCTCGGGAACGATCTGGCCACATTCCCGGATTTTCCGGCGGAGATCCGTGCTCCCGCGGGCTCGCTTCCAGGCGTGTCGGGCTTCCAGCTCCACTTCGCCGACCACGACATCCTCACCCCCGGTGACGCGCCGAATGTCCTCGTGGCGATGAACCCGGCCGCGCTGAAGACGAACCTCAACGACTTGCCTGCGAGAGGGACGCTCGTCGTCGACAAGGACGCGTTCACCGACCGCAACCTCCAGAAGGCGGGGTACGACGGCGACCCGCTCGAGGACGGCTCGCTCGACTCGTACGACGTCCACGCGATCCCGCTGACCTCCATGACGATCGAAGCCCTCAAGGAGATCGAGGGGATCACGAAGCGCGAGGCTGAGCGCTCCAAGAACATGTTTGCCCTCGGGCTGATGTCGTGGCTCTACGGCCGCCCGACCGAGGGCACGATCGCGTTCCTGCAGCGGAAATTCGCGCAGCGGCCGGAGATTGCAGCAGCGAACGTGAAGGCCTTCCAGACGGGCTACGCCTTCGGCGAGACGACCGAGTCGTTCGCGGTGCAGTACGAGGTCAAGCCGGCCGCGCTCGAGCCCGGCCTCTACCGGAACATCACTGGGAACCAGGCGCTCGCCTACGGGTTGATCGCTGCGTCGGTCAAGTCCGGGTTGCCGCTCTTCCTGGGCGCGTACCCGATCACGCCGGCGTCCGCGGTGCTCGAGGAGCTCGCGCGGCACAAGGGCTTCGGCGTACGCACGTTCCAGGCGGAGGACGAGATCGCCGCCGTCGGCGCCGCGCTCGGAGCCGCTTTCGGCGGCTCGCTCGGCGTCTCGACGTCGAGTGGCCCGGGCATCGTCCTCAAACAGGAGACGATCGGGCTCGGCGTCACGCTCGAGCTCCCACTGGTGATCGTCGACATCCAGCGCGCCGGCCCATCGACGGGCATGCCGACCAAGCCGGAGCAAGCCGACCTGCTCAACGTAATGTACGGCCGCAACTCGGAGTCGCCAGTCCCGGTGATCGCGGCTGCGACACCGTCGGATTGCTTCGACGCCGCGCTCGAGGCGGCGCGAATCGCCGTGAAGTACAGGACTCCTGTTTTCCTGCTCTCCGACGCGTACCTTGCCAACGGCTCCGAGCCTTGGCTTCTGCCCGATGTCGACGCGATCCCTCCCGTCGACCCTGGCTTCGCCGAGCCCAACGGCGACGGCTTCGAGCCTTATCGGCGCGACGAGGCGACGCTCGCGCGGCCGTGGGCGATTCCAGGCACCCAGGGCCTCGAGCATCGCATCGGCGGGCTGGAGAAGCAGGACGTCACCGGGAACGTCAGCTACGGCCCCGAGAACCATGACCGGATGACGCGCTTGCGGGCGCAGAAGATAGCGGGGATCGCGCAGGACATCCCCGAGCTGGAGGTCGACGACCCCGGCGGCGCGGACACCTTGGTTCTCAGCTGGGGCGGGACCTATGGGTCGGTGGCCGCCGGTGTTCGCCGATCGCGCGCCAAGGGCAAGAAGGTCGCGCATGCGCATCTTCGCTACCTCAACCCGTTCCCGCGCAACACCGGTGAAGTCGTGCGCGCCTATGAAAAGATTCTGGTGCCGGAGATCAACCTCGGCCAGCTGCAGAAGCTGATCCGCGCGGACTTTCTCGTCGACGCCACCGGCTTCAACCTCGTCCGCGGGATTCCATTCCGTGCAGGCGAAGTTGCCGACGCGATCGACGCGATGGTCGACGCCTGAGGCAGATCCGCGCCATTGCGCTGCTCCCGGCGATGGTCACCGTTGTCGTGCCCGCGCTGATCGTCTGGTGGACGGGCGTGAGCGTTGAACCGTTCACGGCGCTTCTCGGTGCCCTGTTGCTACTGCCCGGCCTCGTGCTCGTCGCCTGGACGGTGAGGCTCTTCGTCACGGTCGGGCGCGGCACGCTGGCGCCGTGGGACGCGACGACGAGGCTCGTCGTCCGCGGTCCCTATCGCCACGTGCGCAACCCGATGATCAGTGGGGTGGCGGCGATTCTTGCGGGCGAGGCGCTCTTCTTTCGTTCCTGGCCGATCGGCGTGTGCCTGGCCGTTTTTGCCCTCATCAACGGGATCTACATGCCCCTGAGCGAAGAGCCGGGTCTCAGCCGGCGCTTCGGCGAGCAGTACGAGCTGTACCGCGTGAATGTCCCGCGCTGGTTGCCGCGCATGCGGGCATGGCGGCCCTGATCGCGCGTCGAGCACGCACATCCCGTAAGGAGGAGGGCTCCGTCGCGCAGAGCCCTCCTCGCACACTTTCCCGGTCTACGGCACCGTCACCGTCGTGCGCATCCAGGGATGGATGAGGCACTCGAAGCGATGGATGCCGGGACTGAGGTGGCTTACCTCTCGCGTGGCGCCCTGTTCGACCAGCGTTTGTCCGAAAAGACCGCGACAGAGCATTCGGGGACTGCAGTAAGTCCGAGAATCGCGTTCAAGAACGGGACGCAGCCTCCTCCGTACCCCTTGACTTCCGTGAACGTGTGATCTTCGCCGCCACGATTCGTGGCGAGCAGTGTTCCGCCTGGCGCAAGGCTCAGCTGCTCCGGGCTGAATCGCCAGCCACCCGCCTCGCCATGCGTCTGGAGCTGCGAGACGAAGTCCGAGAACTTGACGCCTCCGCCTGGCCGCGTGCAGGTGCCAGGACCGACCACCGCGTTAAATGTGGCCGGGTCGCAGGTGTCGAGAATCTGGACGTTCCGGGTGCTCGCATCGCCGTGTGCCACCGCGACGGCAGCGGTTCCCGCAACGACCACGAGAGCGACTGTGACTGCCAGTCGGGCCAGAGTTCGGGACATAGTGCTTCTTTCTGGCCAAGGTGTTCGGTGGCGGCTCGATGCCGCCGGTTTCGGCTCGGAGGTTATTCCGGTTCCCCTAGTGGGTCAAGGCGCGTTCGCTTGCCTACAGTTGCGCCGTGCATGATCGGCTGCGATCTCTCTGGGATTTCGACGACCTCGACGGGACGGAGCAGCGCCTTGACGAGCAGCTGGATCGCGAGGGCTCGGAGCCTGGCCGCGCCGAGGTGCTGACGCAGCTCGCGCGCGTCGAGGGTCTACGGGGGAACGTCGCCGCGAGCGAGGGGCTGCTTCAGCAGGCCGAGGCGCTGGCAGGATCGAGTGACGTCGCCAGGGCGCGGATCGACCTCGAACGCGGCCGCGCTCTCCGCTCGAGTGGTGACGTCGCAGCCTCGCTCCCGCTCTTCGAATCGGCATTCGCGAGCGCCTCGGCGGCGCGCGCGGAGTTCATCGCGGTCGATGCCGCACACATGGCTGCGCTCGCCGCGGGTGATCCGGACGGCTTCATCGCCTGGACGCAGCGTGGAATCGATCTCGCCCAATCGTCCGGTGTCTTTTACTGGCTCGGGCCGCTCTACAACAACCTCGGCTGGGAGCAGTACGAGGCCGGCGAATTCGCCGCCGCGCTGTCGTCGTTCGAGCGTGCGCTCGAGGCCCGCAAGGAAGAGCCGGAGAAACCCGCGGAGATCGAGATCGCCAGGTACGCGGTCGGCAAAACGCTGCGTGCGCTCGGACGCCCGGACGGGGCCGCGGCCTTGCTGGAGCAGTGCACGGAAAACGGCGAGCCCGACTCCTACTTCCACGAGGAGCTGGCCGAGAACTACGCCCTTCTGGGGCGCAGCGCGGACGCACGCCAGCAGGCGAAAGTCGCCCTTTCGCTCCTCGGCGACGGCGAGGCCGAGCGGGCAAGCCGGCTCCGCATGCTCGCCCGCTCATAAGCGGCGGCTCGGCCGATCAGGTGGAAACGACCCTTCGACCGTGCTCCCCTCCCTGTCGAGGACTCTCAGACTGGAATCTCGGCCCGGAGCCTGGTCCCAATTCCGCGCGGGCTGTCAAGGAGAAGCCGGCCCCCTAGGGCCTCGACTCTGTCGGCGAGCCCGCGCAAGCCTGTTCCTGCGGCCATCGACGCCCCGCCACGGCCCTTGTCGGACACCTCGACAAGGACGACTCGGTCGTCGAGCCTCACTGAGACGCTTGCCTTTTCGACCTGGGCGTATTTCGCGACGTTCGTGAGCGCCTCGGCGATCAGGTAGTAGACAGCGACCTCCACGCGCTCCGGCAAGCGCTCGGGTGGGAGCCCTCCCACGACCACCTCGACGGTGGAACGGTCGGCCAGCGCCGCGAGAGCGTCACCCAATCCCCGCTCCGTGAGCACCGCCGGGTGAATTCCACGAGCGAGCTCCCGCAGCTCCTCGAGTGCGAGCTCCAGGTCGCCGCGGCTCTCGTTGAGCAGGCGCCGCGCACGCTCGGGCTGGCTCTCGAAGCTCGCGGCCGCAAGACCGAGCTTGAGCGAGAGACCGACAAGATGCTGCTGCGCCCCGTCGTGAAGGTTCCGCTCGAGTCGCTGCCGCTCCGTGTCGGCACTTTCCACGAGTCGGGCACGTGACGCGGCGAGCTCGTCCTCGGCACCGCGGCGGTCTGT
>Ga0070698_100005576_pt1 | contig 13760 bp, 15 predicted proteins | sample KBSK1502metaG_FD_65477 | JGI IMG/M metagenome (GOLD analysis project Ga0070698, IMG submission 65477) | Corn, switchgrass and miscanthus rhizosphere microbial communities from Kellogg Biological Station, Michigan, USA - KBS K1-50-2 metaG | ecosystem: Host-associated > Plants > Roots >... | reverse complement strand
CCGAGCTTCATGACCACCTGGGGGTACCAGGCGTTCAGCACCCGAGCGGCCTGCTCGGGCTGCTCCCGGCCGGTGAGCACGCGCGCCTGGTCACCGTTCACGAACAGCAGCGTCGCCCCGTTGGTCAGCTGCAGGAACGGCTCCGCGCCGACGCGCTCGAGCGGGGCTGCGGATGCGCCATCCACCGAGATGGTCATGCCGGCGCGCTGGGCGTGGCTCATCGCCGCCAGCGTCGCCGGCCTGGAGGTCTCGTTGAGCAGCGTGTACCCCGAGATATGCAGGTGACTGCCCGGCGTGAACAGGTCCTTGGGCAGGTCATCGGGTGACAGCGCCGCATTGGCCCCGGGGTCGGAGAGCATCGTGTGGTCGCCCTTGTGGGTGACCATCACCACGCAGGTCCCGGTGGGCCGTTCCGGGTCCATGACGAGCCTGGCATCCACGCCGTAGCCCATCAGCTCCATGTCGCGGTTGCGGCCGGCGATGTCGGCGCCGCGCCGCCCGACGAACGCCACCTCGGCGCCGTCCACGGCGAGCCAGGCGGCGATGTTCGCGCCCGAACCCCCGCCGTGCATGGTCACCGTGGCGGGGGTGTCGCTGCCCCTGGCCAGAGGCAGCGCCGCGTGAGCGACCGTATCCGTCATGAGGTCACCAACGACGACAATGCGCGTCATGTCGTCACCACCTTGTTGCGGGGCTGATCTGCAGAGCGCTGCCCAAAGCGCCACGCTGCGTGGGTGCTAGCGGATAGAACTTAACAGTTCCCGCGCGGACTCTGTTACTGTTCGCGTTCCGAAAACGTGAATAGTGGCGATTCCGGTCAACTGGGCAGGGTCAGGGCCCGGCCCGCGACCATCAGGACAGCCTCCTCGGACTCGGCGGCGAGCCGCTGGTTGAGCCAGCCCAGCTGGTCACGGAACAGCCGTCCGGCGCGGGTCGGCGGGTGGATGCCGGAGCCGACCTCGTCGCTCACCGCGACCACCCGGGCCCGGGTCTGCCGCCACGCCTCGAGGAGCTCGTCGACCCTGGCGGCGATCCGGGCCTCGGCACTGGCCAGCCCCGCGTCGCCGTCCTCCTCGGCCCAGGCTCCGGACTCGTCCATCACCGCGGCCAGCCAGGTGCCCGCTCCGTCAAAGAGCACGGCCCCGCACTCCGACCGCAGCGTCGCCGCCACATCGAGGCTCTCCACCGTCTGCCACCAGGGGGGCCGCCTGGCCCGGTGCGCCGCCACCCGCTCGGCCCAGCCGGCATCGGCGGCGGGCTGCGCGCCCGCCGCGTAAGGGCCCGCGGCCAGGTAGGTCACTCGCGGCTCGGCGGCCAGCCTGAGCTCGGCGTGCCGCGACTTCCCTGACCGCGCCCCGCCGAGCACCAGGACCCGGCGGGACCGGCCCTGGCCGGCCCCGGGCCCGGCCGCGGGGCTCCCGGGGGTCGGCATCGCGGTCAGGACGTCGCCGTCGTCCGGCACCGTGACACCCCAGTACCGGCCCCGCCGGGCCAGCTCCTCCTCGGAAGAGACCCGGTGATCGGCGTGCAGCACCGCGGCGACGGTCCGGGCGTGCACCAGGCCCCCGCGGCGGAGCGCGCCGAGCTGCGCCGGGTTGTCGACCAGGTCGAGCAGAACCAGGTCGTAGGGCCTGCTGCCCGCGGCAACGGCGCCCGCGCGCGGGGGCGTCCCGCGGTCTGCGTCACCCGGGCCGTCGCCGACGAGCAGCCTGGCGCCGTCCGGGCCGGTCACGGCCCAGGCTCCGGACACCCGCTCGACGCGGTACCCCGGGGCGGCGGGCCCGGGAACGGGCGGCGTTCCGGGGTCGATGCCCAGCACGCCGTCGACGAGCACCCGGGTGGGTGCCCGGCGGCGGCCGGCCGACCGGGCCCGCTCACACGAAGCACAGCGGCAGTCCGGCCGCGGCCACCCGCGGCCGCCGCCGGTGCCGGCCAAGCGGACTTCCACGTTCCGCCCCCTTTCCGCCCCGGTCGTGGGCAGCGAGCCAGGGTTACAGCATGTCGCGGGGGAACCGGCCGGGCGGTGCGGGCCCGCGGCACGGCGCGGCGTTACGTGGATTAGATTTACTCGCCATGAGCTGGAGCTGGCAGCTGGAGAAGGAAGACGGCACCGTGCTCGGGTCGCGCGGGCTGCCGAAGGAGACGTTCAGCAGCCAGGGCGACGCGGAGACCTGGATCGGCGAAAACTGGCAGGCCCTGCTCGACGCCGGGGTCGACCAGGTGACCCTGATGGAGGAGGGCCGGGCCGAGTACGGCCCGATGAGCCTGCACCCCGCGGAGTAGGCCGTCAGGGGCGCGCCGGGGGGCTCGCGGTCAGCGCCGGGTCGGTGACGATCACCGGGCCGAGTACCGCGTCGATCCGCCGCATGATCTCCGGGTCGAGCCGCACGCCGGAGGCCCGCGCGTTCTCGCGCACCTGCTCGGGCCGGGTGGCCCCGACGATCGCCGCGGCGACGTTCGGATTCTGCAGGGTCCAGGCCACGGCCAGCTGCGCCGGCGTCAGGCCGGCCTCCTCGGCGAGCGGCTTGAGCTGCTGCACGCGGGAGAGGATGTCGTCGGTCAGCAGGCCCTTGATGAACGCCGACCCGCTCGCGTCGGTCGCGCGCGAGCCTGCCGGGACCGCCGCGCCCGGCTGGTACTTGCCGGTGAGCACCCCCTGGGCGATCGGGGAGAACACGACCTGGCCGATGCCCTCCTTCTCGCAGAGCGGTACCACCTCCGACTCGATGACCCGCCAGATCATGCTGTACTGGGGCTGGTTCGACACGATCTTGTCGAGGCCCATCTGCCCGGCGATGCGTACCGCGGCGGCGATCTCGTCGGCCCGCCACTCGGAGACGCCCACATACAGCACCTTGCCCTGGCGGACCAGGTCGTCGAAGGCGCGCAGCGTCTCCTCGAGCGGCGTCTCGTGGTCGTAACGGTGCGCCTGATAGAGGTCCACGTAGTCGGTCTGCAGCCGCCGGAGCGAGTTATGCGCGGACTCCATGATGTGCTTACGCGACAGGCCGCTGTCATTCGGACCCCGGCCTACCGGCCAGTAGGCCTTGGTGAAGATCTCGACCGACTCGCGGCGCACCCCGTGCAGGGCCCGGCCGAGCACCTCCTCGGCCCTGGTCCCCGCGTAGACGTCGGCGGTGTCGAAAGTCGTGATGCCCTCGTCGAGCGCCGCGGCCACGCACGCGGCCGCCGCCTCCTCCCCGACCTGCGAGCCGTGCGTGATCCAGTTGCCGTACGCGATCTCACTGATCTTCAGCCCGCTGCGGCCGAGATGGCTGTATTGCATGACGCCGACCCTAGTGGGTCGACGTAGCTCGCAATTACATGACACCGGCCCTAATGGGTGTAACGGGGCGTGAGATCAGACGGGCGTGGCTCTGGCTCAGATCTTGTCGCCCGGCTTTACCCGGGGGGCAGGCATCCGCAGCCTGCGGAACTGGGTGCCGCGGATCGCCGCGTACAGCCGGACTCCGCGGGTGCTCTCGCCGGGGAAGCGCTGCTGCGCGAGCCTGATCACGCGGCCGCCGACGAACACGCTCTCGGTCACGATCACCAGCAGCATCACCAGCACCGCGTAGTCGACGACGGGCGACTTGCGCAGGCTCGGGATGAACAGCAGGACGATGAGCACGAGCACGCCGAACATGTAGTACTCGCTCACGCTGCGGCGGGAGTCCACGTAGTCACGGGCCAGCGCCCGCACCGGGCCCTGGTCCTTGCGCGGCAGGGCCCAGTTCTCGCCGCGCCGCATCGCTTCCATCTTGCGGGCGCGATCGGTCCGGTCGCGGGTTCGCCCCTGCTGGGCGGCGGCCTTCCGGTCCGCGGGGGCGGCGACCGGCTGCCGTCGCCGGCGCTCGGCCTCGCTGCGCTTGGGGGTCGGCCTGCCCTTGGCGGGCGTCACGCCAGCCCGCTCGGCCGCAGCCTCGGGCTCACCCGGGCTCTGCGGTTCCTGATCGACCACCTCGGGGGGGTCGGCAGAGCGTCGTCGGAACACGCGCACAGCATACCGGGGCGAAGCCCGCGCACCGCTAGGTCCAGCTCCCGTTATGCCCGGTCTCGGGTCCGTGTGGGGCCGCCGGGATGACTCGCCTTGCCGGCCGTCGTAGGCTGAAGCCAGCACCTGCCGGCAACCTCCGTTGCCCATCGCAGCAAGCTAGTTCGCGGTGCCGCCGCGCCGCGTGGCAACGGTGTACAGGATGAGGGGATGGTCGCGCTTATGGGCGTGATGAGACGGGTTTCGCTGATCTTCAAGTCCAAGGCCAACAAGGCCCTGGACCGGATGGAGGATCCCCGGGAGACCCTGGACTACTCCTATCAGACGCAGCTCGAGCTGCTGCAGAAGGTCCGCCGCGGCGTCGCCGACGTCGCGACCTCGCGCAAGCGCCTCGAACTGCAGATGAACCAGATGCAGCAGCAGTCGGACAAGCTCGACCGGCAGGCGCGCGACGCGCTCTCGGCCGGCCGCGAGGACCTCGCCCGCGACGCGCTGAGCCGCAAGGCTCAGGCGCAGAGCCAGCTGAACGACCTGGGCGGGCAGTACACCTCGCTGCAGGCGGAGGAGGAGAAGCTGACCGGCGCCTCGCAGCGGCTGCAGGCCAAGGTGGATGCCTTCCGCACGAGGAAGGAGACCATCAAGGCCACCTACACCGCGGCCGAGGCGCAGACCAGGATCAACGAGGCGTTCACCGGCATCTCCGAGGAGATGAGCGACGTCGGCCTGGCGATCCAGCGCGCCGAGGACAAGACCGAGCAGATGAAGGCCCGGGCGGGCGCGATCGACGAGCTGATGGCGTCGGGCGCGCTCGACGATATGGTCAGCGGGCCGCGCGACGACATCCAGGCCGAGCTGGACCGGATGGGCGCCAGCCATGGCGTGGAGCAGGAGCTCGAGCGGCTGAAGGGCGAGCTCGAGCAGAGCGCGCCCCGGCAGATCGAACCCGGCACCGGCGTCACCGACGGGCAGCCGGCGCACGTGACGCACCCCGTCGACACGAAGTCAGCTGATCAGCCCCAGGCAGGTGAGGGGACGTGATCGTCCGCATCCTGGGGGAGGGGCAGCTCCAGGTCGACGACTCCGCGGCGGAGGAGCTCAACGACCTGGACGCCAGGCTGGAGGCGGCCGTCGAGCGCGATGACGAGGCCGGCTTCCGGTCGGCACTCGACGCGCTGCTGTCGCGCATCCGCTCCATCGGCAGGCCCGTGCCCCCGGATGCGCTCGCACCCTCGGAGCTGATCATCCCCCAGGAGGGCGCGACGATGGCCGAGGTCCACAAGCTGATGACCGACGAGGGGCTCATCCCCGGCTGACCGCCCGCGAAGAGTTCGCTGAGAGTCCGCTCAAGGTCCGCGGCGCGGGGCACCGGGCTGGAATCCGCGCGGTGGCGCGCCCGTTGTACATGGTGGCTGACCGTCCGGCAGGATGTGCGGCGCAAGCCTCTCGGTCTTGCGCAGACCACCCCGGCGGCTGCGATGTAATGGGGTGAGACGGCCCGCCAGGTGGGCCGCAACAAAAGGAGGCGCCGCAGATGGCGCGGACTCGCTACGCAAGCGACCGGGGACTGATCGCGCGGATGGGCGCGACCATGTTCCTGCTTGGACTCGTGTTCACCGGTTTCATCATTGCCCTGTACTTCGTGTTCTTCTGGTACGGGCATCGCCACGGTGGTGGCGGCGGCAGCGCCGGCCTGGTTGTGCTCGCGGCGGTGATCGGCGTGGCCGTGGCCTTCGGCGGATACTACTGGTCCGACAAGATCGCGCTGAACACCGCGCGGGCCCGGCTGGTCACACCGCAGCAGGCGCCGGAGCTGCACGGCATCATCGACCGGATCTGCGCGCTGGCCAACATGCCCAAGCCGCGAGTGGCCATCTCGCCGGTAAGCATGCCGAACGCCTTCGCCACCGGGCGCAGCAGCAAGGTCGCCGTGGTCTGCGTCACCGAGGGCCTGCTGCAGAAGCTCGACAAGAACGAGCTCGAGGGCGTGCTGGCGCACGAGATGTCGCATGTGGCGCACAAGGACGTCGCGGTCATGACTATCGCGTCGTTCCTGGGCATCATCGCCGCGCTGCTGGTCCGGTTCGCCTTCTACGGCGAGCTCTTCGGCGGAGGCGGCCGCGGCCGCGGCAACAACAACAACCAGAACGCGCTGCCCATCATGCTGATCGTGATGGTGGTCGGCATCGTGGTCTACGCGGTCAGCTTCCTGCTGATCAGGCTGCTGTCGCGGTACCGGGAGCTGTCCGCTGACCGCTCGGGCGCGCTGCTGACCGGCCAGCCGTCCGCCCTGGCCAGCGCGCTGGTGAAGGTGAGCGGCGACATCGCCAGGATCCCGACCCGTGATCTGCGGCAGGCGGAGCCGCTAAACGCGTTCTACTTCGCGCCGGCGCTCTCCGGCCAGAAGGGGAAGGGCCAGACCAGCCTGTCCACGCTGTTCTCCACCCACCCGCCGCTGGAGAAGCGGCTGGCGCAGCTGGACAAGATCTCCAAGCAGCTCGGCCGCTCGGCCGGCTAGTACCGAATTCACGTGGGATTCCTCGACGCGCTGCTCGGCCGCACCAAGGTGGCGCCGCCGAACCTGGACAACCTGTTCGCGCTGCCGTCGGCGGCGGTCACGCTGGAGGTGGCCACGGACTTCAAGCCGACCGGCAGCGGCTCGGTCTGCTTCCGGGCCGCCGAGGGCCGGGCGTTCAGCGACATCGAGACCGAGGTACGCGACCTGCTCAGCATGGGCGAGAACAAGCTGCCGGTCGAGGTGACCGAGGACAAGTACGGCTTCACGTGGCTGGTCTGCCACCACACCGCCGATGACATCGAAGGGCTGGTCACCGACCTGCACGCGGTGAACTCGTCGCTGCAGAACGCCGGCTTCGGGCCGCAGCTGCTGTGCACGATCCTCGGGTTCCGCGACGGCGCGCGGCGCCCGCTGGGGCTGGTCTACCTCTACAAGCGGGGAACGTTCTATCCCTTCGCCCCGAAATCAGGGGAGAACAGGGACAACGCGCTCGAGCTGCAGATGCGCGGGACGCTTTCCGATGATCTCAAGATCGAGCCCGACCTGGAGCGGTGGTTCCCGGTCTGGGGCGCCCCGGGGCTGTGACCCGACCGCCCGCGGCTGGAATGACTCGGGCGGGGATATGGTTGGGACCGGAGTAACACGCCGCGCCGCAGGGGCGACGGCAGTCGACGCGGGAGCTAATCCAGATGACAGTTCAGGACCAGGCCACTTCGCAGGGCATCATCCTGACGGATGCCGCGGCGGTCAAGGTCAACAGCCTGCTGGAGCAGGAGGGCCGCGACGACCTTCGGCTGCGCATCGCCGTGCAGCCGGGCGGCTGCTCCGGCCTGCGTTACCAGCTGTACTTCGATGAGCGCCAGATCGACGGCGACGTGGTGAGCGAGTTCGGCGGCGTCCAGGTCGTGACCGACCGGATGAGCGCGCCTTATCTGGGCGGCGCCACCATCGACTTCGTGGATACCATCGAGAAGCAGGGCTTCACCATCGACAACCCGAACGCCACCGGGTCCTGCGCCTGCGGGGATTCTTTCCACTAAGGCGCGGCCGAGGGAACGACCGCTGAGCCTCTCTTTGTGCTGCGGCATGCCGCGAACGCCGTCATCGTTGTGCCGGCCGTGGCTGCCGCTCAGGGCCGGGACGGGGTAACCTAGGCGCGCCTCAGTCAGGTACCGTCCCGCAGAGAGAGTGCTGCCGTGCGCATTGCCGTCACCGGGTCGATAGCGACCGACCACCTCATGACCTTTCCCGGCCGCTTCGTCGACCAGCTGATCCCGGACAAGCTGGACAAGCTCGCGCTGTCGTTCCTGGTCGACTCGCTCCAGATCCGCTACGGCGGCGTCGCGGCGAACATGGCGTTCGGGATGGGGTACCTGGGCCTGCGGCCGCTGCTGGTCGGGAGCGCCGGCGCGGACTTCGCCGAGTACCGCGGCTGGCTCGAGGCCCACGGCGTCGACACCAGCGGGGTACGGGAATCGGCCGTCCACCACACCGGGCGGTTCATCAGCACCACGGACGCCGACCTCAACCACTTCGCCTCGTTCTACCCGGGCGCCATGGTCGAGGACACCAAGATCGACCTGGGCGACCTGAACGACCGGTTCGGCCCGATTGACCTGGTCCTGATCGGCGCGAGCGACCCGGTCGCCATGACCTCGTTCACCCGCCAGTGCCGGGAGCACAAGATCCCGTTCGCCGCGGACACCTCCTGGCAGCTGGCGCGGATGGACGGCGAGGAGGTGCGCGACCTGGTGGACGGCGCGGCGTACCTGTTCTGCAACGAGTACGAGGCCAAGCTGACCGAGCGCAAGTCCGGCTGGGCCGACGAGGAGGTCACCGCGCGGGTGAGCGTCCGGGTGACGACGCTCGGCGCGGACGGCGCCCGCGTGGACCGGGCGGGCGAGCCGCCGATCCTGGTTCCGCCGATCACCGGGGTCGAGCCCAAGGAGCCGACCGGAGCCGGCGACGCGTTCCGGGCCGGCTTCCTCGCCGCCACGGCCTGGGGGCTCGGCCTGGAGCGCGCCGCCCAGCTCGGCAACCTGATCGCCGTGAGCGCGCTGGAGGTCGTCGGGCCGCAGGACTACGAGCTGAAGCCCGGGCCGCTGGCCGAGAGGTTCGGCGCCGTGTACGGCCCCGAGGCCGCGCGGGACCTGGCCGAGCACTACGGCTGACCACGCGCGCACCCGGGTAAGGGCGCGGGTAGCGTGGCGGTATGGCCGCGATGAGCGACGCGCTGGCTTCCGGGTACCACGGTATTTCCTATCACGGGCCCCTGGAGCTGACCCTGGTGCGGGCGCTCACCCAGTGGACCCTGGATCCTTGGGCGCTGGCGTTCGTCCTCCTGCTCGCCGGGCTCTACCTGTCCGGGGTGCGGCGGGTACGCAGGTCAGGGACGGTATGGCCGCTGGGACGCACGGTGGCGTTCTGCGGGCTCGGGCTCGGCTTCTGCGTGATCGCGACCATGTCCTGGGTGGGCGTGTACCAGCCGGTCCTGTTCTACGCGCGCTCGGTGCAGACGATTCTGCTGCTGCTGGTGGTGCCGCTGTTCCTCGTGCTGGGCCGGCCGCTGAGCCTGGTGATCGCGTCGCTGCCCGGCCCCGGGGCCCGCGTCGAGGCGGCGATACGCAGCCGGGCGGCCAGGACCCTGACGTTCCCTGCGGTCACGACCACGGTTCTGGTGCTCGTGCCGTTCGTGCTCTACTTCACCTCGTGGTACGCCGCCGGTTTCCATAATGTCGCGGTGCGCGAGCTGACCGGCCTGGCGCTGCTGGGCCCGGGGTTCGTGTTCTTCTGGACGCTGCTGCGGGTGGACCCGGTGCCCAAGGCCTACCCGTACCTGGTGGCACTCTGGATCACCGGCGCTGAGGTGGTCGGGGACGCCGTGCTCGGCCTCGCGGTGCTCGCGGACCACAGCCTGCTCGCGGGCGCCTACTACCACGCCCTGGCCCGGCCCTGGGGGCCCAGCCTCGCCACCGACCAGGTGCTCGGCGGCGGCACGCTCTGGATACTCGGCGACATCGTCGGGCTGCCGTTCCTGGCCGCGCAGCTGATCCAGATGATCAGGGAAGACGAGGCCGACGCCGTGGTCATCGACGCCGAGCTCGACGCCAGGGACGCCGCCCGTGCGGAGGCAGGTCACCCGGATGCGGCGCCCGCGGAGCGGCCCTGGTGGGAGTCTGATCCGCGGTTCGCAGGCCGGTTCCAGCCGGTCGATGACGGGAGTGACTAGCTACACCTAGTAGCTGCGCCGGACCAGGAACGCCCAGCCGTCGCCGGGCAGGTCGGTCGCCAGGACGAACTCCTGTGACTTCAGCATGCACCACGAGGGCACGTCGGTCTGCGCCGCGGGGTCGTCGGCCAGCACCGCCACGACGTGGCCCACCGGCACCTCCCTGATCCGCTCGGCCAGCATGATGATCGGGATCGGGCACTTGCGGCCCAGCGCGTCGATCGTCAGCGTCGGCGTCGGCGCCACGACGGGCCCGGACCCGGGCGCGGCGGCGGGCGTGTCGGCGGGCGGGTGCGGAGGGGTCACGCGGGTTACCTCCAGGTCGGGCCTCCGGGCTGCGGCTGGCTGGGCACAGCGGTTGGACGTACGGACAGTGTCTCGCAGTCGCCACCGTCTCGCAGCCCGGGGGAGACGGAACCGGTTCGGGCGGGGGTACCCGGCGAGGCCGGGGGCCTGCACGATACTGTTTCCACGACAGGCTGTAGAAGAGCAGTGAGCGGCCGTGGCGGCGAAGCCGACGCGCGCTCCGTAAAACACTGACCGGCCAGCTGAGCCGGGTGTCACCAGCTGGGAAGGCAACCCCGTGAGTCCCAACCGCAGCTCTCCCGCGAGACGCTGGCTGGTGCGCGCCGCTGTCGGCGCGGCCGTGCTCCTCGCCACGACCGGCTGCCAGTCCAACGCGTTCACGCGCATGGGCATGCTGCCGCCGGTCACCAAGCAGGGCCACGTGGCACTGACCCTCTGGCAGGGATCCTGGATCGCGGCCTGGATCGTCGGGATCGTCGTCTGGAGCCTGATCGTCTGGTCGGTGCTGTTCTTCCGCAAGCGCTCGGACCAGGTGCCCTACCAGGTCCGCTACAACCTGCCGATCGAGATCCTGTACACGGTCGTGCCGTTCATCATGGTCGGCGTGCTGTTCTTCTTCACGGCCCGGGACGAGAACTACATCACCAAGCTCTCCGCCCGTCCCGACGTGATCGTGAACGTGACCGGGTTCCAGTGGAGCTGGGAGTTCCAGTACCCGCAGTACGCGGTGCCGCACTCGGCGGCGGGCTCCGTGACCGAGCTCGGCCAGATGTGGAACGGGGAGACGCCCGGCAACGAGGGCCAATTTCCGGTGCTGGAGATCCCGGTCGGCGAGACGGTCCGGTTCAACCTCACCTCGACGGACGTCGTCCACGCGTTCTGGATCGTCCCGTTCGAGTTCAAGCGTGACGTGATCCCGGGTCACCCGAACCACTTCGAGGTGACGCCGACGCAGACCGGGACGTTCACAGGCCGCTGCACCGAGCTTTGCGGTGTGTACCACAGCCGGATGCTGTTCACCGTGAAGATCGTGACGCAGGCGCAGTTCCGGCAGTGGATCGCGGCGCAGCAGGCGCAGCAGATCGCATCTGGGGGTGCTCAGTGACCGCCATCGACCAGCCCACCCAGCCCGCGCAGCCCGCGCCGATCGCCGCGCCGCGCGGCTACACGAAGGGCTCGATCCTCGCGGAGTGGCTGTCGTCTACCGACCACAAGATCATCGGTCACCTGTACCTGATCGCCTCGTTCTTCTTCTTCATGGCCGGCGGGCTGATGGCCATGATCATGCGCGCCCAGCTCCTGGGGCCCAACAACCACATCGTGTCGGACCAGCAGTACAACGAGCTGTTCACCATGCACGGCACGATCATGCTGCTGCTGTTCGCCACGCCGCTGTTCGTCGGGTTCGCCAACGAGGTCATGCCGCTGCAGATCGGATCGCCGGATGTGGCGTTCCCGCGCATGAACATGCTCAGCTGGTACATGTTCGTGTTCGGCGGCCTGATCCTGCTGGCCAGCTTCGTCACCCCGGGCGGCTCGGCGGCGTTCGGCTGGTACGCCTACTCCCCGCTGACCAGCGCGCTCTATACGCCGGGGATCGGCGGCGACATGTGGATCATGGGCCTGACGCTGTCCGGGCTCGGCACGATCCTGAGCGGGGTCAACTTCGTCACCACGATCTTCTGCATGCGCGCGCCTGGCATGACCATGTTCCGCATGCCGATCTTCACCTGGAACATCCTGCTGACCAGCATGCTGGTCCTGCTCGCGTTCCCGGTGCTCGCCGCCGCGCTGCTGGTCCTGGAGGTCGACCGCAAGCTCGGGGCGCACGTCTTCGACGCCTCCAGCGGCGGCGCGATCTTGTGGCAGCACCTGTTCTGGTTCTTCGGCCATCCGGAGGTCTATATCGTGGCGCTGCCGTTCTTCGGCATCGCCACCGAGATCCTGCCTGTCTTCTCCCGCAAGCCGCTGTTCGGCTACAAGGGCCTGGTCGGCGCCACGATCGCGATCGCCGGCCTGTCGATGACCGTGTGGGCGCACCACATGTTCACCACCGGCGCGGTGCTGCTGCCGTTCTTCTCGTTCATGACCTTCCTGATCGCGGTCCCGACCGGGGTGAAGTTCTTCAACTGGTGCGGCACGATCTGGCGCGGGCAGCTCACGTTCGAGCCCCCGATGATATTCATACTCGGCTTCCTGGTCGTGTTCCTGTTCGGCGGGCTCACCGGGATCATCCTGGCCTCGCCGCCGCTCGATTTCGCAGTCAGCGACTCCTACTTCGTGGTGGCCCACTTCCACTACGTGCTGTTCGGCACCGTGGTGTTCTGCATGTTCGGCGGGTTCTATTTCTGGTGGCCGAAATGGACCGGCAAGATCCTGGACCACACGCTCGGGAAGTGGCATTTCTGGAGCGTCTTCATCGGGTTCAACATGACGTTCCTCGTGCAGCACTGGATCGGTATGGAGGGCATGCCGCGAAGGGTGGCGAACTACCCGTTCCTGCCCGGGAACGTGACCGTGCTGAACGATATCTCCAGCATCGGCGCGTTCATCCTGGGCGCGTCCAACTTCATCTTCTTCTACAACATCTACAAGACCTGGAAGCACGGGGAGAAGGTCACCGCCGACGACCCGTGGGGCTTCGCCAACTCGCTGGAGTGGGCGACGTCCTGCCCGCCGCCGCGGCACAATTTCATTTCGATCCCGCGGATCAGGTCCGAGCGGCCCGCGTTCGACCTGCACTACCCGAACATCAGATCCGGCCGGGACCGGCACGCCGAGCACGTCGGGGCGGGCGCCTCTACCAGTATCGGCTCCGAGTAGGAGGCGGCTGAATGAAGGTCGAGGGATACCTGTTCCTGGGCTGCGCCGTGTTCTTCGGCGGCTCGGACTACGTCTACTGGTACTTCTCGCATGACCCGACCGGGTCCACCGCGCTCGCGATCGCGGTCGGGCTGGCCTTCCTGACCGGGTTCTACGTGCTGTTCACCGGGCGGCGGCTGCCCAGGAGGCCCGAAGACGACCGGGAGGGCGAGATCCCGCAGGGCACCGGCGAGCTGGGGTTCTTCAGCCCGCACAGCTGGTGGCCGCTGTTCCTCGGCCTGGCCGCCGCGACCGCGGCCCTGGGCGTGGCGCTGGGCTGGTGGCTGTTCCTGATCGGGTTGCTGGGCGTGCTGCTCGCGACCGTCGGCTTCGTCTTCGAGTACTACCGCGGCCACTACGCGCACTGACCAGGTCGCGCGGCGGATGGACGTTTACGAGGCGCTGTACACGACGCGGGCCATGCGGCGGGTCCGGCCCGACCCGATCCCCCATCCGGTCCAGGCGCGCATCCTGGACGCCGCGATCCGGGCGCCCAGCGGCGGCAACGCCCAGGACTGGCGGTTCATCCTGGTGGACGACCCGGCCGTCCGGGCGCAGCTTGCGCCCCTGTACCGGGACAGCATCCGCCAGCTGTGGGCCACCGCCTACGCCGACCGGATCGAGCGCGCCCGGAACGCACCGCAAGATCCGGAGAGCGTGTCGACGCTTCGGATCGTGGCCTCAGCGCAGCACCTCGCCGACCACTTCGAGGAGGTGCCGCTGTTCCTGGTGGCGTTCTCGCGCGGCGACCGCTCGGGCGGCTCGATCTTCCCGGCCGTCTGGAGCGCCCAGCTGGCCGCCCGCGCGGAGGGCGTCGGCAGCTCCCTGACGTCCGTTCTGGGCGCGTTTCACGG
>Ga0070698_100005575_pt1 | contig 13761 bp, 14 predicted proteins | sample KBSK1502metaG_FD_65477 | JGI IMG/M metagenome (GOLD analysis project Ga0070698, IMG submission 65477) | Corn, switchgrass and miscanthus rhizosphere microbial communities from Kellogg Biological Station, Michigan, USA - KBS K1-50-2 metaG | ecosystem: Host-associated > Plants > Roots >... | reverse complement strand
GACCTGCTCGCTCACAACCGCGACCCGAGCGACGACGAGATCCGCGAGGCGCTCTCCGGCAACCTCTGCCGCTGCACCGGGTACGCGAAGATCTTCGACGCCGTGCGGCTGGCGGCCTCTCGGGCATGAGCACGACTGCGCGGAAGCTCGAGCTGGGACGGGTCGGCGAGAGCGTTCGCCGCGTCGACGCGATTCCCAAGGTCACCGGCGAGTTCGCGTACGCGAGCGACCTCTTCGCGGCGGGGATGCTCTGGGGACATACGGTCCGCAGCCCGCACGCGCACGCGCGGATCGTGGAGATCGACATCTCGCAGGCGCTCGCGATGCCCGGCGTTCACGCGGTGCTCACCCACAGCGACGTTCCCGGAGCAAGGACCTACGGGCTCGAGTTCGCGGACCAGCCGGTGCTAGCTAGCGACCGTGTCCGCTACTTCGGCGAGCCGGTCGCGCTCGTCGCGGCGGAGCATCCTGAGCAGGCGCGGCGCGCGGCGGAGCGGATCGCCGTGGAATACGAGCCGCTCGAGCCGGTCGTGAATCCCGAGCGCGCCACCGAGCAGGAACCGCTGCACGAGGAGAACCCGACCGCCGGGCACGGCTTCCGAGAGGACCGGCGGCCGAACGTCCTGCGCTCGATCGTGATCAAGCACGGCGACCCGGACGCCGAGGGCGAGGTCACGGTCAGCGGCGCGTACGAGCTGGGCATCCAGGACCAGGCGTTCCTCGGGCCGGAGTCGGGCCTGGCAGTCCCGGACGGCGAGGGCGGTGTCGACATCTACGTCGCGACGCAGTGGCTGCATGTCGACCGCGACCAGGTCGCGCCCTGCCTCGGGCTCGAGAAGGAGCAGGTGCGGATCCACCTGTCCGGGGTGGGCGGCGCCTTCGGCGGGCGGGAGGACCTCTCGATCCAGGTTCACGGCGCCATGCTCGCGTTGCACACGAGCCGACCGGTGAAGATGGTCTACAGCCGCGAGGAGTCGTTCGTCGGCCACGTCCACCGGCACCCGGCGAAGATCTGGATGGAGCACCGCGCGACGCGGGCCGGACGGCTCGTCAACGTGCGGGCGCGGATCCTGCTCGACGGCGGCGCCTATGCCTCTTCATCGGCTGCCGTCACGTCGAACGCCGCGTGCTTCGCGGTTGGCCCGTACAGCGTCGACAACGCGCTGATCGAGTGCACCTGCGTCTACTCGAACAACCCGCCGTGCGGCGCGATGCGCGGCTTCGGCGCGGTGCAGAGCTGCTTTGCCTACGAGGCGCAGATGGACGAGCTCGCTGCGGAGCTCGGCATCGATCCCGTCGAGCTGCGGCTGCTGAACGCGCTCTCGCCGGGCGACAGGCTGCCGACCGGCCAGAAGGTGACGGGCTCGTTTCCGGCCGCCGAGGTCATCCGCCGGGCGGCCGAGCTGCCGATCCCGGAGCCGGAGGAGCTGCCGCGTGACCCGATCCGGCTGCCCGGCGGCGCGGGCAACACCACCCATGGGCAAGGCGTCAAGCGCGGAGTCGGGTTCGCGGTCGGCTTCAAGAACGTCTGCTATTCGGAGGGCTTCGACGATGCGTGCTCGGCGCGGGTCAAGCTCTGGAAGGGCGCCGGCGACGAGCTGGTCGGCGAGGTGCACTGCGCCGCGTGCGAGGTGGGGCAGGGCGTCACCAACGTGATCCTGCAGGTCGCGCGAACGGAGCTCGGGACCGAGAACGTCGCTCTCGCTCCCGGATCAACGGCAGGGGTCGAGTCGGCCGGGTCGGCGTCGGCCTCGCGGCTGACCTGGATGGCCGCCGGGGCCGTCCGCCTGGCCTGCCGTGACGCGCTCGCCGAGTACGAGGCAGGCCGCTCGGTGGTCGACCTCGAGCGCACCTACCACCACCCGCGCACGGCGCCGCTCGATCCGGAGACCGGCCAGGTGAAGGGCGACCGCGTCCACGTCGCGTACATGTGTGCGGCGATGCGGGTGGTCGTGGAGGTCGACGTCGAGCTCGGGCTGACGCGTGTCGTGTGGATCGGAACGGCGCAGGACGTGGGCAAGGCCTTGAACCCGCAGGCGGTTCACGGCCAGATCGAGGGCGGCACCGCGCAGGGGCTCGGGCTCGCGCTGATGGAGGAGATCCAGACGCGCGACGGCCTGATCACGAACGCGAGCTTCACCGACTACCTGATCCCGACGGCGCTCGACATGCCGCCGGTCGAGGCGGAGCTGGTCGAGGAGGAGGAACCCGAGGCGCCCTACGGCGTCAAGGGCGCCGGCGAGCCTCCGACGGTGGTCTCGACCGCGGCGGTCGTCTCGGCGCTGCGCGCCGCGACGGGACGCGAGCTGGCGCGGGTCCCGGTCCGCCCGGACGACCTAGCGCTTTAGCGTCAGCGCCGCGACGAGCGCCTCGCCTATGGCGGCGGCTTGAACCGCGCCCGCCAGCCCGGCCGCGCTCGCCAGGACAACCGCGGCAGCCGATCCGCTCGACACGAGCCGACGCTATACGCTCACGCCCGTCGCCTGACAAAGGAGCCGCATGGTTCGAGTCTTCGTCCTCTATTCCGAGCAGCCGGACCCCGACCGGTACGAGCAACATGTCCAGCTCGCGCGGGAGCAGGTACCCGGCGCGGAGATCCGCCACGGCCGGGTCCTGGGAGGCATGCCCCACCCCGAGGCTGCCTACTACTTCGAGTACGAATTTCCCGACCGCGATGCGTGGAAGGCCGCGCAGGACGGCCTGATGGCCGGGGCGGAGGACGCCCAGGAGATGGGCATCCCGTTCCGGGTCCATTTCGTGGAGCTGGCGTGACGCAACCGGACGCGCCGCGGCCGGTCGACCCGGCCGAGCTCGGCTTCGAGCGGATCGTCTACGAGAAGGCGCCGCCCCGAGCGACGATCACGCTCAACCGGCCGGAGATCCTGAACGCGTTCGACTTCAAGATGCTGCGGGAGATCGCACGGGCCTGCGAGGACGCCTCCTGGGACGACTCGATCCACGTGGTCGTGGTCACCGGCGCGGGGCGCGCGTTCTGCGTCGGCGCGAACCTGCGCGAGTGGGCCGACGGCTACCTCGGCAAGCCCACCGAGTACTGGAAGTGGTTCGGCGCGTTCAAGGACATGCACGACCGGCTGCGCGAGATCGGCAAGCCGACCGTCGCCCGGATCAACGGGATCGCCGTCGGCGGCGGGAACGAGCTGCAGATGGCGTGCGACCTCGCGGTGATGGTCGACGACGCCTTCATCCGCCACGTTGGGCCCGAGCACGGTTCGGTGCCCGCGGGGGGCGCGACGCAGTGGCTGACGATCATGGTCGGAGACCGGCGCGCGCGGGAGATCGTGCTCATGTGCGAGGAGATCCCCGCCACGAAGGCGGCGGAGTGGGGGCTTGTCAACTGGGCTGTTCCGGCCGCGGAGCTCGACGGGAAGGTCGACGCCGTGGTCGAGAACCTCGCGCGGAAGCTGCCGCAGACGACACGGTACGCGAAGCAGCACTTGAACTTCTGGCGTGACCTCGCGTGGCACGAGACCATCAACCACGCGCGCGACTGGCTCGCGCTCTCGATGGCGACCGAGGAGCCGCGCCGCGCGATCGAGAAGTTCCTGGAGCGGAAGTGAGCCTCGTCGAGGTCGAGCGTGACGGCGCGATCGCGGTAGTGCTGCTCAACCGGCCCGAGGCGCTGAACGCGCTCTCGGACGAGCTGATGGACGAGCTCGTCACGCGGCTCGGCGAGCTGGACCGCGAGCCCGAGGTTCGCTGCATCGTGCTCGGCGGCTCCGAGCGCGCCTTCGCCGCAGGTGCAGACATCGGCGAGCTTGCGCAGGCGACGGCGATCGACCTCTACTATCAGCGGCGCGTCGAGCGCTGGGACGCGATCCGTTCGCTATGGACGCCGCTCGTGGCGGCGGTCTCCGGCTACTGCCTCGGCGGCGGATGCGAGCTGGCGATGTCCTGCGACCTCATCGTCGCCTCCGAGAGCGCGGAGTTCGGCCAGCCGGAGACCGGCCTCGGGATCATCCCGGGCGCGGGGGGCACGCAGCGACTGACGCGGGCGGTAGGGAAGCCGCTCGCGATGGACGTGATCCTCAGCGGGCGGCGGCTGTCGGCGCGAGATGCGCTCGCCGCGGGTCTCGTCGCGCGGGTCGTCGCGAAGGAGGCCTGGCTCGACGAGGCAAAGCGCGTCGCCCGGGACATCGCCGAGAAAGGCCCCGTCGCGACGCGCCTAGCCAAGGAGTCCGTGAACCGCGCGTTCGAGACGACGCTGAGCGCCGGCCTCGAGGCGGAGCGGCGCGCCCTCTACCTCGCGTTCGCCTCGGAGGACGCGAAGGAAGGCCTGACCGCCTTCACGGAGAAGCGCAAGCCCGAGTTCAGAGGCCGCTGAGCAAGCTCGCGCGCTTCCTCGAGCCGCCGCGGCTGCGCACGCTCGAGGCGGACGACGACCGCCGCGCAACCTGGCTCGAGCTCTTTCTCGACCTCGTCTTCGTTGCCGCGATTGCCGAGGTGGCGTCCACCCTGAGCGCCGATCCGACCGCGGTCGGCTTCGGACGCTTTCTTGCGCTCTTCCTCCCGGTCGGCTGGGCTTGGGCAGGATTTACGTTCTACGCGACGCGGTTCGACACCGACGACCTCGTCTACCGTCTTCTGACGCTGCTCGGCATGTTCGCCGTCGCGGGTCTCGCCAGCACGATCCCGCACGCGCTCCACGGAGGGCAGAACAACTTCGTCATCGCGTACGTCTCCGTTCGCGCGATCCTGCTCGTCCTCTACGCCCGCGTGTACCGCAGCCTTCCGGTCGCGCGCCCGGTCGCCGGATGGTTCATCCTCATGTTCGGCGTCGCGGTGGCCGACTGGCTGATCTCGCTCGCAGTCCCGGTGCCGTGGAAGTACGTCTTCTGGGCGATCGCGCTCCTCTTCGAGCACGTCGCGCCGATCAGGGTCTGGCGATTGCTCCGCGACAGGCCGGTGAACCCGCGCCACGTTCCCGAGCGCTTCGGCCTGCTCGTCATCATCGTGCTCGGCGAGGGGGTGATCGGCGTCGTGCTCGGCACCGCCCAGACCAGCTGGACACTGCGCTCGGGCACGGTCGCCTTTGCAGGCTTCCTCACGGGCGCCGCGATTTGGTGGCTCTATTTCGACTTCCTGGACGGAGCATCGGTGGTCACGCGCAACGTGCGCAGCGGGATCACGTTCGTCTACGCGCACTACTTCGTCACGGCGGGAATCGCGGCGCTCGGCGTCGGCGTCAAGCTGACGATCTTGTCCGTCGAGCCAGGTCCGCGCTACGACCACATTGGCTGGATCGCAGCAGCGGGAACGGCGCTCTGCATGGCAGGACTTGCCGCGATCCAGCTCGCCACGCCGCCCGCTCTCGTGGACGTCGATGTCGTCCTCCGGCTCGTGGTCGCCGCGTCGGCAGGTGTGCTCGCCGGGCTCTCGGAATTCCTCTCGCCGGTGTTGGTTCTCTGGCTTCTGGTCGTTCTGCTCGTGGCGCAGGTGGTGGTCGAGCTCGCCCGCCACGAGCAGCACACGGCCGGCTCGGCCGGGCCCTTCTAGCCGTCCAGCTCGACCGGGACGAGCTCGAGCACGAGCTCGCGTCCTTCGCGGAGGATCCGGAGCGGCACGGGCGTGCCGATCCGTTCGCCGACCATCAGCCGCTGGATGTCGAGCACGCCGGTCACAGCCGATCCGTCCAGCTCGACGATCAGGTCTTCGGGGCGGAGGCCCGCCTTGGCTGCCGGGCTGTCCTCGACGACTTGGACGATCTCCACGCCCGCGTCGCGGCCGAGCCTGCGCGCCAGCCGAGGCGGCAGCGGCCGCGTCCCGCCGGCGATCCCGAGATAGGCCCGCCGGAAGCGACCCTCGGTCATGAGGGCTCCGACGATCTGACGCGTCGCCGAGTTGACCGGTACGGCCAATCCGAGGCCCACACCGGCGACGGCGGTGTTGATCCCGACCAATCGGCCGTTCCCGTCGGCGAGCGCTCCGCCGGAGTTCCCCGGGTTGAGCGCGGCGTCGGTCTGGATGACGTTGTCGACGACGCGACCGCTCTGCGTCGGGAGCGAGCGGCCGAGCGCCGAGACGACGCCGGCCGTGACGGAGCCGGCAAAGCCGTTGGGGTTGCCGATCGCGACGACGAGCTGGCCGACGCGCAGGCGCTCGGCGTCGCCGAGCTCGGCGGGGACGAGATCCTGCGCCTCGGCGCGGAGGACGGCGAGATCGGAGTGAGTGTCTGCGCCCACGACCTCGAACCCGAGCTCGCGGCCGTCGACGAACGAGGCGCGCCCGCCGCGGTCACTGCGGGCGACAACGTGGGCCGAGGTGAGCATGAACCCGTCAGGGGTGATCACGACCGCGCTGCCGCCGCCGTTCAGCCGCCGGCCTCCGCGGCCGCGGTGCGAGACGCGCAGGTTGGCGACCGACGGCGCGAGGCGGTCGGCGACGCCGATGACTGCGCGCGAGTACGCATCGAGGGCCTCGGCGTCGGGCATCTCCGTGGGCGGCGAGCCGTCGCGCTCGGGGCCGAGAAGCGTATCGATGAAGGTCAGATCGGGCATTGGGCCAAGCTAGCAACGCGGTCGCGGCTCGCGGCGGCCGCAAGGAGCAGTGCTCTTCGGCCACTGGTCCTATAATTCAGGCACGCCCGGCCTCCTCCCCACTGCGAGCATATTCGTGAGGAGCGAACGTGTCTGTCACGGAACCGTGCCGAAAGTGCAACGACCCAGCCCGGCGCGTGCCAGAGTCCACGCGGCGAGCGAACGAGGAGGCGAGATGGCGGAAATCGAGACCAAGCGCGACGGGGCGGTGCTCACGATCACCCTCAACCGGCCGGAGGTCCTGAACGCCTTCACGGCCGAGATGCACCGCCAGCTCGTCGCCGCCTTCAAGGAGGCGCGCGCGCCGGATGTCCGCGCCGTCGTGCTGACCGGCGCCGGCCGCGGCTTCTGCGTCGGGCAGGATCTCAACGAGTTCAAGGAAGCCGCGCGCGACATCGCCGGCCGACTCCGGGGCCATTACCACCCAACCGTCCTCGCGGTGCGCCGGCTCGAGAAGCCGGTGATCGCGGCGGTCAACGGCCCGGCCGCCGGGGCCGGGCTCTCGCTCGCCTGCGCCTGCGACCTTCGCATCGCCGCCGACGACGCCAGCTTCGTCCCGGCCTTCATCAACATCGGCCTCGTCCCGGACATGGGCGCCACCTACCACGTCCGCCGTCTCCTCGGCACCGCCCGCGGATTCGAGTTCATGGCGACCGGCCGCCGGCTCACCGCCGCCGAGGCGCACCAGTGGGGGCTCGTCTCCGAGGTGGTCGAGGCCGACCGCCTCCTCGACAGAGCGGCCGAGCGAGCGGCCGAGCTCGCGGCGCTCCCGACCCGCGGCGTCGCGCTCACCAAGCGCCTCTTCGACCACGCCGAGAACGCGACGCTCGAGGAGCAGCTCGAATTCGAGGCGCAGCTGCAGGCCGCGGCAACGCAGACCGATGACTTCCGCGAAGGGGTCGCCGCCTTCCTCGAGAAGCGCGAGCCGCGCTTCGAGGGCCGCTAGCGGCGCTCCCCTCGAGCGCCGAGGAGGGCGCAGGCGCCTGCGCCCTCCAATGCGCGCTGGCTGGCTAGTGCTTCGCCGGAACCCGCACGGACGACCGTTTGCGGGCCTTCGCGTGCGGTGTGCTGGCAACCGTGACCGTGACGAGGCGCTTGCCGTACGCCGACGGGCTGACCCGTAGTGCGATCGTCGCGCGCCCTTTCGCGCCGCTGCGAGTCGCATGCGGCCGCCTGGCGAGCTTGTGGCCGTTGGCCGTGACGCGGATCGTCGCGCCGCGGATGAGCCGCCCGCGGCTGTCTCGGACAGTGACGACCATGCGAATCCGGTGCGTGCGGAGCACGCCCTTGCGGATGTAGCGGATCTTCGCGATCCGGATCCCGACCGCATTGCGCGCCGAGACGGTGCTGGTCGAGAAGGGGCGGAACACCGGAGCATCGATCACCTCCGACGTGCCGTTCACGCCGCTCGCGTTCACCTGGACCTGTCCCGTGTCACCGGGAAGCTCGACCGTGAACGAGTCGCCTTGCTGAGCCTGCTGGAGCAGGTCGACGCCGTTGACGCTGACCCCGACGAGCTGGCTGCCGTCAGCCACCGTGCCGTTGACGGTCACCGGCTGACCCGGCTTCGCGATCGGCTGAACGAGGGACAGGCCCGCCTGCGTCAGCGAGTCGATCACCGAGCCCGGGATCACCGCCTGTCCCTGCACCGGAATCTGAAAGTGCGTCGCGACCGCCGTCGCAGGTTGGGAGATCGCGAGATCGAGCGAGTCCGAACCGTTGACGCCGACAGTCCCGGCGAACGTCCCCGAGCTGTTCACGGCGAGCGGCTGCCCGTTCACCGTCACCTTGGAGCCGGCGGCCTGCGAGCCGAGCGCGCCTGTCACGGTCGCGGTCCCGTTCGCGACGGTGATCGCCCCGAGGCTGACGAGCGGCTGGCTCGACGACGCCGCCGCGGGCACCAGGACAAGGACCATGAGGATCCCGATCGTCCACCCGTGCTTGCTGCTCACGTGTACCTCCTTGTGCGGCGGGACGAGCGGGCCGGACGCCGTTGGGATGAGGGAAGGGAGAAAGGTGCCGGCCCGCTCGTGTGTGTCTGGGGAAGAGGCCCCGCCAAGACGAATCTTGCGCCAGTCCTTTCCGTGCCGGTGGCAGCTTTCGGTAGGAATCGTCAGGCGTTCGAGCGTAAAGGTCGCGCTATCGGCTCGCGAAGATCCCTCGCGTCAGGGACGGCTATATCGTCTTGAACTGCTCGAACGGCTGCCGGCAGGCGTTGCAGTAGCGCAACGAGCGGCACGGCGTCGGGCCGAAGATGTTCTCGAGCGTCGTGTCGCTCGAGCCGCAGTAGGGGCAGCGGAACGCCTGCGACTGAAGCTGGACCAGCGTCGGCGTGCCTGCCTCGCGGGGCGCCGGCGGCGCGAAGCCGGCCTCGCGGAGCTTCTCGCGGCCCTCGGGCGTAATGCGATCGGTCGACCAGGAGTCGTCCGCCAGCACGCGCACCTCGGGGTCCGCACCCAGCTCCCGGATCCGCTCGGCCATCGCCGTCTGCATGACCTCGACCGCTGGGCAGCCGAGGAACGTCGGCGTGAAGTCGACGCGCACCCTGCCCTCCTCGACCTCGACGCCGCGGATGACCCCCAGCTCGACGAGCGAGATGACGGGGATCTCGGGGTCCGGAATCTCGGACAGCGCGTCCCAGACCTGCTGTTCGCTCAGTCGAAGTCGGCCGGCCATTCGGGATGCTCGTAGTGGTCGAAACAGCGCTCGATGAGCCGGCGCGTCGAGACGCTGACCCGTAGCGGCCGCGGGAGCGCGTCGCGCGCGAAGAAGCGTGCGTCGTCGGTCTCGGAGCCGAGCTTCCGCCGCCGCTCGTCCACGAGCTCGCAGAGGAAGATCCCTTTCCAGATGTGCCATGCGTGGGGCGGGAAGCCCTGGCGGTCGCGATCAAGGAGCGCGAGCAACTTGACCGCTCGTGTCAGATACCCGGACTCCTCGAGCACTTCTCGGACCGCGACCTCGGCCGGGCTCTCGCCGATGTCGGCCCAACCGCCGGGCAGGGACCAACCTTCGGCCTCGCGGACGAGAAGGATTCTCTCCCCACGGAAGACGGCGCCTCGCACGTCGAGCTTCGGCGTTGCGTGTCCCTCTTCTTCGGCAAGCCGGGCGTCGACCGCCTCGACGTCTCCGTTGGCGGCGAGCATCTCGGCCGCGATGCGACGGACCTGCTCGTAACGCTCGCGGTCGTAGTCGTTCACGTCCTCGTAGGCGACGCCGGTCTGCGCGATCGCCTGCAGCCTGCGGGCCCACTCGAGGAGCGGCGGGACTACCACGTCGTCCCGGCGGGCTGCGAGCGCCGCACCTCGGTCATCTGCTCCCAGAGCTCCGCGAACTCGGGGCTGTGCCCTTCGCGAACGTTGACGAGCGGGCGCAGCTCCTCGAGCGCCGCTTGGAAGCGCGGCTCGTCGCGAAGGCGGTCTGACCACATCTGCGCGTGCATCCGGTGGTAGGCCTCCTCGCGGTCGATCTTCGCGGCGAGCCCGGCGAGCTCCCCGTCGTCGGACGACTTCAGCCGCTCGAGCCGCGCCTCGTCGGCCTCTTCGTAGAGGACGTGGCGCGCGATCGTGCGCTCCCACTCCGGCAGGCGCAGCTCGACCAGCCGCGAGCAGCGGTACTCCTCAGGCTGCCGGTCGAAGGCGAGCTCGTCCGCGCTCGTGCAGAGCTCCTGCGCGGCGAGCTCGTACAGGGCCCGCGCGTGCCCGATCTCGTTCTGCGCGATCGACGAGAACGCGACGTCCTCCTCGAGGAACGGCGCGATGCCCGTCCACTCGGAGTCACGCCAGCCGAGGACGAGCTCGTCGTCAGCGATCGCGAGGAGAAGTTGTGCCCGCTCGCTCACGAGCCTCCTTCAGTTTCTCCTTCAGCGGATACCCGTCCACCCGGTGGTAGTTCCGGTTCAGCTCGTCGACGAAGTCCTCGATCGGATGCAGCGCGTAGCGTGGCGCGATCCAGAGCGCGGTCGACTCGCCGCGGCGCCCGTACTGCTCCCGCGCGTACCACTCCGCGAAGCGCTCGTCGGGCGCCTCGATCGACCCCGCGTGCTGGAACGCCTGGCCCTTCCGTTCTTGGCGGAAGACCTCGTAAATCACGCTGCGAGCAGGACCGAGCGGACCCAAGCGGAGTTCTCGCGCGCCTGCCGCCGGAGGTCGAGCCGGTCCGCGGTTCGAGGCCCGTGCCCGGTGACGACGTGCATCAGCTCGTCCCAGTCGGGCTCCGTGTAGTGCCAGCGGCCGGTCTTCTCGTCCTTGCGGAGCTCCGGGTCGGGAACCGTCAGACCGAGCTCCCAGATCTGCGGCACGTAGCCGTCGAGGAACTGCTGCCGCGCCTCGTCGTTGCCCTGGCTCTTGATCCGCCAGACGTACATCGGGTCTTCGTCCGGCGGGATGGGGTTCCCGTGGAACTGCATCAAGGGTCCCCACCAGCGGTTGAGCGCCTCCTGCACGAGCTCGCGCTGGTCGTCGGTGCCGAGCATCAGCGTCAGCACGACGTCGCGGCCGTGGAGGATGTGGAACGACTCCTCCCAGCAGATCTTCTTCATGATCCGCGCGTACGGCGCGTAGGAGCACTTGAGGAGCGCCTTCTGGCTGATGATCGCCGCGGCGTCGACCAGCCAGGCGATCACGCCCACGTCGCCCCAGGTCTTCGTGGGGTAGTGGAAGACGTTGTGGAACTTGGACTTGCCGGAAATCAGGTCGTCGAGGCACTGCTCTCGCGGCTTGCCTAGGTCCTCGACGACGCGGTAGATCAGCTGCGCGTGGCCGACCTCGTCCTGCACCTTCGCGGTGAGGGCGAGCTTCCGCTGAAGCGTGGGTGCGCGGAGGATCCACTCGCGCTCGGGCAGGACGCCCATGAGCTCCGAGTTGCCGTGCATCTCGATGAACTTCCGGAGCCGCGCGCGGTACTCGTCCGGCATCCAGTCGTCCACCTCGACCTGGCCGCCGGACTGGACGTACTCGTGGAATTCGTCTTCGCGCGCCATACCGAACGGTCGTTAGGGTACCACCGTGTCCGCAAGGCGAAACGAGCTGACGCGCGAGGCCGCGCGCCTCTTCGCGCAGAAGGGCTACCACGGCACGTCCATCGGCGAGATCGCCAAGGCGCTCGGAGTGCAGAAGGGCTCGCTCTACGCGCACATCAAGTCGAAGCAGGACCTGCTCTACGAGACGATGGTCGAGGGTGCGCGCGCCTTCCACGCCGGCCTCGACGGAATCCCGGAAGAGGTGCCGGCCTCCGAGAAGATCCGGCTCGCGCTGCGCTCGCACCTACGGGTCGTCGCGGACCAGCTCGACGTCGCGACGGTCTTCGTCCAGGAGTGGCGCTACCTCGAGGGCGAGCGGCGCGACGAGATCGTGGCGGAGCGGCGCCGCTACGAGGCGCGGATCCGGGAGCTCTTCCGCGAGGGCCGAGAGCTCGGCGAGCTGCGGAGCGACCTCGACGACGCGACCGCGGCGCTGCTCGCGCTGTCGGCCTCCAACTGGGCCTATACGTGGCTGCAGCCGGGACGCGACACCGACGAGCTCGCCGACCGGTTTTATGGGCTCTTGCTCGACGGCATGCGCGGCTACGCGACGCCGTAACCGATTGACCCGTCAATCAAGGATGTTCTATTTGGCACACCCCCGGGTATAGGCCCGGCCGGCAACTCTCTGACCCCCGGGGGGAAACATGAAGCTTCGTCCAGGACTGGCGATCGGCGGCATTCTCGCGGTCGCACTCCTCACGCTCTTCGCCGGCGCGGCCGGCGCGACCGGAACGGGATCGTTCTCCGGCGCGATCACGCCGACCGCCTGCGGCCCGATGCACGACGTTCCCGTCGTCGCGGGCGACACGACCATCGACGCGGTCGCGGCCGAGTACGTCGCCGCGAACGACATTACCCTCGACCTGTACAGCCCGAGCGGCGCCCTGCTCGTCCACGGCGACACGCTGACGAGCCCGGAGTCGGTGCACTACGCGCGCGCCGACCTCGCGGCGGGCACCTACCACCTGCAGGTCTGTCCGTTCACCGGAGGCGTCGTGACGACGCCGTACGACTACACCGGCTCCTGGGCGGTGACGAACGGGCCGCCGGTCGGCATCCCCGCATCGGACGCCGGCGGTGAGTTCGGCCCGCCGACGATCAGGCGGGTCGCCGGCAAGCTTCGCTTCAGCAACGCGACGGTCGTCGACGCGCAGCGCACCGAGGGCGAGCCTCTCGATCACTTCGACCAGAACGGCAACATCTGGGAGTCGGGACCCTGGGGGACGACGACCAACAACTCCTTCATCCACCGCTCGAGTGACGGCGGCCTCTCCTTCCATGTCGACAGCCCTGCCGGGCTGAGGCCCGACCCGGGCCCGGGCGGCGGTGACACGGACATCGTCACCGACGACCAGGGCAACGAGTACTTCGTCGACCTCGAGTCGCTGGTCAACCTGGGCACCTCCGTCTCGAACGACAACGGCAACAACTGGCGCAAGAACCCCGCGGCGGTCGAGAACACCGCGGTCGACCGCCAGTGGTACGCCGTCGACAACGGGACGACGGCCTCGGCCGCCGACAACACGATCTTCCTAGCCTTCCACGAGACGGCGGTCGGCACGTTCATCTACTCGAGCCCCGGCTCGACCGGTGCGACCGATCCGGTCGGCGGGCTGGTCTGGCAGAACTCGTCCGCGAACTCGCCGCTGCCCCTCGCCGGCGATGCGACCTGCGCGCAGCCGCGTTTCGACCCGGTGAACCGGAACCTCTACTACGCCTGCAACGAGGGCAACCACGTCCGGATGACGATCGGGCACGTGGACCCCGGCCAGCGGACGGGGATCGTCTACCACAACATCGCGCTGCCCGTCTCGCCCGGGGGCGGTGGCCCCGGCCACCTCTTCCCGGCGCTCGCGGTCGACAGCGCGGGGAACGTCTACGCGGCCTGGATCGACACGCAGGACAACAATGTCTACTACTCGTACTCGACCGACCAGGGCCAAAGCTGGGCGACCCCGGTGCAGGTCAACTCCTGGCCGTCGGTGACGAACGAGTTCATCTGGGCGCAGGCCGGATCGGCGGGCACAGTGGCGATCGCGTGGTACGGCACCGACGCTGCCGGTCAGCCCGACAGCTTCCCGAGCTGGTTCAACGACCCAAGTGGCTCGACCGCCTACAAGTGGTGGGGCTACATGGGCGTGATCACGGGCGCGACCACCACGCGGGCGACGATCGCCCAGCAGCGCT
>Ga0070698_100005574_pt1 | contig 13761 bp, 8 predicted proteins | sample KBSK1502metaG_FD_65477 | JGI IMG/M metagenome (GOLD analysis project Ga0070698, IMG submission 65477) | Corn, switchgrass and miscanthus rhizosphere microbial communities from Kellogg Biological Station, Michigan, USA - KBS K1-50-2 metaG | ecosystem: Host-associated > Plants > Roots >... | reverse complement strand
CGGGCCGGGGGCTGGTGTCGCGTGTCCCTCGACGACGATCTGGGCGCGCCCGCGCGGGACCTCGATCTGGTCGAGCTCGAGGACGCCCTGCGGGAGCTCTCCGCCCTGGACCCGGAGAAGGTCCGGATGGTGGAGCTGCGCTTTTTCGGCGGCCTGAGCCTCGACGAGACGGCCGAGGTTCTCGAGGTTTCCCCCTCCACCGTCACGCGCGAGTGGCGGATGACCCGCGCGTGGCTGTATCGGCGGCTCCGCCGGGGAAGCACCGGCGCGACGGGCCCCAGGACGGGTCCGCCGGCCTGAGGGGGGGGCCGGGATGACGCCCGATCAGTGGAGGCGGGTCAACGAGCTGTTCGAGTCCGCGCTGGCGCGCGCGCCGGGGCAGCGCGAAGCCTTCCTCGCCGAGGCGTGCCGCGATGAAGCCGCCCTGCGGGACGAAGTCGAATCCCTGCTCGCCGCCCACGATCAGGCCGGCAGCTTCATGGAGGCGCCGGTCCTCGCGGCGATGCCCGAGCGCTCGGCGCCCGCCCTCGAGCCGGGCGCGCGGCTCGGACCGTACAACGTCGTGGCCCTCATCGGCTCCGGCGGCATGGGCGAGGTCTATCGCGCCCGCGATCCGCGCCTCGGCCGCGAGGTGGCCATCAAGGTCCTCTCGCCGCGAGCGGGCAGCGGAGATCCCACGCTGCGCCTCGATCGGGAGGCGCGGGCGGTCGCGGCCCTCAATCATCCGAACATCCTGGCCGTCTACGACGTCGGCGTGGCGGATCGTCTGCCCTACGTCGTCTCCGAGCTCCTCGAAGGAGAGACGCTCCGGGCCCGCCTGCGCGCCGGCCCGTTGCCATGGCCCGCCGGCGTCGAGTTCGCCCGGCAGGCGGCCTCGGGCCTCGCCGCGGCGCACGACAAGGGCATCGTGCATCGGGACCTCAAGCCCGAGAACGTCTTCCTCACCCGAGACGGGCGCCTGAAGATCCTGGACTTCGGCCTGGCCCGGCAGGTCGTGGTGCCCGCGAATGCCGCGGATTCGCCCACCACTCCCCTCCTCACGCAGCCCGGCACCGTCCTGGGCACGGTGGGCTACATGGCCCCGGAGCAGGTGCGCGGCCGATCAGCGGACGCGCGGTCCGACGTCTTCTCCTTCGGCGCCGTGCTCTACGAGATGCTGAGCGGCCGCCGGGCATTCGCCGGGGACTCCGGCGTCGAGACGATGAACGCGATCCTCACGGGAGAGCCGCCGTCCCTTTCCGCCGCCGAGGTGCCGGCCGGGCTGGAGAGGATCGTTCTCCGATGCCTGCGCAAGGAGGCCGACGAGCGCTTTGCCTCGGGCCGCGACCTCTCCGCGGCGCTGGACGCGCTTGCCCAAGCGGGCCGCGCGGGGGAGACCGCTCTCGCCCTGCCCCCCGAGCCCGCGGCCGCCCCCGAGCGCTCCATCGCCGTCCTCCCCTTCCTCAACATGACCGGTGACATGGAACAGGAGTATTTCTGCGAGGGGATGGCGGAGGAGCTGATCAACGCCCTGGCGAAGATCGAGGGCCTTCGCGTGGCCGCGCGCACTTCCGCCTTCCGCTTCAAAGCCAAAGGCGACAGTGTCGAGCGGATCGGCCGCGAGCTGCGCGTGGAGAAGATCCTGGAAGGGAGCGTCCGAAGAGCGGGGAACCGGCTGCGGATCACGGTCCAGCTCGTTAATGCTGCAGACGGCTATCACGTGTGGTCCGAGCGCTACGACCGCGACGTTCAGGACGTCTTCGCTCTCCAGGACGAGATCACCTCTCGAGTGGTGGAGGCCCTGAGACTCAAGCTCGACCCGCGCCAGGCGCGCGCTCGGCGCTACACCGACGACCTCGAGGCCTATCATCTCTACCTGAAGGGCCTCCACTATTGGAACAAGCGGCACCAAGGCGGCCTGCAGGAAGGCGTCAAGGCCTTCGAGGCGGCCATCGCGAGGGACCCTCTGTACGCGCCGGCCTATGCTGGTCTGGCCGACAGCTACGGCATCCTCGGGGTGTCCTTCTATGACGTACTGCCACCGGCCGAGGCCATGCCCAAGGCCAAGGCCGCCGCCATGAAGGCCCTCGAGATCGACCCCGGCCTGGCCGCGCCCCACGCCGCTCTGGGCTGGGTGCGGCTCCACTATGACTGGGATTGGGCGGGGGCGGAAGCGGCGTTCCGCCGCTCTCTCGAGCTAGATCCCACAAGGGCCACGACGCGTCACTGGCATTCTTTCTACCTATCGGCGATGGGGCGGGTCGAAGAGGCGGTGGCAGAGGCGCGGCGCGCGTGGGAGCTGGATCCGCTCTCCCTCATCGTCAACGCGAACTTGTGCCAGCCCCACTATTACGCCCGCCGCTTCGAGGAGGCCGCCGCGGGCGCGGGCAAGGTGACGAAGATGGAGCCGGCCTTTCCCGTGGGCCACGATTGGCAGGGACTGGCCGCGGCCGGACGAGGAGAGTATGCGGAGGCGATCGCCGCCTACGAGGCCTTCGCCGCTCAGGGGGGCGGGGCCAGCCGGGCGCTGGCCCTGGTGGGCAACGCGCGCGCGCGGGCCGGCGATCGGGCGGGGGCGATGCGGGCCCTCGAGGAGCTGTCGGCCCTGGCCGCTCGCCGGTACGTTCCCGCCTATCACTTCGCGCTCCTTCACGTCGGCCTCGGACAGCGAGACGAGGCCATCGCCGCGCTGGAGCGAGCGTACGAGGAGCGCTCGGACCAACTCGCGTACCTCGCGGTCGAGCCCCTGCTCGATCCCGTCCGCGGCGACCCGCGCTTCGAGGCGCTGCGGCGCCGGCTCGGCCTGCCGCTCGTCGTGGACGTCATGGCGCCGACCCTGGTCGCGGAGGCGAAGATGCGAGGGGGCCGCCGATCGGTGGCCGTCCTGCCCTTCCGGGACCTCGGGGGCGACCCGGAGAGCGCGCACCTGGGGCTGAGCCTGGCCGACGCGACCATCACCGAGCTGGCGCGCCTCCATTCGCTCCTGGTCCGCCCGACCTCGGCCATCCTCCGCTACGAGAGCGCGGCCGTCGATCCCCGGCAAGCCGCCCGGGACCTCGGCGTGGACGCCGTGGTGGACGCGCGCTTCCAGCGGGTAGGCCCGCGCCTGCGCGTCACGGTGCAGATCGTGGACGCCGCGGAAGGCCGGCCCTTGTGGGCGGGCAAGATCGACACCTCCCTGGACGACGTCTTCGAGATGCAGGACGAAGTGGCCCGGAACATCGCGCGGGCCCTCGAGCTGGAGCTGACGCCCACCGATGAGCGCCGCCTGGCAGAAGGCGCACGCGCGCCCGGTCCCAGCGCCGCGACCTACGAGCTGTACATGAGGGGCAAGCGGAAGCTGTTCGGGGAGTCGCTCTCCGATTTCGTGTCCGCGATCGATTGGTTCGAGAAGGCGCGGGAAGCCGATCCCCGATTCGCCCTGGCCTGGGCGGGCCTGGCCGATGCCTACGCGCGCCTGGCCTTCCAGTACCAGCCCGAGGGCGACTGGTACGCCCGCGCCAAGGCGATGTGCGAGAAGGCCCTGGCTCTGGATCCGCGGCTGCCGGAAGCGCGTTACGTCCGCGCTCGGCTCCACTGGGTCCCGCAAGCCGGCTTCGACCACGCGGCGGCCATCCGCGACCTGGTGCCCGCGTTGCGCGCGCGGCCCAACCTGGAAGAGGGCTACGTCCTGCTCGGCAACGTCATGCACCACGTCGGCCGCACGGACGAGGCGCGGACCCTCTTCGAGCGCGCGGAGGTGGTGAGCCCCGGTCACCCACGGGCGCGCTCGCACATCGTCATGTGCCTGGTCGCTCTGGGCCGCTACCAGGAAGGCCTGGACCTCTCGCTGCTGCCACGCCAGACCTACTCGTTCCTCGAATACCTGCTTGGCCTGTGCGAGATCCACTTGGGGCGGCTCGACAAAGCGGAGGGAATCGCCGCCGAGATGGCGCGGCGGTTTCCGGGCGACGTCCTCGTTCTTCCCCTGCGCGGCCTCGTCGCGGCCAGCCGGGGCGACGCCGCCGAAGCGGACCGGCAGATCCAGATCACGGAGCGGGACGGGACGCGCTACGGGCACTACCACCACCTGCAATACGACGTGGCCTGCATGCACGCGCTGCTGGGAAGACCGGAGCTGGCGCTGGCCTGGCTCACCGCGGCCGCGGGCAACGGTTACCCGTGTGGCTCGCAATTCGAGCGCGACGAGCTGCTCGACCCGCTGCGCGGCATGGAGGGCTTCGCCCAGCTCGTGGCCAAGCTGCGGACGGAATCGGAGGGCTACGCGCGCCTCTACGCCGAGCTGCAGGTGGCTGGCGAGGAGGAGCCTTGATTCAGCGCTTTGTCGCCGTGGCCCTCGCGACTGCGCTCATCTCCTGCGCCCGGACCGCCGGCCCTCCATTTCCCGCCGAGAAGGCGCTCGGCACCCTCCAGGTCGAGGACGGCTTCACGGTCGAGCTCTTCGCGGCGGAGCCGCAGATCGCCTCGCCCGTGGCCATGGACTTCGACGAGAACGGCCGGATCTTCGTGGTGGAGATGCCGGGCTACCCCCTCGACACGCGACCCACCGGGCGGATCCGGCTTCTCGAGGACCGGGACGGCGACGGCCGGCCGGAGCGCAGCACGGTGTTCGCCGACGGCCTCGTCCTTCCGACGGGCGTGATGCGCTGGAAGAAGGGCGTCCTGGTGACGGCCGCGCCCGACGTGTGGTACCTGGAGGACGCGGACGGCGACGGCCGGGCCGAGCGCCGGGAGAAGGTCCTCACCGGCTTCGCCTTCTCGAACCCGCAGCACACGGTCAACTCGCCGGTCTACGGGCTCGACAACTGGATCTACCTGGCCCACGAGGGCCCCGCGGGCGCGGTCATATATAAGGATGTCTTCGGCGATCCCGGCCACGACATCCGCTTCGCCGACGACCGCTCGGCGCCGGTGACGGTGGGGCGCCACGCCGTCCGCTTCCGCCCGGACACGGGGCAGATCGAAGCCCTCTCGGGCAGCTCGCAGTTCGGCCACTCGTTCGACGAGTGGGGCCACCACTTCACCCTCGACAACTCCAACCACGTGCGCCACGAGGTGGTGGCCGCGGCCTACCTGAAGCGCAACCCCGACCTGCCCGTGCGCTCGGCGATGCAGAACGTCTCCGACCACGGCAGCAACGCCAAGGTCTTCGCGATCACCCGCCGCCCCCGCTTCGAGCTGCTGACCGAGCCGGGCGAGTTCACCTCGGCCTGCAGCCTGACCTTCTACCTGGGCGGCGCCTTCCCGCCGGAGATCGGCCGCACCTCGTTCGTGGCCGAGCCCGCCCAGAACCTGGTGCACCGCGACGTGTGGTCGGAGAAGGGATCCACCTTCACCGCCCGCCGCGCCCGCGAGGGCGTCGAGTTCCTGGCCTCGACCGACAGCTGGTTCCGCCCGGTCAACATGACGGTGGGACCGGACGGCGCGCTCTACGTGGTCGACTACTACCGCCAGATGATCGAGCACCCCGAGTGGGCGTCCACCCACGTGCACCACCACTCCCAGGACATGTACGCGGGCCAGGACCGCGGCCGCATCTACCGCATCCAGCCGACCGCCCATCCGCTCGCCCCGCCCCGAGGCCTCCGTCTGGGCGAAGCGTCGGACGAGGAGCTGGTGTCCCAGCTCGCGAACCCGAACCTGTGGTGGCGCCGCACCGCCCAGCGCCTGCTCGTCGAGCGGCGGAGCCCGTCGGCGGTGGCGTCGCTCGTCCGTCTGTTCCAGGAGAGCCCGTCGCCGGTCGGCCGGCTGCACGCACTGTGGACGCTGGAAGGCGTGGGCAGGCTCGAGGATGCGCTCGTCGAGCGGGCGCTCGGCGACGCGGAGGCGGGAGTGCGGGAGAACGCCGTCCGCCTCGCCGAGCCGCGCCTGGGCCGCTCGCCTTCCCTCGTGGGGCGGCTCCTCGCTCTCGCGGGGGACCCCAGCCCCAAGGTCCGCTTCCAGCTCCTCTGCACGCTGGGCAACGTCGACTCCGCCGCGTCGCGCGCGGTGCAGGACAAGCTCCTCATCCAAGACATCGAGGACGAGTGGGTACCGCGGGCCGCCCTCAGCGCTTCCCCGCAACGCGCCGCGGAATACTTCGAGGCCGCGCTGTCTCCCCGGTGGCGGCTGACCGACATGGAAACGAAAGGACGCGCCGCCTTCCTGCGGCTGGCCAGCTCGGTGATCGGCGCGCGGCCCGTCCCCGAGGAAGTGCGGCGGGTCCTCCTCGCCGTGAGGAGCGCCCCGAAGGGCGCGGCCGAGTGGTGGCGGGCGGCCGTCCTCGAAGGTCTGGCCCAGGGGGCGCGGGGGCGCGGCAAGCTCGCGACGAGCGCGGACACCCAGGCGACGCTGCTCACGCTCTTCGAGAGCTCGGCGGCTTCGATCCGTCGCGCCGCCTTGACCCTTCTCGAGGTCGCGCGTCTCTCTCCCGGACCGCGACTGGACGCCGTCCTCCGGCGCGCGGGGGACCTGGCCGCGGATCCGAAGGCGCCCGCCGAGCGGCGAGCGGACGCGGTTCGCCTGCTCACGCTGGCCGGCGCCGCCTCTCGTAAGGAGCTGTTCATCGGGCTCGTGGATCCCCGGGAACCCGAGGAGGTCCAGGCGGCCGCCGTGCGGGCCCTGGGCCGGGTCGGAGGAGAGGAGACGGGAAGGTTCCTGCTCGCCCACTGGCGCAACATGACGGCGCCCGTGCGCAACGAGGCCGCGGATGCTCTTCTCCGGGAGCCCGGGCCGACCCGGCTCCTCATCGCGGCGCTGCAGAGGGGCGAGGTCCAGACCTGGAGCCTGGACTTCGGCCAGAGACGCCAGCTGATCATGCACGACGATCCCGCGATCCGCGCCCTGGCGCGCCCGTTGCTGGAAGAGCCGCCGGGGGGCCGCGAGGCGGTCCTGAAGCGCTACGAAGCCGCCCTCGACCTCGCGGGTGACGCGGGCCGCGGCGAGCAGACCTTCGAGCGGGTCTGCGCGAAATGCCACCGGTTGAACGGCCGGGGCGCGGACGTCGGCCCCGACCTGGGCTCGGTCCGCAACCGCGCGCCCGCCCTGCTGTTGCAGGACATCCTCGTCCCCAGCCGCTCCATCGCCCAGAACTACGAGTCCTACGTCGTGGAGACGGCCGCGGGCGACACCCTCGACGGCGTGCTGGGAGCACAGAGCCCGACCGCGATCGTCCTGCGCCGCGAAGGGGGCAAGGAGACGGTCGTGCCCCGCGCGAGCATCCGGAAGATGTACGCCTCCAACCTCTCGGCCATGCCCGCGGATCTCGAGCAGCAGGTGGACGTGCAGCAGATGGCGGACCTGCTCAAGTACATCACGACCGTCCGGTAGCGCCGGTCACCTCGCCCGGTCCCCCTCGTGCCGCGTCTGGTCGAGAGCCGCCCGGAGCCCCCGGGCGAGGACGTCCGTGGGGCCCACGCCCCAGTAGTGCAGGAAGACGATCCGGGGTTCCTCGCCCGCCATGTGTTGATGGATCGCCACGACGTCGATGCCGGCGTGGCGGAGCGCCTTCAATACGCTCTGCAGCTCCGACTCGAGCATCGCGAAGTCTCCATCCACGACCGCGCGCTGATCCGATCCCGCGAAGGACGCCCAGGTGTTCACGCCCATGGTGGCGGCGACCTCCTGACCGTGCATGCGGGCGGTCCGGCCGATGGTCACCTTGTAGACGCCCGCGCCGAGGCTCCCCTTGTTCCCCAGGATCGCTTCGATCTTGCTCGTGTCCAGCGTCGTCTGCGCGGGATCGATCTCGGCATGGGGAACGTCTCCCTTTCCTCCGGCGGTCTCCTTGATCTTCGCCAGCACCTTTCCGACGGCCGACGCCAGCACGGCTTCCTCGCCGGTGCCGCCGACGTGCATGAACATCACCTTCGGCGTGTCCCAGAAGAAGTGGTTGTGCAGGGCCGTGACCTCCAACCCCTGGTCGAGGGCCACACTCATCACCGGGTTCACCTGGTCCTCCAGGAGGACGAGGTCCCCCATCACCATCACGTGGTCGCCCGCGCGCTTGAAGGCGGCCCAGGAGGTCAGACCCAGGGGCGGCGTCATCCGGACCCCGGCCGCGGTTACGGAGAGGTCGGCCCGGGGCGAAGACACCTTGAAGGCGCCCTCCTTTTCGTCGAGAGCCCCCTTCGCCCCCGTGAGCGTCTCGATCCGGCTCGTGTCGAGCCCGGAAGGGGACGGTGCTTGCGCGCTGACGGCAGTAGCGATGAGTCCGAGCATGCCCGCGAATATGACGACCGTACGCATGACTTCACCTCTTTCTGTTGGACGTTGGTGGGGCACGGGTTCACTTGCCAATACCGGTTTCCAAGCGTGCTCAGCGACCCTCTCGAGCCTCCTTTTCCAGCCGTCGGAGAAGGGCGTCTATCCGCGACCGGATGACCTTGCGCGCCCTGGGGTAGCTCTCGGCGAACGAAGGTATGTCGTCCCAACGCTCGAGCCGAGTCCCGGCCGTTGCCTTCACCTCGCCGATGTCGACCCCGATGGCCACGACACGAGCGGCGGCCGATGCGTCTGCGTTCTCGAGGAGCCGGGGCTTGAAGGCCGCCACATCGAACCCATCCTCGCGAAGCGCCTGGACCACCGCCGGAGGCACCGACGCATCGGGGGACGTCCCGCGCGAGATGGCGCGCACCGCCATTCCCCGCTCCTTCGCCATCCGTTCGAAGAACGACGCGGCCACGAGACTCTTGGCCGACCCGTGCTCGCAGACGAATACGATCAGCCGCGGCTCAGCCTGGTCCGGTGTCACACCACCTCCTACTCCATTGGATGGCGCTGTCATCAGGATACCGAGGACTCCGGACGCCGCGATCAGGAGCGGCTCGGGCACCCGTCGGAAGCGCGTCAGGACGAGCAGAGCCCCGAGGGCGATCGTCACCGTCGTCATGTCCACCAGCGCGCGCCTTCCCAGGACGAAGGCCGCTCCCGCGATCGCACCCGTGGCGGCGGCGGTGACGCCATCCACGAACGCCTTGAGCGCCCGGTTCCGGGAAAGGCGCCGGAAGTGTGGGGCCGGGATCACGGTGAAGAGATAGCACGGAAGGAACGTGGCCAGCGCCGCGACCACGGCCCCCGCGAAGCCCGCGACCAGGTAGCCGATGAACCCCACGGTGATCACGACCGGGCCGGGCGTGATCATCGCCACCGCCACCGCGTCCAGGAACTGCCGCTCGTCGAGCCAACGGAACTGCTGCACCACCCCCGCATGGAGAAAGGGGACGATGGCGAGACCGCTGCCGAAGACGAACGCGCCCGCTTCGGCAAAGTACCACCCGATCCGCCACAACGTTGCTGCGGAGGCCGGCTCCCCGGCCAGGCCGACGAGCAACCCCGAGGGCACGGCGCCGATTGCCAGGGCCGCGCGCGACCCCGGAGCAAAGGGCTTCGCGCGCACCAGAAGGACGATGACTCCCGCGCCGACGAAGACCCAGATGACCTCCGATTCGGTCCAGGCCGTCACCAGCGCGGCAACCGCGAAGAGTGCCCAGAGCAAGCGGTCGCGGCCGAGGGTGAGCCGCGTCAGCTTCACCGCGCTCCGCGCGATGATGGCGATGACCGCGGCGCCGATGCCGTAGAAGGCGCCCTGCATCCAGGGCAAGCCGCCGAAGCGCAGATACGCCAGGGCGATCGCGATCACCATGAGGAAGGACGGCGCGACGAACGCGAGCCCGACCAGAGCGGCGCCGACCGCCTTGCCCTTCGCCCAGCCCAGGTACATGGCGAGCTGGGCGGCGAGGGGTCCGGGCGCGAGCTGGGCCAGCGCCAGGCCCTCGCGGTACTCCTCCGGAGTGAACCAGCCGCGCTCCTCCACCAGGTCGCGCTGCATGTATCCCACGAGCGCGACGGGTCCCCCGAAACCGGTGGTGCCGAGCCGGAGGAAGTAGAGGAGCAGCTCGCGGAGCGTGAACGGCCGCCGCTCGTGGGCGCCCGCGCCGGGTGGGCTCATCCGCCCAGCCGCGAGAGCTCGTCGTAGAGGTGCACGGCCGCCCGCATGCACTTCTTCCAGTCTCCCAGGTGCAGGCTCTCGTTCTCCGAATGGGCGCCGCAAGCCGGATCCTCCACGCCCGTCAGCAGGCACGGCGCGCCTTTGAGGAGGTCGGAGAAGGGCCGGACGAAGCCGATGGAGCCGCCGGCACCGATCATGGCGGCCTCTCTCTTGAAACCCGCCTTGAGCGCACGCCGGGCGGCCTCGAAAGCCGGGCCCTCGGGATCCGTCGCCCACCACGGAGTGCTGCGGACGATCCGGGCCTCGACGCGGGCTCCGTGGGGCGGGTTCCGGGTCAGCTTCCGGACGAGCAGCTCGCCCGCCTCCCGCGAATCCATGTCCGGCACCGTGCGCATCGAGATGCGGGCGCGGGCCGAGTCGACGATCTGGTTCGACGAGCCGAGGATGGGCTGTGATTCGAAGGCGATCACCGTGAGAGAGGGCCGGGTCCACATTCGTTCGAAGACCGAGTAGGCCTTCTCCCCTCCCAGCTCGACGCCCTCGAGGAGGCCCGCACTGCGCGCGAACTTCCGCGCGTCGAAGGGCAGGCGGCGGAGGCGGGCGCGCTGCGGGGCGGTCGTCTTCGCGACCCGCCGGTAGAGTCCGGGGACGTTCAGCGAGCCGTCTTCGGCCCTCAGGTCGGCGATGAGGCGGCAGAGGATCTGGACCGGATCGGGGATGGGGCCGCCCTTCTGGCCGCTATGCACGGGCCGCTCGAGGCACCGGACCTCGACGTCGACCTGGCACAGCCCCCGGAGCTGGTAGGTCAGCGCCGGAATCCCGGTATCGAAGTTCGACGTGTCCGAGAGCACGACCGCGTCGGCCGACATCATCCCCTTGTACCGCTCCAGGAACGTCCCCAGGTTCCCGGATCCGATCTCCTCCTCGCCCTCGATCAGGAACTTCACGTTGCAGGGAGGGCCGCCGGCTTTGCGCAGGTAGGCGGCCACCGCGGCGACGTGGACGAGGATGCCGCCCTTGTCGTCCGCCGTGCCTCGGCCGTAGAGACGACCTTGTCGTTCGACGGGCTCGAACGCGGGCGAGCGCCACTGCTCCGGCCGACCGGGAGGCACGACGTCGTGATGGCCGTAGAGAAGCAGCGTCCGAGCTCGCGGCCGTCCGAGCCAGTCGCCGTACACGTAGGGATGGACGCCGGGGACTTCGAGGACCTGGACGTTCTGCAGGCCCACCCGCCGGAGAAGGTCGGCGAATGCTTCGGCGGAGCGGCGCACCTCTTCCCGAGGGAAGCCCTCGGCCGAAACGCCGGGTATCCGGGTCAGCCCGACGAGGTTCTGCTTGAACTCGTCGTACTGCTCATCGACGCCGCGCAGCACGTCCTCGAGCCGCCCAACGGAAGCACGCATTTCGCGCCTCTCCATCGAATTACTCCCCCAGCGCCACGCTGAGGCCCACGCCGGCGGCAACGGCGTTCTCGTAGACCACCGCGGCGGCGGCGACGTCCTCGAGGGCGGTGCCGGTGGAGTCGAAGATCGTGATTTCTTCCGCTGTCCGGCGGCCGGGCTTGCGGCGGGTGACGAGATCGGCCAGGTCCGCATGGACGCTCTCCCGCGCCATGGCGCCGGCGTCGAGCGCATGATGGAGGTCGCCGATCGCAGCGCACTGCTCCAGGACGTCCGTCACCACCACGCTCGCGGCCATCAGCCCCGCGTCGATCTCGTGCTTGTCCGCGCTGTCCGCGCCAACCGCCGCGATGAACGTCCCGGCCTTGACGTGTTCGCGGAAGAGGAACGGCTGCCGGGAAGGCGTACACGTCACGCAAACGTCGCTGCTCCGGACGGCTTCCACGTGGTCCGCGACCGCCTTCACGGCGAGGCCGAGCTCGGCCGAAAGGTCCCGGGAGTATGCGCGGGCAGTGGCCGCGTCCGCATCGAAGGCATAGACGCGCTCCAGAGGCAGAACGCGCGTCAAGGCCCTGAGCTGCGCCCGGCCCTGGTTGCCGCAGCCGCAGATGGTGACCACCCTGGCATCGGGCCGCGCGAGCGATTTCGCGGCGACGGCGGTCGCGGCGGCCGTGCGGCGGATCGTCACCTCTATCGAATCCATCACCGCGAGCGGTCGGCCGTCATCGCCGTCGCAGAGGACGATGACGCCCTGGATGGCCGGCAAGCCATGCCGGCGAGGGTTGCCGGAGAAGTTGGCGTTCGTCTTGGCCGCAAAGTAGAGCCGCCCCCGCTCGAGACCGGCGGCCTTGATGTGGAAGCCTCCTTCCCGTGAACGGACGCCAAGGACCCCCGGCGCCAGGCTTCGCCCTTCGGCGTGGAGACGAAAGGCCGTTTCCACCGCCGCGATGCATTCGTCAAAGCCGAGCAGCGCCTGGACGTCGTGTCGAGTCAGGATGAGGGTTTCCCGCCCGGGGCCACGTCGCGGGTCGGCTGCCGTCATCGCTTCTTCCTGAAGTATTCGTAGAGCGAATCGAACACGGCCGCGCCTTCCGAAAGCCTGGCCTCGTCTTCCTTGTGTCGCATCGCGATACCCGCAATCAGGCCGTCGAGACCGACGACCTCGGGCCGCGCGAACTTTGCGTCCTTCAGGTCGATGTCATGGACGATCTGGCCCAGGTTCCGAAGGGCGGCCTCTTTCAGGCCGAAATGACGGAGGAGCACCTCGAAGGTGCAGAGGTCGCCGTCGTGGGTGAACTCCGCCTGGAACATGTCGAAGCGCAGCTCACCGTCCTCGGGCGCGTACTCATGCCCGGAAACGAACTTGAACCGTGCTTCGGCGTCGATGAAGCGGCGGATGAGCCACGCGCTGGCGATGCGGTCGACGTGGATCCCGCGCCGCGTAACCCAGGTGCGACCGCGAATGCCGTGTGTCGAGACGGTCTCCTGGACGTCCGTCCGGGCCGGCACGGGCCGCAGACGGGCCTCGATTTCCGCCAGCACCCCTTCGACGGCCTCGCGCCCCGAGCCGCCGAAGAAATCGACGGCCACGACGTCCGCGAGCTGCTTGCGCAAGCGCGAGAGCGCCTGCTTTGCCTGCTCGGCCCCGATCGGAGCGCGCTTCCGGGAGCCGACGAGCGCACGCTCCAGCCGGCGGGCATCTTCTGACAGCGATGCATACTCGGCGTCTCGCGCGACGGTGAACAAGGCCTCGACGTCCGCGTCGGAGTGTCCCTGCAGGAAGCGCGCTTCACACACCGTGGCGTCGCCGTGTCCCGCCACGATCTCCCGCCTGACCCATTGGAAGTCCTCGAGGGCCTGCTCGCTGCGCGGCAGCACGTAGACGGAGTTCTTGATGGGGACCGCGCCAAGGCCCTGGAGGCGCCGGCCGACCTTCACGCGCAGGTACGCCGGCTTCGGCGGGATCTGGTGGATGAGGAGGAGCCACCGGGAAGGGGTCGCCTCGGGCACTCGCCTACGATATCACAACTGAATCTTATAATGCTACAGTTGGCCTACTGGCCCTTGGGCGAGCTGGGCGGCCAGAACGCTGGATCGGCGGCGATCCGCCGAGGGAGTCGATCGGCGTGGCGAGCCCAAGGAACACCGCGAAGCACGCCCCGGTGAGGTCTTAGAGGGGCGCCAGCGTCACGGGCTCGAGCTCGTGGCCACAGCGAACACAGATACCGCAGTGGCGATGGACGAAGACCTCCATCGGGTCTCCCAAGGACATGTCCTTGCAGGCCGAGCAGCGCATGATCAGGCTCCCAGACGGGCTGTAGACATACTCCGGAAACTCTTTCTTCGCCACGAACCGACCCCTGGTCAGGGCCTCTGCGACACGCGCTTTCGATGGTAATCCGCTCATCGATGCCGCCTCGAATGCTGGACCTTTGCCAGAAGCTATCTGCCTGG
>Ga0070698_100005573_pt1 | contig 13763 bp, 15 predicted proteins | sample KBSK1502metaG_FD_65477 | JGI IMG/M metagenome (GOLD analysis project Ga0070698, IMG submission 65477) | Corn, switchgrass and miscanthus rhizosphere microbial communities from Kellogg Biological Station, Michigan, USA - KBS K1-50-2 metaG | ecosystem: Host-associated > Plants > Roots >... | reverse complement strand
CGAGAATATCCGGGATAAAGCCAGCACCGATCCCTTGGATCCGGTGCGAGCCCGGCGGTCCACCCGACAGCACCGCGCTGTCCTCGGGTTCGACCGCGATCATCTTGAGCCCGGGCTTGCGCGGCTTAAGGACCGAGCCGACGCCGGTCAGGGTGCCGCCGGTGCCGATCCCGCTGACCACCATATCGACCGCACCGTCCGTATCTTTCCAGATCTCTTCGGCTGTGGTTCGACGATGGATCTCGGGATTTGCCGGGTTCTGGAATTGCTGCGGAATGAATGCATCCGGGAGTGAGCCAACGATCTCTTCGGCCTTGGCGATGGCGCCGCGCATGCCTTGCGCGGCCGGGGTCAGCTCGAGCTCGGCGCCAAGCAATTTCAGCATCTTGCGGCGTTCGATCGACATGCTCTCCGGCATCGTCAAGATCAGCCGGTAGCCCTTTGCGGCGCAGACAAAGGCAAGGGCGATCCCGGTGTTACCCGAGGTCGGTTCGACCAGCACAGTGCCCGGCTTGATTCGACCGGCGTCCTCGGCGGCGGCGATCATGGAGACCCCGATGCGGTCCTTGACCGAGTCGAATGGATTGAAGAATTCGCATTTTACCAGGATATCGGCCTTGGCCCCCGCCTTTTGGGCGAGGCGGTGGAGGCGGACCAAAGGGGTCGCGCCGATCGTATCGATGATGCTGTCATAGATGCAGCCGCGAAACTCTACGTCGCGCGTTCTGGTGGCGCCGGCGGTATTCATCAGGCCCCTCCTTGGCTAACCGATGCTGATTTAGGCCGATTGCCGCTTTCCTGCAATCAAGGATGGCGCGCAAGTCTCATGCTCCGGCAGGCTGTTGTGCTGGCCCTTGTCATTCCCGGGCTAGCCCTGCGGGCCCGAATGCGCCTTCTAGCTAGGCCCTCAGATTTCGAAATCGGCGCACTTCGTGCTGCGGCCTGTGATACCGGCGCGGTGTGCGCGACCACAAAGGTCTTCCAGCGTCAGCGAGTCGAGCCGCTGCATCATCTCCTGCTGTAAATCAAGCCACACCGGGCGAACTACTTGGTGGCCGAGCGCGCTCCCGGCGGGATCGCTGATGGGATCTTCCGAGGTTTCGAGCCCCCGCACCGTGCGGACGATATCCCCGAGGCTGATCCGCCGTCTCTCACGGGCGAGGCGGTATCCGCCGCTGGGGCCGCGAATCCCGAGCAAGATCTTGTCCCGAACGAGTTCCTGCAACACTGGTTCGAGATAGCGGCGTGGGATCCCTTGGCGCTCAGTGATCTCGGACGACCGCACCGGGGCCGGGCCACCATTGTAAGCGATGTCCAGCACCGCCTCGATGGCAAACAGCAGTTTCTTGGTTAACTTGATCATTTCCCAAGGCCACCATCCCGTATTTCCGGGTTTGTTGCGGCGATTGTCACCCGGGAAGCGGGTCGGAACAAGCGGCCTCTACGCCGGTTGAGCCAAAACCGCTTTGCTGGCGGCTCCCGCTCTCGGAAAACACCGAAACGATTGCAAATTCCGGCCGCGCGATGCGCGTGAAGACGAGCTGGGCGATACGGTCGCCGGGTTGGATTTCGATGGTCTCTCCGCTCTCCTTGGGGTTGCGGTTCCACGCCGAGATCAGACAAGGTCCCTCGTAATCGGCATCGATCACGCCGATCGTGTTGCCGAGCACCAGTCCCCGCTTATGGCCGAGGCCGGAGCGCGGCAGAACCAGCGCGCACCATTCGGGATCACCGATGCGAAAGGCGATGCCGCCGGAGATCAGGATGGCCGGGGCTTGCGGCTGCAAGACCAGGGGTCCGTCGAGGCAGGCGTGAAGGTCGAGCCCTGCCGCCAGTTTCGATCCCCGTTTTGGGAACCCCCAGCTTGGAAGCCTTGGATCCAGGATTTTCAGCTCGATCTTCACGAAGCCGGCAGACCCTGGGGTCCGAGCGAGGCGGCGATCCGTTTGGCAAGCCGGGCGGCGACCTCGTGCTTTGTCATGACCGGCCAGTCTTCGACACCCCCTTTATCCACCAGATGGATCGTGTTGCGATCCCCGCCGAAGGTGTCGGTCCCGGGCGAAACATCATTGGCGAGTATCCAATCGCAACGCTTGCGCTGAAGCTTGCGGCGGGCGTTGTCGACGACGTCGTCGGTCTCCGCCGCAAAGCCGATGACAAGTGCCGGCCGGTCATTGCCGCGCTGCGCGATGCGGGAGAGGATATCGGGGTTCTCAGCGAGGCGCAGGACCGGCGGGCCGCCTCCGTCTTTTTTCAATTTATGGAGAGCGGCGCTCTCCACCCGCCAATCGGCGACGGCGGCGGCCATGACGGCGATGTCGACCGGCAGCGCGGCCTCGCACGCCGAAAGCATTTCCGCCGCGGTCTCGACCGGCACCAGTCTGACCCCGATCGGCGCAGGCTCTAGCGAGGGCCCGGAGACGAGCACAGTGTCAGCGCCCAGCGCCGCCAATGCCGCTGCGATCGCGTGCCCCTGCTTGCCCGAGGAGTGGTTCGAGATGTAGCGCACCGGGTCGATCGGCTCGCGCGTTGGTCCGCTGGTCACAAGCGCGCGTCGGCCGGATAGCTCGGCGTCGCCGAGCAGTATCCGCTCGATCGCAGCGACAATCTCCAACGGCTCGGCCATGCGACCCGAACCGATCTCGCCGCAGGCGAGATCGCCGGAGCCGGGCCCGACGCGGCGCACGCCGCGCTTTTCCAGAATCGCCAGGTTCGCCTGGGTCGCCGGATGCGCCCACATCATCAAATTCATCGTCGGCGCGATCAGCACCGGCTTGTCCGAGGCGAGGAGCGCCGTTGTCGCGAGGTCGTCGGCAAGTCCCGCCGCCATGCGTGCGATCAGGTCGGCACTGGCCGGCGCCACGACCACCAGATCGGCCTCGCGCGACAGCCGGATATGGCCCATCTCACTCTCGTCGGTCAGTGACCAGAGGTTGTCATAAACCTTGTCCTCGCTGAGCGAGGCAACCGAGAGCGGAGTGACGAAGTGGCTTGCCGCAGCCGTCATGATGCAGCGTACCGCAGCACCGCGCTCGCGCAGCCGGCGAATAAGCTCAAGGCTCTTATAGGCCGCAATCCCGCCGGAGATGATCAGCACAATGCGCCGGTTCTGAAGCAAGTCGAGCCCTCCGATCTCGTCAGCCGAGATCATTATGCTACCGCCCGAAGGCAAGGGCGAGAACCATCGGTCGACGAGATGGAGGAATAATATGATGCAAGGTCGACATCTGCGTCTCGCACAAGCATGAGGATCACGCGAGGGCGCTGCCTTCAGAGTAACTCTGCTGATTTCAGCTCGCTTGTTGGCAATACGCGCCCAAGTGCGCGGCGGCAAATCCCGCCTTTCCCCTTTAACCCACGGCCACCTAGTCATGAGCGACCGGAGTTTCGCTCGGTTATCGGTAGGAGATGGCAAACCCTTCCATCCGGCACACATTGACGTCGCGGTTGATCACACTCGATCCGTCGTCGAACACGGTCTTCAGATCAAACCGGCAATAGCCCGTCCCGTCCTCAAAATTCACAAACATGGAGTTGGCCGGCAGCAAGATCTCGTCGCCCAGAAGATCGCTTTGCCAACGCCCGGTTCCGACTTGCGCGACGTAAACTTCGACGATCGCGATTCGGGTATTGTTGGTTAGTTGGATGTGGCGGTCTAACGCCGACGCGGGGGGGCCGGTAGCGGTCTGCACCGCGCACAAAACGGATCCCGCCATAACAGCAGAACCCCAGATCTTTAACATTTCTTTCTCCAGCGGTTGCTCGGAGGGGCCAGATACAGTTGGTCCACCACGATACAGTCTGGAGCGTCAGGCACCCGTTATGTGTGAGGGACTTCACATTGGTGCAGATTTTTTGAACCGTTTTCCTTAACGAATAAACCCCCGGCCTCAGTGTCGGCGAAGATCGACACCTTCGTCGTAATGCCCTGTGTGCTACCGCAGGAACAACAGGGCGAGAGCGATCGCGGCCAGCGCCGCCGCCGTGATCCATACGGGAACGATCACAATCGCCAAGTGCCGCGCGCGATGGGCGGCCTGGACCGCCAGACTTTCCACGTGAAGGATGACCCCTTCACGGGACCAGTCGCCGACCAGGGTCTCGAGACTGCGAACAAGCCGCGGCAGCCGCTCGACGAGATCGGCGACGGTCTCTATCCCAAGGCGCACTCTCGCTTCGGGGCCGCGGTTGTCACGCATCCAGCCTTCGATCAGCGGCCTCGCCAGCGCCCAGATATTGATTTCCGGGTTAAGCCGGCGCCCGACCCCCTCGATCACCACCATCGTCTTTTGCAGCAACAGGAGCTGCGGCTGGGTTTCCATCGCGAATTGCTCGGTGATCTCGAAGAGCTGAGCGAGGAGGCGAGCAACCGAGATCTCCTGCAGCGGCTTACCGAGGATGGGCTGGCCGATCGAGCGGCACGCCTGCGTGAAGGCGTCGACGGATCGGCCAGATGGCACGTAACCCGCAGCAAAATGGACTTCGGCCACCCGCCGGAAGTCGCCGGAAAGAAAGCCGATCAGCATATCGGCAAGATAGAAGCGGGTAGCGCGGTCGAGGCGCCCCATGATGCCGAAATCGACGACGACGATCGCACCATCGCGATCGACGAACATGTTCCCGGGATGAAGGTCCGCGTGAAAGAAACCGTCGCGGAACACTTGGTTAAAGAAGGCGGTTGCGGCCTTCGTCAACAGCTCCTCGATGCAGTGACCAGCCGCGAGAAGGGCGGTGCGGTCGTCGATGCGGATCCCGTTTATACGCTCGAGCGTCAGCACGGTTCGGCCGGTACGCAACCAATCGACCCGAGGAACCCGGAAATTCGGGTCCCCGGAAAAATTCTCGGCGAGCTCTCCGGCCGCGGCAGCCTCCATACGCAAATCCATCTCGAGCCTGACCACCTCGGCGAGCGTCTGCACAACCTCGACGGGCTTGAGCCGGCGCATCGCGGGCTGCAGTCGTTCGCCTAAGCCCGCGAGCCACAGGAAGAGATCGAGATCGCCGGCAAACGCCTCGGCGATGCCTGGCCGCAAGACCTTGACGGCAACGTCCTCCCCGTCCGCGGTACGAGCGAAATGAACCTGGGCAATGGAGGCGGCGGCTACCGCCATTTCATCAAACGAGGCGAACAGGGTGTCAATCGGACGCGCGAATTCGGCCTCGATCAGGGCCCGTGCCTCAGAACCGGGGAAAGGCGGCAGGCGATCCTGCAGGCTCGCCAAATCAAGCGCCATTTCTTCGCCGAGGAGATCGGCGCGGGTCGACAGGAGCTGACCGAGCTTGATAAAGCTCGGCCCCAATTCGTTGAATGCCGCGGCGAGCCGCTGGCCCGGGCGCGGCTGGACCGAAGTTCCTCGCCGCACGAAGAGCCGGCCAAACCGCAGGAACGGCACCGCGGCGGGGACGGCAGCGAACGGAAACAATGCGTCGTGTCGCGCCAGGATCAGGCAGATCCTGACCAGGCGCACAAAGTTGCGGATGCTGCGCAGAAGCCCGAACCGGGGGCGGAGGCGGTCAGAGGCGCCAAGCAGAATGGAGCGCAGCGACGCCCCCCGTCAGGTTGCGGAACTTGACCTGGTCGAGCCCGGCCTCGGCGATCATCTTGGCGAGGAGACTCTGCCGCGGGAAGCGCCGGATACTTTCGACGAGATAGGCATAGGCGTCGCGGTCACCCGCGACGATCTGGCCTAGCAACGGCACGATTTGAAAGCTGTAGAGGTCGTAGAGCGGCTGAAGGAGCGGGGTAATCTCGGGGGTGAATTCAAGGCAGACGAAGCGCCCTCCCGGCTTCAGAACGCGGCGCGCCTCGGCGAGTGCCGCGTCGATTCGGGTGACGTTCCGCAAGCCGAACCCGATCGTGTAGAGATCGAAGCTCCGGTCCGACACCGGAAGCCGTTCGGCATCGGCGCACACCCACTCGATCCCATTCAGGATCCCCAGATCGAGAGCGCGGGCGCGTCCGATCGTCAGCATCGGCTCGCTGACATCGCAGACCACGGCCGCAACATCTGCATCCTCGCCCTGCGGCAGGAGGCGCGGCAAGGCGCGCAACGCGATATCACCCGTGCCGCCGCCGACATCGAGAAGACGCTGACCCGGGCGCGGCTTCAGCGAGGCCACCAGCTCGGCCTTCCACCAGCGGTGTGTGCCGGCACTCATCAGGTCATTCATCAGATCGTAGCGCGGCGCGACGCTGTCGAAGATCGCGCGCACCAACGGCGCCTTCTCGCTCTCGGGCACACGGCGAAAGCCGAAATTGGTGCTGCCGCTTGTCTCGTCTCCGCTCATCGGGCAGGAAGATAACCCTATAGGGTCGCGCATGCCACGCCCCACCAGTCCACATCGGAAGATGCCCAACTAGCATGCCTGAGCTGCCTGAGGTCGAGACGGTCCGCCGGGGGCTCGCGCTGAAGATGAGCGGCCGGCGCATAACGCGGGCGGAGCTGCGCCGGCCGGATCTGCGCCGGCCGTTCCCGCCAGCCCTCGCCGCGCGGCTTCGCGGTGCGCGTATTGGCGCGCTCGGCCGCCGCGGCAAGTACATCCTGATCGAGCTCGACTCTGATGGACTGCTGCTGCTTCACCTCGGCATGTCCGGACGGGTGACGGTGAGTAGCGCAGAGCTACCGGATGCGCCGCACGACCACGTCGTGCTGACCCTCGACGACGGCACCGTGATCCGCTTCAACGACGCGCGCCGTTTTGGTCTCATTGATTATATGAAGCGCAGCGAAGCCGCACAGCACCCGCTCCTCGCGGCGCTCGGTCCCGAGCCGCTCGAAGCCGAATTCAACAGTGCTTATCTAGCCGCGGCGCTCGCCGGCAAGATGACGCCGATCAAATCGGCGCTGCTCGATCAGCGGATCGTCGCCGGGCTCGGCAACATCTATGTTTGCGAAGCGCTGTTCCGAGCCGGTATCTCCCCGCAACGGCTAGCTGGCACGATCGGCCGGGGGCGTGCCGGCAAACTCGTTGCCGGGATTCGCTCCGTCCTCACCGAGGCCATTGACGCCGGCGGATCTTCGCTGCGCGATTATGTTCAGACGGATGGGGAACTCGGCTATTTCCAGCACCATTGGGCGGTCTATGGCCGCGAAGGCGGTCCGTGTCCCGGCTGCGATTGCGCCACCGGCGTTCGACGGATTGTTCAAGCCGGCCGGTCTACCTTTTACTGTGCGAAAAGGCAGCGCTAGAGAGGCACCGATGAGCGAGCAGCAGAATTACCAGAACATCCTCGTCGAGCGGCGCGGCGCGGTTGGCATCCTCACGCTCAACCGGCCGGGGACGCTCAATGCATTGAACGCGGCATTGATTTCGGAGCTCGCTGCGGCGCTGGACAGTCTCGAGGCGGACACGGCGATTGGCGCCATCGTGCTGACCGGCAACGAAAAGGCGTTCGCCGCCGGCGCCGACGTCAAGGAGATGGTGTCGAAGAGCTACCCCGAGACCTATTGCGAGGACTTCATCACGCGCGGCTGGGAACGCATCGCGCAGTGCCGCAAGCCGGTGATCGCAGCGGTCGCGGGGTTTGCGCTCGGCGGCGGCTGCGAGATCGCGATGATGTGCGACATTGTCATCGCCGCCGATACTGCGCGGTTCGGACAGCCGGAGATCACGCTGGGCACTATCCCGGGAGCTGGCGGCACGCAGCGCCTCACCCGCTTTGTCGGCAAGGCAAAGGCGATGGATTTGTGTCTGACCGGCCGAATGATGGATGCCGCCGAAGCGGAACGGGCCGGCCTCGTCAGCCGCATCGTGCCGGCAGCCGGATTGCTCTCCGAGGCGGTCAAAGTCGCCGAACGGATCGCCGCGATGTCGCGGCCGATCGCGATGATGGTCAAGGAAGCCGTCAACCGCGCTTATGAGACAACCCTTGCCGAGGGCGTGCGCTTCGAGCGCCGGCTGTTCCATTCGACCTTCGCGACCGAGGACCAAAAGGAAGGAATGGCCGCCTTTATCGACAAGCGGAAGCCCGCCTTCCGCAACCGCTGAGCTATCGTGGCCTGTCCTTGCTCAGGCGGCGCAGCGGCGAAGGCTGCGTGAGCGGGTCGACCGCGCTAACCCCGCGTAGTGAGCTCGCTATTCGGCGAAAAACTGCCCGCAGCGGCGCTGGCACCGCAAGGCGAACAATCTTGCGGGGGTCGTGCCGCAGGCTCGCCATCCCGTTCCGACGGAAATCGGCGACCCAGACTGCTACGAGGTGCTCGGACAGGCCAAAGGTCGCTGCCGCAGTCTCGGTGGTCCAGTTGTCGACGATCACGCGCTGGATGACGAGGGCTCGCTGTGCCGGGGTTACGACCCTGGACTGGGGTGTAGTATCCTTCATGTGCCGCTAACGCTCGAGGCGGCCGACAATTCCTGGTCGATCAGGCCCCTACGTCGACGACAACCCGCCCGCGTACTTCGCCTTTGAGGATCCTTGGCGCAAGCTCAGGCAAAGCGGAGAGCGGCACTAATTGAGTCAGTTGATTTAGACGATCGAGCGGCAGGTCGTGCACCAGACGCTGCCAAGCCTCGATCCGCTCTTCCCCCGGGCACATGACCGAGTCGATGCCGAGCAGGTTGACCCCGCGCAGCAGAAATGGGATCACCGTCGCCGGCAGATCGCTGCCGCCGGCAAGGCCACAGGCAGCGACGCTCGCGCGATATTTGAGTTGGGTCAGGATCGTTGCCAGGGTGGCGCCGCCAACAGCATCGACCGCGCCTGCCCACCGCTCGCCGTCGAGCGGTCGCGACGGTTTCGCGGCGAGGCTTGCGCGATCGATCAGATCGGCGGCGCCGAGTTCGGTTAAGTAGGCGCGCTGGTCGGGGCGGCCAGTCGAGGCGATGACGCGATGCCCGAGTCGCGACAAGAGCGCAACCGCGACACTGCCGACACCACCCGCGGCGCCGGTGACGAGAACATCACCGGCGCCGGGCTGCAAGCCGTGCCTTTCGAGCGCAATGACCGCAAGCATTGCCGTGAACCCGGCGGTGCCGATCGCCATCGCCTGTCGGGCGCTCAGCGCCTCCGGCCGGCGCACCAGATAGGCGGCCTTGACCCGTGCCTTCTCGGCATAGCCGCCCCATTGCGCCTCGCCGACCCGCCAGCCCGTTAGAATAACCGGATCACCCGGCCTGAACTCCGGCGATTCCGAGCGCTCGACAGTGCCGGCAAAGTCGACCCCGGGGACATGCGGATAATTCCGCACCAGCCGGCCCAGGCCCTGCAGGATCATCCCGTCCTTGTAGTTGAGCGTCGAATATTCGACCGCGACGGTCACCTCGCCCGGCGGCAGCCGAGCTTCGTCGACCGCCTCGATCCGCGGCACGATCTTGCCGCCCTCCTCGTGGAGTACAAGCGCGCGGAAGGCCGCCATGATTAGGCGCGCAGCGGCTCGAGGATGCTCACAAAATTGGCGACGGCGGCGCCGCCCATGTTGAAGATTCCGGCGAGCGCGGCGCCCGGGACCTGGATGCCGCCGGCCGTGCCGGTCACTTGCATCGCCCCCAGCACGTGCATCGACACGCCAGTCGCGCCGATCGGATGGCCCTTCGATTTGAGCCCGCCCGAGGGGTTGACCGGCAATTTGCCGTCTTTTTCCGTCCAGCCCTCGAGAATGGCGCGCGCCCCCTCGCCTTTGGGTGTGAGCCCCATTGCTTCGTATTCGATCAGCTCGGCAATCGTGAAACAGTCATGCGTCTCGACGAGGTCGAGATCGTCAAGCCCGAGCCGGGCGGCAGCCAGCGCCCGTTTCCAGGCAAGTTCCGGACCCTCGAAGGCAACGACGTCGCGCCGGCTCATCGGCAGGAAGTCGTTGACCTGCTCGGCGGCGCGGAAAATGACCGCCTTCTTCATGCTCAGCGCCGTCGCCGTATCGGCGAGCACGACCGCGGCGGCGCCGTCCGAGACCAGCGAGCAGTCGGTGCGCTTCAACGGGCCCGCGACGAGCGGGTTCTTCTCGGAAACGGCGCGGCAGAATTCGTAGCCGAGATCCTTCTGCATTTGGGCCAGCGGATTGGCAACGCCATTCTTGTGGTTCTTTGCGGCGATCCGTGCGAGGGCGTCGGACTGGTCGCCATAGCGCTGGAAATAGTTCTGCGCGATTTTGCCGAAGATTCCGGCAAACCCGCCTTCGATTGCTTCCTCCTCCTTGCGATAGCTCGCGCCGAGCAGGATGTCGCCGACCTGTGCCCCCGAAACCTCGGTCATCTTTTCGACACCGACGATCAGCGCCAGACGCGCTTTCCCCGCGGCGATCGCGTTCAGGCCCTGGTGGATCGCGGCCGAGCCGGTCGCGCAGGCATCCTCGACGCGCGTCGCCGGCTTGAAGCGAAAGCCCGGATCGGCTTGGAAGACTAAGGAGGCCGGAAATTCCTGGCGCACGAAGCCGCCATTCATCGTGCCTAGATAGATCGAGTCGATATCCGCCGCCGCGACCCCGGCATCGGCCAGCGCCGCCTGGGCCACCTCCACGATCAATTGTTCGAGGTCCCTACCCTCATGCTTGCCGAATTTGCTGTGCGCCCAGCCGACGATGCAACCGCTCATCTCTCCTCCAGAGGTCCCGTTGGCGGACCATAGCAAGCGGGCCCGCACCACTCTATCCCGATATGGTGCGAGTTTGACGGTGTGCGATGGTCCCCGTTCGAGGGAAGGAGGTAAGGCGGCTTTCGAGCGGAAGCGGTAGCGCGCGGATTTTACCGCGGACCAAGCTCGCTTTCGCCGACCATCCGCTCGTGCCCGTCCACCTCGTGTTTGATTCGATATCGAGGGCTATTGCCCTCTCCGAGGAACAGACGGACGATTTTATAGCGGCCTTTCGCCGTATGATCGACGCCCCGATCCGGGAAAAATTGCACCGCCTGGCCGACGCGGTATTTGTGCTCTGACATGCTGATCCTTCGGGATGGGTATGATGCCGCCACAGCTTTGCCAATGCCGCCCTAACGAGGCGGCGAGGTCGCCGAGGAAACAGAAGGATGGTCGAGGACAATCGGCTGCCTGAGCATTGCATATGCCGCAATGCCAATGACCAACAGGACCGGGATCACAATCGGCGGAACGAGATATTTCATGGGCCTCCGTTGTCAAAGAGAGCTGGGGTTCCCGGCACCAACCCTGGCTCTCGGGCGGCGAGGGCGTCGCCGGAGCGGATCACAACATGCTGGCGAGGACCGCCGCTCCAAATGCGAGGGAGCTGAGCAGGACCATCATCTGCAAAAATTTCTTGCCCTTCGCATTGGCCTGCTCCCGACCCGGCGACGCTGCCCGCTGATGTTCCGGCAAAAGCTCAACCAGTCGGCGGCTGATGGCCAAATGGTCCGATAGCGGCGATCGATCGAAGGGTAGCCGAGCAATGATCGGCGCCAGCGCCTCGGCCGCGCGAGTTCTGGGTAAAGCCGCTAGCTGGGCAGCCTCCTCCCAGGGGTCCAGGCCGAGCCGCGTCAAACCCGAAACAAGGTTGAGCGGCATCCCATTTTGTTCATTGCCGATCGCAGCGAAAAGAAAATCGTTCAGGTCGGAATGGAGCAGCGAAAATCGAGCGGGTAGCGCCACGATTGGCCCGTAGTCTCAGCCGGCTGCTACGACCGCGACGGCCGGCGCCGACCAAAGCCGCAGCTTGCACGAGGAGCCAATCGTTGTCGGCGTCAATGGTTCCTCGCGACCAGTTCGAATTCCTACAGCCGCGTGCCGAGCTGTTCCGCGCAAGCGGTTGCAACCGCGGAGTTCGGGGTATCACTTCCCGGCGTCGTCGCCCAGCCACCCTTCTCAATTATCGATCGCCGGTCCCACGATGAGGAGACCTTGGCGAACTCGACTAATTTTGTCGCTGCATCCGCCTGATGCTGGAATTTTTCGACGCAAATCGGCGCCAACACACCAACAACCGCAGTCTGCGCTCGCTCTTTCGCCATTCGCTCTGCGGTGCTGCCGAGCGTCCAACCGAAGGATGAGAACCCGATTACCGATATCGCGGCCGCACCGATTACAGCCCCCCAAATCCCTGGCTTTAGACCCGGATACTTTTTCATTTATCGTGCCTCGGTGTCAGGGGAAGGTCTTCCGCCTGATCTTACCGCCGCGGATCGCGGCCCTGAGAGAGAACTCGGCCCGCTACCCGACGGGGCACCTAGGACTTCGCCGGATAAACCACACCCCGTTCCGCGGTACAGAATTTTGCGCGGCAGACCAATTCTCTAGTCTTCTATATTGTGTGGTTTGTCATGACTTCAAGAGGTACGTCAATATTTTTCCAATTTTGGATCATCGATTATTTTATTTTTCTAAAGTCACGTCCCCTAAGGAACCGGAGGTATCGGAAGGCGCTCACAATCAGATATGGTCTGACCGTGAACTCGGCGAAAGTACAAACCATGCTGATCCGACTTGGCTACGAATTGGTCTACGACTGTCCGCAGCCGACGCCGATGCTGCTGATGTTGAACGTCCATTACACACGGGTCTCGGACATAGTAGTGCCGGATCACCTCGTCATCAGCCCGTCGATACCGATCCGTGCCTATCGCGACGGCTTTGGTAATTGGTGCAATCGGATTGTGGCGCCCGCCGGACAAACCCGGCTATCTGCCAACGGGATCGTGAGAGACAGCGGTGAACCCGATGTGGTCGCCGGTGGCGCACAGCAGCACACACTGGAGGATCTGCCCGACGAGGCCTTGGTGTTCCTGCTGGGCAGCCGTTATTGCGAGACCGACCGGCTGTCCGAGATCGCATGGTCGCTGTTCGGAAAAACCCCACTCGGCTGGGCCCGCGTTCAGGCGATCTGCGATTACGTTCACCAGCATATTGCCTTCGGCTACGAACACGCGCGCAACAGCAGGACAGCTTGGGAAGCTTACTGTGATCGCACCGGCGTCTGCCGCGACTATGCGCACCTCGCGGTCGCTTTCTGTCGCTGCATGAACATCCCGGCGCGATACTGCACCGGCTATCTTGGCGACATCGGCGTGCCTGTCTCGGACGCGCCGATGGATTTCGCGGCCTGGTTCGAAGCCTATGTCGGCGGTGAGTGGTACACCTTTGACGCACGAAACAACATGCCGCGCATCGGCCGAGTACTGATCGCCCGCGGGCGAGATGCGGCGGACGTCGCAATCAGCACGACATTCGGTCCGAACACGCTCAGCAGTTTCACTGTAGTGACCCAGGAGGTCACTGCAGCAGGCTAACCGATACGCTGTCCCAACTGCGCAGCGGTCCGCATCACCACGGACGCGTCATCGGTGTTTCGTCGCCGGTGGTTCCGATAGCCGACGCCGTGCCTGCCTGCTGCCGCTGGATGATCCCGAGCACCCGGATCCAGAACTACGCCTGCTCGGCTTGACCGGCAAGCGCCGTGGCACGGGCATTTCCCCGTGCCACGGTGGCAGCCTCCGTCCCGTGAACGTCGATCATGTCACGGGCGAGCCCGTGGTCCTCGGGACTATCGGTCATCGAGCACCACCTGGTTGGGGCAGTGCAGCTGGAAGCCCTAGTAGTCCATACCGCCCATGCCGCCCATGCCACCCGGCGGCATGCTCGGTGCACCCTTGGGCTCCGGCTTGTCGCCGACCATCGCCTCGGTGGTGATCAACAGCCCCGCGACAGAGGCGGCATCCTGCAGCGCTACACGCACAACCTTGGTCGGATCGATAATTCCGGCGGCAACCATGTCCTTGTATTCGCCCGACTGTGCATCAAAGCCGTAATTCGGGTCGCCCTTGTCGGTCAGCTTGCCGACTACGATAGAACCCTCGACGCCGGAATTCTCCGCGATCTGCCG
>Ga0070698_100005572_pt1 | contig 13764 bp, 16 predicted proteins | sample KBSK1502metaG_FD_65477 | JGI IMG/M metagenome (GOLD analysis project Ga0070698, IMG submission 65477) | Corn, switchgrass and miscanthus rhizosphere microbial communities from Kellogg Biological Station, Michigan, USA - KBS K1-50-2 metaG | ecosystem: Host-associated > Plants > Roots >... | reverse complement strand
CGCCGCCGGCCCAGGTGAGTCTCTTGTTCAGCGAGCCGGTCACCCCCGCGGGCGCCGGCATCAAGGTGTACGACCCGAGCGGCCGCCAGGTGGCGGCGTCCGTCTCGCCTCGCGGCTCGGCGTTGGCGGCTCCTGTGAGGGCGGCCCAGCAGGGGACCTACGTGGTCAGCTGGCAGGTGTTCTCCGCCGACACCCATCCATCGCGCGGCGCCTTTCGCTTCGTGGTCGGGCACGCCAGCGCCAATCCTTTCTCCGCGCTGCTCGACGCTCCAGAGGTAGGGACCGCCACGCCGGCGGGCGTCGCGCTGCAGGCGCTGGCGCGATGGGTTCACTTCGCCGGCCTGGCCCTGGTGATCGGCGTGGTCGGCTACGCGATCTTGGTGCAGCGCCGGGATGGATTCGATTCGCCCGTCCGGTGGGGCGTCGCGCTGCTGATCGCCGCGGAGCCGCTGGCGCTGCTGGGTCAGCTGGCGAGCCTCTCGTTCGACGGCGACACATTGCTCGCCGTGCTTGGTTCGAGCTTCGGCCGGCTGCTCGGATCGCGCCTGGGAGCGGCCCTGCTCGCCTGGACGCTCCTGCCCGCGCGACGCGGCTGGCCGCTGCTGGCGGTCGGTGCGGTGATCGCGCTGCTCGATGGTCTCTCGGCGCATGCCGTGCCCGGACTCCCCGTCGCCGGGCAGCTTCTGGCGTCCATCCATGTGCTGGCGATGGGTCTGTGGGCCGGCGGCCTGGTCGCCTTCGTCCGCGCGCCCGACCCACGGTTTCCTCGCCTGTCCCTCCTGACGTTCGCCGTAGCCGCCGCCACGGGCTTGCTCCTCGCGTTGGCGCACACCCACTTTGGCGCCGTCCTTCTGACGTCGGGCTACGGGCGGGGGCTGCTCCTGAAGGTCGGCATCGTCGGTGCGGCGCTTGTGTTCGCGGTCCTGCAACGTCGCCGCTTCGAGGTGGCGGCAGTGCTGGCCGTCATCGCGTCGGCCGCCGTCGTCGCGGCGCTGCCGCCGCCGTTCGGCTGAGCGCGACGCGTCACGCTATGCCTCGCATGAAGCTGTACCACGAGCTGGCTGAATGGTGGCCGGTCTTCTCTGATCCCAAGGAGTACCGCACGGAGGCCGTCTACTTCACGCGGGTGCTCCGCAAGGCGATCAACCCGGCGCCCCGCACCGTGCTCGAGCTGGGTTCAGGTGGTGGGAACAGCGCCTTCCACTTCAAGAAGCACTTCGCCATGACCCTGGTGGATAGATCACCGCGCATGCTCAACGTCAGCCGGAAGCTCAACCCGGAGTGCGAGCACATCAGGGGTGACATTCGTGATGTCCGTCTCGGCCGAACCTTTGACGCGGTCTTCGTGCACGACGCGATCTGCCACATGACGACCGAACGTGACCTCCGGGCGGTTTTGCAAACCGCATACGAGCACTGCCGACCCGGCGGCGTCAGCCTGTTCGTCCCCGACTTCGTGCGCGAGACGTTCGTCGGCGGGACAGATCAGGGAGGGAACGATTCCCCCGACCGGAGGCTCCGCTTCCTGCAGTGGATCTTCGATCCCAATCCGAGCGACACGACCTACCTCGTCGACTTTGCGATCCTTCTGCGCAACCGACACGGCCGGGCGCGCGTGGTGCACGAGCGCCACACCCTGGGCCTGTTTCCTCGAGCGACATGGCTGCGCCTGCTGCGCGAAGTGGGATTCAATCCAGTCGTTGTTCATGATCGAAAGATTCGAGACGCATTCCTCGGTCGTCGCAAGAAGCAGTCTCCGCGTGGGCCCAAGATCGAGACATCGATGCGATCGTCGAGGGTGAAACGATGACCGCGATGAGAGACGCAATCATCCGAATGCCATTGACAGGAGTTGACCTGATCAGGTATCACTTCGATCTGTAAAGCGATGCTGCTCATGGTTGCCATCACAGAGGTGACCCACTTCGAGTCGGCAGACGTTTTCACCGGAATGCATTCGGGACCCGCCAAAACCATCATCGGGTCCGAAATAACGTGAAGGAGGTACACCATCATGGCCGCTAAGAAGAAGGCTGCGAAGAAGCCTGCTGCCAAGAAGAAGGCCGCCAAGAAGAAGTAACGACTTCTTCTCGCGTCTTCTAATTCGACTGTTTAGCGCCGGGGTTCTGTGGCCCCGGCGTTTGCATGTCACCGACCCGATTAGTTTTGAGGTCTCTCGCGGTCTGAGCTGGCGGAGGGGATCGTGAACAATCAACTGAAGACGCTGATCGATGGCCTGGTCATCGGAGAGTCGCCTCGGTGGCACGACGGCCGTCTCTGGTTCTGCAACTGGGGCGCCCAGGAGATCCGGACCGTTGACGTCGACGGCACTAGCGAGGTGCTGGCCAAAGGCACCAAACCGGCCGGCTTCTGCATCGACTTCCTGCCGGATGGCCGGCTCGTCGTCACCGGCGAGGACGGGATCCTGCGTCGCGAACCTGACGGGTCGTTCGTGACTCACGCCGACCTCCGGGCGCTCGGCAAGAGCTGGAACGAAGTCACGGTCGACGGCCGGGGCAACATCTACGTCAACGACGTCGGTTTCAGCTTCGGCCAGGACGATTTCCGGCCAGGAACGATCGCTCTGGTGAAGCCCGACGGGGCCGCGCGTCAGGTCGCCGACAACATCATGTTCCCGAACGGCATGGTCGTCACTCCGGACAACTCGACGCTGGTCGTCGCCGAGTCCTGGGCTCACCGGCTCACGGCGTTTGACATCGCTCCTGACGGCAGCCTCGTGAATCGACGTGTCTGGGCAGAGGTGGACGGTGACGGGATCTGCCTCGACGCGGAGGGCGCGATCTGGTGCTCAGGCGTGTCGGGGGGTCAGCCCGAGGTGCTGCGGGTGCGCGAGGGCGGCGAGGTGCTGGAAAGAATCAGTCACGATGCTGCCTGCTTCGCATGCATGCTCGGCGGCGCAGACGGCAGGACGCTTTTCCTCATGACTGCCGAGTGGCGCGGTGTCGAAAGGATGGGTGAGATGTTTCAGTCGAAGACGGGCAAGATCGAGTCGGTTCGCGTGCAGGTTCCACACGCCGGGCGGCCCTGAACTCCCCAGCTTCGGGTATTGCCCGACGAGCCTCGGGATTCAATTCGTAGGCCCTTGTCTCGGGCGCTGGAGGCATTTGCCTGGCCCAAGACCACGCCCACCGGGCGCTCCGAAATCGGCGCATAATCCCGCCAGCGACGATGAGCACCGCTGCAGCTCCGCCAGCCCAGGTCAACATCGGCGACGCGTTCGGCTACGTCTTCCGATCTCCCAACTGGTTCGGCAAGCTGGCGATCGGCGCCCTGTGCGTCCTCTTCTTCTGGCTCCTGCTCATCCCGCTCTTCATCCTCAACGGCTACTTCGTCGAGACGGCTCGGGCGATCAGCAGGGGCGCTCGCGAGCTGCCGCCGTGGACCGAGATCGGGAAGAAGCTTCGCGAAGGCTTCGTGCTGTTCGTCGTGATCTTCATCTGGGGCCTCCCCGGGTCCATCCTTTCGGGCGGCGGCTCCTTCTCGTGCCAACCCAACAACGCGTGCAGCTACCACCCCGGCTCGCTGGCTGGGCTCGGTGGACTGTACTCGCTCCTCCTCGGCCTCCTGACGCCGGCGATCTGGAGCCAATATCTGAATGGGGGCTTTTCCGCGGCGTTTGATTTCCGAGCGATATTTCGGCGGGCGGGCACGCAGCCAGGCTTGACGGTCCTGGTGTGGCTGATGGCCATTGTGGCCGGCGTCATCGGCTTCCTCGGCATCATCGTCGTGGTCATCGGCATCTTGTTCACGATTCCGTATGCGGGCGCGGTCGTGGCCAGTCTGTATGGCCAGTTCTCCCGCTCAACACAGGGAGCAGCCGCACCTACTTCTCCCACTACGTCGTAGACGCACCTCCATTCGGGGTGTGACGAAACAGCACAGCCCATGAACTTTGACCGCGATGACTAGACGGTCTCAGTCGGGGTACTCGTCCTTCCGCCAGCTGCGGGGTTCGGCGGGTTGCTCTTTCGGCGTGCGCTCGAGCAGGAAGCTGTAGTAGGGCGCGACGAACGGGTCAGGCGCCGACACGGTGTAGGTGTGGTAGACGGTGTCGTTCTCACGCGCGAACGCGATCCAGCTCGGGTTTTCGCGCATGCCGTCCTTGAGCTCGGCGCCGATCTGGCCCGACCACTCCCGGAGCCAGTCGGGCGGGTTGCCGATCATCTCCTGGACCTCGGGGACCTGCCGCGCCTGCTCCTCGGTCAGCGCCAGCCCGTAGTCGAAAGCGAAGTCGGTGTTGTAGGTCGATACGTACGGAAACTGCCAACCCATCCGCCGCTTGTAGGCCGTCAGCCGCTCGATCGGCGCTCGCGAAAAACAGATCAGCGTCACGTCGCGGTGGCTCAGGTGGACGCGAGAGCCGTCGAGCCCGTCGGCCAAGCTGGTGCAGCCAGGGCAGGCGCCGATCGTGTAGTCGGGGCCGAACATGATGTTGTAGGCGAGCAGCTGTGAGCGGCCGTCGAAAAGCTCGGCGAGTGTCTTCTTGCCGTCCTCGGTGTCGAACACGTACTCCTTCTCGACCGGGACCCATGGAAGTTCGAGACGCTTCTTCTTGATCGCCTCGTTCTGCTCGGCGTGCTCAGCTTCCAGCTTGGCGAGCTCGTCCCGAGCCGCTTGCCATTGCTCGTGGGTTCCGATGTTGTGTTCGGGCATCTCATGTACCTCCTGCCGGACTCGAGCGTTCCAGTGAGCGGCCGAGTCGGACGCGACCGGGATCAATAACTGAGACGGGTGATGGCTCGGAAACTCACCGCAGCCTCGACAACATCATGGGCAGAGCTGGCGTACTTGGGCGCCTCAGGCGAATGGGGCGTCTTGGAGGCCGAGTTCCCGCCCGAGGGTGAGCGCGCGCTGCTCAACGTCCGCGGCTTCAGCCGTGCTGCCCAGCGCCCGCAACGCCTTCGCCCGGTAGTACAGCGCGCGGGCAAGCGCCGGCCGTGCCTCCATCTCCTCGAAGAGCCGTACCGCCTTGTCAAAGTCCGCAAGCGCCGCCGTCCAGTCCGGCGGGGACTGCAGCGCGAAGGTACGGCCGCGGGCCCACAACACCCGCGCCTCCCCGTAGCGGTCGTTCATGCCACGCGCGGCGACCAGGGCCTCGTTCCAGCCGGCCACGCCGCTGGGCAGATCTCCGAGCTGCGCGTAGCTTGAAGCCAGGAGACCCTTGGTCAGCGTGCGGAATGGCGCCATGTTGGTCACGATGGCGAGCTCGTCGCCACGCTCGAGCGGCAGTTTCGCCGCGGAGGCGTCGTCCTTGGCCATGGTCGCCGAGCCGTACATCACGTTGGCCGCGACCACGCACGCGTAGGCGCCAAGCCCCTCCGCACGCGCCGAGCACTGGTACGCCAGCTGGGCTGCCCTGTCGAGCTCGCCGCGCTCGTAGTTGACGGTGGATTGCGTGATGTCGATGTCGACACGCGAGATCTCGTCGCCACGGGCGGCCTGCTGCGTGCCACGGGCGATGATTGCCTCGGCGGCATCGAACTCGCCGAGGCGCGCGTACGTCATGGCGAGGAAGTCGGCGATCATCGCGTTCGAATGCGGATCGGTGTTCTGGTCCATGTCGTTGAGCGCGACCTGCATGTCGCGGGCACCTTCGCGCAACCGGCCCGTGAAGGCTGCGCCGGCGCCCATCATCGCCCGCGGCAGTGCCGACGCGCGCGCGTCCTTCAGTGACCCTGCGATCGCGATGGCATGCTGCGTCGCCCGCGCGAGGTCCGGGCTGGTTTCCGGGACCTCGCCGCGCTGCTGGCGAAGGTAGGCGATCCAGAAGTAGGCCTCGCCGAGGAGCTTGGGCTCCGCGTCCTTGCCGGACGACACCGCCAGCTCCAGCTCATCGACCTCACGCCCGCTCGTCCTGAATCCCCATGAAGCCTTCGCCCCGCCTACGGCCGCTCGCAGCCGAAGCTCGCCCTGCGAATCGTCCGCCAGGGCGCTCGCGCGGCTGAAAAAGCCGATCGCCTCGCGGTTGGCGAAACGCTCGAGTGCATGATCGCCCGCCATCAGCAGGTAGTCCGCGGCGCGGGCGTTCTCACCGGCCTGCTCGAAGTGCAGCGCGAGCACGCTCGCCAGCTCGCGTTCGCGGTCCGGATGCTGGGCGAGGATGGCCTCGGCGGCGGCGCGATGCAATGCGCGCCGGTCCTGCTTGAGCAGCGAGGCGTACGCGGCCTCCTGCACGAGGGCGTGGCGGAAGAGGTATTCGAGCTCGGGCTGCAGCGCGGCGATCTGGATGAGGCCGCTAGCCTCCAGGCGGCCGAGGTCCTCGCGCGCGCTCACTGCGTCTTCGACCCCAACAGCCTTTCCAGGATCGTGACGCCGAACTGGCGGCCGATCACCGAGGCGACGCGCAGAGTGCGCCGGCTCTCGGCCGGCAGGCGGTCGATGCGCGCCAGCAGCAGGCCGTGCAGCGTGTCGGGGATCTCGATTCCGGCAACTTTATCGGTGGCGACCCAGCGGTCGCCCTCGCGGACGATCGCGCCGCGGTCGATGAGCATGCGGATGACCTCCTCGACAAAGAAAGGATTGCCCTCGGCTCTGGCGAGAATCAGGTCGCGCGTCTCGCCGGCCAGCGATTCGATGGTGAGCAGGTTGCTGACCAGGGTGCGGCTGTCGTCGATGGACAGGGGGTCGAGGCGCATCTCGGTGAGGACCTCGCCGTAAATCTCGCGCGCGCCCGCGATGAGCCGCCAACCGACCGCGGCGCGCTCCTGACGCGAGCTCAGGATGAAGAGGATCGGGAGGCCGGCCACAGTCGGCAGCAGGGTGAGGAGCGAGTCGGTGGAGGCGTGGTCGGCCCAGTGCAGGTCGTCGCAGACCATTACCAATGGGCCCGACGAGGCCGCCCCGCGGACGATCTGGATGGCCGCCGCGTTGTAGCGCTTGATCGTCTCGACCTCGAGGTTGGAGATGCGGGCTCGCATGTCGGGGCTGAGCTTCAGCGACAACAGATGGCCGAGATAGGCGTAGTTCTCGCGCCAGTCCTCGGCGACATTCGACTGCAGGAAGGATTCGAGCGCGTGGGCGACCTGAGGCTCGTCGGTGGTCTCGGTCACGCCGATCAGGGAGCGGACCAGGTCCAGCAGCAGGTGGTAGGGCATGGTCTCGCCGTACGAGAGGCAGCGGCCCTCGACCCAGCGCGGGGGAAGGCCTTGGCCCTCGAGGGTGGTGCGGAGCTCGGCGAGCAGGCGGCTCTTCCCCATCCCGGGCTCGCCGAGGATGCAGGCGACCCGACCCTGCCCGGCTCTGGCTACCTCGAACAGCTGCTCGAGTTGGCGGAGCTGCGAGTCGCGACCGACCATTGGGGACCTGACACCGGCGAGGCCCCGGGCGTGCACGGCGCCCTCTTTGAGGCCGGTGATCTCGAAGGCGTGGACCGTTGTCGATTTGCCCTTGAGCTCGAGCTGACCCACATCGACCGCCTCGACGAGCCCGCCGACGAAGCGGTGGGTGGCCGCCGTGATGAGGACGCTGCCTGGGCGCGCGGAAGCCTGCATGCGGGCGGCCACGTTGACGGTGTCACCCATCGCGGTGTACTCGGATGCCGTCTCGGTGCCGACGATGCCGACCACTACCGGGCCGGTGTTGATGCCAACCCGCACCCGCAGCTGCCCAGCCTCTGAAGTGCGGTTGATGGCGGCGAGCTCGTCGATGGCGCGAACCAGGTCCAGGCCGCAACGCACGGCGCGCTCGGGGTCGTCCTCGTGGGCGATGGGAGCCCCGAAGAAGGCTAGGACCCCGTCGCCCATGAGGCGGGCTATGGTGCCGCCGTAATGCTCGACAGTCCGGTTCATGCGCTGGAAAGCCTCACCGACGAGGGTGGTCCAGTCCTCGGGATCGAGCCTCTCCGCGATCGCGGTCGACCCCGCAATGTCGGCAAACAGAACCGTGATCGGCCGGCGCTCGCTGACTCCCGCTCCCCGCGCCCGATCGTCAGCGACTGAACTGGTCATCCCGGGGAAATGCTAAGGCCGGCGGCGCGCGAGTTATCCAAGCCGGCGTCAGCCTGGAGTTTGGTCGCGCAACGCCCATGAACGACGCTTCTCGATAGGAGACAGCTATCGCGGTCTTCCTCGGTCAGCCGCGACGAGCGTGCTCGGGTGTCCTCAGGCGATTCCGGCGAGCAGGGCTACGACCATGAGCCAGGCGCGACGACCGGCAGCCAGGATCAGCCGCGGCCGCCACCAGGAGAGGGTCACTTCGTCCTCCGAGATGCTCCAGACGATCATGTAGCAAGAGGAACGCGGAAGGGAGGGCCGGCAACCAAACCTGGCAAGAGCTCTCCCGTGGCTTCGCCTCCGGAAAGCACCCCCAGCTTGAGTCCCCGGCACATATAGAAGGACGCGGGGCGGCTCCCGCGATCCACTTCTTGGCTGTCAACCTCCTGTATCCCTGGGCGCGGGATCCACGCCCGGGATCGCTAGGCGGGCACTGAGGGCTTGGCGGCGACCTCTTCGATCAACGACGCGCCGGGATGGACGTAACGGCGGCGGATCGTTTTCAGGATGGCGGTTGTCAGGCAGCGGTCGCAGATCGCAGGCGAGCAGTCGCGTTCATCGCAGCAGGCACAGGCCTCGATCGCTCGACCGCAACTCACGCATCTCGGAAGCTGATCGGCCGGCTTGCTCATGGGCTCTTATCGCCTGTCGCTTCCAACACGTCCTTCTGCAAGAGAAGGCCGACCAGCCTCCCATCGGAGGTCGTGATGGGCGAGCTCTCGAGCTTGTGATCGACCATGGTCTTCGCCATGTCGGCCGCCAGCACATAAGGCCTGTAGGTGCTTGGGGCAGGGCGCATCGCCTGTGAGATGAGCTGATCGCCGTCACCTCCCAGCTCTTTAGCGCGGAGAAGTCCGAACACCACTCGTTCGCTGTTGATCACGACCGCCGCGTTCCAACCGGCAGCCTCCGCGCGCCGGCGCACCTCGATCAATCGCTCGTCAAGATGGCAGGTCGGAACGTCCTTGCGTGCGAGCGCTCCGGCTCGCGGCTTCTGAGCATTCGTGCCTTCTGTGGGGAGTCCGGCGGCCAGCCAGTCTAGCTTGCCGACCTTGTAGTCATAGACGTCACCAAAGCCGAGGCTCTCGAGCCGCCACGCGGCTCGTGGAGACGTGTCTCAAGCCACGTCCCAGCAGTAGACGATCACCGCCCGGGCCTTGTCGAGCTCACTTGTGCCCTCGGCATCGATGTGCCGCAGGGGAATGCTGATCGCACCCGGAAGGTGATCCTCCGCGTACTCCTCGGCGGGCAGCACCTCGACCAGCTGCGCCCCGGCAGCGACCATCCGCTGCAACTCCTCGCGATCGACGTCCTTTGGCATCGCTACCTCCTGAACCGCCTCAGCCCAATCATCGGCGCCCAGCTTGCGGCTTCGGCCACATCCATGAATCGGTCATACCCAGTCCGGGCCGATGCGGGTGCAGGTCCCCAGCCGCTCTGCGATCGGCTCGATGACCAGGTCCGCTTTCGCGACGATGCTGTCGAGCCCGTGGAGAGCGAGGCTATAGACGATCTCCCTGCCACAGCGCTCGGTGGTCACAAACCCGCAGTGGCGCAGACACGCGAGGTGGGTGCTGACCCTCGGCTGCGGCTGGCCGATGGCCGCCACCAGCTCGCTCACGGTGAGCCGGCGCTCGTCAAGGAGCTGGAGGATGTGCAGCCGAGTCGGGTCGCCCAGGACTCGGAAGAAACGCGCCGCAGCGGACCGGTTGGTTGGTGCCAGGAGCCCGGAATACATATCTGGAAAGCAGGATATCATTACGGTCGTTCAGTCGGTCGCCGACTCACGTACCTCGGAGGAAACATTGGCTACCAGACAAACAGCGCCAGGCCAAGTGCCGACTTCGGTGGAGATTGTCTCGGAGGCAATCCAGGCAGCCATGCCAGTCCTGGACGAGACCGATCGGCGTGTGGCCACGGCCGTGTACCGGCTCATGAGCCAGGGCAAGCCGGTCGAGCCGACGACTGTCGCCGAGGCGGTGGAGATCGATGTCGAGCGCGTCGAGGCCACGCTGGCGTCTTGGCCAGGCGTCTACAGAGACAGCGCAGGCCGAGTCGCAGGCTTTTGGGGACTTGCCATTGCCAGACTCGACCCCGAGTATCGCCTCAGCGCCGATGGTCAAACCACGTACGCGTGGTGCGCGCTGGACACTCTTTTCATCCCAGGCCGCGCGCTGACCGCCCGGATCAGGCCAGGCGGCGGGCAATGAAGATCACGATTCAGTACTTCGAGGGATGCCCGCACTGGAAGTTGGCCGATCGCCGGTTGGCCGACGTCCTCCGGGGCCTCGATCGAGACAAGTTCACCCTTGAGTACCAACTGATCGAGTCGCCTGAGATCGCGGAACAAGTCGGATTTCGCGGTTCGCCCACGATTCTCATCGACGGGCGTGATCCGTTTGCGACAGGCGCGGAACCGATAGGGATGAGTTGCAGGGTCTTCCGCACTGAACACGGGGCTCAGGGCGCGCCAAGCGAGGCGCAGCTGCGTGACGTGCTCGCGGGTTAGGCGACCTGTGCGCGAGACCATTGGAGTGCAGATGTTGAACAACGCCGTGCGGTTCCCGTAGCGGTGGAAAAGGCGATCGACTTCGAGCTGTCCGATCATGAGGGCAAGGCCTGGCGCCTCGCCGATCACCTTGCTCACAGCCCGGTTGTGCTCGTCTTCTATCGTGGGGATTGGTGACCCTACTGCAACGGGCAGTTGGCCTCGTACGCAAGGAGCTGGGACCGCTTCATCGAGGAGGGCGTGAGCCTCGCGGGGATCTCGGTCGATCCGATCGAAAACAATCGTGCGATGGTAGGCAAGCTCTTGCTCCCCTTCCCTCTGCTCAGTGATCCGGAGGGTCGCGTGATCAAGGCGTGGGGCGTGTGGACTGACGCCGAGGGCGGCATCGCCAAGCCCTCGATATTCGCCATCCGCAGGGATGGAACGATGGTCTGGACCTACGTTGGGCGTGACTTCGCCGACCGGCCCACAGATGACGAGCTGTTCAGCTCGCTTCGCGAAGGAGACTGACATGGCGCGCGGCGATCGACCTTTGCCCTTGGAGCAGCTGGAGCCATACATGAGGGGCGCCAAGTTCGCGGCTCTCGCGTTGAGCCGGCGGCACCATGAACACGACGCCGACCTAGCCGAGGATGCGGCACGTTACGTAGAGATGGCCGAGCGCTATCGCCAGGCGGCGATCGCGACGTTCCGTGCTCAGCGCGAGCGGCAGTCGGCTATGGAGCAGACTCAGCCGTAGCGGGCGACCCCACTGCCGGCCGTCAAGCACCAGGTCGAGCTGCTCGAACGGGCCGAGCTGGCATAAAAGGCGGGAGGACCGCGTGGCGGCCCTCCCCCGCAGCCATCCCGGAAGGGGTAGAGCGACCGGGACGCTTGCCCTGATTTAACAACAGATCCTAACCATGCGTATAAAACTGCGTCAAAAGCGTTCTAAGTTTGGGCGGATAGACCGACCCGCTCGGTCTTTCCGCCCCGCTGCGTCGCGACCTAGGGAGACTGAATGTTGCGTTAAAAGTCGAGGGCAGCACGAGGAGGTTGAGCCATGCGACTCGGGTTGGCCTCCATGAGGGAGAGGCGAGTAACCGAGAGGCGTCACGGAATCGAACGGCGCCGCGCAGAGCGCCGATCGTCAGGAATTGACCCGCACCCCTTCGCCAGAGACAAGCGGGCGGCGTTGCGGCGCCACACGCACCGCCGCAGGGTCATCAACCGACGGGTCGCAACCTGATTTCACCTGCACCCTGAACAATCCGCGCGGCACCAAGGCCTCTTGAGTGCGTCGTCGCCAACTGAGACTCATCCTGCGCAGAAATCGGTCTTGCGTCCGCAGGCTTTTGGCGGATGCCTGTCCGACCGCTGCTTGTGAGTTTCGTCGGAGGTAGCGCCGGCCCGTGGTCGGTGGAGGGGATGACCACCATCGCAGGCGAGGGCCTACCCAACGTGGAAAGGGTCGATATGGTCGAGGATTTGGAGAATCCTCGTCACCCGACGTGGACGCTGCGCGGCACGATCGAAGGTGACAATTACGTTGTCGATGCCGAGCGCCGGGCGCTGACGGCGCGCCAGGCGCCGCTGGGGCGACCGACAGCGACCTGTGCTGCGATGATTCCAATCCGCAAGCGCCCCGAATGGTGGGTACTGCCGCAGCACGAACGCCGCGCAATCTTCGAAGAGCGCTCGCACCACATCTCGAGCACGCTTGCTTACCTGCCGAGGATCGCGCGCCGCCTCCACCACGGCCGCGACCTCGGTGAGCCGTTCGACTTCATCACGTGGTTCGAGTTCGCTCCAGCGGACCGTGCTGCCTTCGACGACCTAGTCGCCATGTTGCGGGCAACAGATGAATGGACCTACGTCGAGCGCGAGGTCGACATCAGGTTGACCCGCTCGACTTAGGACTGAGTCGCGACCCTTGTGCGCCGCTCACTCAGGTAGCTCGGCTTGAAGACCGCGGACCAGGCGTCCCGCCTCCAGTCATGATCGTCCACCGACGTAGCGGTCGTCCTGGCTGTCAGCCCATGTACGGTGCCCGACGATCCAAAGGGCCGCGACGATAGTCGATCCGGCGGAGGGTTGTTCTGCGCTCTGGTCCGATGACCTCGTTAGCGGGCGCTGGTCGCCGCGGGCGGCCGTTCAGTCCCGTCCTACGCTCGAGCCCGCGCCGGTCACCCTCGAACCGCCTCGCAATAGACCTCTTGTCGTCCGTTTCGTCCTCCTGACGCCAATGCCACTGTGGCCTTCCTCGTTCTTCGAGTCAAGTGCTGTCGATAGATGTGCGCACAATCGTGAACCGGCGTGGCGCTGTGTCCGCGCCGACGTCGGTCAGCGCGGCTCGTCGTACTCGGAGGCGAACAGGTAGCTCACGGCCAGGCTGCGATACGGCCGCCAGCGGTCCGATATCTCGACCAGCTCTGCTTCGGAGGGAACGTGGTCGAGACCGTAGACCCCTTGGATCGCGCGGCGCAACCCGATATCGCCGCTGAGAAAGACGTCTGGCCGGTTCAGCGCGACAAGCAGGAAACCATGCGCCGACCACGGCCCGATGCCTTTCACCTGGGTCAGGGCTGCTTCGACCTCTTCATCTGTCATGCGTTCAAGCGCCGCATCGCTCAGCCGCCCATCCACGAATCGCTCCGCGAGCGCCCGCAGCGTCGCGCCCTTGCGAGCCGAGAGCCCAGCGGTACGAAGCACCTGCGGATCGGCTGCCAGCAGCTCGGCCGGCGACGGCAAGCGACCGCCGAATCGCTCTTCGATGCGGGACACGATCGTGCGTGTCGCAGCGACCGACAACTGCTGACCGGCGACCTGGAAGATGAGTGTCCCGAACGCATCGAGCGGCGGGAGCTCGTCCAGCCACGCTCGCGGACGAAAGGCTGGATGGGCGTCGATAACGCCCGCGAGCACCGGATCGGCCTTGCGCAGGAACTCGCGAGCCTTTCGGTCGGCGAGCGCAGCACGTTGCCGCGGGCGGGCAATCGCGCTCATGCCTTGAGCAGGCGCTCGGTGAGCACGATCTCGATGATAGCCCTGGCTGGCGGCTGCACCTGCATAAGGAGACGCGCGCGCGAGGCTGGTAACCTGCAGACGGTTCAGAAAACCGTCTGCGATCTGGCTTTCATGGTGGCTATCGAACAGCGGATTTGGCGGGGATGGATGAGAATCGAACCCACCCGGGACGCCTCAACAGCGCCTCGCAGACGGTTTTGAAGACCGCGTTTTTGACATGCGCCACTGTCCGGCGAA
>Ga0070698_100005570_pt1 | contig 13765 bp, 11 predicted proteins | sample KBSK1502metaG_FD_65477 | JGI IMG/M metagenome (GOLD analysis project Ga0070698, IMG submission 65477) | Corn, switchgrass and miscanthus rhizosphere microbial communities from Kellogg Biological Station, Michigan, USA - KBS K1-50-2 metaG | ecosystem: Host-associated > Plants > Roots >... | reverse complement strand
ACCGCGGTCTCGATCAAACCCCCGATCGTCGCGGCGCGGACCACGGTCTCGATCGAAGCCACCCCGGTCGTCACGCCGGGGGCCCCGGTCACGGTCGAAGCCACCGCGGTCACGGTCGAAGCCACCGCGGTCACGGTCGAAGCGACGGCCGCCGCCACGATCCTCGCGCTCGCGTGGCGGCGGGGCCGGAAGGGGTCGGGCTGCGGCGGCCTCGCGCTTGGGCGCGGCGCCACCCAGCTCCGAGCGGGGTGCGGCGAGGACGCGCGCCGGCTCGGCGCCCATACCCAGGACGCCGCGGCTGCCGGCGGAGAGGATCTCGAAGTCGAGGTCATCGAGGCCGACGCCGAAGGCCTCGCGCGCCAGGCGCAGGGCCTCCTCGACGGTCTTGCCGGTGAACTCGCGATATGCGGAAGTGCTGCTCATCGACGTCTCCCACGTCGTCCCTGTCGACCGCGGCTGCGAATCGTTGCGTTCGCCGAGGCCGATCGATCGAGGGACGACCGCTCAGGATTGGCCCGCTCCGGCGCTCCCGCCGGGCGGGGATTGGAAGTCGGCGCCGTGGGCACGGCGACCGGGAAGCGCGGTTGGTGATCCACGGCGAATGCCGGGGTTCGGCCGAAGAGCGGGAACATACCGCCCCAGCCGGTGGTGAGGAACTGCTGCGTGATCTGGTAGATCGTCGAGACGATCAGGTACAGGAACACGCCGACCGGGATGACGTTGCCGTACAGGACGGTGATCAGCGGCAGCCAGATCGCGAAGGCGCGCTGGGTCCGGGCGTTCTGGTCGAGCGGCGTGTTCGGGTCGTGCTTGGGCAGGGCCAGGCGCGAGGCCACGAGCTGGAGCGCCGTGTAGACCAGGGCGAAGATCGAGATACCCGCGAGGCCGACGATGGGGATCGTGAACGGCAGGGGGATGAGGCCCTCGAAGGAGTTCGCGTGCATCCCGAGAAGCCACGGGATGGTCGAATCGATGCACGGCGCGTAGTGCATGTGGCCGGCGGCATCGGTGACCAGCTGCGGTGGCGGGCAGGTCAGTGGCACGACCTGGTAGCCGAACACCTTGAGCGACTCGGTCAGGTCCGAGGCGGCGAGGCCCTCGCGCACGACCTGGTACATCGGGAAGAGCAGGAACAGCGGCAGGATCGAAACAAGGCACCCGGCCTGGCTGATGCCCCGTTCCTTGTACAGGGCCATCGTCGCCTGCTGCTGCTTGGCACGGTCGCTCTTGAACCGGCGCTGGATCTCCTTGATCTCGGGCGCGACCGCCTGGATCTTGCGCATCGAGACCATGGATCGGCGCATCAGGGGCACCAGCGCGGTCCGCACGATCAGCGTGGTCAGGATGATGGCAATGCCCATGTCGACGCCGATGAGCTGGTGGATGCCGACCATCAGGACCAGGAACGCCTGGAAGACCGGGTTGAACAGCCACGCCAGGAGGCTGACCGGGTCGGCCTTGAGCGGCGCCGGGCTGACGATGAGCGGGCTCGGCGCGGGCGTCGCCGAAGGGGCCGCCGTTGGCGCGGGCGTGGTGCCGGGCGCAAGCGAGGCCGTCGGCTGGCCCGAGACGCCTGGCGCGGCCGACTGGCTGATCGGCTCGCACGCGCCGAGGACCAGGGCGAGGGCCAGCAGGCTGCCCGCGAGGAGCGCGAGGCGGCGGATCGGTCGAGGGCTCCGCAACGTCATCGGACCGGGTCGTACCCGCCGGGGTGGCCCGGGTGGCAGCGCGCGATCCGCCTCGCGCCCATCCAGGAACCGCGGAACAGGCCGTACTTCTCGATCGCCTGCTCGGTGTAGCGCGAACACGAAGGCTCGTACCGACAGCTCGACGACATCCAGCCGAAGGCGAACCGGTAGGCATGGATCATCGCGATGCCAGCCCGTTCCAGGATCCCGACGTGCGTCACCCTCGTCCCGCGCTCATTGCACCGCCTTGCTCGTCCAGGACGCCGCTTCGGGCGAGAAGCCGGCCAAGTGCCGTCCCGAGCGCCCGTTGATCGACCCCGACGATCGCCGGCCGGGCGATCACCAGGACATCCCAGCCCGGTCGCAGCGACGGGAGCAGCGACCGGATCTCCTCCCGAAGCCGCCGCCGAACGCGATTCCGAACGACCGCCGGGCCGAGGGCCCGTCCGGTCGCCAGGCCGAACCGCGTGATCCCGAGATCGGTCCGAAGGACCCGGGTGGCAAGGAGCGGGTGCGAGCGGATCGCGCCGCGTTCCTGGATAGCCGCGAAGTCCTGCGGGCGGGAGAGCATCACGAGCCGCGGCCGTGGGCCGCGCCCGGTCGTCAGGCCGACAGGCGTTTGCGACCGCGGGCCCGGCGTGCGGCCAGGACGCGGCGTCCGCCCGTCGATTTCATCCGGGCGCGGAAGCCGTGTTCCTTGGCGCGGTGGCGCTTCTTGGGCTGGTAGGTCTGCTTCATCGAGCCTGCGCGAGATCCTCTCCGTCCGGCCTCGGGGTTCCGTCCGTCATCGACCCCAGAAGGCACGCAAAAGCGCCGTCGCCCTGTGCGGGCGGGGCGCGTTCAACGTCCGGCGGATGATAGGTCCCGTGCCTTCGCAGCGTCAAACGCGACAGCCCGTTCGCGCGCCGGGCAGGCGTGCACGGACGACGGATGCGATACTCCCCGGGAGTATCGCGAATTCGCCTTGCGGGGTCACCGCGGCGGTGCTATGTTTCGCCCCCCGAAGCCCCGGCGACCAGGCCCATCGGGCAGTGCCGAGCCCTCGGTTCGCCTGCCCAATCTGCCCCGCGGCAACCAGCTCATCCGTCCCCGGCACCAGAGAGTCCACATCGACCTATGGACGCGAAGCAGGTCTGGCGCGCCGCCCTCGGCGAGCTCCAGGTCACTCTCTCGCCCGCGAACTTCGAAACCTGGCTGCGTGACACCGCGCTCGTCGAAGTCGACGACACGCGCTTCCGCATCTCGGTCCCGAACGGATTCGCGAAGGACTGGCTGGAGACACGCTACCGTTCGCTGATCTCCCAGACGCTGGGCCGGATCGTCGGCTACGGCGTCCAGGTCGACTTCGTCGTGGGACCGGTCGAGGAGAGCGCGGCCGGTGTCGAGTCCGACGCAACGGGATCCGGGAATGGCACCGGGCCCGTTGCGGCCACGGAGTCGGCAGGGTCCAGCAGGCCGACCGGCGCAGGTCTCCTGCCGCGCACCCCGGATTCCGGGCGAGCTGCGGCCCCGGCGATGCAGGTCCGGGTCGAGGCCGGCCGCGCCGGCGGCGAGGGCGGGGCGACCAACATCAACCCCCGCTACACCTTCGCGAACTTCATCGTCGGCTCGGCCAACCGGCTCGCCCACGCGGCCAGCCTGTCGGTCGCGGAACGGCCCGGTCACGCCTACAACCCGCTCTTCCTGTACGGCGGCGTGGGCCTCGGCAAGACCCACCTGATGCACGCCATCGGCAACCAGGTCATGGCCAAGTTCCCGCGCAAGCGGGTGGTCTACGCGACCTCCGAGAAGTTCACCAACGAGTTCATCACCTCGATCCAGCAGGGCAAGATCGACGAGTTCCGCGCCCGCTACCGGCGGATCGACCTGCTCCTCATCGACGACATCCAGTTCATTGCCGACAAGGAGCGGACCCAGGAGGAGTTCTTCCACACGTTCAACGCCATCCACGAGGACGGCAAGCAGATCGTGCTGAGCTCCGATCGCCCGCCGAAGGCGATCCTGACCCTCGAGGAGCGGCTCCGCAGCCGGTTCGAGTGGGGTCTCATCGCGGACCTGACCGCGCCGGACCTCGAGACCCGTATCGCGATCCTGCGGGCCAAGGCCGAGGAGGGCGCGGTGCCCATCTCGTCCGACGTCATCGAGTTCATCGCGCGCAAGGTGGTCAGCAACATCCGCGAGCTGGAGGGCGCGCTCAACCGGATCGTCGCCTACGCCTCGATGGGCGCCATGCCGATCTCGATCGAGCTGGCCCAGGCCGTGCTCTCGAACGTGCTGTACAACCCCAAGAAGCGCCAGATCACGCCCGAGCGCATCGTCAAGGCGGTGTCGGAGTACTACGGCGTCGGGCTCGACGCGCTGAAGGGCCAGAAGCGCGACAAGTCGATCGTAATGCCCCGCCAGATCGCGATGTTCCTCATGCGCGAGGAGACCGACGTCTCGCTGCTGCGCATCGGCGCCGAGCTCGGCAACCGTGACCATTCCACCGTGCTCCACGCCTGCGACAAGATCACCCGCGAAACCGCCGGCAACGACGAGCTACGCCGCGAGATCGCCGCGGTGCGGGAGCTGATCTACGCCGACTGAGGCGGCGCTGGGCGCGCTGTCTCCGGCGACCCGCGTTGTCCACCGAGACGGACCCCGACGGTGGGAATCGTGTGCCCCCGCAAGGTTCCGGCCACGTACCGCAACGTGGATGCAAGGTTGGACAACCCGGCCTGAGACTGTGGACGGCCCGCTGCCACCGCGCGGCGGAGCGCCTCGGCCGATCCGGCCATCCACAGAGCCATCCGCGCGCCTTCCTCCGTCCGAGCCACGCCGTCCACCAGTTGCGCCACACGCTCCACCGCCGTCGCGAACGGGCCTGAACGGCGCAATCCACCGGGTCCACAGGATGATGATGGTGATGACGGAGCTAGAAGAATCGAGGAAGATACGCACACCGAATGACGCGACCTCGCGGGGACCGGGACCCTGCGCCGCGCAGCGGCGCCACTCGCGCACACGATACTTCGTGACCCGCCCCGCTCTTGGAGTGGACCTGACGTGAAGCTCTCGGTGATGCAGGAGAACCTGGCACGCGGCCTGGGTGTCGTGAGTCGGGCGGTCTCCAATCGCAGCACGCTGCCCGTCCTCGCCAACGTCCTCCTGAAGACCGAGGACGGCGGCCTCCGGCTGACCTCGACGAACCTCGAGATCGGGCTCGTCTACTGGGTGCCCGGCAAGGTCGAGACCGACGGCGCGACCACCGTCCCGGCACGCCTCTTGACCGATCTCGTCAGCTCGTTGCCCGGCGGCCAGCGGATCGAGCTCGAGACCGGCGCCGGCGAGACGCTGCACGTGACCTCCGGTCCATTCCAGTCGCACGTCAAGGGCATCGATGCCGACGAGTTCCCGTCCATCCAGCCCACCGGCGAGCGACCGACCACGCGGATCGCCCAGAACGTCCTGAAGCGGGCCCTCGAGGAGACCGCGTTCGCCGCGGCGACGGACGAGGCCCGCCCGATCCTCACCGGCGTGCTGTGCCGGTTCGAAGGGGATTCCGTGACACTCGCGGCGGCCGACAACTACCGCATCGCGGTCAAGACGATCCCGGTGCTCGACCCGGTCGCCGAGACGAGCGTCGTCGTCCCGGCGCGGGCCCTGACCGAGCTCATGCGGATCCTCGGCGACACCGATGACCCGGTCGAGATCGTGCTCGCCCAGGGTCGCAACCAGATCCTGTTCCACCTCGAGGGTGTGGACCTCGTCAGCAGGCTGATCGACGGTCAGTTCCCGAACTACCAGTCGGTGCTGCCGAAGGCGCACACGACCCGGGCTGTGCTTGATCGCGAGGAGCTGCTGCGAGCGGTCCGCCCGGCGGCACTCATCGCCCACGAGTCGGCCAACATCGTCAAGCTCCAGATCTCATCGAACGGCGAGGCCGGCATCACGGTCAGCGCGAATGCCGAGATCGGCGACCATGTCGGCCAGGTCGAGGCGGCCGTCGAAGGCGACGGCACGTCGATCGCGTTCAACGCGAAGTACCTCGCCGACGTGCTCGAGAAGGTCGACGCAGACCAGTTCGCACTCGAGCTCCAGGGGCCTCTGGCGCCGGGCGTCTTCAAGCCCGTGGGCGACGACCTGTACGTGCACGTGGTGATGCCCGTTCGAACGACGTCCTAGCCGATGGGCGCCACTGCCGGCGCCGGGATCGGCACGCTCGGCCTCGTGGCCGCCTCGCTCGATAACCTCCGCCTGACCGACCTCCGGGCCTATTCCACGCTCGACATCGCGTTCGGACCGGGCCCGCACCTAGTCTGGGGGCCGAACGCCGCAGGCAAGACGAGCCTGCTCGAGGCGATGGTCGTCCTGGCGCGGGGCGCCAGCCACCGGACGACGACCGATGCCGAGCTCGTCCGTTGGGGCTCGGACGTGGCCCGAATCGAAGGCCGTACCGGCGCCGAGGAGATCGAGGTAGCGCTGGTCCGTCCCGGATCGGCCGCAGCAGCCACCGGAGCGCGGAAGCGGATCCGGGTCAACGGCGTGGCGCGGCGTGCCGCGGCCCTCGCCGAGAAGCTGCGCGTGGTCCTCTTCGCGCCCGAGGACATGCTCCTCGTCGCCGGCTCGCCGTCGCTCCGCCGGGCGACGCTCGACCAGCTGGCGTCGACGCTGCTTCCTGGCTACGCCGCGAACCTCGCCACGTACGGTCGCGCGCTGCAGCAGCGCAACGGCCTGCTGCGCGCAATCCGTGACGAGACGGCCGGCCGGGACGAGCTCCGCTACTGGGACCGGCCGTTCCTCGACGCGGGCGGCGACATCGTGGCGGCTCGCCACGAGCTGCTCCGCCGCCTCGCCCGGCCGCTGGCCGAGGCCCATCGCGAGATCGCGCCGGAGGAGGGTTCGACGGCTTCGCTGGAGCTGTCGTACGTGACGAACGCGCCGGCCGGCCCCGATGAGACTGCTCGGGACGCGCTCGCGCGGCGGCTCGAAGAGACCGCCGAGAAGGAGCTCTGGAACGGGACGACGCTGATCGGGCCGCATCGCGACGACGTCGCTTTCGAGATGGCCGGGCGAGACCTGTCGGCATTTGCCTCGCGGGGGCAGCAGCGCACGGCCATCCTCGCGCTCAAGCTCGCCGAGCTCGACCTGGTGACGGACCACGACGGTCGCCCGCCCCTGCTGCTCCTCGACGACGTGTTCTCCGAGCTTGACCCGGCCCGGCGCGGCCACCTCGTCCGGCGCATCGCCGCTTTGCCCCAGGCCTTCGTCACGACGACGACGCTCGACGACCTCGACCAGGCGCTCCGGGCGATCGCCACGCCGTGGGAGGTGCGCCCGGGTGACGCGGGCGCCACATTGGTCGGTTGATGGACGAGCAGGCGCCTCGCCGCCGCCGCCCGATGTCACGGATCGGCACGCTCATCCCGGACGCGGCTGCTCGCCTGGGCCTCGCCGACGAGCTGCGCAGGGCGCGTCTTCTCGCCACCTTCGACGCGATCGTGGCGGAGCGCGCGCCGGCCGCGCATGGCGCCTGCCGCGCGCTCCGGATCGAGGGCGAGACGCTGGTCGTGGAGGTCGACGCGCCCATCGTGGGCCAGGAGCTGCTGCTCCATGGCGAGCAACTGACGTCGGCCTTCCGTACGGCACCGGGCGGGGCCCCGGTGCGTCAGCTGCGGGTCGCCGTCCGGAGGCGCTGAAAGGCAGCCCGTAACGCCGCGGGCGCTCGAAGCGTCGAGGGGTCGCGGTGCGATAATCCCGCCCCGACCCAGCAAGCTGGCAACGAGGACCGCCGTGGCCCACCGGATCCAGATGAAGCTCGGTGTCGTCCCCGACGCCGAGCGCGCGCCCGATTCGCCGGACACCACGTTGCACGTGGAGCCGCGCGTTGGCGCCCAGACGCGGACGAAGGGCCACCTCTTCCTGCTGGTCACCTCGCGCGTCCCGGGCAAGCGGGCAGGCGACGCGACCCGGCTCATCGGCGACTCGATCCGGAGCGAGTACTACTACGACGAGTCGGCGGGCATCCGGGTCTGCCTGGTCAAGGCCATCCAGGTCGCGAACAAGCGACTCACCCACGCCCGCGAGCGCGGGGCGCTGGGCAACGGCCCGGGGCCGATCGGCGTCGCCCTCGCCGTCGTCCGCGACAACGAGCTGTACGTGTGCACGGTCGGGCCCGCCGAGGCCTATCTGAGCCGGGGCGCCCGCCTGTCGACCCTGCCCGATCCGCACCGCGACCGCGGCCTGCCCGCGACCGAGGTCGAGCCGGAGGTGTGGCGCGGCGACATCAACGTCGGCGATCAGCTCATGCTCGTCTCGCCGAACGTGGTGGCTGCGCTCGGCGCCGAAGCGCTGAAGGACGCGCTCGTCACCCTGCACCCGCAGTCCGCCGCGGAGCAGCTCACGGCACGCTTCCATGCGGCGGGCGGGGCCGGCAGCGACGGGGTCATGATCATGGAGGCGGCCGAGATCGCGGTCTCCCGCGCCGGCGTCGTGCCCGTGCCCGTCCGGCCCGCCGAGCCGCTCGCGGGCATGCCGGACCGGTCGCCGATCCCGCTCGCCGACACGGTGGCAGGCGGCTTCGCGGCGGCGCAATCGGGAGCCCGCTGGGCGCGCGGTACCGTCGGTCGCGCCCTGTACCGGCTGTTGCTGCGGGTCCAGGACGCGCTGCCGAGCCGGGGCGTCCCACGGCGCCGGGTGACGCCACTCAGCGCCCGACGCGAGATGCAACGCCGCGCGGCCGTGGCGCTCCTGTCGCTGGTGGTCGTCGTGGGCGGCCTGGGCGCCGCGGTATTCGTGCTTGGCGGGCGCCAGCCGATCGGGCCGGCGATCGCGACCCTCGACTCCGCGCAGGGCTCGCTGGACCTGGCGCGCCGCGACATCAACCGCGTGATCGGCCCGGGCATCGACCTCGTGGCGAATGACCCGGCCCAGGCCGAGCGCCTGCTGAACGAGGCGTTGAACGCCATCGAGACGGCGAGCAAGGGAGGCATCCCGGCGTCGACCACCGGGCCGATCCGGGACCAGATCGTCGCCGCGATCGACCGGCTGTACAAGATGACCGACGTCGCCTCCCGCGCGCTGTTCACGTTCCCGGCCGACTCGAAGGTCGACCTCGAGACCCTCGTCCGGGGCCCCGACGGCGCACCCTTCGTGATCGATCGGAAGGCGCAGACGGTCTATCGCATCGATCTCTCCGGAAAGCGCGCCACCGTGATCTTCCGGGCCGGCGCCAAGGTCACCGGTGGTACGGAAGCGGCGCCGCACCTGCTCGGCGTCGGCGGCCGCGACCTGCTGATGGTCGACGCCAAGAACGTGGTCTGGCGCTGGCGCCCTGCGAACGCCTCGGGCAAGGGCACGATCAACAGGGTCCGGGTCAACGGCGCGGCCGAATGGGGTGACGATGTCCTCGCGATCGGCACGTTCATCCGCGACGCCGAGGCGAACCTGTACAACCTGTATGTCATCGACCCGTCGGAGCAGCAGATCCTGGCCTACTCGCCGGCCGCCGACGGAAGCGGCTTTCCGACCAACCCGACGCCGCGCCTGTCGGCGCCGCGTGACGTCAGCCACATCACCGACCTGTACATCGACGGTGACATCTGGGTCGCCGACGGCGGCCAGCTGCTGCGCCTCGTCGGTGGGAAGGCCGAGGGCTGGGAGGCGGCCACACCCGGCGACGAGACCCTTCGCGGCGATCCGGCGTACCGGCTCATCACGTCCGGCTCGGCCCGGCGCGAGGGCACGATCTACGGCTTCGACCCGCTGAATCAGCGCGTCGTCGCGCTGTCGAAGGTCAATGGCGCCTACATCCAGCAATATCGGCTGGCCGGCGGGGACGACGGCTGGAGCGACCTGCGCGGCTGGTACGTGGAGCCGGGTGTCGGGGGCGAGCCCGACGCGCTCGTGTGGATCAGCAAGGACACGGTGCACCGGGCCGTCCTCCAGGCGACCGCGAGCGCACCGGAAGGATCGGGCACGCCGGAGGAGACAGGCGGAGCGTCGCCGGGCGCCAGCCGGTGATCCCCCTTCGAGACAGGAATCCCACCCGGCGCACGCCGATCATCACCATCGGGCTCATCGCCGCCTGCTTCATTGCCTTTGCCCTCGAGCTGTCGATCACCGCCACGGGCGGCGACGCGGCGCTCGAGCGCTTCTTCGAGCAATGGGGCGCGGTCCCGGCGAGGATCACAGCCGCGCTCGAGTCGGGCGACTACTTCAGCGGAGCCATCCTCGGGATGGTCACCAGCATGTTCCTGCACGGCGGCTGGCTGCACATCCTCGGCAACATGCTGTACCTGTGGATCTTCGGCAACAACGTCGAGGACCGGCTTGGCCGCGCTCCATTCCTCGTCTTCTACCTCGTGGGCGGCATCACGGCGGCCCTCACCCAGGTCGTCATCGACCCGCACTCGCGGGTCCCGCTCGTGGGCGCGTCGGGCGCGATCGCCGCGGCGCTGGGGGCGTACATCGTCCTCTTCCCCGGGGCGCGGATCCTGTCGCTCGTGTTCCTGGGCTTCTTCTACCAGCTGCTCGAGGTCCCGGCACTGATCATCCTCGGCTTCTGGTTCGTGCTCCAGCTGATCAGCGGTGCGGCGGCGCTGGGCGCGACGACCGCACAGGGCGGCGTGGCCTTCTTCGCGCACATCGGCGGCTTCGCCCTGGGCATGGTCGTGGGCCTGCTGCTGCGCGTCGTCGGAGCGGGTACGGCGAGAGGACGACCGGCGATCGGCCCGATGGGATAATCGCGCCATGACCGGCCTGGTCGAGATGGTCATCGAGAGCGTCCGCGTGCACATGCTCTCGAACCGCCACGTGGTCATCCTGAAGGACCCCGAGGGCGATCGCTACCTGCCGATCTGGATCGGCGCCTGGGAGGCGAGCGCGATCGCGATGCGCCTGCAGGGCCTCGCCGCGGAGCGGCCCCTGACCCACGACCTGTTCGCGGCGGCGCTGGACCGCCTCGGCGTTCGCGTCGAGCGGGTGGTGATCAATGAGCTCACCGACGAGACGTACCACGCCCGCATCCACCTCGAGCGCGACGGAGTCCAGGTCGAGGTCGACGCGCGACCGTCCGATGCCCTCGCCCTCGCGGTGCGCGCCGAGGTGCCGATCTTCGCCGCGGACGAGGTCCTCGCCCAGGCCGCGCTCGCGGCCGATCCGGACGAGGAGGCGGTGTCCGACGATGAAGAGGCCGAGGACGAGGGCGAAGGCACCGAGCGGCCCCGCCGCCGCAAGCCGCCGATCGAGCAGGTCGGCAACGCGCCCGCCGACCCGCGCCTCGACATGTTCCGCGACTTCATCAACTCGCTCGAGGTCGACCCCGGCGCGGGCGGCGAGAGCGGGGGGCGAAGGAGCTGAGCTTCGCTCAGCCGCCCATCCGTGCGTTGGCGCTCCGCCCAACGGGCTCACGCACCTTGAAAGTGCGCTCGCCCGCCGGTCCTCGCGCCGCCTTCGGCTGAACGGCCGTGCTCGCTCAGGATTCCGAGGAGCCACCGAGGATCGGCTCGCCGCGCCGCAGCGCTCGGCCCGGGTTGGCCCACAGGCGCAGCCGGAGGAGCCAGAAATCGCGCACTGCGCGCAGCACCACGGATGGCTTTGCGCCGGTCGGGCTGCCCGCGGTCCGGGGGTAGTGGGGCACGCCGACCTCGGCGAGGCGCCGGCCGTGGGCTCGGAGCTTGATCAGCAGCTCGGCCGACAGGAACGCGCCGCCTGACTCCACGTTGAGGCCCTCGAGCGAAGCGCGGCTGAACAGCTTGCAGGCGCAGTCGACATCCCGGACCGTCAGCCCGAAGAAGATCAGGTTGGCGAGCCGGTACAGGCGGGCGTAGAGGGTGCGGACGAGCGGATCGGCACGCCGGATCCGGTAGCCAACGACCGCGTCGACGTCGCCTGCCTGGAGCCGGTCGATGAGCCGCCCGAGGTCGGCGACCTTGAATTGCCGATCGCCGTCGGTGAACCCGATGTTGGCGAAGCGCGCCGCAGCGAAGCCGGAGCGGATCGCGGCGCCGTAGCCGAGGTTCGTCGGGTGGTGGACGGCGCGGACCTGCGCGTGGACGGCCGCCAGCTCGTCGGCGATCCGAGGCGTGTCGTCCCGGGAGCCGTCGTCGACGATGACGATCTCGTAGGTCTCGGCCAGGCTGGGCAGCGTCGCCAGCGCCTCTTCGACGAGCCCACGCAGGTTGTCGGCTTCGTTGTGGGCCGGGAAGAAGTAGGACAGCTCGGGCAGCTGGCCGGTCGGCGGCCTCATGACCGCGCCGCCAGTCGACCGTGGACCTGCCACACGGCGTCGCTGCCGTCGCCGGCGACGACGGTCATGTCGAACTGCCTCGTGAGCTCGTCGGTGTCGGGGCCATCCAGGCGGATGACGTACACCTGCCGGTTCTCGTCGAGGTAGCGATTGATGACGTCCGGGGCGCGGCCGAGGCCGAGGTCGAGCATCGTCCGATCGTCGACGATGAAGATGTCAGGACGCTGCGCCTCCACCTTCTGGGCGTACCACAACGGGGTCGAGGTGCTCCACCAGCTCACGAGCACCGCATTGTCGGGGATCACCGGGAGGACCTGCGCGAGCCAGACCTGGGCGGCACGATCGCCCGACCGGTTGACCGAGTCACGCCGGGCGTCAAGATCGGCGATCGCCGGCCACAGCAGGATCACCCCGAGCGCGCCGCCGGCGAGCGCGGTCGCCAGGCCGAGCGCGCGCTCGTCGGGGCGGGCGCTCCGCGCGCGGTCGAGGACGGACGCGCCCAGCGCGCCGACGAGCAGGGCGAGATCCGCGGCGAGGACGCCGAGCCACGTCCAGGCCCACAGGATCGGGCCGAGGTAGTAGCGGTTGATGTCCGCGTTCGAGTAGGCGGCGTTGAACAGCACCGTGATCACGAACGCCAGGCCGGTCAGGAGGGCGTAGCGGGGCGCCCGTCGCACAGTGGCGAGGAACGCCAGGGGAATCGCGATCGCGAGCACGCCGAACTGCGTCGAAGCAAGGGCGGCCAGCTGGTCCCACTTGCTTCCGAGATCCGCGAAGGGATCGCTCAGCGAGCCGCGGAACTGCTCGGCGAGGGCGATGTACCAGAAGCCGTCCCACGTCGCGGGCTTGGCATAGACGAGGGGCGCCGTGAGGGCCGGTATCAGGCCGCCTCGGAGTGGAAGCTCGAGGTAGACGAGGACCACGGTCAGCGCCGCGATGCCGAGGCACGTGAGCGCGAATCGCCAGCGGCGCCAGATGCCGGGCTCGACGGCGAGCACGTACAGCCCGATCGGCGGCACCAGCAGCAGCGTCAGCGAGTGGTTGCCGGCGGCGAGGCCGAACAGCACGGCGGCCACCACGAGCCAGCGATCCGCCCACGCGGTGCCACTTGTCGCGGCGCCCTCCCGGACGTCGTGTCGTGCTTGCTCCCACTTCACCAGAGCGAGCATGAGCAGCGCCACGAACGCCAGGTGGATGGGATGCGGGTCGGCGCCCATCGCGTACTGCCACACGAGCGGTGTCGTCGCCAGCCCCAGCCCGACGGCGACGCCGATGATCGCGGACCCGCTGAGCCGGCGGACCAGGACCACGGTCGCGCCCGCGGCGACCGCCACGGCGATCAGCGACAGGACGTTGATGCGGAAGGCCGGCTCGCCGATCGGCGCGAGCAGCAGGTTTGCGACGAAGCCGAGCAGCACGTACGTGGGATAGCCGGTCGGGTGGGCGGTGCCGAGGATGGGCAGCACGGTCTGGAACTCGCCCGTGTCCCAGAACCCCACACCGGGCATGACGCCGGACCAGCCGTTGCCGACGACGATCGCGGCGACGATCAGGGGCGGGACCAGTGCAGCGAGGCGCGGATCGATGCCCGAGCCAGTGCGACGCGTCGACGTCACCATCCCTGGAGGTTGCCCCAGATCACGCCCCACAGGTTGATCGCGACCGAGGCGGCGATCAGCCAGAAGGCGAGCAGCCCGACGCCACCGCGACGTTGGATGCCCACCGCGACGAGCGGCAGGGCGAAGGGCACGAAGTCGTTGCTGAACCGGTAGCCGAACTGCACCCAGCCCTGGCTGAAGTGCATGAGGTTCACCACGCCGATGGCCACCACGGCCAGGAACGCGCCGGC
>Ga0070698_100005569_pt1 | contig 13767 bp, 4 predicted proteins | sample KBSK1502metaG_FD_65477 | JGI IMG/M metagenome (GOLD analysis project Ga0070698, IMG submission 65477) | Corn, switchgrass and miscanthus rhizosphere microbial communities from Kellogg Biological Station, Michigan, USA - KBS K1-50-2 metaG | ecosystem: Host-associated > Plants > Roots >... | reverse complement strand
ACAGGTTTTCGGGATATACATAGATCCAATCACCGGTGCTATTGGAAATATTAAATGCGAATGGTTCCGGACCATAGGTAAAATCGCCCACATAAGAAAAACTAACTGTCACTCCTGGCGGAAAAGGTGCCTGGCTTCCTAAATAATCTACGACAATAGTATTATGTCCGAATCCATCCGTGCCCTGGGTTATTGAAAAATCAGAAAGAACAGGACAGGTAAAATTGCCACCTGCTGTACTATCACATTGCTGTTGTGGAATGCCATTAATGCATGTAACAGTTATCGTATTCACAATTGTCACTGCGCCATCTATGCAATCAGTTAATTTAACAATGGCATAGAACTCCCCTTTTTTAGTTGTTACCTCCTCTTGTTGTAATCCGCAATTTGTCTGGTAATTAAAGTTTACTTTGTAATTACCTCCGAAAGGAAGAGTGCCGTTCTTATAAACCAGTTTGAAGGTCCATATACGTGGTGGACCTGCAATGGGAATAAATGTATAATCGCTATTGGGACCCGGATCATAACATATACTGGCAGCAAAAGGATCTTGTCCTATGAAACAGTTTTCGCAATCAGGATCGTAAGCAAGCTTGGCAAGACGAACATATTTGCTTTTTATTTTCAGATAATAATTCCGATAGAGCTCCCATTCCGATGTTAAAGAACGGCAGTTAGAAGTTGGAGAACAGGTAGTCCATGAATCAACATAATCTTGTGGATTCGTCGCCGTGTTTGGCGGTTTGCAGTACAGCATCCATTCAATTAACTGTTGTATATTTTTTGCTGGAAGCCAGTTGCCGCTCTGATCCTTGAACCGGATCTTTAGTACGTTAGAAAGTATACCAAGATCATTTTGAAGCTGAGTTTTATAAGTGCTGCCCCTCCCACCATTGAAGAAAGGATCAACATTAGATAATTGCAGGTAATTGGATTGATTGTAAAACCCGGCATTGACAGCATCCTGTCCTTTAATAATATTTTCACGAAGGTTTTCATCGAATGTATAGCTTACTTCGTTGTTATAAGCTGGTGTTGGATTGCTTGCATCTTTACACCACAAGTAACTACAGTATTCAATATGTTGTTTTACGAAGGCATCAGCCCATTCAGAATGTTTCAGGTATTCTTCGATGAGTTTTGATTCAGAAATATAAACACCGTTTTCTTTGATATGTTTGGTTACACCATTATCGTCATAGGTCAGATTATCAATTTCTGTAATTCCGGTATTGTAAAGTTTCAAAACGTTTGTTCCATCATCAGTAATGCTATATAATAATGTGTTCGGGTCCTGGGAATAAAGCGCATATTGTCCCCCGGGTCTCACATCATGTTTCATTAACTCCAGTTTTTGTTCGCATGGGGATGACACACAATTCGTCGAAATGGTACTGCATTTTGCTTCGATCCTGAGGTATTCCTCACCTAACCATAGATCAATGGGACCTGAATTGACATCAAGACCAGGATAAGTTGCTGCCGGGAATTTTTCATCACGAATTTTTTGAAGCAAATCCTGTGCTTTTTGTTTAAATGCTATAACTCCTCCATCTGTTAATAATTTACATGATTGACAATCACTATAACATCCGGATAGATCAGCCTGGAAAAGTTCTTGTTCTAAGAACCACTGTAGTTTTTTAAGATCAATATTGTTGGCGATATAATAATCGGTCTGGAATTTTATTACATCTTCACTTAAGCGAAGTCTGTAAGTAACCGTATGCTCACCCAGTTTATCCACATTAACATCCAGCGTTTGTGTTATTGGTTGAGCATTAGGACTGCAGGTTGTGCTATTAATTTGAAACGGCGTACTTGTAGTTGATGCAACTACTGCACCGCAATCATTTTTGACTATTACTTCAATATCATAATAACAATTGCTGCAAAATTGTTGTCCCTGTATTGGTCCATTCCAAGGACCTAAGGCAGCAGGGCTGACAGTATAATGAACTTTGAATAATCCTTTCACTGCTGCAAGAAAAGTAGCGGAAGCTTCTTTTAAAAGTGCAGAAGTATTTGATTGGAAATCTGCCGGACGCATTAATATCTGCGTCATGGTTTTCCTGGCATCAGGTGCCAGAGCTGATGGTAATTCATCCACATTCCCGGGAGCTTTTCCTGCCAATGCAGTTGCAATAGTTTTACCGGCTGCATCAACATAACTTACACTTACCTGGCCATTAGGATCGATCACCATATTTTTTAAATAGTGTGATGCGTTGCCGACTTCTACGCCAAACAACCTGTCAAGCTCACTTTGCAATGGTTTGCCATAGAAATAATTTGTTTCATGACCACTGCCTATTTTAAAATCAGGGCCAACACCGCCCTGTCTGCGAATACGACCAGTATTATCAGGTGTATATTCAGTTAATGCAAACGGATAACCAAGACCATCGCCACCTCTTGAATCGGGTACATATTTGGTGAAATAATAATTTTGATCTCCAATAAATACATTATTCGGCGAGTAATACTGTGCTGCGCCACTGGAAGTATTCAAACCATCCGCACCTATACTACAGTTTGAACCAGATGCATTGCTAATATCAGCATGACTATAAGCGTTGCCTGCCTGGTTTTTATTTAAAGAAGGATAATATTTAATCTTGTTTTCGTTCACGGGAGTCGGAAGGATACTCATAGCCGGCCTTCCCATATTATCATAAATTGTTTCGGCAACGATTGCTATATTCTCTGAGTTAGTAATGGTAACGGCTTGCCTGTTTCGCAATGAGCCATCAAAGAAAGAGGAGACTGCTTTACTTTTTCCTTCTTCCGCAAACGAAATCGTGTACTGCCAGTTCAGGTTTTGTTCGAAGTGGGTAATAGAAACGAATGCAATTTGATCTGAGGAATTTTTATATTGCCAGTCGGTAGTAAGGCGGATATTATTAATGTCATCAAACCAGGCGCCACGAACTCTAAACACTATATAACCGTCCGGATATGCAAGAATAATTTTATAATTGGTCCCTGTTATGGTCACACGGGTATTGTCAAACCGCATAAAATCTTCAACCTGCGCCTGGGTAACTGTATTGCCAGCAAATGGAGTTGCCCGGTCAGGGTTTAAGCCATCAATATAAGTCCATTCCACATCATATTCTTCCGGAGCACCGAAACCTCCGGGGAAATTGGTGAAGTCATTTGCATCCCAGGCAACAGTCAGATAGTTGTCAGCAGGAGTACCGGGATTAACTCTTGAAGTAACTGCCCCACCGGAAGTTTCATTACCTGGTAAGCTAAGTCCTATTGAAGCTTTTATGTCTTTTGAAAAAGGATATTTACGCTGTACTAATATCTGGTTCTTAATTCTGAAAATAGCAGGTAGCTCATTTCCCAATTCGGGTGAACTAATAGAATTAACAACAACAGTAACCTTGTACGCATTCTTAAAACTATACTTGTCATAGAGGGAATAAAACTTTCCTGTTGCCGTATCATATTTTACTACGAGTGAAAGATTTTTTATCTCAGTGGGTGTTAACTGATCTCTTGTAGTAAAATATTTCACTGAAAAATTAAGCGTACATGTAAAAGGTTTGTTGTAATAATAAATACTGGTATCCTGGCGAAGCTCGAAAGTGATGAAATTATTTACGGAAAGATTACGGATCAGGTTCCATTGGTCAAGAGGAAGATTCAGGAATTTGTCATCAATAACGGTACAGGAATCACCTTTTTTTATTTTACCGCTTATTGATTGTATGTAGGATTCATCCGCAGCATTAACGGCTGTTATGATAAATGTAAGCAAGAGAACAAGCGACGATAGTTTTTTTATGAATGATCTCATGAGCATAGTTTGCCTACGATTTTTAATTTTTTAAAAGTTCACTTGAACCTGGTAATTTTTATATGGCGTCGTAGCTTCTGCCGTTCCGTTTTTCAATACAATTATTTCTTTAATTTTTTCAGCTACTGATATTCCTGGTGATGACGGGTAACTATATTCCATTACTGTCAGCCAGGTTTTTTTATCTATGTCTTCACTTGCGTATACTGTGGCTTCTTTCCACCATTCTGTTTCCACTTTCCTGATCTTATATGTCAAAGTATCATAATAAATAATAGTAGATTTTATTTCAGTATTGAGATCGCTTGTTATCGTCAATGCCCGTTCTTTATTTTTTTCAGTTACTGTCAATTCAATTTTAAAAGTGGATGTGTCCTGCATGAACTTTTCAAAGGGCATTATTGTCTGTCCGGTCAGCTGTAACGATTGCATATCTACTTTAGATATTGTTATGTATTTATTCACCGTATCAAACTGTACCGCAAGGCTATCGCTTATAAATGTTTGCAGGTAACCCAACTGGCTGTATAATTGCATTCCTTTTTTCGAATAACTGAAAGGAGTTTGTTCTTTTAAGGCATCTTTATACTCATGATCATACAGTTTTATAATACCCTTTATATAAAAGGAGGTATCAGGTTTGCCATAAATCATGTAAAGTTTGCGCAACTCGGCTTTTGCATCCGGCAATTCTGTTTTATTGGTTTCGGTATTCAATCCAAGCCAATGATAACTATTGGCAATTGCCAGCAAACCCGTAACGAGCAACAGCACTCCTGCAGTTAATATGACTTTCTTTTTATTCATGAGCTGTTTTCTCTTTTATTTACTTTTAATTTCTTTTACGTAATGCTTGCCTGTTTTCCTTCAGCGTCATGATACCTCTTTCTGTTTCCTTCTTCACTCTCACTGGTGTGCCTTCATCATCATATTCATATAAGGTGGCAAAATTGTTTTCATCGAGCTGGGCCATCAGGCGCATGGTTCTATTGTCATACACATAAGAGTTCATCTGGCCATCATTCGGTAAAATGCGCACATCATCAATATATTTTCCGGAACCAGTAATGACAAGGTTGAGACCCGCCGATGCGATAAAAGGTATTTCTATCCGTTTCCATCCTTCAACAACTGTAACTGAGGTTGCACTAACCCCATTAACAGTCACTGTAATTCCATTCAAAGTATTTGTAGTGGGGCTCCCATCATAAACCCAGCAGCTGAACAGGTATTTTTTCCCATTTATTGGAGCAAATCCATTTGCAAGTTCATTTGAGTTTAATAAGTATCTCCCTGATCCATCATAAGATAAAACTGAGGCGGACGGTGGCGCAGCGTTACCTGCAGATTTGTTAATGGTTGTCGTTCCGCTTAATTTATAACTATACTTGCCCGTATGTGATTGTTCAGTACTGATAGTTCCCCCAGGGCTTGTCCAGGTGCTACCAAGTTTTATAAATCCAAAATCAAGATGTCGTTTCAATGGACATAATTCAGTAGAAACAGTTTCAAGATCAAAGTCATAATCCTCGTATCCATCAAATGCTATTTCATTATTTCTTGCATTTGCACCTACTGCAGTAGCTACCGATTGCCGATATCCGAACAAAGCGGCTCCAAACCTGTTCAAGGCATCTACACTTTCAATTTCATTTCCTTTCTGATCATAGTAAATTGATTTATTACTCCAAACCCATCTTGAACGTGGATCTGAAAGTGGTAATGTTTGATTGCTTGTAAATGTTCTTGCTAAAACACCGCTTTGCCAATTCCAGAAAGGAGAATAAGCTGAATAGTAACCAGAGTTCCGAATATCTGTTCCGCCAACCTGCATAATGTTACCAGGTTTTTGTTCGCGAGCAACAGTAAATGCATAATTCATTAAAGGACGCCAATTGCCGAGAAGGCCAGCATAGTAAGGGTTTATTGTTTGTCCGACCGGATCAGAACATGAATTGCATTCATCAATGCTAAGTGTAGCAACATTATTTTGCGTTATAGCTGGAATTGTATAATTAATTTCTAACCGGGGGTGTTTTGTCGGATCAGGATAAAAATTCGAGCAAAATGTTGCGTACTCTCTTCCTGGTATAAAATCATTGCGAAATGCTAACCAGTTCTTTTGTTGCGAAACCATAGTGCTTACTAGATTCTGGATATCCACTGTACAGTCCTGGAATGGATCTGTAATATTCATTATATGAGGATATGGAGAATTCCAACTTGAATTTGCAAATGTCGAACAGTCAGATGCGGGGAAGTAAATATATCCCAAATATATTGGCGAAATACCACCTGTTTCGGATACTGTAGCATGAGCATGAGGATACTCTGGCGGATGAAATCCTTGAGGATTGGCGTATAGAAATAAATTAGCTGAGTTGATAGTAGCATTTGTCGGTATCTCTGTAATTCGGGGTATCCTAAAATCAGTGGAAGAAACAAATCCATCACCCGGTGCATTTGGATCCTGGTATTCTCCTGCTGCTATCCTTTGACTATTTGGAGTAGTTATATACCCGCTGTAACCGAATACCTCCTTAGTTATTGCACAGTCAGAATAAAACACATCTGAAATAGTTTGAGGAATACTGGCTGAATAATTTACTACAGCGCTTCCGGTACATAATTCACTGGTTAATCCGTAAAATGAAACAGGGTTTGAGCTATTTGAACGAATCGATACGATGCAATCACCAATTTTTGCAGTATATATGGTTGCTATTGCACTGCTGGTAAGTGCATAAAACAACTTATTTAAATTGTTATCGAGGATAGGGCAACTGCCAATATTATATCCCGCTGTGTTCGCAGCTGATCTTAACTGACCAACTGTGATATTTTGTGATTGCTGGATAAATAATTGGTTTGTATTGATCAGGTAATCAAAAAAGACTTTTAAACAACTACATGTACACGATTCTGGTGCCGATGAAAGCCTTGATGAATTACTTCTCGTCCTTGGTACAATTGTTCTTACCTGCTCAACAACATTTTTGGTTGTTTTGTACGTAGTGATGGTATCGTTGATCGCAGGAGACATAATTCTTGATCCACCAGAAGAACAATCTTCGTAGGATGACGTCCCTGAGCTTACCGGTATAGCCCATTCTTCTTTAAATTCAATTGATTTGGAGTCAAGGATACGTTTATCAACATCCAATACTATTTGGTTGCCCACTCTTGGATCCTTCATAGTAATAACTGAACCTACACCGGCTGTAAGCATGTTTCTTCTTCCGGAACGAATGATCATCCAGCTTCCGTTGGTCATTATAAAATCACCGTTTTTGTCTATCAACCTGTAATCAGGATCAGATGAAGTCGCTTGCGGTCCTTTAATGATCCAGCCCTTATCAGCTGTCTGTGCAAGATTAACCAGTTCATCGCCGGCGAATAAATAGTCTTTTTCTTGTTGTGCACTTAATGTACTTATTTTACCATCGGCTCCCGTAATAAAACTTGCGAATGTAGCCCCCAGGTTTTTGTATGCACCGCCCATTCCTTCATAATCAGCCACTGCATAGGCAGGATAACTGAACGCATAAGTTGATTTGTCAAATTCGTTTTGAGTTCTTGTTAATAATACTTCACCTGTTTCACCATCCCATAAAAGATTTTCTGCTTCAATAGTAGAGCCGTTTTGAGTAGTGATAACTTTTTTTACGATCCCGTATTTGTGAACCACCTTGACAGAAGATATAGAATGAAACGATGAGATGGTAGTACTGTGACTGTAGTTGGGAGCAATGTATGGAACGGGGAAAGGGGGTATAAAGAATATTGGAAAAGGCGGAATAAGTGTAACTCCACCTGATATACCAATAACATCACCGTCACTATTACTTACACTTTCTCTTACATCTGTTACAAAATCTATATCTGTACCAATTTGTTTAGAAGAGATCGTGCCTTCAGGCAATAAGATATCTACTGTATTATTCAATTCCTTTACCTCTGCTCCATCATCCTTTACACTATAAAAATATTCGGTTGAAGAAATAAGATCGCCTCCTTTATTGTAAACTTTTACATTCTTAGGTTTTCCATGCATGTCATTCAATTCAATTCTAAAACCCTGTGAGGCCGCTATTTTATCAATTGATTTGGAGGTGAATAATTTAATAGTTAAACTATTTTCATATGGCCTGGTATCAAGAGTTAAGTAGTCTACAAAAGTTGGGAACTCTTTCGCTGTATAAAATTCATTTGTTATTGAACCAGTTTCTTTTGCATTCTGTGCTCCAAAAGTTGTAACAGTCACCTTACTATAACCAACAGATGCAGCAGGAAAGTATGATTCACAAAATGGCTTTTCAATAAAATGATACCTGTCATTGGACCAATGTACTTTTTCGGTAAAATTGATCGGCTCATGAAACGGGTTTTCTTCATTTCCGATCTGTGGTTCATAAGATGCAACCCCGGAAGAAGAAATTACATTTCCAAGTTTATCTTTTATTGTATAATCATATTCTTGCCCATAAACAGCTGCTGTACCTCCCGCCACTAATACATTCCACTCATCTGATATCTGGATCTTTTTAACTCTTGCGCCACCGCCGATCTTAGCATTATAAGGGTTGGTTAGCCTAACCATGCTTTTATCTAAATTGATCGTATTTGCAAATTTTCTTTTAGCTGCTCTTGCTTCAAAAGGTCTTCCAAGCTCTCCAATATAATTTTTTATTGCCTGTATAATGGAACGGATAACGGCCTGGCCATCGCCAACCTCAAGATTATCATAATTATCGTACGCATATTGTGGAAGATCCGCTCGTAACATTTGCCAGGCAGCAATGGATATTGGATTATAGTATACATCAGAGTTATCTGGTTTTATTTTTTTCAAACCAAGTCTGACTGTTGTCGCATCAACAAAATCAGTAGTGTTCCAATTGATCTCAGCGTAACCGTGTACATACTCATCCTTACCTGTTGTATTATTTAAATTTGTCAGTATTTTATAAAAAACACTTTCATGGTATTTACCTCCACCCATTGAAAGGTATTTTTCTTTGAATTCATTTTTCCTGTCCTCTAATGTTGTTGCAATTAATGCTTTTGGTAATTCAATAACGATCCTGTCTGCATCGATAAGGTTATTTGACTGGCCAGGATTTTCAACGCCTTTTACAAAACACATCTGCATTGCCTTGCGGTTTTGAACATAAGCATAGTCATCACTTTCATATGTAACAGTAATTACCCCGCTGCTTGGTGTAGTTATTTTAGTTAGCTGCCATTTAGAAGCGAATCGATCCGCGAAGCCCCGTTCGTCAATGGGAGTGTTTACGTTTTCCTGCGGTACATAGGGAAATTCAGAGTTATTAAGTAAAGGTTGAATATTGCCTCCTGCTAATGTTTTTGTCCTATTGTAAAAACTTTGTTTATAAGTTCCCCACCTGTCACTTTGCCGTTCTGTGTATTTATCATTTTTTTCAAGGGGATCCATCAATGAATACTCGGCACCAGATGTGTTTGAATTGACCGGAGCAATATCATACTCAAATTCGTATGGATTTGATTGACCTCTTGTGCTTTTACCAAATTCAAAAACTATTTTCCTTAGAGTAAGTTTTCCTTTTGAAGGATCAGCACCAATAACATTTGGAGTATTTTGCCAAAGCGAATAGTCATAATAGAACAGAACTGTTTTAACAGGGATTGCATTTGCTCCATTCCTGATCCAATCTGCTTTCGAGTATAGTTTTATTTTATCAAGTTTCTTGAGAAGCACACTTGTATTGGGTGTGCCTTGTTCATTTGATACGCCTAAGCCGTCATCCCTGTTACTGGTTTCAAAAATTGCTATCATGGTTTTGCTCTCAACTGATTGCAGGTACCATATCTCTTTTTTACCATAAGAAATACTTGCTTTTTCGTCAAGATGATCACTCATAAACCCTTCATTATAATTTGCCTTATTTAAACCATATGGGGCCCGCCACTGAAAATCATTCGCAAGTTTGGTATAGTTGAATTTAACAGCAGTACCAGGGTCATCATCACTGATCCCATTATTTGTTCTATCTACATAATCCGGTGATAAAATACCTGTCAACAAATATGAAGTTGCATAAGGAGGCACGTCTTCCTTTGAATAATAATGATCCCGGCCGTTCCCATTCTTGACTCTATCATCGGCACCTGGTGTGTAGGTATATAGACCGGTTTTACGTGATTGTTCATATGTGGAGCTATTCTTTTGTACTGCAAATGTTATATCTCTCTGAATCTTGTTATACACCGGTATACCATATACCATTCGTTTTCCTTCATTATCCGTTACAGTTATTTCTGAAATATGATGAGCCTGTTTATCACTAGTAACCCTGCTCTCACCATTAATTGTTTTATCCAAGCCGTACATCGATGCTTGTAATGCATTTAGAAAACTAAAATTGGAAATCCTCTTTTCTCTTTTTTCTCTTTTGATCGGGTTAGGGATATTTTCTGCAGGAGCACTCCCTCTATATTTAAATAGAGTATATGTCCTGGCTTCTGAACCATCTCCGTATTGATTTACTACTACACGGTTGGTTTGTTCACTCCTGTCAGGTTCGTTGCCGATCTTTTCAAAATAGTCTTCATCTATTAGCGTCTTTTCGCCAACCTGCTTGAAAAAAACTTCTTCTTCTAAAGAAGCAGAATTAAAATTTGCTTCGGCTCTTGAGAGATATGCATTATTTGCAACCCATTTTGCACTGTGAGATCCCCCCTTAACGAGATAAACATTGCCACCTCCTTGAAAAAGGCTTCCACCTCCAACTGTAAGACCAACGGAAGTGTTGTTAGAAACATTAGAGTTTCTTTTGTCAAAAACAACATAGTTACCGCCGAAAAATGGTCTGAATTGCTGCCCTCCGGTTTGTGCAGATACATTGAAATAATCATGCGTGGAAACAGGAATAGCTATGGCCGGTGCATTTTTTATAAATACTCCATCCTTTTCCCTGTTAAAATCCAAAAGAGCATCAACGTTACTCCGGCCACGCAGATAATTCATATATCCGTATCCTTTCGCAGATGTGTTATTACTTATGATCTCATCATTATAAGTATATCCTTTGCCCCCAACACCTCCATAGAAACCTGTGAATAAGCCACCAGCATCAAAAGAAAAAGTAAATCCAGAATTCTTTTTCTCAACACTATAAACAGGTGTATATGTTTGTCCAAAGCTTTTTTCATATGTTATGCCCAATGAGTTTCCTAAAAAAAGATTCTCCCTTGCTGGTTCAAATGAAAGGCCTAATGAAACACTTTTTAAGCCTTGTCTTGTATTATAACCAAATCCTCCCGAAAGACTTGCACTATTAATTTCTTTTAACCCTGATAATTGGGTGGTGATACCAGCATTGGCAGTTATATCAACCCCGCCTCTTGTATCAGAAAGTAAATTCAATCCTGCATTTAGGCTTGTTTTTGTATTTACTGATAATTGAAAGCCGAGTCCTGCTCCTACAGATGCACCAATACCATAGTAATTGTCTTTGTATATACCTAATTCGACACTACCCTTTACACTTCCTTTCTCCCACCCAAACAGTGTTGCTTTTGCATTAATAGCGCCTCCAACTTTTTTAAATGGCTTTGTATAAAAAGTCTTTTTTATTTCATCACCATTAAAATCATCAGGCAAACCTCTCATCGTTCTATTCACCGCACCAGGATTCAATGTCCAGCCTGTTCCTACCCAACTTGCTTCATCTTCCATGCCAGTTCCTGATTGATAAGAGATATTAATTGGGTAGCCGCCTACATCCATCAGGGGAATATTATATTTCATATCTCCGGAAAACAGATCCACCATTTCAGAAGTACCTGCAGGTTCAAATTTTGCCATCTCAGGTTGTGAAGGACCACTGGTCAATGCATAAGAGATATTTGGCAGTAATAGTTGAGCAGTAAAAATGAAAAGAAAGAAAACTGCAATCATCTTTTTTCGTCTTGTGATCCGCATAAGTCCTGGTCTTTATTTTTTGTTACTGTTAATTATTATCATTTGTGTACCCCATGAACTATATGAATCTGCATACACTAAACTATCTGGCTCTTTATCCCGTGGCACTTCAAAAACAAGTATGCCTTCATGGCGGTGATTTTCGAGACGCTGCCTGGGCTGATAAAACACAGGCATGGATGAATCCCCATTTACCAGTGCCACCCAATCTTTCTGCATATCATACAAATAATATTTTCCGGCATCAAGACTTTTTTTATCAGTTGCTTTTGCAACGGCAAGACTGTCTATAAATCCTACCCGGAAACAATAAAAAGAACTGTTGCCATTGCTGTCAACAGACCGCATTACTGAGTTGCATGATATTTTATCAACGTAGATCATTCCTATTCCTTCTTTTTGTATTTGTGCCTGGTGCATCTCTGTTACAATATTTGATCTGGCAGAATTGCATGCACTCCATATTACTATGCTCATTATTCCTGTTATCAATAAAACACAACTTTTCATTTTTTTCTTTTATTGCAGTTCTATGCTATCATCTTCTTTATAAATAAACCTGACTACCACCGGCGGTTCATTAAAAGGATAAACTTTTAATATGTAATGATTCCCGACTTTTAAATTCAGATCAGCCAGGTCAATATCTATTTTGTTTAATCCCTGCACCAGTTTTACTTCAGGAACATGTTTAATTTCCTCTCCTGCGTTTTCAATGTCAAGGATGGAATAGCGCATCTTCGATACATTGTAGTCATTCCTGAATGAGAATTTTAAAACCCGGTTAGCGATGTAGTAATTACCGTTGACCATTAATTTCAATTCGCGGTAGCTGTCGTTTGGTGCTGGTTTTATTGCTTCTTTGCATTGCACCGTAAACTCTCCTATCTCTGATTTCGAAATAATAATTCCTTTCTCATAAGCGATCGCCTGCCAGTAGTAAGTTTTATCTTCCTTCAATTCAGGATTTATCGAGGGATAATTAATTGTTGTAGCTGAAATGTTATCAAGCAGCAACAACGGCGTTCTCATCAACAGGTCCTCCACTCCTTCATTATCTCCTTTCTTCTCTGTAAGAATCAATCTGAATTTCATTGTCCTGCTAAAAGGCATCGGAGGTTGCCAGCTTAATACCGGTCGTCTTGTACAAATACTGTCCATATGCGCAGGATTCAGCAAGGTGATTGGAACAAGCGGTTGAATTTCGCCATCAAAGCAATTTTCATAGTCATCAAACAATGTTTTGTCTTTTGGTGTAAAATGAAAACAAAAACTATATTCTCCCGGAGGCAGATTGCGTGTTTGGTTGGCAAGTGATCCATACGCATTAGAAGAAAAATTAAAAGCACTATTACTGAAACTTGATTTTGAAAAATTGTTAGTGCCGGGATTAAATGTAACCTGTGGTGTAGTAATTATAACTACCAATGATCCGCTCTTATTTTCTTTGACGGTAATGGATATTTGGCCGGTCATTTTTTCCCGTCCGAAGTTTTGTACCTGGAATGTTCCAAGTCCATCAATACTGCGTCCATAAAGCTCCGGCAGGAAATAAAAACCAAGCTGAGCATCTGCTATTGCTGCAACACTAAAAAAAGAAATCACTATCAGAATAATTCTTTTCATATTTCCTTTTTAAAATCTATAATGAACAGACGAGCTTATAAAAACCTGGTCCGCCAGTTCAGGCCTGATGATTTTTACTGCTTTTTTCCATGACACATCGATATCTATATCCAATTTTTTAAACACAGTTCCGCTTATTTGTTGTTTTAATCCTACCTGCTTATTCCATCCTGTGTTAGAATAGAAGCCGGCTCCACTACTCAATCTTATTTGTTCCCCGGCTTTATATGAATAACTGATCTCCGTATTCAGGAATGACGTATTAAAGTAATAGTCCTTATTGTTGGATTGATTTAACAATACCGTCATCGTTATCAGGTTCTCATTAAGTAAAAGCGAAGATGTATGAGTGATCAGCCATGTT
>Ga0070698_100005568_pt1 | contig 13771 bp, 13 predicted proteins | sample KBSK1502metaG_FD_65477 | JGI IMG/M metagenome (GOLD analysis project Ga0070698, IMG submission 65477) | Corn, switchgrass and miscanthus rhizosphere microbial communities from Kellogg Biological Station, Michigan, USA - KBS K1-50-2 metaG | ecosystem: Host-associated > Plants > Roots >... | reverse complement strand
CCTATCGAACGCTTATGAAGCTGGCCGAAGGCAGTCGGCGATTGAATCAAACACTCACGGTGAACCAGGATCGTGGAGTAGCAACGAGTGACAACGGCGAAAGGATTGAAATCCCGATCGGCACTTACGACTATCTCTCGCTCTTCTACGCTATTCGCACTTTCAATATTGCGCCCCCGAAAAGGAACGCGATCTCAATACTGGTAGAGGGCAAGCCTAAGACTCTGTTCGTCAGTTCGATCAAGCGTGAGACGATCGAGTTGGGTGAACAAAAGATTCCGGCGATTGCTCTGTCGTTGACGACCGATGACCCACAAAGCGACAAATATCAGTTTCGTATGTGGATTAGTAATGACCGAAGACGACTGCCCTTACGAATAACCTGCCAGACAGAAATTGGTATAGTAAGAGCCGACCTGGCGATAGTCCCCGCCGCACCCCAGTAACAAATTTCTTAGAAAGAACACCGGCGGCGACTACACGAACCTCTCTAGAAAAGAACAAGTTGGGAAGGGGGCAAGCGGACCTACACGAACCTCGGCATCTGAGCCCGAAAGCGCGCCCCCGCCATGTTGCCTACTCGAACTCTTAGCTACAAGTTTGACGAGAATGAATGCCCTCGAAGGTGGCGATATGCTGCGAACAAGCGGGGGCGCGCTTGCGGGCCTAAATTCCTAGGATCGTGTAGGTCAGCTTGCCCCCTTCCCAACCTGTTAGATTTTGGGAGGTTCGTGATGCTGGCCGCTTTGAGCCATTCATTAACTTGCTAATTTACAAGGCCGGCAATGCCTACTCTTTCTGTTTGAAATTGAAATCTAATTTCAACTAGGCTATACTCCGCTCGCGGTCGGAAGTTTTCCCCTTGATTTTGCCGCTACCCTATTCGAGATATTTGGACTCCTAACGATCATGCTCAACTCATTTATCATCGTTCTACGCGAGGGCTTTGAATCCTTTCTACTGGTCGCCGTTATCCTCTCTTATCTCCGGAAAGCGGGTCAAAAATGGCTGAGCCCAGCGGTCTACACCGCAATCCTGTCGGCCCTCGCGGTCAGTATCGGTCTCGCCTTTCTACTCAAAACAGGGGTGGACGACGCCGTGCTTGAGCGAACCTTTGGGGCGACCGTGGGAGGATATGTCAGCCAATTTTTTGCCAATGAGGCGTTGCGTGAGGCCGTTTTAGGCGTTGTCGCCATCGTGATGGTCGGCACGCTTGTCATTCATATGTGGCGCACCGGTCCCAAGATTCAGCAAAAAATGCACGAACGTTTGTCCAGCTTTTCGTCAAAGAGCTCACGGCTCGCAGCAATTGCCGGAGTCTTTCTTTTTACCTTTTTGATGATTACTCGGGAAGGAATGGAGACTGCCCTACTGTTAATGCAGGTTCGCGATCCACAATTAATCAATGGCGCGTTGTTGGGGGTGTTGGCAGCGGCAGTGTTTGCCTGGGGCTGGGCACGCTTTGCTCATCTCATAAATGTAAAGCGTTTCTTCCAGGTTACCGGTATCTTTCTTCTATTATTCATGATTCAGGTGGCTATTTATTCTTTCCACGAGTTCGCTGAAGCGGGACTGCTTCCTAATAGCGAAGTGCTTCACACCGCAACTGAGAAGTTTTCACCGGATGGACTCTACGGCAAATGGTTTTCACCACTGATGGTTACTGCGTGCGGGCTGTGGCTGCTTGGCGCCTGGCTTATCGATCGGGCGAAAGGAACCACAGAACAGATTCGCTCGAACAATCTCCCTAACTTGACCGTTTGATTTCCTCTGAGATCTGAGATCTTAACTCTGAGATCTCAGATCATCTTCGCCAATTCCCGTTTCAAAAGTTTCCCTGTCGGCCCTTTCGGAATATCTTTGACGAAACGAATGGTCTTGGGACATTTGTAATCAGCTAACCGCGCTTTGCAAAACTCTATTACGTCCTGTTCGGAAGCTTCACTTCCCTCTTTCAAGACGACAAACCCGGCAACTTCTTCCCCGTACAGATCATCCGGCACCCCCACCACGGCGGCAGTTGAGATAGCTGGATGTTGGTAAAGAACTTCGTCGATCTCGCGGGGGTAAATGTTTTCGCCGCCGCGAATAATCATGTCTGATTTGCGGTCGACGATAAAATAAAACCCGTCGCGGTCGCGATAGCCAATGTCACCCGTGTGGAACCAACCATTGCGAAAAGCAACCGCGGTCGCGTCAGGATTCTTGTAGTAACCCTTCAGGATGTTTTCCCCTCTTAACACGATTTCGCCAAGTTCTCCCTGTGGTACTTCATTGTCGTTATCGTCAACGATTCCCATTTCATTTCCAATCGGTAGACCACAAGAACCCGCGCGCCGGCGTTGGTCTGGAGGATTGAAGGTCGAACGGCAGGTCGACTCGGATAACCCATAGCCTTCAATCACCAGACAACCAAACGCTTCTTCAAAGCGTTTAATTGTTTCCGCAGGCACCGGCGCCGACCCACACATCGCGAAGCGCAGTTGCGAGGTGTTCAGACCAACCGGTACTCCGTCCGGATAAGTTGTCAACAACATCGACAACATAGTTGCGACCGATCCAAACGAGGTAATCTGATAATCCGAAATGATCTGCCAGAAACGAGACGCAGAAAACTTAGGACTGACGACCGACGACCCTCCAGCATAAAGAGCAGACATTGTCGTCACAGATACCGCGTTCATATGAAACAACGGCATCATAGTTAAAAGCCGATCTGTTTCTGTGAATCTCAACCATTGACTAATCTGTCTTGCATTCGCGATCACATTGCCATGTGTCAGCAGACAGCCTTTTGGTTTTCCTGTGGTGCCGGAGGTGTAGATGATTATGGCTTCATCGTTTGTGCCAATGTCTGGTGTCTCCAGGTCGACCTCACTGATGGTTTTTGTAGCATCTGCTTCGTCGTCAAATAGAATAACCGCCGACAGTTTAGGTAACTGACCGCGCAGAGGATCTACGACGGAAAGAAACTCAGAGCTCATGAGGAGTGCCTTCGAGTCTGAGTTCGAAATCACGTAGGCCATTTCCTGAGCTTTTAATAGTGAGTTGACCGGGCCCGCCAATGCACCAAGCTGCCAACAAGCGAAGTAGGCGATAACATACTCGACACTATTCGGCATCAGTAAACTGACAACGTCGCCCTTGCAGATTCCGTGCGTCGACAATAGAGCCGCAGTTCGATTAACAGCGTCTCCGAATTGTGAATAGGTGAACTCACGACCATCGGCTTGTGAGAAAAGGAAGACTTTATCAGGAGCTTCGTCAATCCTGGTGCGGAGTAATTCGGGAATGTTTTGAAATCGACGGTTAATGGTCAATAGCTTGTCTCCGTGATTAGAAAACTACAACAGCCATCTTCAAGATTCAACGCCTGCTTCTCTGTGCTCCTCTGTGTCTCTGTGAGTCTGTGGTGATAATGGCTCTTTGCTAACCACAGAGTCACAGAGACTAGGAGCAAGCCAAATACATCATCTTCGATTCTTCGTGCTATATTTGCGCCGCTCGTTCAGCTAAATTTTTCACATACCGATTCTCCCTACTTGCAAGCTCGCACTGATACGGGAACTGGCTATGACGACCTATCAAAACTTCATTAATGGCAAGTGGGTCAAATCAAATTCTGGTAAATCTGTCCACAACATTAATCCCGGAAATACCGACGACGTTATTGGCGACACGCCATTGGCAACCCGTGAAGAGGCTCGTCTGGCCGTCGAGGCTGCCGCAGGAGCGTTTCGAGGCTGGCGCTCCACACCCGCTCCCACGCGTGGGCGGATTGTCGCGAAAGCGGCGCGGCTTCTGGAAGACAACAAGGAAGAGCTCGCCCAAATCTTGACGCGTGAAGAAGGCAAAACCATCGCGGAGTCACGCGGCGAATTACAACGATCAATCAATGTCGCAGAGTTTTGTGCCGGTGAATCACGACGCTTAACCGGCGAGACGATTCCTTCCGAACTGCCCCTGAATTTTGCCTACACCATCAAACAACCTCTCGGCGTGGTCGCGTGCGTAACACCCTGGAATTTCCCGGTGGCTATTCCCGTTTGGAAGATTGCACCGGCTCTCGTCGCTGGAAACACAGTCGTCTTTAAGCCAGCGACCATCACACCAGGAACGGGAGTGCGAATCACAGAGATCTTTGAAGAAGCAGGCATTCCCGCAGGCGTGCTGAATTTGATCATCGGTTCCGGCTCTGAAGCGGGAGACGAAATCATTAATCACCCTGCGGTCAAAGCTATTTCATTTACCGGTTCGAACGGCGTCGGGATTCGTCTTTACGAACAAGCGTCGCGACGTGGTGCAAAAGTTCAGTGTGAAATGGGTGGCAAAAATCCGGTAGTTGTTCTGGAAGATGCTGACATGGAATTAGCCGTCGAGTCCACCGCACAAGGTGCCTTTGGATCTTCGGGACAAAGATGCACGGCCACGAGCCGCGCAGTCGTGGTTAACGATGTTGCCGATGAGTTTGTAGAGCGCGTCGCGAAACGGGCTAAATCGATGCGGATTGGTCTAGGCTCCGATCCGCAAACTGAAATGGGTCCGAGTGTTGATGAAAGTCAGTTCAAGACAGTGTTGCGTTACATCGATGTCGGACGAGAGGATGGAGCAACTCTCGTTTGTGGAGGTTCACCAGCAACCGGCGCCGGACTCGATAAAGGCTACTTCGTTCAACCCACTGTTTTTGATCATGTAACTCCGGACATGCGTATAGCGCGTGAAGAAATTTTTGGTCCTGTCCTATCTGTCTTGCGAGTGAAAGACTTTGATCAGGCGATGCAGGTAGCGAATGATTGCGAGTATGGATTGTCGTCGTCGATCTTTAGCAACGACGCTGCGCGCATTTTCCGTTTCGTCGACGATATCGAGACTGGCATGACACACATCAACTCCCCGACAACCGGTGGAGAAGCTCACATTCCCTTTGGTGGAACGAAGGGCACAGGTATCGGCGACCGAGAACAAGGCTCAACGGCTTTGGATTTTTACACCGAGCTGAAAGTCGTTTATGTCGATTACACAGGCCGAAAGCGCGAAGGAAATCTTTACTAAGAGGTTCACCGTTGATCCACAGATTACCTTTTTCCTTGATTGCTGCGCTGAGCTTTTTGGTGGTTGGGCCGGCACAGGCACAACCCAATAAAAGCGTCTACACAAGTCTGCGAGCAAAACAATGCCGCACGCTCAAATCGAGCAACTCAGAAGCAGGCGATTACCTGGGGCGGTGTCCAGGTATCGGTGGTTACAAGTTGCTGGTCTCGGAAGGCGACCTTCGTCAGAACATTGAAGTCGTTACGCCGCAAGGAGCGAAACATTCGCTCGAGTTGTGGTCGGTGGTCAGTCCTGCGTTTTCAAGTCTGGGGCCGAAAGCTGAATGGCGAGTAGCCAAATCGAAGCCAGTGGCGCTGATCGTCCGTTACAACGCGAGTGAAAATCCTGAAAAGCCCGACAAAACCACGTCTTATCTTGTTGTATCGAAGATCACTGCGAACGAGATTTGTGTCACTGATAAATTATCGCCTGGGCCCAAGGCCAATGAAGATGCGCGGCGACTTGCTGATGAAGCGGCCACCAAGCCTTGCTTAAAGACTCCTTAGTCAAAACGGAATCAATCGCATGAAACAGTCGGCTCCATCATTGACGGCGTCGATCCTTGTTCTGGCCTTTTGGGGGTCCGTGGCTGCCCAGCAACCAAATCAACAAGGCACCTATCGTCTCTCTTTACCAGGGAGGAATTGGTCGCTGGATTTTGTCATTGAAGACTTGGAAGATTTTGACGAATCATTTAGCGATAATGGCTATGTTACTTTTTTTACCGGAGTGCACGATAAGAAACAGCCTCGCCACGTACGCTTGGTGTCTATTGATCTCAAGCAGGCGAAAGCCCCGCGGATGCTTTCGCGTTTCGTGAATTTGTGAGGAAACGTTTATCAAAGTTGGGTAGCAGCGCCTCTATAAAAATTTTGGAGCACAATTCTATTCCCATCCTTCGTTACTCCGCAGACTTGTTAGCTCAGTTTCGCAACGATGGATTTTCGGGTCAGTTGCCGGGTGGTCCTTTAGGTTACCCGGCTGACGGGCAAACTTTTCGAACGCTTGAGGCATATTTCGTCAATGATGAAACGTGGATCTCAGTACGCCTGACATGTCCCGACATTGATAAGAAGGATGAAGATTTCTTCTATTCACTCATCGATTCGATTCGGTTTGTCGACACCTCTAAAGCTGTTAGCAGTTTCGACTACTACCACAAGGGCAAACCACTTTATGCTCAGCATAAGCTAAAAGAGGCCATCGAGCCTTTTGCCATAGCGTTTGCTCTCGAACAACAAACCACTTCGCTTGACGCTCTACATTTCCGTCAGCTGATACGCGAACTGGCTGACGCATATGGAAGTCAGGGCAAATCGGCGGACTATAAGCGTGTCTTGGACTATGGACTGGTGCGAGAGCCCTCGTACTATCTGTTTCACTTGGGAATGGCCCGCTATTATGGATCTCAAGGAGATTTGGATAACACTTTGATTGCTCTTGGAAAAGCTTTTGCAAATCAGCCAAAACCTTTGAATAGCATTGACCGGTCTGTGAGGCTCTTAGATCCTCTCACGGATCCTGCCTTCGCGCAGTTCAAGAACAATGAGAAGTTCCGCAAGGCCGTCAAAGAAATGCAAGATAAATGGATCCGAAAAAAATAAGAGGGTCTTACAGGGATATGGAACCTATCAGCTGTTCGTCCTGTGGAGTGGTAAACAATTTCGAAGTGTCGAATTGCGTCGGCTGTGGTCTATCGTTAGGCGATGCGAAATTTGAACGCAGTGTCGATGAGCTCAGGCAGGCGACCGATAAACTTCGGGATTTAGCAACGCCGCGGAAAACGTTCTATTCATTCAACGGTTGCGGAACAATGCTGCTTGACTATCGGGCTCTGAGCGATGGAACCTTTCAGGCTATCCGGTGGGTGACGGTGTTTGGATTACCAATCATTCCGTTGTCTGCTTACGTCATTGAGCCGCAGTCCCAGGAATACCGTCATGGGCAAGAAACGACGAAATTCGCAATCGTTCGCAAGGGCTCGTTGACTATAGCTCGCGTATTTCGAACATATGGCCTCACCGTCGTGGGACTTCTGCCGTTTGTTGTCGGATCGTGGAATAACCGTTTTCTAAATCGACAACTCGGAGGCCCACTTGCATTTTCAGTAATGCTGTTGGCAATAGCCTGGGGTGTCTATTTCATTTTCTTTCGTCTTAAGAATGATAGTAAGGCTTATAAACGCGGCACTGCCGCCGGAGTTTGAAACCAAACGCTGAGGACTTAATCGTGAGTACAGTTGAAACCAAAACAACGCAATCCGAAACCGTTCGCAAACACAAAGAGTTTCTTTTTCCGGCAGTCGCGATGTACTACCAGGAGCCGCTCGCCCTGGTTCGCGGTGAAGGTTTTCACGTTTGGGACGATCAAGACAACAAGTATCTCGACTGTTTCGGCGGTGTACTCACGGTATGCGTGGGTCATAACAACCCGAAAGTCACCGAAGCAATCATCAACCAGGTAAAATCGATCCAACACACTTCGACGCTTTACGCGAACAAGCCACAATCTGATTTGGCTGAGAAGCTTTACCAGATAACCCCCGGCGATCTTAAGAAATCGTTTTTCACAAACAGTGGCACAGAGGCGGACGACACCGCGGTGCACGCCGCAAAGCTGGCGACGGGCCGACACGAAATCGTCGTTCTACGACACAGCTATAGTGGGCGCTCTGCTTCATCCCTTTCAGCGATGGGTCATGCCCCTTGGAGACCTTTGCCGGCACAAGTAGCTGGTTTCGTACATGCAGCTGCACCGTACTGCTATCGCTGTCCCTTCAAACTCACTTATCCGGAGTGTGGCCTTGCCTGCGCCGATGATATCGAAGAGTTGATTATGACAACGACGACGGGCGAGATCGCGGCTTTCATGGCTGAGCCGATTCTTGGTGTCGGTGGTTTTGTTGTTCCACCTCCCGGTTATTTCGAACGAGTTGAAGAAATCACGCGCAAACACGGCGGCTTGTTTATCGCTGACGAAGTTCAGACCGCGTGGGGCCGCACAGGCAACAAATGGTTTGGCATCGAACATTGGGACGTCCAACCCGACATCATCACATCTGCTAAAGGACTTGGTAATGGAGTTCCCATTGGCATCACCGTGGCCACGCAGGATGTTGCTGACAAGTACCCCGGTTCTACATTCTCGACATTCGGTGGGAATCCGGTTTCGATGGCTGCTGCGCTCGCTGTGCTCAAGTTTATCGAGGACGAAGATCTGAAAAAGAATGCCGCTGAGGTGGGGGGCTATCTGCGTCAAGAGCTCGAACGACTGAAAGACAAGCACCCGGTCATCGGCGACGTGCGTGGCTTGGGTCTGATGCAGGGTCTCGAATTAGTCAAAGATCGTGAAACTAAAGAACCCGCACCACAGGCCGTGTTAACAGTTTTTGAGGAGACCAAACGACGCGGTGTCTTGATCGGAAAAGGTGGACTTTACGGAAACGTGATCAGAACCGGGATGATGTTGAATTCGACAAAGGATCACGTTGACGAGTTGATTCAAGCGCTGGATGCAGGGTTGGCGGCATGCTAGCCGTGAAGGTATTCACTCCGTTAGGAGTGACATGTTTATAGCCTCGACCGTCCCGAATGTCTCTCGCCCACCGCGCGGAGGTCCATTGTGAATCGCCATGTCGCTCCTCCGGAGCGAAAAGATTTTCTTCTGTGCCGGATGCTATAAACATGTCGCTCCTCCAGAGCGAAATCCGAAAACTGTGACCCGGACTACAACATGAAAACATTAATCAAAAACGGACGAATCATCACCGCTGTCGACGATTACAAAGCTGACATTTTGATTGAAGATGAACGTGTCTCTGTTATCGGCGCCAGCCTCTCTATGGAGGCCGATCAAACAATTGATGCCACGGGCAAGCTCGTCATTCCCGGCGGCATCGATCCACATACACACATGGAGCTTCCGTTTGGTGGCACTGAGTCCTCCGATGACTTTCGCACCGGAACTATCGCGGCGGCTCATGGTGGCACGACGAGCATCATCGATTTCGCCGTCCAGTACAAAGGCCAATCATTGATCGAAGGCATCGACAACTGGCACAAAAAGGCCGAGGGCAAAACCGCGATTGACTATGGGTTTCACCTCATCACCACGGAGCTCGAAGACAAACAGATTGAGGAACTCTACACGGCCATGGACGAAGGAGTGACCAGCTTCAAAATGTTCATGGCGTATCCGGGAGTGTTCCTGGTTGACGACGCAACAATCTTTCGGGCCATGTCAGCCGCTGGATCGCGTGGTGGCTTGATTTGTATGCATGCGGAAAATGGCATCGTCATCAACGAGATCATTAAGCGAGCTCTCGAAAAGGGTCATACGGCTCCGAAGTATCACGCGCTGACACGCCCCACCGTAGCCGAAGCTGAAGGTGTTCATCGTGCGATCGCCATTGCCGAGATGGCTGAGTCGCCCGTCTACATTGTTCACCTGTCGTGTGCAGATGCGCTCAACCAGGTGCGCCAGGCGCGCGATCGTGGGATTCCAGCGTTTGCCGAAACATGTCCGCAGTACCTCTTCCTTTCCATCGACGACTATGGAGACGACTTTAACGGCGCGAAGTATGTGATGACGCCGCCACTTCGCGAGAAGTCTAATCAAGCTGAACTCTGGAAGGGTTTGAAGATGGATGACCTGCAGGTTATCTCCACCGACCACTGCCCATTCTGCATGAAAGAACAAAAAGAACTCGGTCGAGACGACTTCACAAAGATTCCAAATGGGGCGCCGGGCGTAGAGAATCGCGTACCGCTGATCTATAACGGCGGCGTTGTTGAAAACCGCATCAGTCTGAATCGCTTCGTCGAGCTGACTTCAACTGCAGCGGCGAAGATGTTCGGTTTGTTTCCCAAGAAAGGAACGATCGCTGTCGGCTCCGATGCCGATATCGTGATCTTCGATAGCGAAAAAGAACAGACGCTCGGCCTCAAGACCAGTCACATGAACTGCGACTACAGCGCGTATGAAGGGAAAAGGATTAAGGGTGTTGTGGAAACGGTTCTTTCCCGCGGCAAGGTTGTTGTCGACAGCGGCGAGTTCAAAGGGAAAGCGGGCGACGGCAGGTTTTTGAAGCGGGGAACATGTGTGAAAGCTTAGCATCCGTTTTCACTCCGTTAGGAGTGAAATGTTTATAGCGCTTAACAACAAGAAATAACCCTCGCTCCGGAGGAGCGACATGTTTATAGCACTAGAGCCCAAAAGTAATCTCCTCGCTCCGGAGGAGCGACATGTTATCGCGAGCCAAACCAAACCTCCGGCGCCTTCGGCGAAGTACACGATTTTCGATTCGGGCTATAAACATGTCACTCCTACCGGAGTGAAACCGCTCTCCACTCCTTAAAAACCCTTGTCCCACTCAATTCCCTTCGCTTACTATTCGCTCGCCTGAACGCCTTTCCAGAATTCCCCATAACGGAGCTTAATTCAAAATGCTTGCATCTATCCTGCTACTTGTTTTCCTCCTTCAGGGTGGGGGTCAACGTCAAGGTCAATTCCCAGGTCAACAACCAAGTCCTTCACCTCAAACAACCCCGCAGACTGGTGGTCAGCAAGGCGGCAGACCACAGCCGCAAGCCACACCAACACCTGAAGAACCTCCAGTTGTAACGAAGCATTCGATTCAAGTCGGCGGCCAGACTCTCAACTACACGGCAACGGCAGGCATGATGCCCATCAAGAATCGCGAAGGTGAGATTGAAGCGCGCATGTTCTTTACCAGTTATGTTGTCGACGGTCCGCGGCGCCCGCTAACTTTCTCATTCAACGGTGGCCCCGGTTCCGCCTCGGTCTGGTTGCACATGGGCGCGATTGGTCCTAAGCGCGTGAAGATGAACGTTGACGGCACAATGCCGGCGCCTCCTTATGAATTAGTTGACAATCAGGCCACATGGCTCACGAAGTCGGATCTGGTTTTCATTGATCCGGTCGGCACCGGCTTCAGCCGTGCGGCTCGCCCTGAACTTGGTCAGAGGTTTTTTGGTTTGCAGGGCGACATCGAATCTGTTGGCGAGTTTATCCGTATGTACCTCACGCGCTACGAACGTTGGACATCCCCGCTGTTTCTAGCGGGTGAAAGTTATGGAACGACACGAGCATCCGCACTGTCAGGCTACCTGATCGACCGCGGCATCGCTTTTAACGGTATTGTTCTGATCTCGACGATCATGAACTTTGAGACGACAAACTTCGCTCCTGGTAATGACATTCCATATACCTTGTTTCTTCCGTCGTATGCGGCAACAGCGTGGTATCACAAGAAACTGTCCCCAGATATGCAAGCTAAGCCGATAGGCAAGGTGGTCGCCGAAGCTGAAGCCTTTGCGTCCGGAGCATACGCATCAGCACTTGAAAAAGGGGCCCGTCTGACCGCCACGGAGCGTCAGGACACCATCACAAAACTTGCCAACTTCACTGGAATCGATCCCAAGTTCCTCGACTACGCGAACCTGCGAGTGAATCTAAATCTGTTCCGCAAAGAACTCTTGCGCACCGAACGACGCTCGATAGGTCGACTTGATAGCCGATTCAAAGGGTACGACTCGAATCTGGCGAGCGACAGTACTGACTATGACCCCAGTGAGGCGGCGATCCGTCCACCATACACATCCACCTTCAATCACTACGTGCGCTCCGAACTCGGCTACAAAACGGACCTTGAATATTACATACTCGGTGGCGGTATCGGTCCGTGGAACTGGGGCACTAACAATAACTACGTCGACACCAGCACGGCATTGCGCACCGCGCTTGCCAAGAATCCCTATCTCAAAGTCTTCGTGGCGATGGGCTACTACGATATGGCCACGCCGTATTACGCAGTCGAGTACACCATCAGCCACATCAGCATCGATCCGTCATTGCTAAAGAACTTCACGACAACTTATTACGAAGCGGGTCACATGATGTACATCGATGAGAAGTCTCTTGCGAAACTACACGGAGACGTGAACAAGTTTATGCAGGATTCGATGAATCGATAGTTAGTTTCTAGATTTTAGAAAGAGGACAAACCATATGTATCGATTTACACTTCGCATCCTGGCGATCTCTGCCTTAGTCTTGGTGAGCTCGCTGGGAGTTTTCGCTGACGATAAGATCGAACCACGCTTGATTACTGTTTCTGGTGAAGCCGAGGTTAAGGTAGCACCCGACGAAGTCGTGTTTGATCTAACAGTTCAGACTATCAACAAAGATCTCAAGACTGCGAAGAACCAAACGGATGATCGTTTAAAGAAAGTGATCGACCTGACCCGTCGATACAAGGTTCTCGGAGCAGATCTGCAAACGGACTACATCAAGCTGGAACCCCGCTACCGCGGCAATGATGAGAGCCGTTTATTTATTGGTTACTCAGTTCGTAAGGACGTGGTTTTCACTCTGCGGGACGTCACTCAAGCCGAAAGCCTGCTGTCCGAGTTAATTGAATCAGGCATTTCGCGGATCAATGGCGTTCGCTTCCAGACCTCGCAATTACGAAAGCACCGAGATCAAGCTCGTAGTCTCGCAATCACAGCGGCGCAAGAAAAAGCCGTGGCCCTGACCGCAGCAATTGGACAGAAGATCGGCAAAGCTTATTCGATCGAAGAAGAAGTGGTGTCGAGACTAAGTCCATATCAAAACGTATCGTCAAATAATAACGTCGTGTTGAACTCCGATGAAGCAGCTGAATCGGAAGGAACGCTGGCATTGGGACAAATAAAAGTAACTGCGCGCGTTACCGTTAGATTTGAGCTCAACTAGGGGAATCAATTTTGGCAGAGTCGGAAACAATTCAACATCCCGACGGCCGAGTCGAACTTCGGCCGGAAGCGCTAATTGAAATCAGCCAAAACACGTTGTTCAATCACGACCTCGCTCCGGTGCCGGTCACGGGACGAAATTGGACAACGTACAACTATGCTGCTCTTTGGATCAGCATGGCTCACTGCATTCCTACCTACATGCTTTCTTCGGGTCTGATTAGTGCAGGAATGAACTGGTGGCAGGCGCTGATCACAATCCTTCTCGGTAACACGATCGTCTTGATTCCGATTCTGCTCAATTCACACCCGGGAACAAAGTACGGAATTCCCTTTCCGGTCTTTGCGCGTGCCGCTTATGGCACGCTGGGATCAAATGTGCCCGCGCTGATGAGAGCAATCGTTGCGTGTGGATGGTTTGGCATTCAGGCGTGGATCGGCGGCGAGGCGCTGAACACATTGTTCAAAGCCATAATTCCCGGTTGGCAAACAATGCTCGGCGGTCCAATCGGCGGACACACAACGACAGAGTGGTTGTCGTTTCTGTTGTTCTGGGGCATCAACATCTACATCATTTACCGCGGCATGGATCTGCTTAGAAAGGTCGAGAACTGGGCAGCGCCATTCGTTTTGATCATGACCGCGTTGCTATTGACCTGGGCGCTTTGGAAAGCGAACGGGCTCGGACATCTCCTCAACCAACAAGGAAAGTTTCATACCCTTGGACAGTTCTGGCCAATCTTTATTCCATCATTAACCGGAATGATCGGCTTCTGGGCAACGCTGTCGTTGAACATGCCGGACTTTACCCGGTTCGGAAAGAGTCAACGTGACCAGGCAATTGGGCAAGTTGTGGCACTACCTTCAACTATGACTGTGTTTGCCGCAATGGGGGTGATGATTACGTCAGCGGCAGTTGTGATTTA
>Ga0070698_100005567_pt1 | contig 13771 bp, 10 predicted proteins | sample KBSK1502metaG_FD_65477 | JGI IMG/M metagenome (GOLD analysis project Ga0070698, IMG submission 65477) | Corn, switchgrass and miscanthus rhizosphere microbial communities from Kellogg Biological Station, Michigan, USA - KBS K1-50-2 metaG | ecosystem: Host-associated > Plants > Roots >... | reverse complement strand
GACCTCGCCGGACGGCGGCCCCTGATCCGATCATTCCGTGATACGGATCGCCGTTCTGTCAGAGCTTTGGCCGATTGTCCACCTGGGCCAGGCACCCGTCAAGGAGGCGAGGCTGGCACGGGCGCAGGGCGGCCCGGGGGCGCGGGCGGGCGCAGCCGATCAGGACCCAGGGCCATCAGGGGACTAGCAGCGCCTTGACCGGCTCCAGGCCGCCGTTCATTAGCCCGGTGAAGATTTCCGCGCCCTCGGTCAGCGGGTACTGCGATGTCCAGCTCAGGTCCCAGTTCCGCAGCAGATCCGCGGCCTGGCTGAACTCCTCGTCGCTATACGCGAAGGATCCCTGCACCCGCTTTTCCGCGCGGATCAGGGCGTTACCGTCGAAGCCCGCGGCCTCGTCCAGCAGGCCAAGCCACACCGCCGTCCCGCCAGGCCGCTGCTGCCGAACCGAGATGGCCCGGGTGACCGGCGAGCCGACCGCGTCGAAGATCACGTCATACTCGCCGTCAAGCTCGGCGCCGGCCGTGCTCGCACCGAGCCGCCTGGCCTGGGCCAGCCTGCCGCGATCAAGGTCGGTCACGTCCACCCGGCCCGCCCCGCCGGCCAGCGCGGTGAGCAGGCAGAGCAGGCCGATGGCGCCGCAGCCGAGCACGCCAACCCTTGCGCCTTCACCGGCGCGGGCGAGGCGCCAGGCGTGCACGGCGTTGGCGGCAGGCTCGACCATCGCCGCGACCTCCCAGCCGAGCCAGTCCGGCAGCGGGCGCAGGGCGGAGGTCGGCACGGCCACTTGCTCGGCGAAGCCGCCGGGCTGGTGCACACCGATGATCTTCCGTTCCCTGCAGACCTGCCGGAGGCCGCCCAGGCAGAGCTCGCAGCGGCCGCAGGACAGCATCGGATTGACGACTACCCGGTCGCCATCCGCGCTCAGCCCGGCGAACTCGTGTCCCATGATCAGCGGCGGCTTCCGGAAGCCCGGGTGGCGTGCCCCGTGCAGCTCGCTGCCGCAGATGCCGACCGCACGCACGTGCACAAGGACGTCGCCGTCGGCCACGTCCGGCTCGGGCACGTCGCGCAGCTCTAGCCTGCCCGGGCCGGTGAACACTAGCGCCTTCACCCGCGAACCTCCATCACCTGGGAACCTCCGTCGCCCGGAATTCCGTCACCCGGGCGGCAGGCCGGTGCCCGCGCTGTGCTGGCCGGGGCGCCGCGGCCCGGCCGCCGCGCGGCTCAGCCGCGGAAAGGATGGCACTCCTGGCCGGCGACGCCTGGCCGGCACGCGAACAGCGCGCCTGCCGAGGTGCCCGGCCCGGCAGCCGTGCTGATGTAGAGCACGTCCAGGCCGGCACCGCCGAACGCGCAGCTGGTGACGTGCGCGGCAGGCAGCTTGATGATCTCCTTAAGCCGGCCGTCCTGGCCGTACCGCTGCACCGCGCCGCCGCCCCACACGGCGACCCAGAGGCAGCCCTCGGCATCCACGGTGAGGCCGTCAGGGACGACATCGCCATGGCCAAGCGTGGCCAGGCAGCGGCGGCGGCCGATCTCGCCAGTGGCCGGGTCGTAGTCCATCACGTCGATCCGGTAGGCCAGTGAGTCGACGTAGTACATTCGTGTCTCGTCCGGACTCCAGCCGATTCCGTTCGAGATCCCGACGCCGTCGAAGAGCCTGGTCAGCCGGAGGTCGGGATCCAGCCGGTACAGCGAGCCTGCGCCGGGCGACTCATCGGCGGCCATGGTGCCCGCGTAGAACCGGCCGGCCCGGTCGCAGGAACCGTCGTTCATCCGGTTGCCTGGCAGGTCCGGCTCGACCGGGACCAGCGGGGTCACCGCGCCGGTTCTGGTGTCGAGCGCCAGGAAGCCATCCCGTGCCGTCAGGACCAGGCCGCCGCTGGCCCGCGGCACCACCGCGCCGACCGGCTGCCCGGCATCCCAGCTGACGTGCGTGCCGTCGGCGTCCATCCGGTGCACTAGCCCGGCCGGCACATCCACCCAGTACAGGGACTCGCTTGCGGCGTCCCAGTGCGGGCCTTCGCCCAGCTCCGCCACCGGAACGGGCAGCTCGGCCGGCTGACTGCCGCCGGCGGCGCGATCGGCCATCGCCGGTGATCCCTCCAGGCGCACGCGTTCCATGTGCCGGAATTGCGTTCCTAGGCCGGACGATGTCAGGCCGGCCTGGCCTGTGTCAATGCCTGCCAGCGGTCCCGCGGCATGCCGTGGCGGCGGTCAGGCGGCATGCCGTGGCGGCGGTCAGGCGGCATGCCGTGGCGGCGGTCAGGCGGCATGCCGTGGCGGCGGTCAGGACCCGCGGCCGTCGGACCACTCAGCTACCGCCCGCCGGAGGAACCTGCCGATCTCGGCGAGGCGGCCGGCCTCCGCCCTGGCCCCGAGCACGGTGACGCTAACCGCGGTGGCAGGCGCCGGCCGGCCGAGGAAGATCGGCACGGCGGCGCACCGCACGCCAATCTCGTTCTCCTCCATGTCCAGCGCGTATCCGCGCTCGCGCACGGCCGCTAGTTCCTCGGCAAGCCGCGGCACCGACGTGATCGTGTTCGGCGTGACGGCCTTCAGCGGCGCCCAAAGCGCGGCCCATGCCCGTACTGCCTCGTCCGTCGGGTAGGTCCAGGCGAGCAGTGCCTTGCCGACCCCGGTGGCGTGCGCGGGGTTGCGCCCGCCGATCACCGACGAGATCGTGATCGTGTGCGAGGCCTGGATCTTGTCGTGGTAGACGACCTCGGCGCCGTCCAGCACGGCCATGTGCGTGGTCTCCCGCAGTTCCCCGGTCAGCCGGGCGAGCAGCGGGTGGATCAGCGCACGCAGGTCGAGCACGTCGTAGAAGCGGAACGCGGTGGCGAGCAGTTCGGTGCCGAGGAAGTACGAGCCGCCCGGCTCGGGCTGGGCGATGAAACCGCGGTACTTCAGCGCAGCCAGGATCCGGTGCAGCGAGCTCTTCGGGATGTCGAGGCGGCCCGCCAGTTCGTCCAGCGACAGGCCGCGGGACGCGCTGCCCACGACTGTCAGGATCCGCAGCGCCCGGTCCACGCTTGCCACCGGCGACTCATCGGTGTCCACTGCGCGCTCCGCCCGGCGAGGGTCCTCCGCTAGCGGCGATTCCGCTGGACGGAATCATAGACCAGATGACGGATCGCCGCTAGCTTGGCCGGGAGCCATCCGGCCGGACGGAAGGGGCACGGCGACCATGCGGCACCAGCGATGCGCGGGCTAGCGGGCAAGCGGGTCCTGATCAGCGGCGGCAGCAGCGGGATCGGCCTCGCCGCGGCCCGGCGGTTCCTGCAGGAGGGCTCCCGGGTGCTCATCGCCGGGCTCGACGCCGGCCAGGTCCGCGAGGCCATCGCCGAGCTGCGGCCGGACGGCGAGATCGGCGGGCTGGCCGGGGATGTCAGCGCCGAGGCCGATGTCACCCGGATCACCGGGGCGGCCCGCGAGGCGCTCGGCGGCCTTGACATCCTGATCAATAACGCTGGCACGGCGCAGCGCAGCGCCTTCCTCGACATCACGCCAGCGGACTGGGACCGCATCATTGCGGTGAACCTGCGCGGCATGTTCCTGGTTGCCCAGGCCGTGAGCAGGCTGCTGAAGGAGCAAGGCACCGGCGGGGCGATCGTGAACATGTGCTCGACCAACGGCATCGCCGGCGAGGAGGACTATGCCCACTACAACGCCTCTAAGGGCGGGGTCCTGCTGCTGACCAAGACGATGGCCGTGGAGCTTGGCTGCCACGGCATCCGGGTGAACGCGCTGTGCCCCGGATACATCCGTACCCCGCTGAACGCCGCGATCGCGGCCGGAATCGGTGGTGATGAGTTCGAGGCCGCCTACGCCAGGGAGCGGATCCCGCTCGGCCGGGTGGGCGAGGCGGCGGAGGTCGCCGCCGCTTACGCCTTCCTCGCCTCGGATGACGCGTCCTTCATCCATGGCGCCGGGCTGGTGATCGACGGCGGGCAGCTCGCCGTCATGTGACGCCGGCCGTGCCGGGATACCGGCCGCGCCACGGGCCGGCCGGGCCGGCGGCTGGCCGGTCAGAAGAACGTGTGAACCGCATCGATGACGCGGTACTCCTCGTCCGCCACCGGGATGACCCGCCACTTGTCCATGGTGGTGCACGGGTGGGAGATGCCCAGGCAGAGCAGGTCACCGGGGGCCAGCGGCGACTCCGGCGGCACACTCAGGTAGGCGTGCTGGTCATCAAGCCTGGTGACCCGCAGCTGGCCTGCTGGTGCTTCGCTGCCGTCGGCCTGCCGGATCCGCAGCGGCACCGGCAGGCCCAGGTCGAAGGCCACGTCCCGGCGGCCCGCGCTGGCCACCGCGAGGTCCGGCTCGGGCCTGGACAGGACCGGCGCCCACAGCTCGAGGGCAGGAACCAGCTCCGGGCCAGGCCTGCCCGGCTGACCTGGACCGGGGGCGACGACTGCGTAATGGCCGTGATCATGAGTTACGTATGCCCCGCTGCGGAGCAGCACCTGGGGGCGGGCGCGGCCGGGCCGGGCGGCGGTCAGTTCCCGCGCCGCGATGTCGAAGAAGGCGCTGCCGCCGGCGGACAGCAGGTGCGGCATCCCGGCCGGGTCGGCGGGCAGCAGGTCGCCGAGCGTGCGCAGGTCCCGGCAGAACAGCTCGACGGCGGCCATCGTGGCTGCAGCGCTGCCCGCGCTGATGCTGCCCTCGAAGCCCGCCGCGCCGGCCAGCCGCAGCAGCCCGGCCGAGCCAGCGGCGCCGGCCACCGCGAGCGCTTCGCTGGTGCTGCGGCAGCCGGTACGGCCGCCGGGCTGGCCGAGTTCCACCAGCACCGGCAGCGGCCTGGTGGCGCCTGCCGCGCGCAACAGCCCGTCCAGCAGCATGACGCCCTGGACGCTGTCCACGTAGGCGTAGCACTCGAAACCGGGATCTGCCGCCAGCTCGGCGGCCAGCCACTCGATCCCGCCGCGGTCGGCGAGCTCGTTGGCGATCAGGATTCGCGGCACGCCGAAGGCGCGGAAGACCTGGACCTGCGGAATGGTCGCGGCGGTCATGCCCCAGGCGCCGGCCGCCAGCTGGCAGGCGAAGATCTGCGGCGCCATGGTGGTCTTGCCATGCGGGGCCAGCCCGACGCCGGCCGCGGCGCAGTAGCTCGCCATCGCCTCGATGTTGTGCCTAAGCGCCGCCTCGCGCAGGACGAGGATCGGCAGCATGAAGTCCGGGCCGAGCAGGTAAGGCCGGCGGGCGGCCAGGCTGGCCGAGGTCACGGCGCCGTGGCCGCCCCGGCCCGCGGCGATCCGGCCGAACCCCTTGCTCGTGCCGGGAATCGGGCGTTCGCGCAGCGCGGCCAGCACGGCGCTCAATTCCCGCGGCAGGCCGCGGCTCGCGCCCGGCACCCTGTCTGGGCCAACGGTCATGACCAGCATTCTGGTACGCCGGCGATGCCCGGCGGCGCGGCTTCCGGCCGTCGCCTGACGGATCTAAGGCTCCCGGTCTGGCCACCGGAGATTACCCGGCCGTTACATGAAGTCCCGGCATGGGGGTAAAAGGTCGCCGCAGGCTTCAATCCCTCCGCCTGCACGAGGGAAGTGATTCACGTGAATGGGACGCTACGGGTCCCCCGAAGCCGCGGCGCTGTCAGCGGCGCAGCACTGATCCTGCTCGGCCTGTGGGGCGCGCTGATCCCCTTTGTCGGCCCGTACTTTCACTATGCCTACACCCCGGACACGGGCTGGACTTACACGTCCGGCCGATTCTGGCTGGAGATCCTGCCGGGAGCCGTGACGCTGGTGGGCGGCCTGATCGTGCTCATTAGCTCCTACCGGCCGATCGCGCTGCTTGGCGGGTGGCTGGCCGCGTTCAGCGGCGGCTGGTTCGCGGTCGGCAGCCTGATCGGCCCGACCTGGGCCAGGATGGGCATAACCGCAGGGCAGCCCGTTGGCGGAAGCATGCTTCGCACGGCCGAGCAGCTGGGCTTCTTCACCGGCCTTGGCATCGTCATCGTATTCTTCGCGACGCTGACGCTCGGGCGCTTGTCGGTGGTCAGCGTCAGGGACACGAAGCTGGCCGCACGCGCCGGGACGAAGCCGGCCGAGCCTGCCGAGGAGAAGCCGGCCGAGCCTGCCGAGGAGAAGCCGGCCGAACCGAAGGCCGCCCGCACCGGCATGCGACTCCCCGGGCTGCTGCGAGGCAGGCCGGCGGGCGAAACGGAAAAGCCCGCCGACGAGCGCGTCGGCTCTGCGGCGCGCTAGCTGGCGCGGCCCGTTCGGCGCGCGATGCCGCTCCGGCGCTGCCCCGGCTGGGCGGCGCGCCGGAGTGCCCGGGCCGCGCGGGGGTCAGGAGAGGCCCCCGCCGGGCCGGGTGACCGTGCCACGCGGGCCGGTCGTGTCCAGGTCGTGGCCGGGGTGCGCCGGGGTGACTGGCCGCTGGCGCGGGAATCAACGGCTGGCCGGCGGGCGTTGTTTACCGGCGCTGGCCGGACGCGGGCCTACCAGCGCCGGTGAACCTGTCGCAGCCCGGGCAAAGGCCTATCCGGGCCGGTGAACCGGCCGCAGCCCGGGCAAACCCTTTGCTGCCCGGGCGCCTGGCTGGCTAGCATCGGACCCCGGCCCGGCCCTGGGATAGACGGCCGCGGCCCTGAGACAGATCGGACGTCAGTCATGCTCGCGCGTGCGCTCGTGCGCCGTTTCCCCGTGCTCGCATTCCGCGATTTCCGGCTGCTGTTCGCCGAGCGGCTGCTGGCGCCGGCCGCGTTCGGGTTCTCCCTGGTCGGGGTTTCGTTCGCGGTGCTTTACGCCACCGGGTCGACCGCCGAGCTGTCCTACGTGCTGGCCGCGCAGATCGCGCCGTCGCTGGTGTTCACGCTGATCGGCGGGGTGGTGGCGGACCGGCTGCCGCCCCAGCGGGTGATCATCGCGGCGAACCTCATGATCGCGCTTGGCGAGGGAACGTTCGGGATCCTCGTGCTGGCCGGCCATCCGGTGCTCTGGCAGATGATCCTGCTGGAAGCGGTCACCGGCACCGGCATGGCGATCTTCTATCCCGCGTCTCAGGCGCTGCTGCCCCGGGTGGTCTCTGCCGATCTCCTGCAGCAGGCCAGCGCGCTGAGCCGGATCGCGATGAACGCCGGCCAGATGGGCGGCGCCGTCGCCGCCGGGCTCTGCGTCGCCGCGGTCGGCCCCGGCTGGGCGCTGGCCGCCTGCGGCATCGGCATGATCGGCACTATCCCGCCGCTGCTGCGGATCAGCGCCGTGGCGGTGCAGCGCGCACATCACTCGGGCATGCTCAAGGACCTGCGTGACGGCTGGTCCGAGTTCCGCTCGCACACCTGGCTGTGGGCAATCGTGGCGCAGTTCGGCGTCATCCTGATGGCCTGGTACGGCTCGTTCCAGGTGCTCGGCCCGGTGGTCGCCAAGACGGACCTCGGCGGCCCGGCCGCCTGGGGCGCCATCGCCGCCGCGGAATCCGTCGGGCTGATCGTCGGCGGCATGGTGTCACTGCGGTTCACGCCGCGGCGGCCGATGCTTTTCGTGGTGCTGATCGGCGGGGCCATCGCGGTCTCGCCGTTGTCGCTGGCTATGCTCTGGCCGCTCCCGGTGGTCTGCGTGGCCTCGTTCGGCCTCGGCATCACCATGGAGATGATGATGGTCCAGTGGACCGTCACGCTGGCCAGGCGGATCTCGCCGGAGCGGCTGGCCAGGGTATCGTCCTACGACGCGCTCGGCTCGGTGATGGCAATGCCGGCCGGCGCCCTGGTGGCCGGCCCGCTCGCCGCAGTGATCGGGGTCTCGGTCACCCAGTACGGTGCGGCCGCGCTGATCATCCTGGCGTCCGCGCTCGCGCTCATCCCGCGCGACGTCCGCGCCATGCGGTCGGACTACCGGCCTGACGCGGAGCGGTGGCCGGATTACATGCGGCGCCGCGCGGTGCGGTCCGGGCGTCAGGCGACTAGCGCGGCGTCGCCGATGAAGGCCGACCACAGGGCCGCGTAGACGCCGCCAGCTTCGAGCAGTTCCTGGTGGGTGCCGGTCTCGGCGATCCGGCCGAGTTCCATCACCACGATCCGGTCCGCCCGCGCGGCCGTGGTCAGCCGGTGCGCCACCACCAGCGTGGTGCGCTGCGCGGTAAGCCTCTCGGTCGCGCGGGTCACCGCCGCCTCGGTCGCCAGGTCGAGCGCGGCGGTGGCCTCGTCGAGCAGCAGGATGCCCGGATCCACCAGGTAGGCACGGGCCAGCGCGAGCAGCTGCCGCTGCCCGGACGACAGGTTCCTGCCGCGTTCGGCCACCTCGTGCCGGAACCCGCCGGGCAGCCGCCCGATCATCGCGAGCGCGCCGACGGCCCTGGCCGCCGCCTCGACCTCGGCGTCGGACGCGCCAGGCCGCCCGTACGCGATCGCGTCCCGCACGGTGCCGGCGAACAGGTATGGCTCCTGCGGCACCACGCCGAGGCCATGCCGGTAGCTGGCCAGGTCAAGCTCGCGCACGTCCACGCCGTCGACGAGCAGGCTGCCGGACGTGACGTCGTAGAAGCGGGCCACCAGCTTCACCATCGTGGACTTGCCCGCGCCGGTCTGGCCGACCAGCGCCACGGTCTCGCCGGGCGCCACTACCAGGCTCACCCCGGACAGTGCCTCATCCGGCTGGCCCGCATAGCTGAAATGGACGTCCCGGAACTCGATCAGGCCGCGGGCGCGCCCGATCCGCCGCGGGCGCTCAGCGGGCGGCGTCGAGGTCGGCGTCCGCAGCAGGTCCTTGATCCGCCGCAGCCCGACCGCGGCCTGCTGGTAGCCGTCGAAGACCTGCGACAGCTGCTGTATCGGCGCAAAAAGCAGGTCAATATAGAGCAGGTACGCAATGAGCCCGCCTGCTGTCAGCACGCCGCTGTGCACCTCGCCCGCGGCAACGAACAGGACCAGCGCCCCGGCGACCGTCGACAGCAGCTGGACGAACGGGAAGTACAGCGCGATGTATCGCTGCGCGCGCAACCGGGACGACCGGTACGAGCTGCTGAGGCCGGCGAACCTGGCCTGGTTGCGGCCCTCCCGGCGATAGGCCTGCGCCACCCGCAGCCCGGCCACGTTCTCCTGCAGGTCGGCGTTCACAACACTGACCCGCTCCCTGGCCTCGCTGTATGCCTGCGCGGACTTCGCACGGAACACCAGGGTCGCGGCGACCAGCACGGGGATGATCGCGAACAGCGTCAGGCCCAGCCTGACGTTGATGAACAGCAGCGCGATCATCACGCCGGCGAAGGTCAGGCCCGAGTTGACCATCGTGATCAGCCCGGTCTGCAGGAAAGTGGAGAGCGCGTCCACGTCCGTCGTCATCCTGGTCATGATCCGGCCGGACAGCTCGCGCTCGTAGAAGTCGAGGCCGAGCCGCTGCAGGTGGGCGAAGATCTTCACCCGCAGGGTATAGAGCAGCCGCTCGCCATTGCGGCCGACGACGATGGTCTGGATCACGTTGATGACCCAGTCGCCGATGACGATCGCGAGCCCGAACAGCGCGACCACGATGATCGGGCGGAATTCCCTCGCGAGCACGCCGTTGTCCACGCCGCCGCGTACCAGCGCGGGCATGGCCACGCCCGCGACCGCATCGAGCGCATCCAGCGCCAGGCCGATGAACAGGGCGAGCGCGACCGGCCTGAGCAGCCTGCTCAGGGTGAAATGCGGATCGGGGCCGCGGGACAGGGACTCGTCGACCCCGGGCAGGTCGTCGGCCGGCGGCAGCGCGTCGACCTTGGCCAGCAGCGAGGGACTCGCGGGGACGCCGGCCAGCATGCCGCCGGCGTAGCTGCTGCCAGCCCCGGCGGCGGAGCCGTGGCCTGCCCGGCTGCTGCTGCTGCTGCTGCCGCCGCCGCCTGCTTTGCCGCCGATCGAAGCGGTGGCCGGCCCGGCCGGCTGTCCCTCGCCGTAGCCAGTGCCCGGCGCGGTTCCGGTCCCCGGCCCGGTCACGCTGTTGCCCCAGAGCCGCGGGGTGATCACGGCGTTCGCCGCCTGGGTTCTGGCAGCGCCGCCGCTGCCGCCGCTGCCGTTGCCTTCGGCGCTGTCGCCGGGACCAGTCAGCAGCAGCCGGTACATGGGGCAGCGCTGGGTAAGTTCCTCGTGCGTGCCGAGGTCCACCAGCCGCCCCTCGTCGAGCACGGCGATCCGGTCCGCTAGCTGCAGGGTGGAGCGGCGGTGCGCGATCAGCAATGTGGTGCGCCCGGTCATGACCTGCCGGAGGGTGGCGTGAATCTGCGCCTCGATGCCCGCGTCGATCGCCGAGGTCGCGTCGTCGAGCACCAGGATGGCCGGGTCGGTGATCAGTGCCCGGGCGAGCGAGACGCGCTGCCGCTGGCCGCCGGACAGGGTAAGGCCCTGCTCGCCGATCACCGTGTCGTAGCCGTCCGGCAACGCGGAGATGAACTCGTGCGCCTCCGCTGCCTGCGCGGCGGCTGTCACCTGCGCCCTGGTCGCATCGGGCCGGCCGTAGGCGATGTTGGCCAGGACCGTGTCGGAGAACAGGAAGTTGTCCTCCATCACCAGCCCGATCGAGGCGCGCAGCGAGTCCAGGGTGAGCTCCCTGACGTCCCGGCCGCCGACCCGGATCGCGCCGCCGCTGACATCGTAGAAGCGGGGGAGCAGCAGGGAGATCGTGGACTTGCCCGAGCCCGACGCGCCGACCAGGGCAAGGGTCTCACCGGGCCGGACCCGCAGCGACAGGCCGCGCAGCACGGGCTCCGACGGCAGGTAGCCGAACCTGACGTCGTCAAGCTCGACATCGGGCGTGCCGGGCGGCAACACGGCTGCGCCAGGCCGCTCGGCGATGACTGGCCGTGAGTCGATCACCTCGAAGATCCGGATGACGCTCGCCCTGGCCTCCTGGCCGATCGTGACCAGGCTGGTCAGCGCCCGGACCGGGCCGACCATCTGCGCGACGTAGAGCGAGAACGCCAGGAACGTGCCGAGCGGGATTGAACCGCGGATCGCCAGCCAGCCGCCGAGCGCGAGCACGCCGACCTGGCCGAACAGGGGCACGGCCTGCAGCGCCGGGTTGTATCTGGCCATCAGCCGGACGGCGCGTACCCGGGAGGCGTACAGCGAGCCGCTGGCATCCGCCAGCCGGTTATTTTCCTGCTCTTCCTGGCCGAAGCCCTTGACCACGCGCACGCCGGTCACCGCGCCGTCGACGACGCCGGCCACGTTGGCTGCCTGCTGCTGCGCGTCCCAGCCGGCCGGGAAGAGCCTGCGGCGGGAGGCGACGGCGATGCACCACAGCGCCGGGGCGACGGCGAGCGCGACGAGGGTGAGCAGCGGCGAGAGGAATGCCATGATCGCGATCGACAGCACGAAGAGCACGGCGCTGCCGAGCAGCATCGGCACCATGCCGAGCAGTCCCTGGACCATGTTGAGGTCGGAGATGGCCCGGCTGACGACCTGGCCGGTGTTCAGCTGGTCCTGGCGGACGCCATCCAGCCGGGACAGCGACGTGAACATCTCGGTGCGCATGTCGTGCTGGACGTCGAGCGCGACCCGGCCGCCCTGGAAACGCCGCGTGTACACGCCGCCGAAGTTGAGCAGCCCGGCCACGATGAGCACGGTGGCGCCCAGCCAGATCGGCTGGGCATGGGTGAGGATCGCGCCGTCGACGATACGGCCGAGTATCAGCGGGATGGCGGCGGTGGCCAGCGTCGCCACCAGCGAGCCAGCCAGCGCCAGCAGCACCGCCCGGCGATGCCGCCAGCAGTACCCGGCGAGCCGCCGCAGCCAGGCATCCTGCGCCGGCCCTGTTACTGACCCTGACCCTGATCCCGAATGCCCGTCGCTCAACCGCGCCCCTCGCTGCCGTCGATAGTTCGTTAGTCTCAACAAATTCATCGCTGGCTGATTCCCGCCGGAGCGGGCAGATCCCTTCGCGGGCCGGGCTTCGCGCCGCCGGGGCTAGCCGGAAGTCAGACCTGGCCCGGCCGGGAAGTGATGGCCGGCCACGTGCACACGCTGGCCAGCCAGCTGGCTCATCTTGCTCGGCGCCGGTGCCGCCGGATCAGCGGCCGGCCAGCTTGCCGGCCGGCCCGGGCCGGGCGGCGACGCTGTACATGATCAGGCCGAACAGCAGGAACGTGATGATGTGCACGCCGGTGCAGTACTCGCAGATCGCGTCCACCTCGAACAGCTCGACGTAGACGAGGTAGAGCACGAACACGATGCCGGTGAGCACCCCGGCCAGCCGGGCCCACCGGATCAAGGCCAGGTCCGCGCGCCAGGCCCAGGGGGTGTTGATCGCGGCCATGAACACGTAGAAGGCCAGGCCGAGCACGGCCACCGGAAAGACCCCGAAAATGATCGACTCGGGGCTGGTGGTCACCTTCGTGCAATTGACCGTCGCGTTCACCGGACAGCCGGCCAGCGCCGTATCCGTGTAGTGCGTGTACGTCAGGTAGACAGACAGGCCGACGCCGGCCAGCGACAGGATGAACGTGGTGAGCGGGAACCAGCGCGGCACGCCGGTACCGGCCGGCCTGGCCGCCTTCGCGCCTTCCGCCGCGGGCGTGCCGACCGCTGACTGCTCAGGCCGGCCGCGGCCGGGGCCCTGGCCCGCCTTGCCGCCCCGGGCAGCATTGCCGGCGGCCGGCCGGCTGCCCGCGCCCTGCCCGCCTTGCCTGTTGCCCCCGCCTTGCCTATTGCGCTGCGGCGCCGCGCCGCCGGCCTTGCCCGGCGCGCGGCCGGCCCTGGCTTGCTTGGGCCCGGCCATCAGAGCGTGCTCTCGATGGCCTGCACCGCCGGGGTGCAGGCGGAGGCCGGCTGGTTGCCGGTGAGCTTGCAGATCGCGGCGGTGATCATGTTCGCGGTACCGTCGACGCCCTGCGCGATGGGGCTGGACGGGTTCTTCAGCGCGGCGGCGATCTGGGCCCAGGTCTTGCCCTGCAGCACGGTGTAGCTGTAGCTTGCCCCGCTCACCATGTACTTGTTGCCGAAGTCGATGAAAGGTATCGAGCCAGCGCTGGTCTGCGGGACCTGTGGTGGCGCGTCGTATTTGGCCAGCACCGCGTTCTGCGCCGCGGTTGGCCGCTGCAGCGTGGCCCGGTTGACGTCCTGCATCTCAACGGGGGTAAACGAGATGTACTTGCTCGTGTAGGCGGTGTTGTGGAAGGACAGCGTGGGAATGCTGGCCGGAGTGTCGGTTGGGCTTGAGTGAATGAACCTAAGGCCGGAGAACGTGCCGAATCTGCTCAGGGCGACGGTCATCGCCCACCGTTCGGTCGCGCAGAACGGGCAGTACAACGCGCCCATGTAAAGCACCTCGGGCTTGCCGTTCGCAGTCAGCGCGGTTCCGCTGATGGGCAGGATTGCCTTCGGGCTCGCGGTGCCCTTGCCCACCGAGTTCAGGGTACTGACCGGGACGCTGGTCACCTGCCTGACCAGGCTGGCTGAGGCCTTCCCCGTGCCCGAGCCGGCCGATGCCGGGCCGCCCAGGGTCTTGATCACGACAAAGGTCACCACGATGGCGAGCACGGCGAGCACGCTGCCGCCGGTGAGCAGCAGCCGCCTGCGGCGCTCGGCCCGCCGGGCCGCGGCCTGCTGCGCGGCAATCCTTTCCCGGGCGGTCTGCCGCCGGTTCCGCTCCGCCTTGCCCATTCTTGCCCTGCCTCACCAGTAAGGATTCTCCAGGTTGACAACGTAGGGCATTGCCGTTTCGTTCGCGCCGGCTGCCTCGTACCACGACACGGCGTGGCACCGGTGACGGACTACCAGCTGAGTACGCTGCCGGACTCCATGTTATGGCGCGATGCGGCACGACGACCCCGCTCCTAGGCAACCTCAGTT
>Ga0070698_100005566_pt1 | contig 13772 bp, 13 predicted proteins | sample KBSK1502metaG_FD_65477 | JGI IMG/M metagenome (GOLD analysis project Ga0070698, IMG submission 65477) | Corn, switchgrass and miscanthus rhizosphere microbial communities from Kellogg Biological Station, Michigan, USA - KBS K1-50-2 metaG | ecosystem: Host-associated > Plants > Roots >... | reverse complement strand
CCAGCCAGGCATCCGACTGGCAACAAGATTTGCCAAGATTCCGATCCCGATCCCGGAAGAAAACACTATGCTGAAGCCTAACGGCCGACTCTTGTCACTCGTTAGGCGAGTAATGGCCGGTGATATGGCAACGGCCCAAATTGTGGTCACAAAGCCGCCAAAGAAGGCGAAAGCCAGAAGCGCTGGTTTGGGAGAAAGAAGAGCTCGCACTGCTGAAACGCATGAGACCAAAACAAAACAGAGCAAAAGTGATTTACGCAGCCCTATTCGTTCGATCAGTATCCCTGCAGGAATTGTGCACGCGATCGTGCCGATATTCATCGCACTCGTCATCGTTCCCAGAAATTGCTCTTTGAATCCACGATCCAGAAGGTAAAGATTGTACAAAAAGAAGAAAATCGTCATCCCAAAGTCAAAACAGAACGAAGCGGCAAGAAATGTCCAGAACTGCGTTTCGAGGTTCACCATCGACAGTCGGAAACGTAGGCCTCGCCAAAGAAAGACCGGCAGTTTGGCGAGGTGAACGGCATTGCGGTAGGCAAACCAACGCCATTCAACCGAAACCAAACTTCCTTCGAGCTTCCTCATGCTAAGCCGCGCCAGTGGGTTATTCAGAAGCTGTATTTGCCAGCAAGCTGAATGATCCGCGGATTCGATGCAGTCGAAGAAATCACTCCAAATGCGGGTCCTGCAGCGTGGTCAGCCAGAGGTAGTCCAAATTTCGGCGTATTGGTGAGATTGAAAAATTCCACGCGAAATTGCAGCGCACTCTTTTCGGTTACAGCGAAATCCCTTTGAATTCCCAAGTCCACATTGCGCTGATCCGGCCCGCGTAGGATTCCCACGCCACAATTCCCAAACCCAGTTCCGTCGCCGATCGTAGGTGGTGGCCCGAACGCGCCGGGATTGAAATATCCGTTGAGTCGACGCGTTACCGATCCCTGCGAGGCTGGGTTCGCTCCTGTGCATTCCGCCCGCGTGAAGCCGACCAGGTTGCCATACACCGAGCCTGCGGTGCTGTCCGTAACAGTGATCGGCAGACCCGATTGGAATACCGACACGCCAGAGAAACGCCAGTGGGAAAATGCGCTTCGAAGAAAACGGGGCCCGAGCTCAAACTTGGGAGGTTCGTAGACGAAACTAAGGACGAAACGATGGGTCCTATCGAGGTCATTCGGGCCACGCGACTGCCGCGGGTTGATCTGATCGTTTCCCAGAAAACCTAAATCAAGGGATGCCAGTCCTCCCGTACCGCTGGTGAAGTCGAGATTTTTTGAAAACGTGTAGCTCCCCTGGAAGTTCAAGCCATGTCTGAATCTTTTTGTCACACTGGTCTGCAAAGAGTTGTAGTTAGCGCTAAAAGCCGTTTCGCAGATGTACGACCCTCCCGCAATCCCGGCGAAGGGAAGTCTCTGAGTGAGATTCTCATTTGTCGTCGTCGTTTCTCCATTGATGGGGTTCTGGGGAGTGGCGATCCGTGCTTGGTTGAATTCCACGCAGCCCGTAAGGTGCGTGGTCTTGGAGCCGACGTACCCTATCTGCCACAAGAAATCGCGCGCGAATTCGTATTGAACATTTAGATTGTACTGTTGTGTATAGGGACTGCTAAGGTGTCGCTCGATGGCAGCAAGAAACAGTGCGCTGTCAGGCGTGCGCGGGATAAATATCGGAAATGCCGAAGTTGGCGGTAGGGGCGGATTGAAAGGCTGCTGCAAGCTCGAAGCCGCGTTCTGCACTCCCATCAGAGTCTGCATGACGGAAAAAGGGGGTTGGCCTATGTTCTGCGCCGCAAGTTGGCCGGAAAGTCGTTCATAGAAAATCCCGTATCCGCCCCGCAGCACGAGTGTCGGTCGGCTGCTCAGGCGAAGCGCAAAGCCGAAACGCGGACCTAGATCTTTGTAGTCTGCATTCCACATTTGAGAGCTCTGTGTCTTTACAACACCAGCGGCAAAGGGCCCGTTGTAGTTCGCAGGCAAAAGAAACCCACTGAAGCTGCCGGATGGCGGGACTTGAGAGGCCGCGATGGCAGGATCGAAGTTCGACAGGTGCCCGTGGATCTCAGTGGGCGGACCAAAGTACTCATAGCGCAAACCCGCATTCACGGTTAATCTCGACGTGACTTTCAAATCGTCTTGAACAAAGCCCGCCCAGTCCGTGTACCGTTGATCTTTTCGGTAAATGCCTGCCCCTCCGGAAACAAAGAAAATATTGCTTTGGCCGCTGCCATTCTGGGCCCCACTTTGGCCAAGCAGAAAGTCTGGGAAGCTCAGGAAAATGAGATCTCCAGCCGGAGGCGAAGGCGCTACATCCAACTGATGCCGCTTTGCTTCTGCACCCATTCGGGAACTATGCCTTCCGCGAGTCAGTGACACCGTATCCTGCCAGACGAACGTATTCGTGTTTTCAAAGTAGGACAGTTGGAACGGCGGGCCGATTGTGAAGAGCCCAGTGAGTTGAATTCCAGGAATTCCAACCATTCCTGTCGGAGTCTGCATTCCCACATCAGTTCCGCTTATTGGGTCAATGCTGGCTTCCGACCCGTTAAACCGAATGAATGCGAAACGCGCCACATTAACCAAGTTCGAACTGAAAGTATGCGTGTCGGACAGAACGAACATGTCGTTTCGCTCCGTCTGCTGGCCTCCAAACCCCGGTACCGTGGCGGCGAAACTGTTGAACGGTACTTCGGTGGGCTCCCGAGAGTAAAAGAACCTGCCTGAAAGCTGATTCTTTTCGGAGACCTTATGATCCACATTTACACTGAACTGGTCCTGTCGATACTTCGCGGGAATTGAGAACGTTGATTCGCCCACGCCACTGGGTAGGACTGTTTGAGGATTTGGAATTGCGAAAGTTCCATTGGGAAGCTTGAAATTTAAGAGCGCAAGCGCCACGCGATTGATGTTCGAGCCGTCCGGCGCGACTGCGACGCCCCCGTTAACCCCAGACTGTCCCCCAAAGAGCCGGCCCAAAGCCGCGGCCGATCGGTCATTGGTCAGAGGAGGCAGAAACGTGCTTACCAAGGACCCGGTCGCCTCACCATCCCGCTGAATGGTTCCTTGATACGACAGAAAGAAAAATGTCTTATTCTTCCGGACCGGTCCACCTAAAGCGCCTCCGAATTGGTTTTGCTTGAGGACCGGCCTCGGCTGTCCGTTCTGATTCAAAAAGAAGTCATTCGCGTTCAGCGCGTCATTCCGAAAGAATTCCCAAATGCTCCCGTGAAACGCATTTGTCCCAGCTTTGCTGACGAAGTCCACATTCGCGCCCGCACTTCTCCCGTAGCTCGCGTCGTACATCCCGGTCTGTACTTTGAACTCCGCGATGGTATCGGGGTTGGGGATCGCAATTCCCGTTTCCGGCGCAAACAGCTCACCGGCGAACGAATTCTCAGAAATGTTATTCGCATCTACGCCGTTGAATTGGAAATTGTTCGCCGTCGCTTTCGCGCCGTTCACGGAAACGTTTTGAGTATTGGCCCCTAGGTTTGCCGCATTCGGAACTTCCACGATCACTCCGGGATAGAGCGCAAGAATTTGCGAGAAATTGCGATTGGCTAACGGCAGCGCGGTGATGGTGTTGCCCTCGGTTACTCGCCCGAGAGTCGCGCTCTCGGTTTGGGCAAACTCGGCTGATCCGGTAACTTGTACTTCGGTGGCCGTGGTACCCAGTTCGAGTTTGACGTCAACCACAGTCGTTTCTGCCACACCTACGTGGACCGAGCTGAGAGTCCTTCGCGTAAACCCTGGCGCCTCGATCGAGACCGAATAGTTTCCCGGTGGAAGCAGAGAGGCCCGATACTGGCCCTCCGAGGTAGCCGTTACACTCCGAGACCACCCTGTTTGTTCGCTCACGATCAATACCAGCGCGTTCGGAATAACCGCGCCTGAAGGATCAAATACGCGTCCTACAATCGCGCCTGTCCCCGGTGCCTGAGCCAGCGCTCCAGCCACGCTCAAGAACAAAACAAACGCGGCAAACGAGACGATAGCGACCATTCTCGCGGAAGCGCTGCATGCCGAACGAAAATCCACGCGCCAGTTCGCCAGCGAAACTTGTACAGCCTCAGTGAATATTCTTACTTTGCGACTTCTCACGAGACTCGCCCTCACATGCAAGTGGATGTGTAAAAGGCCACCGTAAGTGCGCGACTCCTTTCTTGTGTCATCCAAATGTCACGCCTTCGTAAGCCTTCTGTCAGCGATCACGATTCTTTCTTCTCAGCGAATGTTCGATCGTAAGAGTGACATTCTCGTGACCTTCCCATGACAATCTCCGTTGCCCATTCGAACTAGCTTTGAACACATCGACTGTGTAACGGCAGCGATGGATTGTGTTCGCGACGCCGCGCGCATCGAGGAGTTCATTGGTTGGAGGTCACGCGGACTAGTGCCTGCTAAAGCCTTTCGGATTTTCTTGCTGGTTTTCCTTGCGTCTTCTTTTGCAAGGGCTCAAGAGAATGTTCCTATTATCTCGGGCGGACTTGGTTTTCTCGGCAGCTCAAGCGGAGGGGTCAATATATTTCAGCCGGTGCTCGCGCCCGTGATCGCGATCCCCCTCAGTGACAAGTTTCTGATCGAATCACGAGCGGACATCCGCGGAGTCGTTTTTCGTGAGCAGGGAACTACCGGACCTTATCACGGCCGGTTCTTCGGTACGCTCGAGTACCTGCAGCTCGATTACAACGCCAACTCTCACCTCACCATCACGGCGGGGCGTTTTCTCACGCCTTTCGGAATCTACACCGAGCGCTTGAGCCCCATCTGGATCAACAAACTTCAGGACGCGCCCCTCATTACTCCGATTGGGACCGGAATGGCATACAACAACGGATTCATGCTGCGGGGCGCGTTAATTTCCAATAGCACCTATTCCCTAAATTATGCGGTCTATTTCTCGACGCTCAGTACCCTAAACAAATTGCAATCACAACGCGGAGCGGGCTATCGCGTGGGCGTGTTTCTTCCGTACACGCGCCTGGAGGTGGGAACTTCGTACCGCAGAACTTTGCAAGACACCCGGCTCAATTCCGTGGGAGTGGACTTCTCGTGGTTACCTTATCGCGCGCCCCTCGGAATCAAGGGAGAATGGGCTCACTCGCCGAGCGGGCATGGCTATTGGATTCAGGCATCTTATCGTCTATCGCAACTAACCGGCAGCGATTCCGGGTGGGGGCGGCTTGAACCCGTCTTCCGAATGCAGCAGTTCTTCCGCTCAAAGTTCATCACCAATGACTTTCTTCCCTCTAGCAACACCCGGCGGCCGGAGTTTGGGTTGAACTACTTCCTACCGCATGAAATCAGACTGAATGCCAGTTATTCGCGCCAGTATTTTTCTCATGGCACCGATGTAAATGTGTGGGACTTTGGAATCACCTACCGCTTCCTTTTCCCGCTCTGGCCCGGTGGATCCAAATGAACAGGCGCCTCTTCACCGCAATCTTCTTGCCTTGCTGTCTGATTGCTTTCCTGTTCTGTGCCGCGCAAGAAGCCCAACCGCAGTCACGGGGCAAGTCCAGTGTCCACGCCGCCAAGCCGGCCTCCGGCGCAACGTCCGAAGGAGAAAGGCGCTTCCGCACAAATTGCGGCCGTTGTCATAACCCCCCGGAGGATATTTCTCCCCGTGAAGCGCGTGCTGTCATTCGGCAAATGCGGGTGAGGGCCATGTTGAGCGCCGAGGATGAACGCCTGATCCTTCAGTACCTCGCGCCTTGAAGGTACTTATTCATTTCTATTTGGAGACCCTCGAATGATTCTGAAGAAAGTCCTGGTAGCCGTAACGGTTGCTTTGCCCATCTGGAGCGCCCCGCTTGCCCTCTCACAATCACCACGCAGCATCGAGATCACCGCGAGTAGGTTTTCCTACCGCCCAAATGAGATCACCCTGAAAAAGGGCGAACCCGTCGTGCTCGTATTCCATAGCACGGATGTCACGCACGGTTTCAATCTCCCAGAGATGAACATCCGGGCCGAGATCAAAAAAGGCAAGGATACCGAAGTCAACCTCACTCCTTTGGATGAAGGGCACTTCGTAGGCAGATGCGCGCACTTCTGCGGAAAGGGCCATGGCTCCATGGCCCTGCAAATCAATGTAGTTGAATAACAAAGAATCGAAGGGACACAGATGTTCAAAACCGTCGGCGTACTTGCCGGATACGCGCTGGTCCTCCCTTTGCTAATCGCATTTCTCCTTTTCTCAAGGGGAGTCCAGGCGAGGTCTCCAGGCAAGTGGGAAACGCGAGTCGTGACGTGGAGCAAGCACCGGCTCCTTGTCGGCGACAAGCGAACGAAGAACCCTTTGCCGGCGACCTCCGAAAATATCACCGCGGGTCGGCAGAATTTCTCGCATTACTGTTACGCTTGCCATGGTCTCGATGGCCAGGGCACTGGAGTGCCGTTCGCCGATGCCATGTCTCCGCCGGTGCCCTCGCTTACTTCGCCGAGCGTCCAAGCCTACAGCGATGGGCAGCTCGATTGGGTGATCAAGAACGGTCTGTGGCTAACGGGAATGCCCGCCGCAAAGGGGATTCTAACCGAAGACGAAATGTGGTCCATCGTTCTTTATATTCGCCATTTGCCGCCTGCGGGCAGCCTCGGCGAGCCGCCCGCTTCCAACGGAACCGACGCCAAAGAATAGCCAGAAATGAAATGACCCGAGGAAACCTCTTGCAGTGACTCCTCTGGACTACGCTAAGCGTTCATTTTTCCGAAGCTATGCTGCAGGCGTGATCAGATCTACTCAACACCGTTCTTCCCAACAGTCCTGCGTATGCTGCAAAAGAAATCGTAGAAACCAAAACTGCATAGGCCCACAACTTACTGCTCCTGAAACTGGTCGCAAGGTCGACGTGGCCATGACCGAGCAGCACAAAAATGACCACCAGAGCGAAAGGGCCAAGAATAGCCCCTATGAGCAATCGAACCGGCCACGACAAACGCGTGATAGAACTCACAGGGAAAAACAACACAACAGGAAGCCCGACAAACAGAAATCCTACAACTGAGAAGCTCGCATAAATGACGAACATGTCCAGCGCCAACCCGCAACTACCAACACCTCATCTGTAACGGTTTATGTGCCTCAAAGTCAGGTTTTCTCTCCGGAGGGCCTACAAAATATTATGATGCGGCTTTCTAAACAAGAAGAGTTGCTCTATGCCGGCTGAAGCCAATTTGGAGCGCATGGCCAGGGACATCAGCCCTAGCGAGCTCAGAGACTACGCTAGGGCTTCTGGATGGGAGCAAGTCAGGGACCGCGTCGAGGGGCGCATTTACCTTCTTCGGCATGCGACCGAAGAACTTCGGCAGATTGCGATACCGATGGATGTTGGCGACGACTATGCGGAAGCATTTGTGGACGCAGTAGCCAGACTTGCCAAGCAAGAACGGAGGGCAGTAGAGGCCGTTCTAACGGATTTGTTGACTCCGGGATCCGATATCCTTCGATTGGTCGAAGACCGACATCTGCATGTCCGGGGGAAGAGCGGGCACGGCGTGCTATGTCTTACGGGAGGATGACGAGGCGGCGGTGGGAGTCGCGGAGCCAGGCGGACGCGATGTCGCTGAGGCGGACGCCCTCGGTGTCAATGTGAAGTTCGCCGGTGGCGGCGTGCGAGTAGACTTGCTGCAAAGCGTCGACGAGAACGCTGTGAGGCGGAATTCCGGCGGTGCCGAGAATTGTGATCGCGCTGCTGCGCAGGACGGCGGCGGGAAGCGAGATGGTTGGTCCGGCGCTTTCGCCAACTTGGATGAAGCGAGTCTCGGATCTGATGGCGGCAAATTCTTTGCGTGTCATGGCCGCGAGAAAAGTCTCCGCAGGGCGACCCCAGAGGTAATCGATCACGACCTGAAAACCTGACGAGCCGGCTTCGTGGATAAATACGTCGGCGAGGTCGTTTGGTGGTGCGTCGAGCCGAATAGTCGCGTCGGCGCCAAGGTTGTGCAGCGTGCTCAAGATTTGTTGGTTGCGGCCCGCAGCGACCACCCGAGCGGCGCCGAGAAGCTTGGCGATTTTGACGGCGAGGCGGCCGGTGACACCAGTTGCGCCGAGGATCAGGACGTTTTCGCGGGGAGCGAGCTTGGCGCGATAGGCGAGCGAGAGCCAAGCGGAGAGACCAGGGTTGGGAAGAGCAGCGGCGGTGGTGTCATCGAGGGCGTCGGGGATAGGAAAGGTGAAGGCTTTGGGCACGACGGTGAGCTGCGCCATCGCTCCGTAAGGGGAGCGCGGTCCGCCAAAGAAGACGCGTTGGCCGTCGCTGAGATGGCCGACTCCGTCAGAGCCGCAAATGACGGGGAGTTCCCGCGGGCTGGCGTAGTGCGAGCCGCTGGCGAGCTGCTTGTCGATAGGCTTAAGCGCGGCGGCGTGAACGCGGACGAGGACCTCGCCATCGCCGGGGACGGGTTCGGGGAATTGCTCACAGCGGGGCGGCTGCCCGAGTGCGTGAAGAACGGCGGCGTTCATGAGGATTCGGTACGACTGCTGTTTTCGTTGATTTGGGTGAATTTGGCAAGGGAGAAGTAGAGAAGCAATGAAGCAGTAAAATGATGAAGCGATGAGAGTGGGCGAGGTTGGCGATGGAATACGACAGGGACAAAGTAGACGAAATGGTGCTGGCCCTGCTGCAGCTAACAATCGTCGAAGAGGGTGAGTACGGAACACGAGCGTGGAAGTCGCACGAGTGGGACACTCTGGACCGACTACACGAGAAAGGCTACATCTCGGACCCGAAGACGAAGTCAAAATCAGTGGTGCTAACGGAAGAAGGAGCGAAACGTTCCCGCGAATTGTTCCAAAGATATTTCGCGAGCGCCAAGCGGTGAGTCGAGACGGGCACAGCGATGCTGTGCCCCCACAAAAATCGGCGCACGCCTGGATGAAAAAGGAGACAGGCAGGAAGGAATGCCTGTCCCTCCTATGAGGCGAAGAGCGGGCACTGCGACGCGCTATCCCTACACTTGATCGGGGACAACGTAGGGAGCGCGATAGGTGCCACGAAGAAGGCGGTTGGCTTCGTCATCGCCGATGACCTGCTCGGTCGTGGGATCGAAACGCAAAGTACGCCCGAGACGGTACGAAGCGTTGGCCAGATGCACCAGGGTGGCGGAAATGTGCGCTTCCTCGATCGGCGAATGAATATCTTCGGCGCGGCGGCTGCGCACGCAATCGATGAAGTTCGCGTAATGGTCGGCGGAGGCTTTGCCGGAAGGTCCTGGCGTGACCTGATCGCTGACCCACGTTTTGTAAGCGTCGTAGCCGTCGATGGCGAGATAACCGTTCGAACCGTAGAAGATGTTGCCGATGGTGTTGGTCTTGGCGTCGCGCGGTCCGGAGACCTGTTGCGCGGAAGGCTTTTTGTGTGCGTCCGCGGTGACCCCCGCCGGCGGGACTTCGCTCTTGCCGTATGCGCCTGTGCCGATTTCGGCTTCGTGATTGGTGATCCAGTGGCGGACTTCGAGCTCCAAGATTTTGCGCTTGCCGCCGGAATCTTCGAAGTAGTAAGTGGCATTCAGGAAGTTGGGCGTTTCTTGGTCGTCATCGAACATGACGTGACCGCCCATAGCCGACACCATAACCGGGTAGCGCACACCTAAGCCCCAGCGGGCGATGTCGAGTTCGTGGATAGCCTGGTTGCCGATTTCGCCGTTGCCGGTGTCCCAGATCCAATGCCAGTTGTAGTGGAAGCGATTGCGGGTGAACGGCTTTATGGGCGCGGGGCCAGTCCAGAGGTCATAGTTGACGCCGGAGGGGACGGATTCCTGGGAGGCGCGGCCGATAGTGTCACGCCATTTGTAGCAAAGAGCGCGGGCGAGATAAACGTTGCCGATAGTGCCATCGCTGACATGCTGAATGGCTTCCATCATGCCGGGATTAGAGCGCGACTGGCTGCCGTGCTGGCAGATGCGGTTGTACTTTTTTACCGCGCTGACGAGCTGGCGGCCTTCAAAGAAGTTGTGCGAGCAAGGCTTTTCGACGTAGACATCTTTGCCGGCCTGGCAGGCCCAGATGCTCATCAGCGAGTGCCAATGGTTGGGCGTAGCGACGGAGATGGCGTCGATATCTTTGTCCTCGAGGAGCTTGCGGATGTCGATACAGGTTTTTGGCTTGGTGTTGGTGTCGGAGACATCCTTAAGCCGCTGGCTCAAGATACTTTCGTCGATGTCGCAGAAGGTAGCGACTTCCACATTCGGCACGCGCGAAAATCCGTGTAGATGATCCTTGCCCCGGCCGCGCAGTCCACAAATGGCGACACGCACGCGGTCATTGGCGCCGAGAATCTTGCCACCCAGCGCGAGGGCGGCAGCGCCCACGGTTACGGCTTTGCCTGTGGATTTAAGAAAATCACGCCGATCGATGGCCATAGCTCCTCCTCATTAGTGGAGACATGTTCTGTGGTGGAAACCTGCCGGGAACACACATAGTATAACGACGTAGAGCGTGGCGCGCGAGTTTCGTTGGTAGTAGGTCATTTTGAATATTGAACCGCTCGTTTTAGGAGCAGAAAAATTCAAGCTTGCGACTGGGTTTCGCGGCGGCTCTCCGGAGGAGGTGGCCATGGTGGTGACTCGTCGTTCTGTTGTGAAAGGAGTGGCGTTGGGTGCGGCTTGCGGGGCGATCGGTCCATTGGTGAATTTGCGTGCAGAGGTGGGGGCGGACTTCCGTGCGGACTTGGCGGGAAGCGCCAGCGCGAGCGATGACAAACAGTTTCGTGGCTTGCGCGTGGGTGTGGCGTCGTACTCCATGCGAGCGTTTCCAGTGGATCAGGCGCTGAAAGATATACAGCGCCTGGGCGTGCGCTACTTGTCGTTGAAGGAAGTTCATCTTCCGTTGAGCTCCACTGCGGAGCAACGAAAGCAAGTTCGCCAACAGGCGGAGGACCTGGGATTGTCGATTGTAAGTTGCGGCGTCATCTACATGAAAAATGACGAGGCGCTGATGCGTCAGGCGCTCGACTATGTGCGGGATCTGGGAGCTTCGATGGCGGTGGTTGGTGTCAGCCGGGAGATGTTGCCGCTGCTGGACAAGGTGATCCGCAGCTACGAGTTGAAAGCGGCGATTCACAACCACGGACCGAATGACAAGCTGTTTCCTTCGCCACTGCAGGTGTACGAGGCGGTGCAGCCTTTGGATCGCCGGATCGGGCTGTGCATGGATATCGGACATACGTTCCGAATGCGCGAAGACTTGGTCGCGGACGTGAAGAAGACGCGGGATCGGCTCTATGGCATGCACCTGAAGGATCTCGATTCCGAGCGAGTGGATGCAAAGGGCGTGCCGGTGGGAACGGGCGTGCTGCCGATTATCCCGCTGTTGCAGGAGTTGTTGCGCTCCGGATACGCGGGGGAGCTGCAACTGGAATACGAAGTGGAGTCGAAGGATCCGTTGCCGGGGATGGGCGAATCATTGGGGTTCACGCGCGGTGCGCTGCAAGCGATGGGGTAAAGTCGTGGTGGGCGGGTCCAGAAGGAAGATATTTTTGGAGTTAGGAGACGAGTGGGCGTCAAATCCTAGCGCGTGACGGATTCAACTCCGGCAATCGGGGGCGGGACGGGCTTTAAAGCCCTCCCTACATGGTTAGGCGGCGAGCCTGGTGGGTTGCGGCGGGTGCGGCTAGGGCTCCGGGCACTTGGCGACGATTAGGGTGATGTCGTCGTGCTGTTCGTGGGGGCTGAATTGCTGAACCTCCTCGACGACAGAGGCGAGAATGTCGCGAGGAGACCAGTCGCGACGACGGCGCAAGGCTTTGACGAGCCGCTCCTCACCGAATTCTTCGCGGGCATCGTTGAACGATTCGGTGATGCCATCGGTATAGAGCGCGAGAAGATCGCCCGGAAAAAGCTGGCGCTCGCCGATCGCGCAGTCCCAGTTTTTGAAAATGCCGAGCACAGTGCAAGTGGAATCGAGGTGTTCCAAAGTGTTGTCGCGGCGAAAGACAAGAGCGGGGAGATGTCCACAATTGACATAGCGCAGAGTTTGCGAGCGATCGTCGTATTCCGCGAAGAACAGTGTAGCGTAGGCGCCGTCGGTGGTGTTCTCGCAGAAGAGCTGATTCACGGACTGTAAGAAGCGCTGCGGCTGATCCAGCGCGATGGCGCATTGGCTGCGTAAATTGGCCTGAAGATTGGCCATCAAGAGGGCGGCGGCGATTCCTTTTCCAGCGATATCGCCGATCACAAAGCCGAGGCGGTCTTGGCCAAGGCTGAGAAAGTCGTAATAATCGCCACCGACCGCTCGAGCTTGGATGCAGGTGCCGGCGTAGTTGAGAGTCTTGAGGGGCGGCAGTGTTTGCGGGAAGAGTCTGGATTGGACTTGCTTAGCGATTTCTAGCTCTTGGGCCGCGCGGCGCTCGAGCTCGAGCTTCTCGGCCATGGCGCGGCGCTGCGCTTCGAGCGCGTGAGTCACTTCATCGAAGCTGACGAGGGAAAAGGAGTTTCCGTCGACGTCGCGGAAGCGAGCGAAGACGCTGCCCCAGATGGGCGTTTCGCCTCCGAGGAGCATGGACGGAACGCCGGACGGAGTTTCCCGCTCAGCATTCGTTCCGCGCTCTGGATGAATCTCCTGGTCTGGATGTTCATATTTAAGCCGTCTTAGGCGGGGTGTCTGGCTAAAACGAACGCCTCGCTTGCTCCATTCCTGGAACTTCGCGGCGACATCTTCGGTGACGAAGACAACTTGCGTGGAGCGGCCAATCAGCTTGCATTCCGGGGATGTGGGCTTCGGAGCGACAAGCGCAAGGATCGCGGTGCCGTCTGGAGGAGCAACGGCGACCCAGCGATCGCCGGATTGCAGGCGGACATCAAAGGCGACTTGGAATCCAAGTTGATCGCGGTAGAAACGCAAACTCCTCTCCTGATCGCGCACAAAAATGTTGATGCAGTGAACGCGAAGATACTGCTCGCGGCGGCTCAAGGGAGAAGAACGGTCGGGCATATAGAGGGCAGAGGTGCTGCTCATCGGCGAGATTATAGCGAAATGCAAAGGCCAGCAGTGGAGTCCAAGGAGATGAGAGAACGAGCGCGGCGGCGATAAACAAAAAGGAAGCAATGAGCGTCCAGCATTATTCGATGTTACTCGCGACGAGTGAACAGTGGGCAGTGAATGGTGACGAGGGACTGGGGTTTGGTCTAGCATAGCGTGCCGCCCCGCGGTCCAGGGGTAACCGGAGGGCAAGCTTCAATGGAAGAACAGTTAAGCCTGGAGTTTTTGCGCGTGGTGGAGAACGGCGCGATCGCAGCGGCGCGCACGATGGGCTATGGCGACCGGCACAAAGCGGATGAGGTAGCGGTGGAAGCGATGCGGAAAACGATGGATGCAGTGCAGATGGACGGCACCATCGTGATCGGAGAAGGCGAGCGCGATGAAGCGCCGATGTTGTACATCGGCGAGAAAGTAGGACTGGCGACACACGCGCCGAAGGCTTTGTTTCCCGAGGTGGACATTGCGGTCGATCCGCTAGAGGGGACGAATTTGTGCGCGACGGGAGCGCCTGGCGCGATCGCTGTGCTGGCGGCCAGCGAAAAGGGCGGGCTATTGCACGCGCCGGATATTTACATGGAGAAGATCGTGGTGGGTCCGTCGTGCAAGGGCGCAGTGGAATTGGATGCGCCGGTGGCAGACAACTTGAAATCGATGGCCAAGCGGCTGGACCGCGATGTGGATGATCTCGTCGTGATTGTGCTGGACCGGCCGCGACATCAGAAATTGATGGAAGACATACGGAAGGCAGGGGCGCGGATTCGGCTGATAGGAGACGGCGATTTGTCGGCGGGAATTAC
>Ga0070698_100005564_pt1 | contig 13774 bp, 14 predicted proteins | sample KBSK1502metaG_FD_65477 | JGI IMG/M metagenome (GOLD analysis project Ga0070698, IMG submission 65477) | Corn, switchgrass and miscanthus rhizosphere microbial communities from Kellogg Biological Station, Michigan, USA - KBS K1-50-2 metaG | ecosystem: Host-associated > Plants > Roots >... | reverse complement strand
CTGGACGCCGCGCTGAGGGACCGTGCCGACGTGGTCTACGCAGCGCCCCGCAACCCCGCCCCTCATGGGTTTCTGAGGAACTCCGCGTCGCGGCTTGCGAAGGCCTCGCTGCGACGACTGACCGGCAACAAGAATGCCGAGCTCTACCACAGCTACCGACTCATGCTCGGGCAGATCGCGCGCAGCGTGGCGGCGTACGCCGGGTCGGGCGTGTATCTCGACGTCGCCCTCGGCTGGGTGTCGGGGGCTGTGACCACAGCGCCCGTGACCTTGCGGTCCGAGGGCGGCCGGCCCTCGGGGTATCGGTTCCGTACGTTGCTCTCCCACTACTGGCGGATGATCCTCACCGGCGGCACCCGGCTGCTCCGGTTCGTCAGCCTGCTCGGCGTGATCATGGCGGTCACCGGATTCGGCTTGGCGGCGCTACTGGTCGTCGCTCGGCTCACGCGGACCATTCCAGTTGCTGGTTGGACCTCGGTCATGGTCGCGATGCTGATGGGCATCGGCACCGTGTTGTTCGCCCTGGGAGTCGTGGCCGAGTTCGTGGGCGTGGCCGTGAACATGGCCCTTGGTCGGCCTCTCTACCTGATCGTCTCGGACCGTGCAGACGGACCGCATGGCTGGGAGGCACGGGAGGCACGGGAGGCACGGGAGGCACCCAGCCCATGACGACCCTGGTTGTCGGTCGGGGGCTTCTCGGTAGTCAGGTTGTCAGGGCGATAGCGGCCGGTTCAGGTCCTGTGAGCACCGTTCCCGTGCCATGGCACGATCCCGATTCGGCGTTCGCGTCCCTGGAGCGTGCGCTGCGCGCGGCGGAGCAGGGCACGTCATGGCGGATGGCCTGGTGCGCGGGCGCCGGGGTGATCGCCACGCGGCCCGAGCAGCTGCATGCGGAAGTCGCTCTCTTCGAACGGGTTCTGAGCTCCATCCGTACACCTCCCGAGAGCTTCTTCCTGTCGTCGTCAGCAGGCGGCGTGTACGCCGGCTCGCCAGCGGGCGCGCCGTTCGACGAACTCAGTCCGACCCGCGCGATGGCTCCGTACGGGGAAGCGAAGCTCCTGATGGAGGACGCGGCTCGCCGGCTCGCCGAACGAGGATCCCGCGTCGTGCTCGGACGGATCGCCAATCTGTACGGCCCTGGCCAAGACCTGTCGAAGCCGCAGGGGCTGGTCTCACAACTGTGCCTCTCCGGCCTGACGCGGCAGCCGCTGAGCGTGTACGCATCCCTGGACACATTGCGGGACTACGTGTTCGCGCCGGACGCCGGCCGCATGGTGCAGGCGTGCCTCGACCGCATTTCTGCCGAGAGCGCCGGGACCGTGTCGGTGAAGGTGCTTGCGTCGGGCACCGCAGTGTCGATTTCCGAGCTGATCGGAGCCGTGACGCGGCTCTTCCGGCGTCGTCCTCGTCTGTCCACACGCCCAGCACCGAACCAGGTTCGGGATCTCCGGTTGCGGTCGGTGTTGTGGCCCGAGGTGGACCAACACGCACAGACTCCACTGATCGCCGGCCTGGGTGCGACGGTCGCTGACATCCGGCGTCAGATGCTGGCCGGGGACTTCACATCACTCGTCCGTGCCGGCTCCTGAATCCTCCCGCCGCGGTCCTTGAGGCGCCTGCGGATGGTGGTTTCGAGACGCCCGCTGGCGCTCGCTCCTCAACCACCTTGGCGATCAGAGCCGGGCGCCGTCATCGAACGGGTCGGCGGGACCTTTGGGCAGTTGCCAGACCAGCAGAGCGAAGCCAGCGAGGAACCAGCCGACGAGGCTGAAGCTCAGCAGCCCGGGCATCCGCCAGCTGATGATCATCGCGATGGTCAGGATCAGCGGTGCGCCCAGCACCCCGCCCCAGGCGGCCAGACGGATCGGCTCCGGCCGCGGGATCGGCGGTGGGGTCGGTGGCACATAGCGCTCCTGGTCCTCGACGTACGACGACTCGAACACATCGTCGGGATCAGGCCCCAGGGGCAGGGGCTCGGGCTCGACCGCTGGGAACTCCGGGGTGTCCCCGTAATTCTCGACGATCTCGCGCCAGGTGTCGTCGTCGGTCATGAGGAAGGCGCGGTGACGCGCTCGATGAACTTCGCGGATTCCTCGAAGATCTGCGGAGCATCGTTGTCGAGGGTGGCCACGTGGTAGCTCTCGAGCAGGTCGCGCACCTCGAAGTCTTCATGGCCGGCCAGCTGGCGGCTGATCGTCTCGACCGAGAAGCTGTCGACGACGTGGTCGTCGAGGCTGTGGAAGTAGAGCACCGGGGCCGCGATCTTCGGCAGGTCGGCGATGAGCGCCGGGAACGCCTGGAACAGCGAGTGGATCGCCTTCAACGGCGTCTTGGAGTAGGCGTACTCCTCGCCGCCCGGCTTCTTGATGTCGTTGGCGATGGCCGGGAACGACGGGATCAGGTGCTTGAGCACCGGGAGCAGCTTCACGTCGAAGCGGCGGGTGCCGACTGCGGCATTGACGATGACGACGCCGGCGACCTGGTCGCCGCGATCGGCGGCCAGCCGGAGCACCAGGGTGCCGCCCATCGACAGGCCGGCCAGGACGACCACGTCGTTCTCGGCCCGGAGCTTGTCGAAGGTCGCGCTCACTTCGGCATAGAAGTCGGAGAAGCGCTTGGTGTTCAGGTCCTGCCAGGTGGTGCCGTGACCGGGCAGCCGCGGCACCTCCACGGCGTACCCGAGGTCGGCCAGGGACTGTCCCCACGGCTTCATCGAGGCCGGCGAACCCGTGAACCCGTGCGACAGCAAGACTCCGATCCGGCGGCCGCCCGTGAGCTCGGGCCTGGCGGCGATGGACAGGGGCGCGGCGGTGTCAGCGATGGGCACGGGAAGATTCTGCCACCGAGGTGGAGGGGCTAGGCTCGCGCCGTGTTCTATTGGTTCCTGAAGTTGATCGCCCTCGGGCCACTGCTGCGCATCATCTTCCGGCCCCAGGCCGAAGGCCTGGAGAACGTCCCCAAGTCGGGACCGGCGATCCTGGCCAGCAACCACCTGTCCTACGCCGACTGGTTGTTCATGCCGCTGACCCTGCCGCGTCGGGTCAGCTTCGTGGCGAAGGCCGAATACTTCGACTCACCCGGGATCAAGGGCTGGCTGCAGAAGCTGTTCTTCTCCGGCTCCGGCCAGATCCCGATCGACCGCTCCGGGGCCGACGCCGCCCAGGGCGCCCTGATCTCGGCCAAGGGCGTGCTCGCCAAGGGTGAGCTCTTCGGCATCTATCCCGAGGGCACCCGCTCGCACGACGGCAAGCTCTATCGCGGCAAGACCGGTGTCGCGCGACTCGCGCTCGAGACCGGCGTGCCGGTGATTCCGTGCGCCGTCGTGGGCACCGACGTCGTGGCGCCGCCCGGCAAGAAGTTCGGCCGGATCACCCGGCCGATGGTGCGCTACGGCGCCCCGCTCGACTTCGCGCGCTACGAAGGACTCGAGAACGACCGCTTCATCCTGCGGTCGATCACCGACGAGATCATGTACGAGATCATGCGGCTCTCCGACCAGGAGTACGTCGACATGTACGCCACCCGCGCCAAGGCGCTCTCCAAGGAGACCGCGGCGAAGGAGCCCGGCGCCAAGGCCTCGTGAACGGTCCCGCCGCTCCCGGCACCGCCGGTGACCAGGTCGTCACCACACTCTTCCGAGCCCTGGCGGTCGTCAGGTTCGCGGTGATGGGCTGGGCGGCGTACAAGATCATCGAGCGCCACGCGGACTTCGCGCACCCGTCGGGCGCGTGGCTGGCCCTGGCCGTCATCGTCGGCTGGAGTGGGGCGATGACCTTCGCGTACGACGAGCCGCGGCGGCGCACCTGGCTGCTGTACGGCGCCGACCTGGCCGTTGCCGTCGCGCTGGTGCTGGCCACTGTCCTGGTGGAGACCGACGACCAGCGGGCCCGGCACATCTCCCACCTGCCGAGCTTCTGGGTGATGGCCGTGGTGCTGGCCTGGGCCGTCGGGCGTGGCTGGGTTGCGGGCCTGGTGGCCGCGGCCACCGTGTCGGCCGCGGACATCTTCGTCAAGCAGGCCCTCACGCCCGGCACCGTCGAGAACATCTTCCTGCTGGTCGCGGGCGCCGGTGCCCTCGGCTGGACCGCGCAGCTGCTCAAGGAGGCTGTCGAAGTGCGCGCCCGAGCCGATCGCGCCACCGCAGTGGCCGATGAGCGGGCCAGGCTGGCACGGGCCGTGCACGACGGCACCCTGCAGGTGCTGGCCCTGGTCCAGCGGCGCGGGCTCGAGGCCGGTGGAGAGTTCGCCGAGCTGGGCCGCCTTGCGGGCGAGCAGGAGGCGGCGCTGCGGTCGCTGATCCGGCAACAGGAGGCCGTCGACACCAGCCTCGATGCCGCGGGCGTCGACGTCGCCGCAGGTGCCGAACGGCTCGGCGAGGGCCGCGCGCTCCGGATGTCGGTGGTGACGCCCGGGCGTCCGGTCCTGCTGCCCTCCCAGGCGGCGCACGAGCTGCTCGCTGCGGCCGGCGCCTGCCTCGACAACGTGAGCCGCCATGTCGGTGTGGACGCGCGGGCATGGGTGCTGGTGGAAGACCTCGGCGACGCGGTCGTGGTGACGGTGCGCGACGACGGACCGGGCATCGAGACCGGACGGCTGGCTGCGGCGTCCGGTGCCGGGCGACTCGGCGTGAGCGAGTCGATCCAGGGGCGGCTCGCTGCCCTCGGCGGCGCCGCGACGCTCGAGACGGGTCCCGGGCGAGGCACCGAGTGGGAACTGCGGGTGCCGCTGTCGTGACCATCCACTCCGAGCACCCATTCCTGGATCCCGATCCCGATCCGGTACGACGCCTCCGCGGTCGGTTGGGCGGCGCGGTCACCCTGTGGACCTCGGGTGCCGCCGCCGACCGGGCGGGCCTGACCGTGTCGAGCCTGATGGTGGCCGCTGGCGAGCCCGCGCTGGTGCTGGGGCTGCTCGATCCGGATGCCGAGCTCCACGAGCGGCTGACTTCCTCGGGGGCGGCCGTCGTACACCTGCTGCAGTGGGCTGACCGCGATCTCGCCGAAGCCTTCGCGGGCGTGACGCCGGCGCCCGGCGGGCCGTTCCGGATGGCGGCGTGGACGCAGAGTGAGTGGGGCCCGCGGCTCGAGCAGGCGTCCACCTGGGCAGGGGTCCGGCTCGTGGAGTCGCGCCCGGCGGGCTGGGCGAGCCTGGTGACCTGCGAGATCGAGACCGTCGTGGTCGGGGACGAGGACGACCCGCTCGTCCACCGCCGTGGTCGCTACCTGCGGCACTAGGGTTCGACGCATGGTCTCGACAGGCTCGGCCGGCCCGACCGGCGAGGGTGGTATCCGGGTGATGGTGGTGGACGACCACCCGATGTGGCGCGACGCCGTTGAGCGCGACCTCGCGGCCGCCGGCTTCGACGTGGTGGGGGTGGCGGCGACGGGTGCCGAGGCGCTGGCCCGCTTCCCGGCCGCGCGGCCCCAGGTGTTGGTACTGGATCTCCAGATCCCCGCGCCCAACGGCGTCGAGGTGACTGCTGAGGTGATCCGTCAGGATCCGTCGGCGCGGGTGCTGATCCTCTCTGCCTCCGGCGAGCAGCACGACGTACTCGAGGCGGTGAAGGCCGGCGCCACCGGATATCTGGTGAAGTCGGCGTCCCGGGAAGAGCTCCTCGAGGCCGTACGCCGGGTCGCGCAGGGTGACACGGTCTTCACACCGGGGCTGGCCGGGCTCGTGCTGGGGGAGTACCGCCGCCTGCTGGAAGGCCGGACGGAGGACCCGCTCGCGCCCCAGCTCACCGAGCGGGAGACCGAGGTGCTGCGGCTGGTCGCCAAGGGGTTGTCCTACAAGCAGATCGCCGAACGACTGTTCCTCTCGCATCGCACGGTGCAGAACCACGTCCAGAACACCCTGCGCAAGCTGCAGATGCACAACCGGGTCGAGCTGACCCGCTATGCCATCGAGCAAGGGCTCGACGAGGACTAGCTCGGTGGTGGTGGCAGGGTCGGCGGCGCGCGCCAGATCAGCCAGGGTCCGCCGGGACCGGTCGTGAAGCGGGTGCCCTGGAAGGCGTCGAACCACTCGCCGGCGGATCGGGTGACGAACGAGGTCCGCAACTCCTTGGCGGCCGGGTGGACCGCGACGCTCACGATCTCGGCGCCCTCGACCACGAATCCCGAGATGGTGGCCACGAACGGGTAGTAGCCGACCGTGCTGATCGAGTGGTGGATCCAGACCCGCGCCCACGGAGACACATGCCAGCCCGGTTCGGTGCGTGACGTGCCGAGGGGGTTGAGCCTGGCCACGAAGGTGCCGCTTCGGCACCGTCGGCTCAGGTCTGAGATCACCGCGTGCGGTCGCCTGGCGAGCGCCCGGACGAGGTCCTCGTCGTAGAGCAGTGACCCCTTGAGCCGGAGTGGCGCGCCCGCCAAACCGCCGGCCAGCGCCATCCTGGCGGCGTCACGACTCAGGCCGGACGCCGCCAGGATAGTTGCCGCTTCCCGGCCGCTGACGAGCATGTCCGGGACGCTAAGGGAAACCCACCGACTGGTGCGGAGAGTCCTCCACACTCCAGTCCAGCCGTTGTGGAGAGTTGGCGACTCTTGCGACCGATCCGGCCGAAGTGTTGCCGACTCTCACGACCGATCGACCTGCTTCCCCTAGTCTCCGCGAGGTTTGCTCGGCCACGATGTCGGGCCTGCGACGTGGAGGGCGGGTCGGCGCGGCGCTACGGGCCTCGCGGATAGAGTTCGAGCGTGGCGGACGGAACTCTGATCGACATCGCCGACGAGCTCTTTGCCCTGCCCCTCGGGGAATTCACTCCGCGTCGTGATGCGATCGCCAAGGAGCGCAAGGCCGACAAGGACTTCGCTGCGCAGGTCAAGGCGATCCGGAAGCCATCACTGGCCGCCTGGGTGGTCAACCTCCTGGTCCGACGCGAGCCCGAGCAGGTCGAGCAGATGCTCGCCGTCGGCGTGGCTCTGCGAGAGGCGCAAGCCAATCTGGACGGCGAGGAGCTGCGGGCCCTGACCCGGCAGCGGCGGCAGGTCACCGCGGCCATCACCACCCAGGCCCGCGGCCTGGCCGGTCAGGTGGGCGTGAAGGTGACCGAGGCGGTCGCCGAGCAGGTCGAGGCGACGCTCACCGCCGGGCTGGTCGACGAGTCGGCCGCGGCCGCCGTACGCAGCGGGCTGCTGGTGACGGCCCTCGCCGCCACCGGCGTCGACGCGGTCGACGTGACCACGGCACTCGCGCTGCCCGAGGCACTGGGCTTCCGGGCGACGCCGGTCGCGGCGCCCAAGCCGGACCTGCACGTGGTGCCCGACCCCGATGCCGGCGACAAGCAGGTGGCCGCCGCCCAGGCGGACCTCGACGTCGCGGAGGGTGCGCTGGCCAAGGCCGTCGCCGATCAGGAGACTGCCGCCACGGAGGTCGCCGAGCTCGAGGCACGCGGGATGCAATGGCAGTCGGAGATCGACGAGCTCAAGCGCCGGCTCACCCAGCTCGAGACAAAGGTCGAGGAGCTCGACGACGAGCTCGCCGACGCCGAGGATGTGCGGGCCGAAGCCGAGGACGTCGTACGCCAGGCAACCAAGGACCGCGACACGGCAGCCAAGCGGCTGGCGAAGCTCAGGCCCACGCCTTCGAGCGGCTGACCGCTTCGGTCCACCGGGCGTGCGCCGCGTCCGCCACCGCCCGGTCGGCGGCGGGCTCGAAGCGCCGGTCCAGCTGCCAGGTCTCCCGCAGCGCCTCGGTGCTCTCCCACACGCCGGTGCCGAGGCCGGCGAGGAACGCCGCTCCCAAAGCGGTCGTCTCGACGATCCGTGGACGCTCGACGGGTACGCCGACCTGGTCCGCCTGGAACTGGCACAGCAGGTCGTTGGCCGCCGCCCCGCCGTCGACCTTGATCGTCGCCAGCCCCGGCATCGTCTCCAGCACGTCGCGGACCTCGTAGGTGATCGCCTCGAGCGTGGCCCGGACGATGTGAGCGCGTGTGGTGCCGCGGGTGATCCCGATGATCAGGCCGCGCGCGAGCGGATCCCAGTGCGGAGCGCCGAGGCCCGTGAGAGCGGGCACGAACACCACGCCTCCGGTGTCGGGCACCGTCGCGGCGACGGCCGCTGTCTCAGCCGCGGACCCCACGATCTGCAGCCCGTCGCGCAACCACTGCACTGCCGCGCCGGTGACGAAGATGGCACCCTCGAGGGCATAGGTCAGGGTCCCGTCGGGGGCCTTCCAGGCGGCGGTGGTGAGCAGGCCCGCGTCGGAGCGGACCAGCTCGGACCCGGTGTTGGTGAGGATGAACGAGCCAGTGCCGTAGGTGCACTTGGAGTCGCCGACGTCGAAGCAGGTCTGGCCGAACAGGGCCGACTGCTGGTCGCCGGCAATCCCGGCGATCGGCAGCGACAGGCCGCAGAACACGGCCGGGTCCGACGTACCGATCTCGCCCCAGCTCGGCACCACGTCCGGCAGCGCATCGCGGGGGACGCCGAAGAGCGAGCAGAGCTCCTCGGACCAGTCGCCCTTGGCGAGATCGAACAACAGCGTGCGCGAGGCGTTCGAGACGTCGGTGACGTGCCAGGTGCCGCGCGTCATCCGGGCGATCAGGTAGGAGTCGATGGTGCCGATCGCATAGCGTCCGGAACGCACCAGCGCCCACGTGTTCGGTTCGTGCTCGGCCAGCCACATCAGCTTGGTACCGGAGAAGTAGGGGTCCAGCCGCAGGCCGGTGAGCTCGGTGACGCGCTCCTCGTGACCCGCGTCGCGCAGCCGCGTGCAGATGTCGGCGGTACGACGGTCCTGCCAGACGATCGCCCGACGGGGACTGCCGAGGGTCTCTCGATCCCAGAGCACGATCGTCTCGCGCTGGTTGGTGATCCCGATCGCGTGCAGGTCGTTGCCGTCGTACGCCGTCAGCGCATGGCGGGTGGCCTCGAGGGTCGCCTGCCAGATCTCCTCGGGGGAGTGCTCGACCCAGCCGGGCTGGGGGAAGTGCTGCGCGAACTCCTGGTAGCCCTTCGCGACGATGGCACCGTCGGTGCTGACGACGACCGCAGTGACGCCGGTGGTGCCGGCGTCGATGGCGAGCACGCTCATGCCTCGATGCTCCGGAACTCGGCGAGGACGGCGCGGTCGATCCACTCCGCGCTCGGGCCGACCCGCATCTCGAGGTTCTCGGCGCCGACGTAGTCGAGGAAGCTGTCATGGCCCAACCGCCTGGCCAGGGCTTCGAGCTCGGCGCGGATCTCCGGCGTCACCGGCACCTTCTCGTCGTCGGTCGAGGCGGTCAGGTAGAACTCGCTGAGCCCGAGCAGCCGCTCCAGCTCCGCACACGGGTCCTCGTGGTCGTCGACCCGGAGGTCCACGTCGACGTCGTCGAACCCGCCGTAGCCGGCGCCCTCCTTGACCACCAGGATCGCCGCGGACTGGCGGCCGCGCCGATCTCCGCCCGCGTCGTCGCCGGCGCGCAGGACGGCGAGCAGTCGTCGGGCCAGCCGGTCCTCGGGGTCGGAGGCGTCCCAGGCGTCTCGCATCGCCACGATGACGTGCGGGCCGGCCAGGATGTTGCCCTGGATGGCGAAACCGTCGCCCATGTCGCCGCCGGCCCAGTCCAGGCAGGCCTGTCCGGTGTACGTCGCCGCGCCACCCTCGACATCGACGATGCCCACCTGGCGGTGCTCGCGGCCGTCGTCCTCGTCGAGGAGACGCTGCATGGCGACCGACGCCGTGGCCCCCTCGTCCATGTGGGCCAGAGCCAGTCCCTTGTAGGCGACGTTCGCGTGCGCCTGGGTTGCGATGGCACCGACGCCGGCGACAGCGGCTGGCACGGCGCTGCCGACAGCGAGGAATTTGGACGCCACCGCCACGCCCCAGGACTCACCGTCGGCGGAGCGTGCCACGATCGAGAAGGTCATGCGCCGAGTATGCCGAAGCCAGCCCCGCTGGTTGAGGCGCGCGCGGCGAGCGTCTCGAGACCACGAGTCACGAGGATCCACGACATGCTGGAAAGACTGGGCTTCCCCGCCGTCGGGGAGCACCGGCGGTTCGTCGCCGCGATCGCGGTGGACACTGTCGGAGGCGGGCTCTTCATGCCGGTCTCGATCCTCTACTTCCTCGCCCTGACCGACCTCTCGCTCGTCCAGGTCGGCGCCGCGATCTCGGTGGCCTCGCTGATCTCGCTGCCCGTGACGCCCCTGCTCGGATCGATCGTGGACCGTTGGGGAGCCCGCTCGATCATCCTGGGGGCCAACCTCCTCCAGGCTGCCGGCTTCGTGGCCTACCTGTTCACCGAGTCCTACTGGTCGGTGCTGGGGTGGACGGTCGTGGTGTCGCTGGGTCGAGCCGCGTTCTTCGCGTCCTACGGAAACATCGTCACCTCCATCTCCGCGCCGGGGGAGCGCGAGAAGTGGTTCGGCTTCCTGGGGGCCGTGCGCAACATCGGCTACGCCGTCGGTGGCCTGCTCGCCGGTGTCGCGGTGTCGCTCGACAGCGTCACTGCCTATCAGGCCATCGCGGTGGCCAACGCGGTGTCGTTCCTCGTCTCGTTCGCTCTGTTGCTCGACCTCCCCCGGACGCCGCGTGCCGTCCACACGGACGGAGCGGGGGGCTGGGGCGTGGTGCTGCGCGATCGCCCCTACCTGGTGCTGTGGGTGCTCCAGCTCCTCTTCGCCTGCTCGATGATGGTGCTGAACTTCGCCTTCCCGGTGTACGCCGTGACCGTGCTGGGCCTGCCCGGCTGGGTGACCGGCGCGGTGTTCACCATCAACACCGTGATGGTCGGGTTCGGGCAGGGGCTCGTGGTCAGGGCCATCACCGGCCGGATCCGGTGGCGGGTGCTCGTCGGCGCGCAGGCCTTCTTCGCGGCGGGCTATCTGGTGATGCTCCTCGCCGGTCGGGTGGGGGTGCTCGCCGGCACCGTCGCGATGCTGGCCGGCGCGATCGTCTACTCCCTCGGCGAGCTCGTGGGCAACCCGGTGCACGCCGCGGTCGCCGCCGAGTCCGCCCCCGACCACCTGCGGGGGCGCTATCTGTCGCTGATCCAGCTGTCGTGGGGGATCGCGGGGACCATCGGTCCGGTCGCGTACCTGTGGCTGCTGGACCAGGGGCGTTCGCAGCTGTGGTGGGTGATGATCGGGGTCACCGTGGCCTCGACGGCCCTGGCGATGGTGGTCGGCCGGATCCTGCCGCGGGCCGGGGAGCCGATCACGAACCAGGCCGAGCCGGCCGGACCGTCAGGGAGCCTCGAGCACGACCCACTGTGAGTCGCTGAACGCCGGCTTCCAGCCCGCAGCCTCGAGTACGTTCCGGGTTCCGATGTCAACGGACGTGAGCGCCGCGCACCTCACGCCGTACTTGTCGAAGGTGGTCTGGAAGTCCTGACCCGGGCCGAGCGCCCCCAGGTCGATGATCGCGGGGGAGTACGGGTCCTGCCTGTTGTCCACGAACACCGGCACGTCGGGGACGAACCAGATGAGGAACCCGCCGCCGTAGTAGGTCGTGTAGACCTGGCCGTCGCAAGCCCGGATGGCGTCGGCTGCCGCGGGCCCCAGCGGGTGCCACTCCAGCCTGGGCGGTTGGCTGATCCAGACGATCGCCACGACACAGGCGACCAATCCGCTCACGCTTCGGAGAATTCCTCGTCCATGGGGTACGTCGTCGTCGGGTCGGTCTGGGACGTCCCGCCTGGTCAAGGCGAACACCAGCGGCAGGGCCGCGAGAACGAAGAAGGTGACGTTTCGGATTGCCGACATCGCGAAGGGAGCGAGTGCGATCAGCACGGCGGCGTCCAGGGTCAGGTCCCAGCCGACCACGCGGCGTCGGTTCATCAGGAGCACCAGGACAACCACAACGAACCAGCACCAGAAACCAACGGAGATGAGGTTGAGGTGGAACGCGGACCGCCATTCCGCGATGTGGTTGTCCTTCGAGCGGGCGATCGAGTCGAGGACGTACGTCCACAACCGGATCCCCAACGGTGTCGCGAGAGTGAGCAGGGCGCTCAGCGCGGTGACCACGGCCAGTGCCTTGAGCCGGGCGCGAGCCACCGGTGTGCGCTCACGAAGGGCGGTCACCAGGCCAGCGCCACAGGCCGCGACCAGGACGACGCCGCCAGTGGCGACCGCACCGTGCAGGTTCGCCCACAACAACATCACCAACGGAACTGCCCACCAGCGGCCGATGTGAAGCTGGCGCAGCAACAGGGCGAGGAGGAAGACGCTGGTGACCTGCGGGCGCAGCGACCAGACGCCGACCAGCACGGGGATCGCGAGGAGGAGCAGGGTCACTTCGAGCCTGGTCGTGCGCCCCCGGGGCAGCACGAGCAACAGGGCGCCGACGGCGAGTGCCCCGTTCACAGCCGCCAGCAGGGGCATGCCCCCCACGCTGTGCAGGCCGTAGGCGATGGCCTGCCACAGCCATTCGTGATCGGGCCAGAACGAGCCCGTCGCCGTGTACGAGTAGCGATCGACGAGGGAGACCCGGTGATCACGCCAGATGTCCTGTCCGGCCCGGAGGTGCCACCAGGTGTCGCTCTGCGCCTGGGCCAGTCCGCAGGCCGAGCCGGCCGCGAAGATCAGTATCAGGTCGCGCGCGAACTCGGGGAACCGGATAGGCGGGCGTGGCACGGCGTGACCCTATCGGGACAGGCGGCTGCGTCGGGGTCGATTTCCATGGCAGGGTGTGACTCGATCACCCCCATGTGAACGATCCAATCTGAGGAGCCATCCATGCGCGTCGGAGTACTCACCGGAGGCGGCGACTGCCCCGGCCTCAATGCCGTGATCCGGGCTGTGGTCCGACGAGGGGTGGCCGAGTACGGCTTCGAGTTCGTCGGCTATCGCGACGGGTGGAAGGGGCCGCTCGAGGGGCTGACCATGGAGCTCGGGATCCTGCAGACCCGCGGCATCCTGCCGCGTGGCGGCACCATCCTCGGCTCCAGCCGGACCAACCCCTTCAAGGTCGACGGGGGAGTCGAGCGGATCCAGGCGAACCTCAAGGCCGACGGGGTGGAGGCTCTCATCGCCATCGGCGGGGAGGACACCCTCGGAGTTGCGACCAAGCTGGCCGAGCTCGGCGTGAACGTCGTCGGCGTCCCCAAGACCATCGACAACGACCTGTCCGGCACCGACTTCACCTTCGGCTTCGACACCGCGGTCAACATCGCGGTCGAGGCGATCGACCGGCTGCACACCACCGCCGAGTCGCACCATCGAGTGCTCGTCGTCGAAGTGATGGGTCGGCACGCCGGCTGGATCGCGCTGCACGCCGGGCTGGCGGGCGGCGCCAACATCGTGCTGATCCCGGAGCAGCCGTTCGACATCGACGAGGTGTGCGCGCTCGTCGAGAGCCGTTTTGAGTCCAAGTACGCCCCCATCCTGGTCGTCAGCGAAGGAGCCGTCCCCCGCGAGGGCGGCGACATGACGCTGTTGTCCGGGGACGTCGACGAGTTCGGGCACGTCCGCTTGGGCGGCATCGGCGATCGTCTGGCCAAGGAGATTGAGAATCGGACCGGCAAGGAGGCCCGCGCCGTGGTTCTCGGCCACATCCAGAGGGGCGGCACGCCGACCGCCTTCGACCGCTGGCTCGCGGCGCGCTTCGGTCTGCATGCCGTCGCCGCCGTCAAGGACGGAGACTTCGGCACGATGATGGCGCTGCGGGGCACCCGGATCGAGCGGGTCCCGCTGAGCGAGGGCACCAAGGAGCTCAAGCTGGTCAGCCCCGAGGAGTACGCCGAGGCGGCCGTCTTCTTCGGGTGAGCCGAGGTCCAGCTTCGACTGCGCGACCGGGCCGGCGCGGGGGTGCACCTACGATTGCGGGGTGACCATCCCCGACC
>Ga0070698_100005563_pt1 | contig 13775 bp, 10 predicted proteins | sample KBSK1502metaG_FD_65477 | JGI IMG/M metagenome (GOLD analysis project Ga0070698, IMG submission 65477) | Corn, switchgrass and miscanthus rhizosphere microbial communities from Kellogg Biological Station, Michigan, USA - KBS K1-50-2 metaG | ecosystem: Host-associated > Plants > Roots >... | reverse complement strand
GCGAAGTTCCATCGGCCCGTCACTCGCGCTCTTGCAGCGGTACCGGTCAATGAGATAGGGCACGCCCTCGCCAGCCAGCAGCTTCGACGAAGTGGTGACTTCGAAATGCAGATGCGGCTCGCGGGCATCGCCGGAAGCGCCGATGCGCGCCACCACTTGGCCGCGCCGCACGCGGTCGCCTGCCTTCACGCGCAAACTTCCCGGTTGCAGATGCATGTAATATGCAAACTGGCCGCCACCCAGGTCGAGCGTGATTGTGTTTCCCGCAACTGTTTCCAACGTAATCGGCACAGCAGGGTGGAACGATTCCCCGTGTCCCGGGATGTTGTCGGGGAGGCCATCTCTTGACGTGACGACCCGGCCGTCGGCAACGGCCAGCACTGCTTTCCCATAGGAATAATAGGAGCGCACGTCCCGCGCGTCGCCAGAAAATGACGCATCGTCCCTGGTCTGCTTCCAGTCGATCGCGTAGCGTCGTGAGTCCACCGCCCGCCCATCAAGAATGACAACTCCGCGCCGATGATGATTGTCCTGATCATTACTGGGCCCATCGGCTGCAAGCCAGTTTGCTCCTTCTACGGGCGGCCCGAGCACATGCAACTCAGTGTGATGTGTAGCGATGACCGCGCCTTCCGCTGCTGAGTCGACCGTGCTCACATGATGACGCAGTCTGTCCGGAATATGTGAGCTGCGGTCGAACGCTACTGACATAAAAGCGATAGCCCTCTGGCCACCGGCGATTACGATCCTTTCTTTGGAGTCAGAAAGTGTCTTGCCGCCCAGAGGCTGCAACATGGCTTCGAGTTGCTCTGCCTCGAAGGTCGCAATTGGTTGGGCAGCTCCCGCATCTGCGTCGAGCACTTCAATACGACTCAGGGAAAGGGGAGTTGCGCCGAAGTTCGTCAGATGCAACTCGTACATGACATAGAAATGCGGTCCGCTTGGGAATGCTGTGGGCTCGAATGGCACGCCCATCTCGAGCTGTGGTGGCCAGGGAGCGGGCTTGGCCGCCCACTTTTTGTTATCGGATCGCAGATTCTGCGCTTGAGAATTGCTGGTCAACTGGTTGTCCGGCTGAGCGATGGTAGGACATGAGCAAAGAGAAGCAGCTCCGAGAAGGATTAACAGGCGCATGCTCACGGTACGCAATTGGCGACCACAAAGTTCCTCATTCTGGTTGGATGGTCGGCAACTCTTCCCTAAGCCGATTCCGCAAAGGTACGCCGTGATCCAGGCACAATCCGCTGTCACAAGGCTCATTGCGCCCGTGGTCCCGGCAGATGCTAGTCTGACGCAGCAACCGATGAACAACCGCGATATCCAGGCCGCTTGGAAGTATCACGACGGCACGAAACACTCCTACTGGAGCATTCGTAACAATCCTCACTTCCTGGACTGGGCGAATCGCCCAATGCCTTTCAAGATCTATCCGACGATAGAGCCGCTCCCGCTGCCGCGGGACGTGCCGCAAACAGGTGTGGCCGCGCTCTCCGCGATCTCGGAGCTGTTGCCCTCGTCGAGCGGCGATTCGGTCCCTGACCTCCAGGATCTGGCGCGCATCCTTTATTTCTCGGCGGGAATTACCAAACAGCGCAAACATCCAGGCGGAGAAATCTACTTTCGAGCCGCCGCCTGCACGGGAGCTCTCTACGAGATCGAGCTGTACGTCGTGACTGGCGATCTCAAGGGCCTGGATGCTGGCATTTATCACTTCAATCCGGCGGACGTAGCGCTCCGCCTCCTGCGAAAGGGTAATTTTCGTGGGAACCTGGCTCAGGCGACGGCGATGCAATCTGCAGTGGCTCGTGCCCCCGCGACCATCCTCTGCACCGGAACGTACTGGCGAAACGCCTGGAAGTACCAGGCGCGCACCTATCGCCATTTCGGTTGGGATAACGGCACCCTGCTGGCGAATATGCTGGCCGTTTCTGCAGCCTCAGTGCTACCCGCGGAGATCGTGCTCGGATTCGTGGACGCCGAGGTGAACCGACTGCTTGATCTCGATTCCCGGCGTGAGGTTTCCTTGTGCCTCGTCCCGATCGGGCGGACATCGGAGAGTTCGCTGCCAGCCCCGAGAGAGGTTCCCGCGCTCGGCCTGGAGACGATCCCGCTTTCGGAGCGTGAGGTCGAGTACCCCACCATGCTTGAGATGCACAACGCGTCTTCGCTTGAGTCCCAAGAGGAAGTGCGTCATTGGCGTGGGAAGCCACCGATCCCCCCGTCGTCCGCTCCGACAGGCGAAGCAGTTCAGCTCCAGCGACTGCCGGAGGACGAACAGCCGGAGTATACGATCGAGCAGGTGATTCTGCGCCGCGGCTCCACCCGAACGTTCGACCAGACGGAATCCATTACCCTGGCACAACTCTCAACCATTTTCGACTGTGCCACGCCAGGTCTTCCGGCTGACTTCCTTGAGCCGCGCGGCGCACGGCTCAACGATGCTTACTTGATCGTGCATTCGGTGCAGGGGCTCAAGCCGGGTGCTTACTGCTTCCGTCGTGAGCGGAACACTCTGGAGCTTTTGAAGGAAGGAAAATTCCGCGCTGAGGCCTACCGTCTGGGACTGGAGCAGCAGCTGCCGGCGGACGCCTGTGTGGACATCTTCTTTCTGGCCGATTTAAACCGCATCCTGGAGCGATATGGGAACCGCGGCTACCTGGCCGTCCAGCTGGAGGCGGGCGCCATCGGCGGCAGAATGTATCTGACTGCGTATGCCCAGCGCCTGGGTGCGACCGGGCTGACCTTCTTCGATGATGACGTGACGAACTTCTTTTCGCCGCACGCGGAAGGCAAGAGTGCCATCTTTTTGCTCGCGATTGGCAAGCCGCGAAAACGCAAACCACAGTAGGGCCTTTAGAGATCGAAGACCGGTCCAGCCATTAGCCCGCATCCATCGCAAACGCCAGCGGCCACCTTCACTGATTTTATCGAACGCGCGCCAGAGCATCGCGCGCACGCTCACGTTCTCCTCAAATGCGTGCCTCCGATAAAACACTGACTTGATTCAGACATAATCCCGAGAAGCGCCAACTACTCTTCTTCAGGCACTGTACAATATCGTCTCTTGGAACACCGCCAACGGAAATGCTGGCAAAGACGGAGTGGAGTAATGCCCGAGTCCATTGATTGGCCACGCACGCATCCGCCGCGGCGTCGCCGCCGCTTCGTTCTCATTCTCGCTGTCCTAATCGGCGTCGTCTTCGGCGGTCGGATCGCGTTGTCGTATTACGTGGACGTGCTCTGGTTCGAGTCGCTCGGGTACCGGGACGTTTTCTGGAAAACGCTGGGCCTTCAGTGGGGGATCTTTACTGCTTTTGCGACGGCCACATTTCTCATTCTGTACGGATCGTTTCTGGCGCTGAAGCGAGCGCATCTGCCCGATCTGCCGAGCGGTCACACGATTTTCATCGGCGGAAAGCCGCTAAGGCTGCCGGTTGACTCTGTCCTGCGCCTCATCGCACTTGGCCTTTCGCTCGCCATTGCCGCTGCAACCGGCGCCAGCATGATGGTGGAGTGGCCGACGATCGCGCTCTGGCATGCATCGCGCGCCGCTGGCCTCGTAGACCCGGTCTTTGGCAAGCCGCTGAACTTCTTCCTCTTCACCCTGCCCGCATGGCAACTCGTCGTCGGCTGGCTACTTACGCTAGTCGTAATGACGTGTGGGCTGGCTGTTTTTTTCATTCTCATTACAGGCGGAACTCGTGCGTTCGCCGGGCGTCGCAGCAGCTACGTCACATTGCCTTGGCGTGGGCTCTCTATCACGTTTGCGGTCCTGTTACTGGTCCTGGCGATGCGTTTGTACCTCGGTCGATTCGAGCGATTGTTCGATGGTCATACGATCTTCGCTGGCGTGACCTACTCTGATGCCCACGTCATGCTCACAGGGACGCTCGTTGTCTGCGCGGCGCTCGTCCTGGGCGCGGTGATCGCGGCTGTCAACGCCTTGAGAGTGCCACGCGGGCGCTGGATTGCGGCGGCGATTCTCCCGGCTGCGCTGTGTTATGTCTCCCTTCAAGTAGTCGGCTGGTACGTCAGCAGCCTTATCGTTAAACCAAACGAGCTAGTTCGCGAGCAGCCCTATATTGCCCACAATATCGCATTGACGCGGCAGGCCTACGGATTGGACCGAGTTTCGCAACGCGAGTTTCCCGCTGAGACAGATGTCGCGGCGGCCGACCCGGTGAATAATCAAGCTACGCTTCAGAACATCCGACTGTGGGACTGGCGCGCTCTCCAGGATACGCTGCGTCAGATTCAGGAAATCCGCACCTACTACGACTTTCCGGACATCGACATTGATCGCTATGAAATCGACGGCGTGACTCGCCAGGTGATGCTCGCCACGCGCGAGCTGAACGTGGACAAGCTCCCGGAGAGCAGTCGCAACTGGATTAACGAGAAGCTGATCTACACCCACGGTTATGGCATAACGATGAACCCAGTCAATGGGTTCACGCCGGAAGGACTGCCCACGCTGATTCTGAGCAACATGCCCGTCCAGAGCACGGTGCGGGGTCTAACCGTGACGCGCCCGGAGGTCTATTTTGGCGAGCTGACCAACACGGACGTCTACGTGAAGACACGGCAAAAGGAATTCAACTACCCACAAGGCCAGACCAACAGCCTAACGTCTTACGACGGCAACGGCGGTATCGTGCTCGGCGGTTTTCTGCGCCGCATCATGATCGCGCTCGACCGCGGCGACCTCGGGAAGCTGCCATTCAGCGATGACGTGAACAAGGATAGCCAGCTGTTGATGAGGCGCAACGTGCGAGATCGAGTATCGGCACTAGCACCGTTTCTCACTTACGATCCGGATCCTTACATCGTGCTCGGCGACGATGGCCGGCTGTCGTGGGTCATGGATGGGTTCACGGTTTCAGACAGCTATCCGTATGCCAGCCATTACCGTCTCGACCGCGATCTTATTAACTATATGCGGAACAGCGTTAAGGTCGTCATCGACGCCTATAACGGTGCGACAACGTTTTACGTGTTTGACGCGGAAGACCCGATTATCGCGACCTACCGCCGCATCTTTCCGACTTTGTTCAAGGATGCGGCCATCATGCCGCCCGGGCTGCGTAATCACATGCGCTACCCCGAGTTGTTGCTCAAACTGCAAGCCGAAGTGTACGGGCTGTATCACATGACGGACGCGGGAGCGTTCTATAACCGTGAGGATCTGTGGACAGTCGCCACCGAAGTAGGTATGAGCGAAGGGGGGCAGCAGGTGACACAGACGATGGAGCCGAATTTCGTGCTCATGAAGCTGCCGGGCGAAACCGGCGTGGAGTTCGTAGAGATTCTGCCATTCACCCCGGCCAACCGGAATAATCTGATCGGCTGGATTGCCGGGCGCAGCGACGGCGCACAATACGGTACGTCGGTGGTCTACAACTTTCCTAAGACGAGGCTTGTCGACGGACCGCTGCAAATCGAAGCACGAATCGATCAGAACGCGCAGCTTTCCGGACAATTGACGCTGTGGAATCAGCAAGGCTCCCACGTGCGGCGCGGAGCCTTGCTGGTAATTCCGTCCGGACGCGCCCTGTTGTATGCGGAACCGATTTACCTACAGGCTGAGAGGAGCCCGATGCCGGAGTTACGTCTGGTTGTGCTGGCGCTGCAAGATCGGCTTGCGTACGGACCCACCTTCGACTCGGCGATGGAGGCCCTTTTTGGCGGAGCGGTCTCGTCGATAAGCGCATCGGCAGTCCCCGGGGAGCAAGTGCGACGCGCGGCATCCGCCGCCTCGCCCCAGCCCGCAGCGGATCTCAACGCGCTCATCGCAGAAGCTGCCAAAGACCTTGCCGACTACCAGCGCCTGACGGCAGAAGGCAAGCTCGGCGAGGCTGGGAAGAAGCTTGAAGAGTTGAAGCGCACAATCGAGAAGCTGAACACGCGTCAAAGATAATCTCGCTGCGTACTGCGCTCTTGGCTCTCGAGAATGTGTCACGGAACCGATGCGCGTACGCATCGGGAACGCCCGCCAGCTTAAATAATCGCTTCAAGCTGCGCTGCCAATCACCCACTGCACTCTTAGGTTTCGACAGTCCTGTCCAGAAGTAATACGTGCTCGCGGGAATTGCGTGCAGCGCACTCATGACGATCGGCGGCAATGGACAATAGACCGCAGTGCCAGTCTTTGCCGTAAAGAGGAACAGCTTGTCCGCCTGGATGCGATTGCGGGCAAGTGTGACCGCGTCCCTAATGCGCAAACCGCTGTACCGCAGGAGCAGCACGAGCGCTCGCAGGCGGATCGCATTTGCTTTGTCGGGGTAGGTGTCGCATGCCTTGAGAATGGCGTCGACCTGTTCCTTCATCAGCGGTGCCGTTTGCGGGTCAGTGATCTTCGGAGGCTTTAGCCGGCCCGCAGGGTTTGTGGGAATCCAACCGCTCTCATGTACGTGCCTAGAAATTGCTGGTGCAGCCGGGAATGCCGCGACGGGAAAGCGGCGCAAGCTCCCGGAACTTGCAAGCACGCGATTCTCAGGGAGCACCATGAAAGCCCGCGAGGGCGGTGCAAAAGCAGTTTCGAATGGCCGGCATAGAGCCAACTGCACGATTTGCGCGCACGAGAAACGCGAGGAGATTGAGGCGGACTTTGTAAGCTGGCACGGCCCTGCAGCAATCGCCGAAGAGCCTGCTACCGACCGCGAAATTGCTTAAACAGCCAAACAAGCAGGCAAAGGACCAATAGCCCAGGCCATCCCCAGATCCATAGCGCGCCGGATCCGAATACCGATACGAGTATCAACGGCTTCACGAGCGGCTTAGCAGCGAGACGCCTAAGGCCCACCCAAAGAAGCCCGAAGGGGAAAAACACATGATGAAAGCGAAGCTGCGTACCGGCCCGAATACTGTTCGCACATCTGCCCACACCTCAGACCGTGTGGGCGGATGATGCGTAATCGCTGGGCCGGTCGGGGAGAGTGCAGACAATCCTGTTCAGGTGAACCGCGGAATCAACACCTTACAGGTGGAGTTCCGATGGGGTTTTCGGAACCCGATCGCGACGCGATTAAGACGTTCAGAATCTCTTCGATGTGTTTCGATACCAGCGATAAGTGACCCTCGGCAGGGTAAAAACGGACCCGGCTGTTGGGAATAGCGTCGGCCATGAAGCGTCCCATGGCGAGCGGCGCATTCCCGTCCTTTTCACCGTGCCAAAGGTAGACTGCTGACCGGATGTCTTGAGGACGGAAACCCCAAGGGCTGACCATGAGAGCGGTATCCCACTGAGCCCCGCGCGGTCCGGCAAGCAGCGCCTCTCTGATCATCGTGATGAATCCCTGCTGGAAATCTGGTCGAGCTAGCATCGCCTGGTCTGGTGCAGGAAGGGTTGCTATAGCCCCTTCGATAAATCGGCCTGGCGTGAATCTTACGATGAGGCCCATTAATCGCAGCGTCAGCCTGGAAAGCCAAGGCTTGGTCCGGGCGAGTCGCATGAATCGCAGGTTGGCCCGGTTGATTCCCGCCGACAAGCCGGGTTCGTCAAACGGGGCTGTTCCGCTAACGATGCCGACGCGAGTGAGTCGCTCCGGTATCTTTAACGCACAGGCTGCAGCATATGGGCCACCGCCGGAATAGCCGCAAGCGGCAAAACGACCAAGCTTGAGGTGATCTGCGAGCGCTAGTACATCGTCGGGCCAGTCCCCTATCCTCCTGCCGGGTTGGAACTGCGAGCGGCCGAGGCCGGGCCGATCTGGGACGATAACGCGGATGTTGAGCTTGTTTGCCAGCGCGTCACTGCCAAACAGGTGCCATTCGAGTCTAGTGCTAGGTGAACCGTGGAAGTAAAAGAGTGGGGTACCATCACGTGCGCCGTATTCGTCATAGCCTAGCCGACGGCCACTGGGCAATTGAAGTTGCTGGTTAATTTTGGACATGCTGCCCAGGCCGGTTGTTATTTCGCTTGTCAGAGAAAGACAAAGGCTCGGTCTCTTCATTTCGCTCGGAATGAAGGCTAAGTCTTGCATTGTAACAGTACTACCAAACTAAGGTCGCACGACCAAGTACATGCTGGACTCCAACTCGCCGCATTCGATTCAACAACGTACTCAATCGGGCCGCATCGGTTGGGCCGGACCTCTCGCCCTGACGACAGCCCGAACCGGTTTGATTCTTTTGGTGCAGGCGGTGGTGGCGGCCGCCTTCCTCATTCATGGTCATCCCTCGCCGTGGCGCGCTCAAGCGCCTTGGTGGACGGTCTATGCCACGCTCGTCGATATCGGTTGTCTCGTGCTGCTCTGGCGACAGTCGCGTCGGGAAGGCATTCGGCTCAAGACTCTCTTTGGGATAGAGCGATCCCGCCTCGGGCACGAAGCGCTCTCGGGCCTCCTATACTTCGTGGTCCTCTTCCCTTTAGTCGCGGGTTTGGGCTCGAAGCTTGCCGGTTGGCTCGTATACCGGACGATGCAACTCACGCCCGCGATGTTGGCGCCGGGCCTTCTGTCCGAACGCCAACTTCCCCACTGGGCGATCGTCTACAGTTTGTCGATCTTCTGGCTGGTTTGGTCGCCGACCGAAGAAGTCATCTACCAAGCCTATTGTGCGGCCCGCCTCCAAGTCCTGACCGGCCGTACGTGGGTTGCCGTGATGTGGGTAGGTTTCTGGTGGGCTTTCCAACACAGCGTGTTCCCGCTGGTGTTTGATTGGCGCTTAGTCGTCTTTCGCTTCCTGCAATTTCTGCCACTGGTCGTGGTCTTTCAATTCATCTATCTGCGGACGCGCCGCCTCCCGAGGATGATCGTTATGCATTGGCCAATGGACCTGTTTGCAGCCGTGCTGACCCTCAGGTTGTGACGCGTTCGAACTGAAGGAGTGAAATCGGAATCTCACAGCAACTCGGCATGCGTCGGACGGTCAGGGTTAGTTCCTGTACTCACCAGCCTTTGCAGCGCTTTTTCATCTCTACAGAAATCTTGTCTATCCGGCGAGTCGTGCGCGGTATTCAAGCCAGTGATTGACCTGCTCGCCGGCTTTCCTGGATGTATCAAAGATCTTCGCTACTGGAATGAATGACGCCAGCTTGTATCTGCCGATGGAAGCCAATGCAGCCGAAGCGATACAGCCGCACTCCGCGCATACAGGATCGCCACCGAACTGACAAGGTACGATCCGGGTCGCGAGATCCGCCGAAATGCAGGTCGTAGCTTGAGCAAAAATACATTCCCGCGGCGCCGTCGGGGGATGAAAATATCCCTCCAGAACAGCCCTGCTCATATCGATCTTTGGAAACGGGACGGTTAAGCGGGCTAACTCGTTGACGGTGCTAGTTCGCTCCACTGGAGTGAGCCGTTCTGCGGTTTCCTGTCCACGCTGAGGCGTGAATAGGCTAAACCATATCTTGCGGACCTCTGGGCGATCAGACCAGAAGGATGCGAATTGGCCCAAATATTCGGGCTGCTGAACGTGCTGTCTGGTAATGGTGCAGTGAACGACTATTTCGTGTCCCGCGATGTGCTTAAGGATGCGATCGTAGGTGGCCGGAGCACGCCGCTTATCATGCTCTGGCTGCAATCCATCGATGGACACCAGGATGTGCAGATTAGGAAAGTCCTTCCAGCACACCGGAATGGGACGAACCGCGCTCGTGACCAACTGCACCTCGATACCCATTTCATTGAGTCTTCGGAGCAGAATATCCAGTTCGCGATATCGAACCAGCGGCTCGCCGCCGACGATGGAAAGGTGCAGTGGCCGCAGGCGCCGCACCAGCGCCAACACACCATCAATCAAATCCTTGCCTTGCAGATCGGACAACTCGCGTAACCCGCCGAAAGGCAAGTGTTGCGGCTCATAGGCGTAACATCCAGGACATCGCAGCGGACACTCCTTCGTGATTTCGATCGATAGAAATGGTCGATATCCACGCAGAATTCTTCCCCAGGCACGAAAAATGTCTGACCGTTTCATAAGTCCCCCTTTCGATGCAAAACGGCGTAAGAGCGAATGGTCAATGCTAGCTATAGGCGAGGTGCTTCTAAAAAGGGCGAGTTTGCGCGAGGTCAGAGGCTATCTATGTTCGTCTTACCGCAATAAGGTGGAGCAAATCCTGGCCCGTTTTGGCGTTAACCGCAAAGACGTGAGCCTGAAATTCCGATGGATGAGCACAACCCTGGACACAAATCGACATAAAACTTGGGCTAGGATTTTCGGAAAGAGGAGGCGCTAGAGTCTTGCTGGAAACCGCGATGACAATCCCGTCGTTGGAGGCATCATCTGCAAGTCTTATCACTTCGGGAATCTCACGTCCGGCGACCAGCGGAGCGAGCAGAAAAAGCAGAACGTAGAAAATGTGAAACACATTGTGAAGCGTACTCCGCTGGGAGAGTCTTTTCAACATCCCCGCGCGGGCATCCTCCCTCTACTCCGCGCCTAGCGGTAGATAGGCTTGAAGCCCGGCTCCCGTGATGTCGCCAAAAAACTCGTGTTGACAAGAAATCTGCTCGCCATCAGAATGCTGAAACTGGCCGCGTAGAGTTTCAGGCTCGGTTGTTGCGAGGGACCTTAACAGAGATGCGCACCCTGATAAAATTTTCTGTCCTGTTACTCTTCTGCCTGGCTTTTGGTCTAGTCTGCGGTGAGATCCCTGAAACCCTCAGTCTCTGCGACGATACTTCCAACGATTTCGTCGGATCGTCTTTTGCCCCCAGGCTTGGAGCCGTAACGATCGCGCACCAAGTCTTAGCCTCTCCCCGGTGTAGTTCGGTTGCCGATTTTGCGGTTCGAGCTCTTGCGATGATTTCTTCGGCCGAGCCTGTGGTCCCCTCTGGTCCCGAACTGCTGCGGTTGCTGTCCATTCAACGGAAATAAGAACTCCCCAAAAGGGTTGCCCCACAGTTTGGCGAGTGATCGCTGGCCGAGAGTTGGTCTGGCCCACTGTCACAGTCTTTAGAAAGTGAGGGCCGCCATGCGTGGTGACACGCAAGGTCTGTGCTACGCAACGGACAAGCGAATTAGTCCATGACAGCGTTACTCATAATTTTGGTAACGCTCGCTGTTTTGTTCGTGGGTTTGATCCTGTATGCGGTCTATTTGACCGACGATCCCCACGAAGACAGAACTCCCCGGGACTGAGCTAACTGGTTTTGTGAGGTGAGACATGGGCCTTTACGATTGGCGGAAACCGTATCGAGCCGCAGTTCGCGAAACTGACATTACAAAGAGGCAAGATCGTATAGACGAGGCCCGCCAAGCAATAGAGCGGCGCTTGGTTGAAGATCGCTCACTGGCAGTTAACGTGGCCGAATTCCAGGCCATAGACCACGCTCTTTCTGTGCTGCTGAGTCTCGAACTTAAAATGCTGCTGGGGAAGTCTGGCAACGTCCGAAGATCCGAAGTGGCCTAGAGCGATTCGCTGAGAGGGAGTTCCGGCGATGCGGTCAGGGGTGACTTAGGGACCTCCTGACGCCCCCGTTGGAAACTGTAGGGTTTCAAGCCTAACAAAATGGAGCCACGAGGCCAAAAAGGAAATTCCGGTTTACATCGACTTTCTGGAGGTATCTGCAATGAAATATTGTCTCCCGGTCGTACTCGGTCTATTTCTCTGCAGCATGGTCACGGCGCAGGATCACTCGGCTCACACTCGAGCGAAGCCAGCGACTCTGCTGCAGGGCTACGGCGACCTGCATCACCCGGTTTCAACCGCCAACGCGCGAGCACAGCAATTCTTTGATCAGGGATTGCGTCAAATCTACGCTTTCAACCACGACGAAGCGGCGCGCTCGTTTCAGCGTGCCGCAGATCTCGACCCCCAATTGGCCATGGCCAATTGGGGAGTGGCCGAGGCCGTAGGACCCAACTACAACGATCCCGCCAGCGACGACCGTTTTGCAGCGGCCCACACGGCCATCCAGAAGGCGGTTGATCACTCGGGTAGCGCTTCGCCCGCTGAGCACGCTTACATCAAGGCCATGGCGCTGCGTTTTCCGGCCGATCCCAAGGCGGACCGCCGGCAGGCGGCCGAGGCCTATCACAACGCCATGCGCGAAGTGGTCAAGCAGTTTCCTGACGACCTCGACGCGGCTACGCTGTTCGCCGAATCTGGCATGAACCTTCATCCCTGGGGTTTGTGGATGGTGGATGGAACTCCGCGCGAAGGCACGGAAGAAATCGTCGCGACCCTCGAATCGGTGATCAAACGGGATCCCAACCATTTGGGCGCGATCCACTACTATATTCACTCGGTGGAAGCCTCGAAGTCTCCGGAGCGGGCCCTGGCTGCGGCCAACCGGCTGGCCGCCATGGCGCCAGCGGCGGGACACATCGTCCACATGCCGGCTCATGTCTACATACGCACGGGCGACTACGCAGCGGCGGTGAAAACCAACCAGGAAGCTGCGGCAGTCGATCAGGCCTACATCAAGGCGAGTGGCGCGCAGGGCATCTACCCCATGATGTACTACAGCCATAACCTGCACTTCATCGCCATGTGTGCGGCCATGAATGGCGACTACGCTGAAGCCAACAAAAATGCTGACATGCTGGCCGCCCACGTAGCGCCCCATGTCAAAGAAATGCCGCCGCTGGAAGGTTTCATGACCATCCCCATCGCGGTGGATGTGCGGTTCCACAAGTGGGACGAAATCCTGAAGATGTCCAAACCCGATCCGGAAATGAAAATCACGACCGTTTTCTGGCATTTCGCGAGGGGCATGGCCCTGGCTTCTAAGGGGAAGATCGCGGACGCCGAGGCTGAGCACAAGAGCGTGTCCGAAGCAGAAGCGAACACGCCAGAGGACGTGATCTTCGCTATGCCGGTAAACAACAAGGCAAAAGATGTTCTCAAGATCGCCAGAGACGTATTGGGCGCAAAGATTGCTTTGGCGAAGAAAGACAACGCGGGCGCCATCGCCTTGCTGCAAAATGCTGTGGCCGCCCAGGACACTCTCAAATATTCCGAGCCGGAGGACTGGTTCTTTCCGGTGCGCGAGTCACTCGGTGCGGCGCTTCTGATGAACGGAGACAAATCGGGCGCGGAGAAAGTTTTCCGCGAAGACTTAGACCACCACCCGCGCAACCCGCGTTCGTTGTTCGGGTTGCAGCAGGCGCTCAAGGCCCAGGGCAAGGAATACGATGCCGGCTTTGTGCAAAAGCAGCTCCAGACCTCATGGAAAGGCGGAAGCACGCAATTGAAGCTGGATGATCTGGTCTGAATCTGCAGGCTTGCAGTCGGGAGGAAACAATTCTTCGCCACGGATTTCGCGGATTCACGCGGATCAACCAGGGTCATGGCCAGTCCGTGTTAATCCGTGCGATCCGTGGTCAGGAAGCGCTCTGCCTCCGGCTTCTCTCTCCTTTGCCGCTTAGAGCACTGCACTTAGGTTCTGAGTGGACGCTTCCCGGTAAACGCTTCGCCGGGTTCAAAAAACCTTTTCCCGGATTTCGGAACCCTCTGCGTCGACACGATAGATCGTTCCGACTCTAACGCCCGTCTCTGCGGCGATCCGCTTCCCGCCGACGTCCTTCGCGCTGTGCAAAGAGTCTAAGTCCAAGGTTGGAGGGTGCGTTTCGGCAGAATCACGGGGTTTCGCAGGTTGGCCTTCACGTGCTCGACCATGGAGTACGGTTTGTGTCCTGGCGGCTGCGAACATCGTGTTCCAAAGGACCGCGAGCATACTTTGGAACGCTTAGGACCGAGGTAATGGAGAGGCACGACCACAACTCAGGCTCGTTTGCAACGACCGCGTATCAAAGGGTCGTCAGATCGGCATCTATAAGTCATTGAAAAGCGAGGCAAAGATTTTCAGAAGTCGGCCCGTACGAAA
>Ga0070698_100005561_pt1 | contig 13777 bp, 10 predicted proteins | sample KBSK1502metaG_FD_65477 | JGI IMG/M metagenome (GOLD analysis project Ga0070698, IMG submission 65477) | Corn, switchgrass and miscanthus rhizosphere microbial communities from Kellogg Biological Station, Michigan, USA - KBS K1-50-2 metaG | ecosystem: Host-associated > Plants > Roots >... | reverse complement strand
TGGATGGAAAAGAGGAGCCGCATACCACCATCAAAGAGATGGCCGACCATTATCTGAAAGAGATGCGTGAGGTGCAGCCCGAAGGTCCCTACCTGATCGGTGGCCGTTCTTCCGGCGGCACGATCGCGTTCGAAATGGCTTGCCGGCTCGCCGCCGAAGGACAGGAAGTTGCGCTGCTGGCGCTGCTCGACACCTATCCGGCTGGCTACTTCAAGCTCTTGCCGGGATCGATGTCATGGCGTCACCGAGTCAATCGCTACGGTCGCAAGCTTCAATCACACGCCGCGAACCTGCGTCAATTGAACGGGCCCGAGAAGATTGCCTATGTCTTTCGCAAATTGAAATACGCGCCCGCAAAAACCAAACACAAGCTCTATCGACGGGCTTACAAAATCTATCGGCGCTACGGCCGGCCGCTGCCGCCTGCTCTGAAGAACATCGAGGAGATCAACTTCGCCGCCGTTAAGGATTATGAGCCGCGGACCTATTTCGGCAACGTCACGCTTTTTCTGGCCAGCGATCTCACTGCTGACTATGACTTGCATGACGGCTGGCGTGAACTGGTGCAGGGCGACATCGAAACTCATGAGATTCCCGGCAACCACATCAACATTATCAAAGAGCCACACGTCCGTCCGCTGGCGGAAAAACTAAAAGCTTGTCTTGAGAAGGCTGCTGTCAGTTGAAGACGATTCTTTGCCGCCTCTCGAAGCAGTTGCATGCGGTTAGTTTAGGAAAAGGTTACGCGACGATAATACTGGGTTTGGCCCTCCTCAAGCTGGTGCCTGTCGGGATGGTATTCGACCGCACCAGACTCTGACAGAGTCGCCGACTGTTACGACGCGCAACGATTTCCTTTGATCGTATGTACCGTGTTTTCGCATGCGCTCAAAGAGGTCATCCCAAATGCGATCGCCCGCCATTATTTCATAAGAGATCGAGCGGAATGGGTTCTTCGTCGGGACCGGTGCGAATAGTTTTTCTAGACTATCTTCCGGGCGCAACAAGCCTGCGATGTTGCCATATTCGGTCTCAATAAGATCAAAACACTCGAAGATTTCTTCTTTCGGAAGACCTTCCTTTCCGAAGAACAGTTCAAACACACGCTCCCGCCAAGTGTCCTCGCCGCCAGCCATTTTTGATCCAGCCGATTGCTATAGGTGGTGTCAATGCTCACTGTGCTAGACCTAAACGGCACCCCCATCCCTTAGCTATGTTATATCCAGTGGTAAAAGCGAACGTCACGGCCATTGCCGGTGTAACGACATCGCCGACCGCCGTCAAAGACCCTCTTACAGCACCGGTTGAAATTCTTCGAAAAGCCCAGTTCAGACGTAAGGTAGATTAAGCAGCGTGGTTAGGAAACTTGACCGTCCGGAAATACCATTAAGGTGTGTATGTAAAAGGCTTGACGCCGCTATTCACTTGAATCTTTCTAAGGCGCTCGCTACTTCGATTCTTGATCAAATCCAGTTTCATCGCGTCAACGACATCCCTTATCTGGGAGATTACTTCCTTCTTGCCGCGTAAGTAGCCTCGGTCCGACATGACCTCCAGTACATAAATTACGTCTTCCTGATCCCCTTCGTTTTTCAATGACTTTAACTTGGCAACAACTACGGGAACGGCCTGTTCACCGCGATCGGCAATGGAGTAAGCTAGGCTTGAGTTAGGCGGCTCCGTCTTCATCGCACAAAGGTAGATTTCAAGCTGCTTTTCAAGAGGATAAGTTTGAAACTCAACACTCCGCTGCTCTAGAGACAGTTCGAGAAACGATCTGCACTCAGCTGGTGGCTTCGGCGGACACGCACTCCACGCCTGGCAGATTAGCACCACGATGAGTCCGTAAAAAAGCAAGCCTATTTTGGACATGGATCTCGGCCTCCAAAATCTCTCATCCAATTGGTGAGGTCCTTCTGAATTAAGTCTTGCATTTTGTTGGCTTCCACTTCGAAGGAGATATTCTTATAGGCTGAGTTATGATCGTAACCCAGTTTTCTAAGTTCCGCATATTCTTCCAGATAGCGCTTTGAAAACCTAATCGCCCCTAGCCGAGCGGATTGTCGGCTGTGAGTCAATTCGTGTCCTATCAGTGACAATCCTGCAGTAGAATTCGGATCGTACGCGCCCTTTTTAAAATAGATGAAGTTTCCTGCCGTATAGGCGTCCGGGTCACCAACTACGTACGCCGGGATTCCTTCGAAGATTCGAATGCTATCCAGGTCTAAATCCGGAAAATATGGTTTTAGTCTGCTCTTTACACAGGGTGACAGCCGCTTGCCGGCTGACTTTCCCTCTGGGGCTGGTTCCGGTTTAGGCTTGGGAAGCTGCTGTTGTAAAAACACAGAGACCGAACCGATAGTAGTAAAAGCTCCAAGGACTTGGAGCAGTAAATGAGCGTGATTGGCTGTTTCTTCAAGATTCCAAATGATTTGTGGCTGCATCATGAAGATTCCCAATATGGTAAAACCCACAGAGATCATTTTCTGAAGCCAAGGTGGACCAAATGCTTCTGCGAAGCCAGCAGCAGCAAACCCCAGAAAAATGAGGCCACCTTTCAGGCCCAATACGGGCAACAGCATACCCGCCACACCCATCGTTCCGACAATGGCCAAAACAACGGACACCACGACGAGAACTATTTTGAATATCTTTGCGATTACTCCAAAGACTTTACGCAGGAAACTGAAAAAACCTAGTCCGCTGGGGTCGACGTGGTTTATCGGGTCGTTCGAGCAGTAACCATACAGATTAAACATTTGCGGACTGGTCAGACTGGTGGCGTTCATCCCAGCGGGGTCGACCTGCGTGAACCGTCCTTGCTGTGAGTCGTAGTGTCGATTAACCGCGTAATCAAGGCCAGTTGTCGCACTGCGGTCGTAACTAGTAAATCTTCGTTTAGTCGCACCGGTTGATTCCGCATTCAGGGCCGTACCAAACGGCAGCGTGACTTGCTCGAATGAAGTGCCCGCTGACGGATTCGTAACGAGCCTTGTGCCCAAGCGGTCAGGGTGATGATATTCAACTGCTTCACCGCCGGTACCAGTGGGAGTCAACGTTGAGAGCAATCGACCACCAAGATACACATAGCTAGTTGACCACAAAGGTATCGAGGAGCCTCCGCTCTCAATGTATTCAGCCATCGTGCTGCCGCCTTCACCAAGATAATAGGTGCGCAAGCCCCCTTCTTCAGCAATCAATCGTTCGTTTGAAGCGCCGTAGGTGTAAGTCGCCAGCACCGTGCTGTTGTCGTCGGCCTTAACCTTCACCAAGCGATTCGCCGCATCGTATTGAAAGCGCTGCGAAGCTCCTGATGAAATTAGCGCCCGTGTTTGGTTACCGGCCGCGTCATAGGCGAAGCCAGATGAGTTAATTCGATTCGTAGCGCTGTCGAACGAAAGGTTTTGCAAACCGTCAGTCGGCACAGTTGCGCCTCCCGGAGGCGAATAGGGACTAGTGCCGTTTACCTTAAGCCAGTATTCATAACTCCAGGCAAAGCCGTTCCGCACGGCCGCCCGCCCGTTGGTAGGCACCTGGGCCTCCCAGAAAGCCCAGCCACTCGTATCAGGCTCGCGCAGCAGATAGGCCTTGTAGAGGTCATAGACATAATCATGATCGCTGCGATTGCGATTCGCATACTCTTGAGAACTGAAGAGCGTCTCGCCCAGGTTCTGCATCGCGGTGAGAAACTGAGACGGCCCTTGCGCGTATGCTGTCTGCAAAGAACTCAACCAGTTTTGCAGCTCAGTCGAGTTGGGTTGCCGGTTAAGCGCTCCCTGATAGAAGTTTTTTACGTACTGGTCAGCAGTGTAGGAATAAACGTTGTTCCGATTGCCGTAGCGATCGTATTCATAATGCTGTACCCAGTTGACGTTTTGACCCCCGGTGGCCCGGCGCAATCTGCCCAGCGCGTCGTATTCGTAGCCGCGATCCTTGTTGTGATCAAAGTTGTTCGAGATTTTGGTGAGCTGGCCGCTGCGTTTGCCGTTCGCTCCCGCGTAATCATAAGAAAGATTCAACAGCGTCGTGCCGTTGCGCGTCGCCGTCTGATTGTCGAGCAGTCCCGTCTGCGCATTGTAGCTGTAGCTCTCGTTGACTTGATTCGTGCCCGTGCCCACACTGAGTGAGGTTGTTTGGCTGGCCGCGTTATAAACGATATTCGAGGCAAAGGATTGACCATCAAAAGTCAGCCCGCCTAAACGGCTGGCAACGTCGTAATCGTGATGCACGACTTTTCGCGGCGCGCTACCATTCCCATACTCTGCTGGATACAGCACGTCCTTTGAACGATCCAGCGAATCATAGATGTAGTCTGTTACGAACGGGTAGGAAGAGCGACTGGTCAATGTCACGGTTTTTGAGCTCAATCGCCCTTCCGTATCGTAGCTATAGCTTTCCGTGCTCACGCCAGCGGCGGTGACGCTGCCCAATTGCGTTAGGTCTTTCAAGTCGGAAGGACTCCCTTTGGAGCGGTAGGTGTAAGAAACGGTCGACGCCGCCAGGATCGGGTTAGCCGTGTCGCCAAAGCCGCTGGTGTCCCAGGAAACAGATTGCAGGCGATTGAGCGGGTCGCTGTTGTAGCTGTAAACGGTTTTCACGCCACGGGCATCCGTGCGCGCAATCAAGTTAGATCGCTCGTCATAGGCAAACACATCGCTCCAGGTCCCCGAGCCGACAAAGGTTCCAGCATCGTTGAGGGTACCGCTGGTTTCAGCGAGTTTCTGTGCTGTCAAGCGGCCAAGTGAATCGTATTTGAAAGAACGCGTCTGCGTCCCCTGCACGACTTGAGTCAAATTGCCGATTGTGTTGATTCAAAATATTTTGGGCGCCATGATAAAGGACGGCAGTCTGCCAAAGTCAGCCGCCAGCACAATCTATGTCGTCTTTCTCGATCCTGAAATGCGTTCGACCCTGGGCTCGATGTTCGCGGGAAAGCACTATGCCGCTTACCACAATTTCTTCCGCGCCGGCGGAATGAAACTTCATTACGTGGTCGTACCTTACGAAGCCGATCGAACCACGGCCACCCAGATCGCGTTTCGCGCGCTGGTCGCCGCAGCGCTCAATCCTACAGGCGCGACTTCGCAGTGATTCTTGTATAAGGCTACGCGGAGAGACTTCAACTCAGCGTGAGACTGGAGTCTCTGGCCTGGTCCGACGCTTAGTACTTTCGCCACCGCCATGAAACTCGCTTATGAGTTGCTGAGAATATGAACCGGCAGACTGAGCCGCAGCATAAGCTCTTGGCATGCCACCTTCGAAAGCCTTTTCATAGTTCACAAACACTTTTCTAAACGATTGACTAACGCGAGTATCAGCACCTGGTCGGAAAGTCTTCTCCCGGACTTTCTGGTTTAGCCGGAACATGAACGCTTCGATATCGTAATAGTCTTCGACTTTCAATTCGTATCGTCCTCTCATCTCTCGCCGGTTGTACTCCAGAAAAGGTAATAGCTTCCCATTGAGATCTTGAAAATCAAATCCTTGCTCATCAATGTAGGGTCTCAGCTTATCGAAGAGCGGTGTTCCAGGAACTACCGCGAAGAGCATCGGAATCACTGAGCCAGTTCTGTTCGCTGCGTAAATGGCGGTGTCATAAACATGTTGTAGATCCTCGCCGGGTAGCCCGAACAAAACGAAGACGTTGATGTCTTGCGGCTTTGTGAACCCAGCTTGCTCAAAAGCCTTAACGGCCAGTTCGAAATGTTGAAGGTTATAAAAGTCGCGTTCAAATCTGGAAATGAAGTCATGGTTGATGGATTCCAAGGGCAGATATATTCGTCGAAATCCGGCCTCCCTCATCAACTTTGCGAGCTCAAGATCGACGAGACGAATCTCTAAGCCCTCTGGGGAATGAAGTTCGATACCCTTCAACTCTCTCTTCCTCTCAATGATGCCTTCAAGAATCTCCTGAAAATTTTTCTTTGCCATCAACAGATTATCTTCGTAAAAGCAGAAATCTCTTACGCCCTGTTCATACTTCGTGCCGATTTCTTCGATGACAGAAGTCGCATTACGCGCACGCACCTTGCGCCCACTAAGAACATATGCGGCGCAATACTCACAGTCACGCGGACACCCTCGGCTGGTTGTTAGGATCGTGTAATTTGGGTGCAACGCGCCGGCCTCAAGATAGAGATCAAGATCAAGTGGCAGATCATTAGCTGCGGGAATCTCCCCCTTTACTATCAGGTGCCGAGACGACTGAGCTTCATCTTTCAAATTGAGCTTGTCACCTGAAATGACAAGAGGGGCCACAAGATCCAACATCTTGGCCGCATGGTCCGGAGCAAGTGTGGGATAAATCCCGCCGACCCTGATTGCGGCATTTGGGTAATACTGTCGACAAGCTTTGACTACATCCCGAGTCGACTCCCACCAATAGCTCATGATTGAAGTAATCCAAATTTCGTCCGGCACCCAGCGAGCAAACATATTGCCCCTGAGTTCATCTTTCAACTCGTCAACGGTTTTACCAAAGTTGTAGATGACCTTAACGTCGTTTGGAAGCCTGCCGCCAAAGCCCTGCGCGCTTCGTCGCTCGCTGGTACCTAGCCGTACCAACTGTTTCTTCTTCATTCGAAGCTTTTTTTGTCCGTCAGGACATGCGAGACAATCAATTAGCCGTGTGTCATACCCGGAATTCTTCAAGTAGGTTGCGACTTTCAGGAGTCCGTGAGGCATACTCCATCGCTCCCAGTATTGGGTATCGTATACTGGCGGACTGATCAAAAGGGCTTTCTTCATGTCTTCAGATTCCAGACCTCTCTAGTCAGGCTTCTGCTTATCATTTCATAAGCCAGGGTTCCGGGGAAGCAGTCAAAAGCTCGACTGCGAACCTTGTGGTTTAGAGCGGCCACCAGAAGATACAGTTCTTCGTACTCTTTTGGCGTAATACCATTCACGACGGATAGAGGAAACAGGTGTGGGCTCAAAAACTCAATACGCTCCGTTTCAATTTCCTTCTTATGCTTTTCATACAACTGAGATCCGGGGGTAGCCGTCCACGGCTTGAGAATGACGGATCCGAATACTTCGAACAGATTCAGAGTGTGGCTGATTATTTGTTCCAGGTTGTCATTGGGCAGACCGATATAGACAAAGCCCGAAACCTGATCGGAATCATAACTAGCTTCTCGAAGGGACTCCCTCACCTGCTTGTAGGAATCCAGCTTTAGTTCGCCGCCTTCGGTCTCATATTCAAAGTGCAGTTCAACAAACCCCACATCCCCCATCATCTTCGCCACCTTTGGCGTAAAGGCGCTTGGATACAATCCGCATAAAGCATAGAACTTAGGTCTAAGATTCGTCTTTGATTTAAGGTTTAATCTCAGAAATGAAGTCATTAAATCCATGAACTGAGAGTAATCGCCGACAAGCGGGTCATTAAAGAAAACAAAATTCGAAATGCCGTCAGCAAACTGCTCGGCCGCTTCCTGAACCCAAGTCAGTGACCTTATGTCCAACGCACAGAAGCTTGGCTTCTCATTCTCATACAGATCGAAATCGGCTGAATACTCGCAGAGATCAAACTCGTCGGTAATTAATACATCAGCAAATGAATGCCTAGCGGCATGAACGTTTTCAAGCTGCGGATATCTACCATAGAGAACAATTGGAATATCTGAATACCTGTTTTTCAGCCTAGCTATCGTGGCTCTGATGCCGATCCACCAATAACTTGTTAACGATGTAATCCATATCTGAGTTGGGCGCCACTTAGCGGTCACCTTGTCCAACCATTTCGAAAAGTCTGTATCGGTACTGCCGTAACGCCAAAGGTTGAATGCATGACCATTCACTTCGATTTCACTATCTGGTTTGTTTGCAGCCCTGGTTACCTTGTTGTTTACAGGCAGCATAAAGTCGTACAGCTTTACATCGCAGTCGAACTGCGTTCTTAGATAGGTGCTGAATTTCAACAGATCCAACGGTTGATTCCAGCGGACCCATTGATAGCGACTCTCGATTACTGGCGCATTGATAAGGAGGATGCGGTCCCGGCTCGAACAATTCTTCTTGAGATAATTAAGACCTGATACGTTATTCACATCAGGCTCCATTGAAGGTGAGAAGATTGAGCGCTAAGTCCATCATTGCTTCGATGTCGCCGTGACAGGCGTGGTATGAAAGCTTCCATGCCACGGATGACTTAAGAAAAGCGACATCGCCCATTTGCTGACGAAGCGTGTGGCCCCAATTAATGTAAATCTTTTTCTCGGCCGTGTCGATCTCGCAAAGCGGGTCTTTATTAGTTCCAATTTTCAGTGCTACGTCATAGTGCTGCCCCAACAGGAATATCGCGTTGTTCCAGCGCTCGTGTCCGAAGTTAAAGGAAACTATCTTACCGCCGAAATCGATGAAGTGTTCCTGCTCCAATTCAGGGTTAGCTTTGACGCGGAATCCTGCGACTCGGGGGCCGGGTAGGACATCATAGTCTTCACGATGACTGAGTCCATTAGCGCGGTATGATGTGCCAAAGAAGCTTCGCAAATCTATCCCACCATTTGATCCATAGTGATTGATTGCCATCGAGAGGTTTAGCAAAGCGCTTCGGTAATTGTTGGCCCTTGAGAGACTTGATTCCACTGCGGAGAGCACCTGCAGTCTTTCCAACATGCCGTTAATCACGACGCCTAGCAATCCCGTTGCGGCCTCGCCATCGCCGACAAGATGTCTTCTAAGAATCTTGCAATGCCAGTTCTCTTCATAAAAGCTATCGCGCCCTGGATTAAGCGCGTCCGTCGCATCAAGACCATCGAAGACGTTGATCTCACCAGTAACTTGCGAAAGCATCGCGCGCGACGCGCCAGTCAGTGTTTGTTCCATCCCGAAAAATGTTGGAACGCCTATTTGCACATTTCGAACGCGAACGGCGATACCACGATACTCGGCGGGAAATATCACCTCCCGATGGCCTAATATGTAGCCCTTGGCTCGCAGTCCCTCCTGATCAATATCGACCACGATTGAGACATCGTCGCCCGGCTCCCACTCTCGGTCTGGATTGCCAGCCCACAGAGGTCGTTTCAATTCCAAGTCCTCACAATCAGGGCCAGAAAAGGTGACCCGATCGATAGCCTTGATTCTTCGCGATTCTAAATTTTCATGGCCGAACATTTCATGAATGTGTGCGGGCAGATCATATTTGATCGGAGTGCAGCGCCTTAGGTGCCACCTAAACTGATCCGAGCCGGACTCTGACTCAATGTTTCTTACTCGGCCTGATTTCCTGGGAGCCTTAAGATCACGACTGACGAACTCTTTCAGCCCGCGCAACGTGATCCTGGTGTATTGCTGCTTTACCCTCTCATCGCCCTTCTCGAGCGGACAGATATCCAACGTGAAGAAGTCGGAGAGGTGTGAAAGGTCCTCCTTGTTTTCAAGGCTCAGAAGATAGTCGTAATCAATTATTGCTTTGAACTCCAAGCTGCGACAGTCGAGAGAGTATCGAACCTCGATCATGTCCGATGACTGCGCTCGCCTCCTATTCTTAACGATCCGAACTCGGCCACTAGGCAACAACTCAAAGTCCGATGGTTTTAGCCGTTTTCTTCTGCCGCCCGTGACTAGCGTTAGCGATGTGACTTTCAATCGGCCGTGAAATAAGTCGCGCGGCATAGGAACCTCAAAGAACGGGACTAGGTCGAGCATCGTCGTACGGCCTTTGTGGTGGATTTTACCTCGATGTTTTCGCAAGGTGCTGGAGAGGATTTCCATCGATGAGCAATAACGAGCCACGGCAAGAAACCCGATGCCTTTGCTGCCAATCCTCGGGCGCCTTTTCTTTGTTAATCTTCCTGTGAGTCTTTTGAAGCTTCCACCCAGCCGCGTAAAGTCGCTTCGAAACTCAAACAAAGTCATTCCAATTCCATCGTCGTCAATTTCAATCGCGTTGTATTCATCCGCCAATCGAACTCGCACATAGTCTGCATCTGCGTCATAAGCATTGCTAAGCAGCTCTTTGAATGCCTTCACAAAAGGCTTATAGATTCCAGACAGTTCTCGAACGATAGATGGATCGATACAGCCAAGAGGAAGAGCGAGCCTATCTTTTTGCTTTCGGTGTGTGGCGACCATCTTAATTACTTGACCATAAATCGCGTTTCAGAATGACTGCCAATCCGGGATCATCGAGTTGAAAAAGGAGGCGTTGGTTAGCGCTGACATTAGACCAACACGGTCGTCCATCTTTTCCTCACAAATGATTCCGTAGATGCCCATCGTTGAGCTGTCCCGGTATTTCACTGAGCCAAAGCAACGGAGTGTCAATTCATTGTTCAGCCCGGCCTCTATCAAACCTCTAAATAAGACAAACAACGGGTGCATGACCTCGTAGATGTTCTTCTGGCCCTGGAGAGTGTCCACGCGCAAGATTCTGAATTCGGAATCATATTGTTTCAGAACTCTTTGCCACCCGGGATTTCTTCCAAGGTAGCTTGTTATTAGCAACAAGTCCCCAGGCCGGATCACGTCATTCTCAAACCAGACCTTAAACTCGCGCGCGTAAGACTTGGCACTACACACGTCCAAAAAATCCATGTAAAAAATGTGTGGAGGGCTCGTACCTTCCCTCCTGTAGTTGAAAATATCATCCCTTATAGCCGCAGCATCAATCCCTTTAGACTTGAAACGAATCGCAATTTCATTTGCAAGTTGGTACTTGATTGGATCCTGCTCATATGTCAGGACTTTGGACGTTAGTTCATTGTCAATCCAACTGACGTTTGCGACATCGGTGAGCTCAGTGCCGCCGAGGGTGACATACCAGTATGGTTCAGAAGCAGCAAAGAAACGCAGCCACTTCGCTACAAGCATGTTGAGAGCAGCATACTTATTATACCCAAAGAAAAGCCTGCGGTGAGAAGTCATGATTCGGTGTCAGCTGTTACTTCCGACGCTGTAAGGCTGAGGTTTTTATTCCTTCCGCCAGTTGTGTTTTCTTCTGAGTGTCGCTGAGCGAACTGTCGACCTCGTACCTAGAGCATAGTCGTCTAAACTCTGCCTGTGTCATCCGTAGACTGATTGACACCTGCTTGTTGCTCAACGAAGAAGCCGAGGGGGCAGCTTTCGGTTTGTGAACCGATTCGGGAAGAAAAATCCCTCTCCGCCTACCTTGCGGCAATGTTACGTCGTTTGAAAAAGCTACGTGAAGATCCTTCTCAGCTTTAAACGGCAGAAACTGTTGCTTGATCGTTTCCTTTATCTCTTCCATTCCACTGATTGCGTTGTACGCATCTTTCCAAGCGCCAAAGAGATCTCTTATCGGCTTGCTCCGCAAGAGAGCAATTATCTCGCGGTCTATATTCAGGTGCCGCTTATGAGTATCCCAGGGCATGAATACATTTGGCCCGTGGATGTTTATCAGCCCACGAACTAGAGTTCTACTGCCTCCTGTTGGTAACTCAAACCACTTGAATGTTTCATCCTGGTTGTGGTGAACAAAAAGACGGTCATTACCGTAAATGTCAATTCCCCATCTATCCTCTCCTTTATGTCCACCCGCAGTCGTAGTCCTGCAACCGAGGATCACCTCAATTTCAAGGCTTTGAGGGACCGCTTTCCAATCCAGCTGCGATTTGAATCTTACGCGCTGCGGCCTTACGTCAATCTTCTTTGTGTGAGCCCCAGAGAATTTATAAAGTTCCTCAAGAGGCTGTAATGGTTCATTCCTATTATTAAAGTAGATTTCAATGTTCGCGTTACGAATAATGAGCAGGGTATATATTCGCTTAATCTCATTAACTATCTGCTCAAAGACGACTTGATCCCATCCGCTGTCGCGCAGTCGGAACGTATACACAGTATGTCCTTTGTTCAGTTGAGACTTATTCGTGATTGGGTAATAGGTGAACTCGTATCTCTCGGAATCTTCGAGCCAATCATTGTCTAGATGAATATCGAAGGCTTCGTTCGTCGTTTCGTCAGGATCGTAGTAATAGCTTTGAATGCTAGCATCCGAAGCTAGCTTGAAAATGGCCTTCTTGCCTCCGGTTCTGTAGCTTCCAATCGTTCTTTCAAGATCTGAGGTTTCTGAGAAGCCGGGAATTACTATATTCGGCAATTGCTCTTCCCTGACACCGCCTGCGTTGTCTTCGTAGATCAATCTGTTTGAGCCCTCGTCTACATCAATATAGATTTGCAGCGTCTTAGAGGTGTACTTCGGGTATCGTTTGCGGCGACGTCGCCAAGCATCGATGCTGTTGTCAATTAGCTCTAATAGTGCCTCGGCTCGATTCAGATCTCGCCAAGCTCCCATGATTGCTTCCTTATTTGGAGGCGCGCCCGCAGTCTTGGCCGCCCCAAGAAGTCTTGGCTGCCAGATTGCTCGCTCTTCCGCAAGAAGTTTTCGGAAGTCCGATTCCGTCTTATCAGATGGCTGGTACGATTGGACTATTTCGTCGTCGTTTAGCTGTTTTAGGAGTTCGACTCTACTCGTATGCTCTAGCTCGTTCCAAAGCTTTTTTGTTGGTGCCACTGGGTTTCTCCTCCATGTTGATGAGAGGGTGAGTTGGGTACCATAAACGTAGCACCGGAACCCGAAGACCCGCATTTAGCGTCTTTCGAGAGCGAGACGCGATGATTAGGTGATTGCTCGACGCACTATTTATAATGCTTACTACGGAGGAGTCAAGGAAGAACGGGGTTGATCGGGCAAAGAGATAGATGGGGCAGAGCTCAACTATAGAGTGGACAGAATCCACATGGAATCCAGTCACCGGATGCACAAAAATCAGCCCTGGCTGCAAGCATTGTTACGCGGAGAGGATGGCTTTGCGACTGCGAGCTATGGGGCAGCGCAATTACGTCAATGGGTTCGAACTCACGCTTCAGCCGGAAGCTCTATCGATTCCTCTACGTTGGAAAAAGCCTCAGACAATCTTTGTCAATTCAATGAGTGACCTTTTCCACCGAGATATTCCAAGTGATTTCATCCTTAAGGCTTTTGATGTGATGGCGCGAGCCGACTGGCATCGTTACCAGATACTCACCAAGCGATCAGACCGATTGTTTGAACTTGATTCCCAACTACCATGGGCGCCTCATATCTGGATGGGAGTTAGTGTCGAGAGCGAAGACTACACTCTCCGCATTGATGATCTGAGGAGAACAAACGCTCAGATAAAGTTTCTATCACTTGAGCCACTCCTCGGACCGCTACGTGACTTGAATCTAAAAGGAATTGACTGGGCAATCGTCGGCGGCGAGTCTGGCCCGGGCGCGAGGCCAATGCCGCAGGACTGGGTCATTGAAATTCGTGATCAATGTCAGCGAGCGGGAGTTCCCTTCTTCTTTAAGCAGTGGGGAGGCGTGAACAAGAAGCGCGCGGGTCGTCTTCTTGAAGGTCGTACATGGGACGAAATGCCGAGACATCGACTACCCAAAATCAATTCTTAGTCGGACTTCTTACCGCGCTTTGCGTCACAGATGCTGGGTGATTGTGATAAACTGCCCGTCTGAAAGAGATGGGCAAGAGTTACAGCTCACACTGCTCTCCTGAACGCCACGCACACGCGGGCTTACCAAATAGTCAACAAAATTATCGCTTTTTTTGGAGGTTGTCATGACAAAGTTTTTGTTTCGTTCGCTGCTAATGTTTGCTTTGATCGTTAGTGCGAGCCTGCCCGCCTTCGCGGACACGATTCGGCTCAAGGACGGCAGCGTCATTCGCGGGCAAATCGTAGGTTTCAAGAACGAGCAGTTCACCATAGTCGTCGGCAGCGGCGCACGTGGCCGCAAAAGCCGCATCACGGTTTATATGGAAGACGTCGACTCG
>Ga0070698_100005559_pt1 | contig 13778 bp, 12 predicted proteins | sample KBSK1502metaG_FD_65477 | JGI IMG/M metagenome (GOLD analysis project Ga0070698, IMG submission 65477) | Corn, switchgrass and miscanthus rhizosphere microbial communities from Kellogg Biological Station, Michigan, USA - KBS K1-50-2 metaG | ecosystem: Host-associated > Plants > Roots >... | reverse complement strand
GACGTCGCCGCCGTAGCACTTGGCGATCACGTCCTTGCGGCGCGCCTTGACCGTCTCGCGGGCGATGATGCGCCCGCCGATGGCGGCCTGGATGGGCACGTCGAACAGCTGGCGCGGGATGAGCTCGCGCAGCTTCTCGGTCATGCGCCGCCCGTATTCGTATGCCCTGTCGCGGTGCACGACGGCCGAGAACGCGTCGACCGGGACGCTGTTGAGCAGGACGTCGACCTTGGCGAGGTCGGAGCCGCGATAGCCCGCCGGCTCGTAGTCGAGGCTCGCGTACCCGCGCGTGCGGGACTTCAGCTGGTCGAAGAAGTCGAGCACGATCTCGGCCAGCGGGAGGTCGTAGACGAGCTCGATCCGGTCCTCGGACAGGTACTCCATCTTCTTCATCTCGCCGCGGCGCGACTGCGCGAGCTCCATGAGCGTGCCGACGTACTCCGCCGGCGCCAGCATCGTGACCCCGACGTACGGCTCCTCGATCGACTCAACCTGGTTCGGCGGGGGCATCGCCGACGGGTTGTCGACGACCTCGACGCTCCCGTCGGTGAGGTTGGCCAGGTACTCGACGTTCGGGGCCGTGGCGACGAGGTCGATGCCGTACTCGCGCTCGAGACGCTCCCGGATGATCTCCATGTGCAGAAGGCCGAGGAACCCGCAACGGAAGCCGAAGCCGAGCGCGCCCGACGTCTCGGGCTCGTAGGTGAACGACGAGTCGTTGAGCCGCAGCTTCTCGAGCGCGTCCCTGAGGTCGGCGTAGGCGTCGCCGTCGACGGGATACAGGCCGCAGAACACCATGGGCTTCGGATCGCGGTACCCCGCGAGCGGAGCAGCGGGACGCGACGCCGTCGTCACGGTCTCGCCGACGCGCGCCTGGCCGACGTCCTTGATGCCGGCGATCAGGTAACCGACTTCTCCGGGGCCCAGGCTCGCCACCGGCGTCGGTTGCGGCAGACGGACGCCGATCTCCTCGGCGTCGCGGACCGCGTCGGCTTGGAGGTACTTCAACCGTGCGCCCGACACGAGAGTCCCGTTGAACACCCGCACCGCGCTGACCACACCGCGGTACGGGTCGTAGTACGAGTCGAAGATCAACGACTGCAGGGGCGCCTCGGCATCGCCCTTCGGGGGCGGGATGCGGTCGACGATGGCGTCGAGCAGCTCCGGCACGCCCTCGCCGGTCTTGGCCGAGATGCGCAGGACGTCCTCGGCGGGGATGCCGATCACGCGCTCGATCTCGCCCGCCACGCGGTCGGGCTCGGCGACCGGGAGATCGATCTTGTTGACGGCGGCGACGACGGTCAGGTCGTGCTCGACCGCGAGGTACGCGTTCGCCAGCGTCTGCGCCTCAATGCCCTGCGACGCGTCGACGAGGAGCACGACACCCTCACAGGCCGCCAGGCTCCGTGAGACCTCGTAGCTGAAGTCGACGTGACCGGGCGTGTCGATCAGGTGCAGGACGTGGTCCTTCCAGTTGAGGCGGACGTTCTGCGCCTTGATCGTGATCCCCCGCTCTCGTTCCAGATCCATCGTGTCGAGGTACTGGGCGCGCATGTCCCGGGGGTCGACCGCCCCGGTCAGCTCGAGGAAACGGTCGGCAAGGGTCGACTTCCCGTGATCGACGTGACTGATGATCGCGAGGGCGCGCTGGGTTTCGAGGGAGAGCATCGTCGCCATTCTCACGCACCCCGGGATCGGGTCGGGAACGACCGTGCTGCTAGCCTGGGCCGGTCCCCAGCGGAACCACGGATGTCGAGACGCGCATGGCGAACATCAAGAGCCAGATCAAGCGGAACCGCCAGAACGAGCAGCGGCGCCTGCGCAACAAGACCACGCGTTCCGAGCTGAAGACCCGGGTCAAGCGGGCGGCCGAGGGCCTCGAGACCGGCGCCGACGACGCCGGCGATCAGGTCCGCGCCGCGCAGAAGCGGCTGGGCAAGGCGGCCGAGAAGGGCGTCGTGCACAAGAACCAAGCCGCCCGGCGCACGTCCCGCTTGATGAAGCGGGCCGCGAGCAACGGATAGCGCTCTCCGCTAGCGCCGCCGCGACCGCTCCGGGCGCGGAGACCCGCGCCGGATCGGCCCGCCCCGCGCTCGGCCCGACAGGGCGGCCAGGCGAGCCACCAGCACTTCGAGGACCGCGTCCTCCGGGATCGCGCGCGCGCCCTTGAGATCGAGGTCGGCGGCGAAGAGATAGTCGAAGGCCTTCCGGAGGCCGTCGGTCTGCAACGCCCGGGCCTGGTCGAGCGCCTTGCGGGCCGGGTACTCCTTGACCCGACCGTCCAGCGCCTCCACCGCGTCGCGAGGAGTGCGGACGCGGGGGTCGTCGAGCGACGCGACTCGCCGGTAGTAGGAGTGCAGCGTGCCCATGACCTGCAACGGGTGCATCGGCCGGGACTGGCCCGGCCCGGGCGCGGTGACCAGCCGCCGGAGCGTGGCGAGCGCGCCGGCCATGTCGCCCGCCTCGATCGCGTTCGTGAGCTGGTAGTTGGGTACGGAGCCGGCCTCGCCGAGATACGGCTCGACGTCGGCGAGGTCGAGCGTCGCCCCCGGTCCGGCCACCGCGGCGAGGAGGTCCACCAGCTGCGGCACCCGGCCGGCGTCCTCACCCAGATGCGTCGTGACGTGCTTCGCGGCCGCGGGACGGAGCTCGATCCCGGCGTCGGCGAGGTGCTGCGCCAGCACGTCGCCCGTCTTCTCGGCCGCCGGCCCCACCTTGACTGCCTTCGCCGTCTTCAACGCGTCGCCCAGGCTCTTCGGCAGGCGCCCGCCCCCGCCCACGACCACGAACGCGGTGGTGTCCATCGGTCGGTCGAAGTAGGCCACCAGCGGCGCGACATCGCCCGCGCCCAGGTTCCCGACCTCGTGGACCACTACGACGCGCCGTGCCGTCATGAACGGTGGGCTCTGCGCAGCGTTGAGCGCAGCGGCGACGACCTCCTCGCGGCCTTCCGCTCCGCTCGGCGCGTCGCTCTCTGCTTCGCCGGGCGCCGCCCGGCCCGGCACTGTGAACTCCTCGACCGCCAGCGTGCGATCGTCGTCGCCGACGAGCTCGGCGAGAAGCTGCTCCAGCGCTTCGCCGCGCAGCACCGGATCGGACCCGCTCACCTGATACACGGCCGCGCTCACGATGCGTGCGCCCGGTCACGCTCGAGCGCCTGCACCGCTTCGATCATCCGGCACACCCTCACCGATCCGATGACGTCGTGCACGCGCACGATGCGGCACCCGTGCATGACCCCGAACGCGACCGCCGCCAAGGACGCGTCGCGCCGGTCGTCGATGTCGAGGTCGAGGAGCTCCCCGAGGAAGCGCTTGTTCGACGCCGACAGCAGCAGCGTGTACCCGTGGGACGCGAACATGTCGCTCTCTCGCAACAGGACCGAGCTCTGCGCCGGGGTCTTGCCGAGGTCGAGCCCGGGATCGAGCGCGATCTGCTCGGGCGCGAGACCCGCCGCTTCCGCCGCGCCGGCCCGGGCGAGAAGGAACGCCTGGACCTCGCCGACGAGGTCGTCGTAGCGGGGCTCGGGATCCCGCACGCGGGGGGCGAGTCGGATGTGCGTGGCGACGACCGATGCTCCGAGCGCCGCCGCGGTGGAGAGATAGTCGGGATCGGCGAAGCCGCTGATGTCGTTGCCGAGCACGGCCCCGGCCTTGCACGCCGCCCGCAGGACAACCGTCCGCCACGTGTCAACCGAGAGCGGCGTCTCGAAGCGTGCTCGGAGCGCCTCGACGGCGGGGACGACCCGGTCGAGCTCCTCGGCCTCGGACACCTCGGGTCCCGGCCCTGCCTTGACCCCGCCCACATCGAGCACGTCGGCGCCCTCGGTGACGAGCTGCTCGGCGCGGCGGAGGAGCGCGTCGAGCGCGAACGTCTCGCCGGCGTCGAAGAACGAGTCCGGCGTCCGGTTGAGGATGCCCATGACGAGGGTGCGGTCGGTGACCTCGTGGACGCGGTCACCGAGACGAAAGCGCATCGACTCGGAGGTTACGGCGTCGCCCCGACCAGAGCTTCGCCGCTCCCAGGAGCGCCGTGCCCGCGACGATGGCCCACGCGGCGCGGCCGTCGACGTCGACGGGAAGCCGCGAGAAGAACGCCGCCACCCAGAGCATGGTTCTGGCGAGGAGCGCCGTCGGCGCCTGGAGCAGCGCGGCCAACCCGGGCCACCAGGACTCGACCAGGCCGCCGGCGACGCCCGTCGCGAGGCCGAGCACCGTGAGCGGTCCCGCGATGGGCCCGGCGACCAGGTTGGCCGGGAGGGCGGCGAGCGGCACCGAGCCGAACACCGGGATGAGGACCGGCGCCACGCCGATCTGCGCCGCCAGCGTCACGCCCAGCGGCTCGCAGAGCCATTGCGGCCCGGGAACGCGGGCCGTGATCGCCGGCGCGAACACGGCGATGCCGGCACTGGCGCCGCAGGAGAGCAGGAAGCCGATCGAGTGGACGAGGAACGGGTCGGCGAGCACGAGCACGACGACCGCGAGCGCGAGGACCCGGACGCCGGCAGTAGGGCGACCGAGGTACAGCGCAGTCATCGAGCACGCCGCCATCGCGCAGGCGCGGAGCACCGACGGCTCCCAGCGCGTCATCGTGCCGAACACCACGAGGAGGGTGAGGCCGGCGACGAGCTGGGCCCGCAGCGGCAGACGGCGCAACAGCGGCCTGGCGAGCGCGAGGACGAACGCGACGTTGGCGCCGGACACGGCGAGCAGATGCGTCAGGCCCGAGGCGCGGAACTGCTCCTCGACGTCACGTGGAAGCTCGCGCGTGTCGCCGAGCAGGAACCCGGCCATCAGGGCGCGCTCCGTCGGCGCCAGGTGCCGGCCACCGGCGAGGACCCGGGCGCGGAGATAGTTGGCCGTGCGGTGCAGCGGCGAACGAGCGGGCTCGAACGCGCGCAGCTCGAGGGCGTCGAAGCTCGCCACCGCGTGCCGCCATCGGAGGCGCTCGTCGTAGCCGCTGAGGGGCTGGAGCCAGCCCGACACCTCCACCTCGTCGCCCGACTCGAGGAGTCGCAGCTTGCCGGCGGTACCGCCACCGGCGGTGACGAGCACGGTGCGCGCTCCGGCGGAGCGCCCGCCGATGCGGGTGACGCGGGCGAGGACGCGCGCGTTGTACTGCCCTCCGTCGGGGTCGTCTGTCAGCGTCGCCGTGATCGTCGCCGCAGCGCGCGCGTCCCGGGGCGCAGTGAGCGGTGAGTGCGCCTGCCCGTCGAGCGCCCGTTGCATCGACGCCGTGGCCAGCACGGCGACTGCAGAGACGGCGAGCGCGAGGCGCGCCGGCCGCCCCGGAAGGAGCAGCGCCGCGATCGCTCCGAGCAGTCCGGAGACGAGGAGGAAGATCGCGGGCCCGGGCCCGAGCTGCTCACCGAGTCGGGCCCCGACGACCACCGCCGCCACCAACGAGATGGGGCCGGCGACACGACCGGCCCTCAGATCGTCACCTTGTCCTTCAAGTCGGCGAAGCGCTTCTCGCCGATGCCACGCACGTCACGCAACTCGTTGACGGACCGGAAGCCGCCGCGTCGTTCTCGCTCGGTGATGATGGATCCGGCGAGCGAGGGGCCGATCCCGGGGAGGGCCTCGAGCTCGGCTTGCGTCGCGCTGTTGAGGTTCACGAGACCCGACGGGTCGGCACTCCCGCCGCCGCCGCCGCTCCCGCCGGCCGACGTCGAGCCGGCGGGCGCCGCCTCGCCCACGCGTTGCACGAGCACCCGCTGGCCGTCGGCGACCTTGGCCGCGAGGTTGAGCCGGTTCAGGTCGGCGTCGGGAGCGCCACCTCCGGCGGCTTCGATCGCGTCGATGACCCGCGCGCCGCCGGCGAGGTCGTAGACGCCGGGCTTGGCCACTGAGCCGGCTACGTGCACGGTGACGCGCGCGCCCTTCTTGGTGGCGCCCGACGAGCCGCCGTTCGCCGCCGAGCTCCCTCCCGCCGGCGCGTCTGCAGCCGGCTCGGTAGTCGTCCGCGCGCTGGTCGCCGGCGGGCGGCGCGTCGTCGACGACGAGGCGGAGTCGCCGGCGCCGAGCCGGTACCAGATGAACCCGGCAGCGAGCGCGACGACAACCAGCGCGGCGACGCCGACGCGCGGATCGCCGCGCAGCTCGCGCACCCGATCGACGAATCGCTCGAGCGGACCACCCCATTCGCCCGGACGGGGAGGGAACACGGGTGGTCGGTCGGGGTGCTCGGGCGAAGCCCAGAACTCGGTGTCGGGCGCGCCGCGCTCGACGGTGTCGGTACGGGGCGAGTCGGCCATGGCGACCTCCGGGCGCGACGAAGCAGAGACCGGAGGAAGCGGAAGGGGAAATCGAGGCTCGGACGGGCCGAGCTGGATGCGACGGTAGCGCGCTCGTGTCTGCTCGGAAAGGGGGTCTCAGCGCCCGACGAGAGCCCGCGCTTCGGCCTCGAGGGGGATCGCCTCGTACGCAGCCTGGTGACCCAGCCCGCGCCGGCGACCGCGGGCGTACGCGCGGAGGTAGCGGACGAGGAAGCGCGCCGCGCCGAGCTGGCGCCACTGGCGGACGTGCACGAGCTCGTGGGCGATCAAGTCGCGGTCGTGCTCGTGACCACGGCGTACCAGGATCCACCGGCCGAGCGTCATGCCCGCGATCCCGGGCGTCAGCAACGGCACGACGACGAGGCGGGCCCGCTCGAGATCGTGAGCGGGGACGTGCGTGAACAACTCGCGCTCGCTCGCATCGAGCCGCCGTGGCACTGCCGGCTCAGGCGGTGACGAAGTTGACCAGCCGGCCGGGAACGACGATGACCTTGCCGACCTCGACCCCGTCCAGCAGCTCGGCGACTCGCTCGTCGGCGCGCGCCGCCGCCTCGTGCTCGGCTTCGGTTGCCCCCGCCGGGACCTTCACCCGCGCCCGCACCTTGCCGTCGATCTGGACCGGGATCTCGACCTCCTCGACGACGAGGTACGCCGGGTCGGGCACGGGGAACGGCTCGTACGTGAGGGACTCGGCGTGCCCCAGCCGGGACCACACTTCTTCGGCCAGGTGCGGCGCGAGGGGCGCGAGCATCAGCGTCGTCGCGGTCACGACCTCGAGGGGCGCCGCTCCCGTCTCCCCCACCACCGCCGTCAGCCGGTTATTGAGCTCGAACAGCCGAGCGATGGCGGTGTTGAACTGGAGCTTCCCCATATCGGACCGCACCACCTCGATCGTCCGATGCAGGATTCGACGCGTCTCCTCGTCGGCGGGCGTGTCCGACACCCGGATCGCGCCGGTCTCCTCGTCGATCGCGTTGCGCCAGAAGCGTTGGAGGAACCGGTGCACGCCGACGATGTCGGCGGTGTTCCAGGGCCGGCTGGCGTCGAGCGGGCCCATGAACATCTCGTAGAGGCGCAACGTGTCGGCGCCGTAGTCGGCGTAGATGTCGTCGGGGGCCACGGCATTCTTGCGGCTCTTGCCCATCCGGCCCTGCTGGCGCGTGACCTCTTTCCCCTCGAAGAAGAACGTGCCGTCCCGCTCCTCGACCTCGTTCGCGGGGACGTACACGCCGCGGTCGTCGACGTACTCGTACGCGGTGATGGTGCCCTGGTTGAAGAGCCGGGCGAACGGCTCCGGCGTCGAGACGTGGGCGAGGTCGTACAGGAACTTGTGCCAGAAGCGCGCATAGAGAAGGTGCAACACCGCGTGCTCGGCGCCGCCGACATAGAGATCGACACCGCGAGAACGGCTGTCGCCCTGCATCCAGTAGCGTTCGACCTCGGGCTCGACGATCCGGTTCTCATTGGTCGGATCGAGGTAACGCAGGTAGTACCAGCACGATCCCGCCCACTGCGGCATCGTGTTCGCCTCGCGCAGGTACGTCTTCGTGCCCTCGCCGAGGTCGGCCTCGACCGTGACCCACTGTTCGGCGCGCGCCAGCGGCGGCTCGGGCAGGGTCTCCTCGTCGTCGGCCACGATGCGCGGCTGGAAGTCGCTCATCTCGGGCAGCTCGACGGGCAGCATCGACTCCGGGAGCGCGACCGGGAGCCCCGTCTCGTCGTACACGATCGGGAACGGCTCGCCCCAGTACCGCTGACGGCTGAACAGCCAGTCGCGGAGCTTGTACGTGACCGCGCCGGCGCCGTTGCCGGTCTCCTCGAGCCACTCGGTGATCCTGCGCTTGGCTTCGTCGACGTTCAGGCCGTCGAGGAAGCCGCTGTTGATCGCGGGCCCGTCGCCCAGGTACGCCTCGCCGTCGAAGTCCGGCGGCGGCTGGACGGTGCGGACGATCGGAAGGTCGAACTCCGCGGCGAAGTCCCAGTCGCGCTGGTCCTGACCGGGGACGGCCATGATGGCGCCGGTGCCATAGCCGGCGAGCACGTAGTCGGCGATGAAGATCGGGATGCGGCCGTCGTTGACGGGATTGATCGCGTACGCGCCGATGAAGATGCCGGTCTTCTCCCTGCCCTCGGCCTGGCGCTCGAGGTCCGTCTTGGTCGACGCGAAGTTGCGGTACGCCTCGACGGCCTCGGGCGGCGACACGTCGAGACCGAAGGTGCCGCGCCACTCGAGCGGGGCGTCACGGGGCCACTCACTGGCAACGATCTCGTCGACGAGGTCGAGCTCCGGCGCCAGCACCATGTAGGTGGCGCCGAACACGGTGTCGGGGCGGGTCGTGAACACACGGATGCCGAGATCGTCGTGACTCTCGACCGTGAACACGATGTCGGCGCCGTCGCTGCGACCGATCCAGTTGCGCTGCATGATCTTGATCGACTCCGGCCAGTCGAGCAGGTCGAGATCGGCCAGCAGCCGTTCGGCGTACTTGGTGATGCGCAGCATCCACTGCTTCAGGGGGCGCTTGTAGACGGGATGGTTGCCGCGCTCGCTCCGCCCCTCGGCGGTGACCTCCTCGTTGGCGAGCACGGTCCCGAGCGCGGGGCACCAGTTGACGGCCACCTCGTCGAGATACGCCAGGCGGCACGAGTCGACGACCTTTCGGCGTTCGAGTGGGTCCAGCTCGCTCCACGGGCGACCGTCCGGCACGGTGCGGGTGCCGGCTTCGAGCTCGGCGACCAGGTCGCCGATCGGCCGAGCCTTGCCCTGCTCGTCGTCGTACCAGGCGTTGAACATCTGCAGGAAGATCCACTGCGTCCAGCGGTAGTACTGGACGTCGGTGGTCGACACCCCGCGGCGGGGATCGTGCCCGAGCCCGAGCCGGCGCAGCTGGCGCCGCATCGTGGCGATGTTCTCGTCGGTCGTGACCCGGGGGTGCTGCCCCGTCTCGAGCGCGTACTGCTCGGCCGGCAGCCCGAATGCGTCGTACCCCATCGCGTGGAGCACGTTGTGGCCCGTCATGCGCTGAAAGCGCGCGTAGACATCCGTGCCGATGTAGCCGAGGGGATGTCCGACGTGGAGCCCGGCGCCGCTCGGGTACGGGAACATGTCGAGCACGTAGAGCTTCGAGCGGTCGGCGACGCGCTCGTAGCCGTCCGCCAAGGGACCGGTGGGGTTCGGCGTCCAGAAGGTCCGCTCCTCTTCCCAGCGGTCCTGCCATCGCTGCTCGATCTCGTTCGCGAGGCGCGCGTTGTAGCGGTACGGAGGAACCTCGTCGGCGCGCGCTCTCGATTCGCTCATTGCGCGGCGAGCGTACCGGTCAGTCGGGACCGCCAGCCCGTCCAAACCGAGCAGACCCGCTGGTACTCTGCGAGGTCTCGGGGATGTAGCTCAGTCTGGTAGAGCGCCTCCATGGCATGGAGGAAGTCGTGGGTTCAAGTCCCATCATCTCCACTCCCCCTCCCCGCCCTCGTCACCGAAGCCGGCGCAGGCTGCTGCCGGGCCCGGCGATACCTGCCAGGTAGCCGGCGGTCGCGGCGCCAGCGAGGAGCGCCATCGCCGGCAACGCGCTCCGGATCTCGCGGCTGTGCTCGGGCAGCGCGCGCCCGACGTCGAGCGTCGCGCTGATGAGTCGGCGCGGAAACGCCAGCGCATCACGGACGAGCGCTCTGCGGCGCGCCGGGATGCCGCGCTCGGCCACGAGTCCGGCATGCGCGCGCCCCGAATGGAAGTGGTTCACCGCGTGGGCCCTGAGCCCGAGTGACTGCGAGTGGGCGACGACGACGCCCTCGTCCAGTACCAGCGACCCGTCGGCCCACAGCTGTGGTGTGACGACGAGCTCGAGGTCGCCCGGGCGCTGCAACGCGCACTTGATCCGCGGGAGCTTGTAGGAGACGTTCGAGCCGGCCGGCGGGAACCAGTCGACCGGTCGACCGTCGTGCTCGGGCAGGTTCCGGGCGTGCACGAGGAAGAAGCTCGCCCGGTCGGCGAAGTGTTCGGCAGCGCCGTTCGTGACCGGCCCCGCGATCGCCACCGCGTCGGGGTGCCTGACGTGAGCGGCGAGCACCTGCGCACACCAGTCCGGCGCGACGTCACAGTGATCTTCGGTGATCGCGACCACGTCGCCGTGCGCTTCGGCCACGCCGGCAAGCCGCAGCTCGTGCGGCCCGCGGCCCGGCAGGCGGAGCCACGTCACGTGATCGGCTGCGGCCGCGTCGAGCCCGCCGGCCGAGCCGTCGACGACGATGATCTCCACGTCGTCGCACCGCGCTTGCGGCGCGATCCGGTCGAGGCACCCGCGCACCTCGGGCCACGGCTGTGTGCAGGTCACGACGACCGACAGGCGCATCGGGGCATTCTGGCAGCCCAGCCCGGGCGGCTCCCTAGGTCCGCCGCATCGTGACCCGGGCCAGCCGGCGGGGCAGCTCACCCTCGGTGAACTCGGTGACGTCCACCAGCACGAATCCGTCCGAGAGCCGCTCGATGAGCGTGCGGTCGAAGAAGTGGACGACGAAACCGCCGTGCTCGTACATGTCGTCGCCGCGCGCGATGCCGGCGCCGTAGTGCACGTCGTCGGTGGTGCGAACGGTGTAGACGACGTGACCGCCGGGCCGCAGCACGCGACGCAGATCGCCGACCAGCCGCTCGACCTCGGGTGTCGTGAGCGCCATGCACAGCAGCATGTGCGAGTAGGACGCGTCGAAGGCGGCATCCGCGAAGGGGAGGAGTTGCCGGACGTCGTGAAGCCCGACGGTCACTCGATCACCGAGCCCTTCGGTGTCAGCCTTCGCTTCGATCGCCTCGATGCCTTCGACCGTGTAGTCGAGCGCGTGCACTTGGAAGCCCCGGCGCGCGAGGTAGAGCGTGTCGCGGCCCTGGCCCGCGCCGAGCTCGAGCACGGTCTCCACATCCGCAGCCGCGAACTCGTCGGCGGCGGTGACTGCGGCATCGCTGGGCTCGTCGCCGTACATGTCGGGATGGGCGGCGAAGGTGGCCGACCAGTGCTGTCGCTGCTCGTCTGCCGGCGCCACGGCGACAGTGTGATCCGCATTCCGGCCAGGCGTCACGAAACCCGTCCGTAGACTGAGCCCCGCATGATCGACGTGATCGACTACCGAGCCGGCAACTCCCCGAGCGTCATTTACGCGCTCGAGCGGCTCGGTCTCGAATGCCGGCTGGTGGCGAAGCCGGAGGAGATCGCCGAGTCCGAACGGCTCGTCCTGCCCGGTGTCGGCGCGGCGGCCGCCACGCTCGACTCGCTGCGGGAATCCGACCTCCTCGACGCGCTCACCCAGCGCGTGCAGCAGAACCGGGTGCCCTTCCTCGGGATCTGCATCGGGCTCCAGGTGCTGTTCGAGCACAGCGAGGAGGGGAACACCCCCGGCCTCGGCTGGCTCCCCGGGAAGATCCGCCGCTTTGGCGATGGGCTGCGCGTTCCTCAGATCGGGTGGAACGAGGTGCGGTTCACGCGGTCGCACCCGGTCATCGCCGGGCTCCCAGATCCGGGCCACTACTACTTCGTCAACTCTTACTACGCGGACCCCGCCGACCCCGCCCACGCGCTCGGGCGCACGGAGTACGGCATCGAGTTCGCGTCGGTCGTGGCGCACGACAACGTCGTCGCCACACAGTTCCACGCCGAGAAGAGCGGCGGCCTCGGCCTTCGGCTCCTCGCCGACTTCGCGGCCTGGGACGGGCGATGCTGACGAAGCGCCTCATCGCCTGCTTCGACGTGATCGACGGGCGGGTCACGAAAGCGCAGCAGTTCCAGGACAACATCGACGTCGCCCCCGCCGAAGACCTCGCTGCCCGCCTCTACGACGACCAGATCGACGAGATCGTCTTCTACGACATCACCGCCAGCGCCGAGAAGCGCAAGATCGACCTCGAGACCGTGCGCCGCGTCGCCCGCCACGTGTTCGTCCCGTTCACGGTGGGCGGGGGCATCCGCTCCGTCGACGACATGTTCGAGGTGCTCAAGGCGGGCGCCGAGAAGATCAGCGTCGACTCGATGGCCGTCCGCAGTCCCGAGATCATCCGCGAGGGCGCGGACGCGTTCGGCCGCCAGTGCATCGTGCTCAGCACGCAGGTGAAGCAGGTGGGAGCCCGCCCCGGCATCCCGTCCGGGTACGAGGTGTTCATCGACGGCGCCCGCGAGGCGACCGGCCTCGACGCGCTCGAGTGGGTACGTCGCGGAGAGGAGCTCGGCGCGGGCGAGATCGTCGTCAACAGCATCGATCGTGACGGCACCGCGTCCGGTTACGACCTCGAGGTCACCCGCGCCGTCGCCGACGCCGTCAACGTGCCCGTGATCGCGTCGGGCGGCGCCGGCGATGTGGACCACATCGCCGCCGGACTCACGGACGGCGGCGCCCAGGCCGCGATCATCAGCTCGATCCTGTACTCGCCGCGCTTCGACCGGAACCTCGGCGTGCGTGAGCTGAAGTCCGCGCTCGTCGAGCACGGAGTGCCGCTGCGGCCGTACCTCACATCCACCTAGCTGGTCGCCGTCGCAAGCTCCGGCTCCTGCGGCGACGGTCGGCAAAGCCGCCGTCGCGGCGGACCTAAGCCGACGCGGGCTGCGACGCGGGAACCAGCTGCTCCCAGTCGATGCCGGGCGCGTCGGCCCACAACCGCTCGAGCTCGTAGTACGCGCGTGTCTCGTCGAGGAAGACGTGAACCACGATGTCGCCGTAGTCGAGCAGCACCCAGGTCGCGTCATCGAGGCCCTCGACGCTCGTCGGAGCCGTCGAAGCGTGCTCCTTCATCGCCTTCTCGATCTCGTCCACGATCGTGCGCACGTGCCTCGTGTTCGTCGCGCTGGTGATCACGAACGCGTCCGTGATGGAGAGGATGTCGCCGACATCGAGGGCGATGATGTCCTCGCCCTTCTTGGCCGACGCCGCCGCGGCGGCGACGGCAACTCGGCGGAGCACGACCGGGGCGCCTGTCAAGCAGCAGCCTCGCCGGTCGTCATCGATGACGATTGTAGAGGCCGCGTTCGGCGATGGCACGGACCACCGCCGGCGGCACCAGGCCGTCGATCGGGTGGCCCTGGGCCAGCCTCGCCCGGAGGTCCCGCGACGCGATGTCGAGGCGCGGGATCGTGACGCGCTCTACCCGCCAGCCGGGTGCAGGCGCCTCGGCGTGCGCGTCGCCCGCTCGCTCGACGATCACGAGGGTGGCCACCTCGCGGGTCTCCTCCAGCTTCCGCCACGTCGGCATGTTGCGGGCCGCGTCGGCGCCGAGCACCAGGAAGAGCTCGCGTCCCGGCGTGGCGAGAGCCGTGAGCGTGTCGTACGTGACGGACGGCTCGCCGTGCTCGATTTCGATCGCCGACGCCTCGACGCCGTCTACGTCCTCGACGGCGGCGGCGGCCAACGCCAGCCGGTCAGCTGCGGACGCGACCACCTCGCCGCGCTTCTGCCACGGGTCGCCGGCGACGACCATGAGCACCCGGTCCAGCCCGAGCGCGGCCCGGGTGTCGACGGCCGCCACGACGTG
>Ga0070698_100005557_pt1 | contig 13783 bp, 12 predicted proteins | sample KBSK1502metaG_FD_65477 | JGI IMG/M metagenome (GOLD analysis project Ga0070698, IMG submission 65477) | Corn, switchgrass and miscanthus rhizosphere microbial communities from Kellogg Biological Station, Michigan, USA - KBS K1-50-2 metaG | ecosystem: Host-associated > Plants > Roots >... | reverse complement strand
ATTCGCCGCCGGCCTTATGCAGTGGTGTTGTTTGACGAGATCGAGAAGGCACATCCGGACGTGTTCAACGTGTTGCTTCAGATTCTTGACGACGGACGGCTGACTGATGCGAAGGGTCGCACGGTCGACTTCAAAAACACCGTTTTGATTATGACTTCAAATCTCGGTTCGCGCGAGATACAGGATGCGGACGGCGACGAAGAGGAAGTGCGCGACGCGGTGTTGCAGGAGTTGCGAGCAAACTTCAAACCAGAGTTTCTTAATCGCGTCGACGACATAGTGATTTTCCATCAACTCTCGCGAGATCAGATCGGTCAGATCATTGATGTACAGTTGGAACGTTTGTTAGCGATGCTTGCCGAAAGAAATATCCAATTGGTTTTGGACGACTCGGCGCGCCAGCTTCTGGCTCGCGAAGGCTACGACCCGAACTACGGGGCACGGCCGCTCAAACGCGCGATCCAAACGCTGATACAGAATCCGCTGGCCGTAAAACTGTTGAACGGAGAAGTTCTGCCCGGCCACAGAGTGAAGGTGACGGCCACTGGCGACCAGATGGATCTAAAGGTGGAGGCCGCCGCGGCCGCGGCTTAGATTATTGTCCGAGTTGCAACGACAAGCTATAAAGCTTATCGGACAACTACGAGGAGAGCGATGGCACAATGGAATCCCTTGCATGACCTGGTGTCTTTGCAAGATCGAATGAATCGATTGTTTGAAGACGCGTCGCAGCGGCGCGCCAGCGAAGGCAAGCCGAGTGACGAAGTTGAAGCAGCCGATTGGTATCCGGCAGCCGACGTTTACGAAAACGACGGCGAGTACACAGTAGCTGTTGACCTTCCCGGTATAGATCGCGCAACGCTCGATATCAGCGTTGACGACGACCGGCTAATGATAAAAGGAAATCGAGTGGCGCCGGATACGCCCCGACATCGGGCGGAATGCCCGAGTGGCAAATTTCTCAGGACGTTCAGTGTTCCGTCGGCCGTCAATCAAAACGATATCAGGGCTGACTATAAGGATGGTGTGCTTCAAGTTCACCTTCCCAAGCGGCCTGAGCGCAAATCGCAGCGAGTCGAAATCAAGGCTTCATAAGAAGATTAAGGTTTGGGAATTTCATGAAGCAAGAGGGATTAAATGGCGAGGGACATATTCGGCAGAGATCATAGGAAAAAGCGAGATGATGAGACGGAGATTCGGGTAACGGATCGCCGCCGCATTTTGCTGAACGACGACGAAAACTCCAACCGCGACACCGAGGCTGAGACTCCGAACCTTAAACCCAGCTACGTAGAAGAGCTGGAGGCGCGGACAAAAGCTGCGGAACAAAAGACATTGGAGGTGCAATCGCGTTTTGAACAGTTGCGGAAGCAGTTGCAAAGTGAAACTGATGAAACGCGCCAGCGCTTGAATCGCGCCGCTGATGAACGTACGCAACGTGAGAAAGCTGACTTCATCGCCGGGCTGCTACCGGTGTTGGATAATCTGCAACGCGCCACCGACGCTGCTGAAGCTGGGAGCGGATCGGAAGTAATTGCTGAAGGAGTACGGAGAACCGCGTCGAGTTTCGAAAACGCGTTAGCTGCTGCGGGGGTTGAGCCAATTGATGCCGTTGGAGAACAGTTTAATCCGGAGTTCCATGAGGCGGTTGAAACCGTTGCCGGGGCGCCGGGTGATGAGGGTAAAGTTGTTGCCCAACACACGCGAGGTTACAAAATCGGCGACCGGCTGTTGCGGCCAGCTCGTGTTAAAGTTGGACGCACTACGGATAAGGCGAGGCAAGCGGTGGAGTAAGCTTTGAGATCTCAGATCTCAAATTTCAGAATTCAGATTTCAGAGTTAAGACCTCCTAAGGAGAATCAGAGTGCCTGCAAAAGAGATGAAGTTTCGCGAAGAAGCGCGGAATGCAATGCTGAACGGTGTGAACACGCTCGCGAATGCCGTGCGCGTAACACTTGGACCGAAAGGTCGTAACGTCGTGATCGGGAAAAAGTATGGGTCCCCGGTCATAACGAAGGACGGCGTTACAGTGGCAAAGGAAATTGAACTTAAGGACAAATACGAAAACATGGGCGCCCAGATGGTTCGCGAGGTTGCCGTCAAGACCAACGATACCGCCGGCGACGGGACCACTACCGCGACCGTGCTGGCCCAGGCAATCTTTCAGCAGGGCGTGAAAAATGTAGCAGCCGGCGCCAACCCGATGTCGCTGCAACGCGGCATTCAGATAGCGACCGACGCAGTGGTAGCCGAACTGCAGCGCATTTCCAAGAAGGTAAAAGACAAAGAAGACCTGATGAATGTTGCCAGCGTCTCTGCCAACAACGATCGCGAGATTGGCCAACTCATCGCCGACGCGATGGAGCAAGTCGGCAAAGACGGTGTAGTTACTGTTGAGGAAGCCAAAGGGCTGCAAACCGAGTTGGAAATCGTCGAAGGGATGCAGTTTGATCGGGGCTATTTGTCGCCTTACTTTGTGACCAACACCGATCGCATGGAATGCGTGCTGGATGAGCCGTTGATTCTGTTGCATGAGAAAAAGATTGCCGCGATGCGCGACTTGTTGCCGGTTCTCGAACAAGCAGCCGGCGGTGGTCGCCCATTATTAATTGTCGCCGAAGACATCGAAGGCGATGCCCTGGCTACGCTCGTAGTTAATAAGCTGCGCGGCACAATAAAAGTTTGCGCGGTTAAGACGCCCGCCTTTGGAGACCGGCGCAAAGCCATTCTCGAGGATCTGGCAGTCCTAACCGGAGCGCGCGTTATTACCGAAGACCTGGGCGTCAAACTCGAAAACGTCCAGCTGTCGGATTTGGGAACTGCCAAGCGCGCGATTGTCGACAAAGACGCAACAACCCTGGTTGAAGGCGGCGGCGATCGGAAATCCATACAAGGACGGGTGGCCACGATCAGAAGACAGATTGAAGAAACCACTTCGGATTACGATCGCGAGAAGTTGCAGGAGCGACTGGCGAAGCTTGCCGGCGGCGTGGCGGTAGTGAAAGTTGGCGCCGCTACGGAAACCGCGATGAAAGAGATCAAGACGCGGGTTGAAGACGCACTTAACGCGACGAAGGCAGCCGCACAGGAAGGCATGGTTGCGGGTGGCGGTACTGCTTTGCTCCGCGCCGGGCAAGTGCTCGACAAAATAAACGATGATGACGAAGACGTTTTGACCGGAATAAAAATCGTGAAACGCGCATTGGAAGAGCCGTTGCGGCGAATCGCAGAAAACGCCGGCCTTGATGGCGCCGTGGTCACCGGTAAAGTTTCAAACTTGAAAGGCAACAAAGGATTTAATGCCGCCAGCGGAGAATATGAGGATCTGGCGGCCGCGGGCATACTTGATCCTACCAAGGTTGTACGCACCGCGCTCCAAAATGCCGCGTCTATCGCGGGCCTTTTGCTGACCACCGACGCCGCTGTCACCGATGCGCCCGAACCGAAGAAAGCGGCCCCATCAATGCCGGGTGGCGGTGAGGATTACGACTACTAATAGTCCATTTCGGGCGAAGTGCCGGCGCGCGAAACCTTGAATATTCGCAATGCGGCTTTTCGCCTAGGCGCCGGTTAGCCAGGCGGGTGGCAGGAAATTTGCAGTGGAGTCTTCCGCAGAATTCCGTTGCATCGAAACGCAACGGCGCATATGCTCACGACATCCAACCTTCCCGGGTTGATCAGTTTTTTGCATCCGGGACGAGGGAAGAGGGCGAGTTTGCTGTCGTAAAATGGTGCATTAAGTTTCAAAGGGAATTGGCAAGCGTTGCCAGGAGCAAGACCATGGTTGATTTAGGATCTTATAAAGATAAATTCGGCGACAGTGGACAACGAATACTCGATCACGCCCTAAGCGAGTCGCGCCAGCGGGATCAGAATTTCGTTTCCGTGGAGCACATTCTTGAGGCCCTCATGTATGAGGAGCCCGACATGTTCAACTCCACCATGCGTGAACTCTCTCTGGATCCGATCGTTGTCAAAATCGCCATTGATAAGCGACTGGACGGCACTCGACAGCAGCATGTAGGCAAGGGCATTCGTATTTCCCCCGACACCACTGAGCTTTTCAAGCGCGCGATGGAACGCGCGCGAGCGCAGGGTCGCAAAGTGATCGAGGCCACGGATATTTTTTCCGCGCTTACAAACTATGACAGCCTCTTTGTTGAGGTGTTAAAAAACATGGGCGCCAATCCTGACGTTGTGGCTGAGAACGTCCAGGCGCAAGTAAACAAACGCGAGCGCGAAGAGGAACAGTATCGCAAGAAGTTTGAGTTGCCGCCCTATCTCAAGCACTTCGGCGTTTCCCTGAATCGCCTGGCGCGCACAGATAAGATCGCACCGACGATTGGCCGCGAAAAAGAAATCCAGCAGATGGTGGAAATCCTTTGCCACCGCGAGCGGGCAAACTCGCCCATGCTGGTCGGCGAACCTGGCGTTGGCAAGACTGCGGTTGTCGAAGGCCTGGCGCGGATGATCGAGATGGAGCCTGAAAAGGTCCCGGCGCGCCTGCGCGGTACCCATGTGGTCCAACTGCAAATGGGTGGCATTGTGGCGGGCACGATGTTGCGGGGAATGTTTGAAGAACGAATCAAGGGCATCATCGACGAGGTCAAGGAACGCGACAATCTCATTCTCTTTATTGATGAGGCGCACACCATCATGGGCGCGGGCGCGGCGCTGGGCACGTCTTCCGACGCAGCAAACATGTTTAAGTCGGCATTGGCGCGCGGCGATTTGCGCATCATCGGCGCCACCACGCTCTCGGAGTACAAGGAATACATCTCCGAAGACGAGGCGCTGGCGCGACGCTTTCGTCTGGTGAAGGTTGTTGAGCCGACGATAAATGAAACGCGTGAAATACTATTAGGCATTCGTCCGCGGTTGGAAAGAAACTATTCGGTCAAAATTTCAGATGAGGCGATTAATACCGCCCTGGAAATGGCGCCGAAGTACATACGTAATCTCCATCTGCCGGACAAGGCAATTGGCTGGCTCGATACGGCTGCGGTCAAAGTTGAAATAAACGAACCGCAAACGATGGTCGTCACTCCGGATCATGTCATTGATGTGATTTCGCAGGAGTCTCGCATTCCGCGTGACATGATCTTTCGCGATACGAGCGAACGATTCTCGGTGACCGAGGCGATGCTCGGCCAACGCGTCATTGGGCAAAAGGCCGCTATCAAGTCTGTGGCGCAACGGTTAAGGCTGAACAAGGGTCCACTAAAAGAGTCGCACTATAAACCCGATGGCGTGTTGTTGTTTTTAGGACCAACGGGTGTGGGAAAGACCGAACTCGCGAAAGCGGTCGCCGAATTCATGTTTGGCGACGAAGAGAAGATGGTGCGGATCGACATGTCTGAATACGGCGACGGCACTGTCAGCATCGAAAAGCTGATCGGGATGCCTCGTGGAATTGTCGGCTCGGAACGCGGTGGAATTCTAACTGAACAACTGCGCGAGAATCCCTACACTGTTCTGCTGCTGGACGAAGTTGAGAAGGCGTCGCCCTATTTGATGAACCTGTTTCTGCAGGGCTTTGACGAAGGCTGGTTGACAGATGGCCGCGGCAAGAGAGTTTATCTGTCAGATGCCATCGTGATCATGACGTCCAATCTTGGTTCGGAGAGCTTCAAGAAATTCGAGAAGCCGCTGGGCTTTGGCACTAAGACCGCGCAGGATTTCCGTGTCGTCAAGAACGAAGTAATGAAGGCTGCAGAGATGCGTTTCTCGCCGGAGTTTCGTAATCGCATCGACGAAATAATTGTCTTCGCGCCGCTAACCATGGATGAGGTGCGCCAGATTGCCGAGCTCTACTTGAACAGTCTCCGGCGTCAGATGCAACGTCAGGGCAAGGATGTCAGCGTTAGCGACGCAGCGCTCAACTTTTTGACTGAGAAGGGCTTCAATACAAAATATGGGGCCCGCTTTCTGAAACGTCACATCGATGAGAAAGTGAAACTTCCGTTGACTGCACTATGGAAGAGCGCCACGAATTTCGCGGTTGAAGTTGAAGACGACGACATTGTGGTGAAGGCGGTGGCGAGCGCAAACGTGAGTTTGAATTAAACTCGCCGGTTTTGGGAGAACCCACGAGTTATCGATAGGCTTCGTTCAGCGTTGTTTTGCAGGGCTTCAAGATTGTTTATTGAGGCCCTTTTTCTATGGCGCTCGAGAGGCATCGCTAATTAGTATAGTCAGCAACTAAGATGACTGCCTCCAATGAGAGGTGACCGAAACATTTGCGAAAGTTCGATTCCAGAATGAATTATTCAATCCTGCCCCGCCCGGTTGTCACCCTGCTGCTCCTTGTCTTGTTTTGTGGCTTGGCCTCGGCCCAGCAGGAACCAGTCCAAAAACCTTCACCGGAGGCCACCGCCAAAGCTGAAGCAGTTCTCAATCACGCGGTTGAAGTGCTTGGCGGTAACGCCTACTTGAATATCACTACGGTGGTTGGTCGCGGTTTCTTCACCAGCTTCAGTGAAGGGCAATCACAGATTCCTGCAAGATTTGTTGATTACATATCGTATCCGGACAAAGAGCGCACGGAGTTTTTTAGCTCGGGCATTCGTGTCATTCAGACGAATTCGGGTGAAACGGGCTGGCTTTACGACGGCGCCACCAAATCTCTGGCTGACATGAAAGGCAAACAGATCGAAGACTTCAAGCGAAGCATGCGCACCAGCGTCGAAAATTTACTGCGCGGGTGGTGGAAGAAGGAGAATGCAACCCTCAGCTATGTTGGACGTCGAGAGGCCGGAGTAGGCCGCCGCAATGAAACGGTTCGGCTGACATATCCGAACGGTTTCTGGATCGAATATGAATTTGCCGCAAAGGAAGGTCTGCCGGCGAAGGTAATTTACAAAGCAACCAGAAAGAAGTCGGACACAGACGAGGACGAAGAGGTGACTGAAGAAGATCGTTTAGCGAAGCCGATTACGATTGGTCAAATCACCGCGCCGTGGGTCATCGATCACTTCACGAACGGCGTACAAACGAGTCGGGTTGGTTACGAGTCAGTCGAATACAACACGGCACTAGCCGAATCTTTATTCGCCAAGCCGACGAATATCAAGAGCCTTAAGTAAGAAGTAACGCAAACTGTTAGTTTGCGGGTAGCGGTGACAGGCTCAAAAACCAAATCGCAAACTAACAGTTTGCGTTACAGTCTTATGAAATTCACGGTCGCGTCTTTACTCCTGGTCTTTCTCTTGCTGTTCGGCTCCGCTCGCAATGTTTTTGCGCAGGACTCCCCAGACCAGGATGATGAAATAATTCGGGTCGAAACTGATCTCACGAACCTCTTCTTCACTGCCACCAACAAACAAAAACTCTTCATTACGACGTTGCAGGAAGCGGACCTGAGGGTGGTTGAAGATGGCGTGCCGCAAAAAATTCTGACCTTCCAGCGCGAGACGGATCGACCACTTTCAATCGCATTCCTGATCGACGTTAGCGCTTCAGAGGAGCGGACTATGCCGCAGGAAAAGGCAGCTGCTCGCACTTTTATCGAGAGGGTAATTCAGTCGAGCAAAGATCAGGCGGCAATTATTCCCTTTACGGGCGTGGCATATCTGGAACAAGGGTTGACCCGCGATGTCTTCAGTATCTATCGGGCCCTCGAGCGGACTGACGTGGCGATGCCTGCATATCTGGGCGCGGGCCGGCCAATCAGCGGCATCGCTTCCGGACCAGGAATGAAGGCGCAGGGAAACGAAGGCTCAACTGCGATCTGGGATGCAATCGCTGTAACATCGAGCGAGGTGCTGGCGCGAAGTGCCGATCCGAAGGTTGCCGCACAGGCTCGCGGTAGTCATGGTTTGGGTTCGGTTCAAAGTCAAAAAGATTTCGTTCCGAACCAAAGACGCCGCGCGATCATACTGCTTACGGACGGGCGCGACTCCACCAGCCGGCTCTCGCGAAGCGAGGCGATCAATCGCGCCCTGGACGCCGAGACGGTAATTTATGCGATTGGTATCGGCGACAAAAAGTATGGGGGAGTGGACCACGATGAACTTAACGCGGTGGCGAATGCTACCGGTGGTCGCGCATTTTTTCCAAAGCGAGAGACTGACTTAACTGTTGCCTTTGCGGAGATCGAGCAGGAACTGCGTTCGCAGTACCTGATTGCATACTCGCCCACCAACAAGAACCGCGACGGATCTTACCGCCAGATGCGCATCGAAATAACCAATCCGGAGTTACAAAAAGAGCAATTACAATTGCGCCACCGGCCCGGCTACTTCGCGAAATCTCTGCCGCCGCAAACCAGATGAGGAGTCTCAATCGGGTGAAAGCGAAGATAGCGGCTGCGGTTTTGTTCGTGCTTTCGGTTTCAAACTGTGTCTCGGCGCAAGTGTCGCCTGGTTTCGCAAGAGGTCATCTCATTCTGACTGGCGGCGATGTCGGCACTGCGGTAATAGAACGGTTTGTCGCCTTAGCGGGAGGACCGAATGCGAATTTCGTTTATGTCCCCACCGCCGCGTCCAGCGTGAAACTCCCCTCAGGCTTTATCTATGACCCGCCAGATTCCGACACTCCGGCTGCGAATACCAAGGCTTTCGAAGAAGAACTCGCAAAGATGTTCGGCGTCAAACACGTAACCCTCTTGCACACCCGAAGTCGAAAAACAGCCAACTCCGAAACCTTTGTCGCGTCACTGAAAAACGCTAACGGGGTTTGGTTGGGATCAGGAAACGCGGGACGATTAGCTAGTACCTATTTGGATACGCTTACCCTAAAGGAAATTGTCGCAGTTCTGGATCGCGGCGGCGTGGTGGGTGGCAACTCCGCCGGCGCAATCATCCAGGGCTCTTACACAGTGCGTGGCCGGCCCGATAAGCCGCTGCTTATGGCGAAAGGTCACGAGCGCGGCTTCGCTTTCCTGAAAAACGTGGCCATCAATCCGCACTTGACGGAGGCTAAACGCGACGCCGAATTGGTCAATGTGTTGGACACCTATCCGCAGCTGTTAGGTATTGGACTCGATGAGAAAGCGGCTTTGGTGGTGACCGGAGATCGCTTCGAAGTAATTGGTGAAGGCCGTGCTGCCATTTACGACAACAAGAAACACGGTGGCAACTGGTATTACTGGCTAAAGCCCGGCGACCGTTTTGATCTTCACACTCGTAGTGTAGTTCGGTAGGGCTGCGACGACGCGGCTAATACCAGTTTGATTTTGATGAGGTAGGCATTCCCGCTCGACGAGTGCCGGACAAATACAGAACCGGGAGCGGTAGCGACCGGGTTCAAGTTGCGATGTAAACTACTTTAAGGACGAGCGAATTTGAAAACGTGAAGCTAAGTTAAAGTGCCAGTCGCTACCCTTCGGGATTCGGTATTAGTTGACCGACTCCAGGTCGTTGAAACTAAGGCAAGTTGAACCCGGTCGCTACGGCTCCCGGTTCCGTATTTGTATAACGCAGATTCAGGAATTCTGCTTGACTAATGCTGTTTGAACCACTCCCAGGCGTCTGGATCTTTTCACTTTCTTCCTCCTTATTCGCCGCGAGCGTCGGGTCGGTGTCGATACCTGAGCTGGTTCTGCCGTGGTGGACAATGCGTCCTCAGCAGGACCTTTTGGTGGTGCTGCACTCTGCCGGTATGCATCCGCGTCGGCGGCAGCGATTGCTGTCTCCAGACGACTGTGACTGGTGGCCAGCAGATCCAGTTGCGCGCGCACCCCGTTTCGTTCAATTTCCAGTTGCCGCCGGCGTTGCTCGCGTAAATCCTCCGGATGCGTGCTGCCCACACCCGCGAGGGCACTCTCAATGTTTTCCGGTTTCAGCTGCTCATCAAGATTCTGTAGACGCGTTTGCAGTTCCGCTTGTTTCGTTTCTACTTCAGCGACCTGTGCGCGAAGACTCGCCGCTTTTTCCTGGGCGCGCGTTTGCGCCGCGACAAGAGTTACCTCACAAAACAGCAATCCGGCAAAAACAACAAACACTGATAGGTATCGCATGAAGTCATTTTATCTGCTTGGGCGTTCTTGCTCTGGGAAGTAACGAAAATAGAACAGAAACTCCAGTCTCGTGTCAGGTAGTGGTTTTGCGAAAAAAATTGGCTGGCTGCAGGGCACCAAAACAGAACTGGAAGCGGAGGCGGCCAGCCGTAGAGTCAACTCATGAAAATGCGCACCAGACAGGCGAACCATCTTCTTGACAGTTGAGTGCTCGGCTGGTCGCTGGTGCTCCCGGTTCTGATTTTGTGTAGAGATCCGGTCCAGAACCCACGGAGACTTTTTGTGCGAAGTCTCAGGCAGCCTTAACTTCGCGCACCGGCACTGTGCCGAGTTCCTTCATCAACTCGGCAAAGCCTGGCAGATCCAGCGACTGAGGGCCATCCGATAACGCCCGCTCGGGGCAGGGATGCACCTCGATCATTAACCCATCAGCGCCGGCGGCAATCGCTGCTTTCGACATTGGCGGAACCAGGGTGCGAATGCCGGTGCCATGTGACGGATCGGCGATGACCGGCAGATGTGACAACTCCTTCACCAAAGCGATGGCCGCCAGGTCCAAAGTATTACGAGTGGCAGTTTCAAACGTCTTGATACCGCGTTCGCATAGCACGACATTCTTATTGCCGCCGGCCAATAAATACTCAGCAGCCAGCAGCCACTCCTTGATCGTTGCCGAGGGTCCGCGCTTGAGTAGGATGGGTCGATCGAGAACAGCCAGCTTTCGCAGCAAAGAAAAGTTTTGCATGTTGCGAGCGCCCACCTGCATCATGTCGGCATACTCGGCGACGATCTCGACATCACTTTCGCTCATTACTTCAGTCACTATCGGCAAGCCTGTGTCCTCGCTGGCTTCTCTCAAGAGACGCAGCGCTTCAACTCCCAATCCCTGGAAATCGTAGGGTGAGGTCCGCGGCTTATAGGCTCCGCCGCGCAGCAGGTTTGCGCCAGCGGCTTTCACCGCCTGCGCAGTTTCCATCAACTGTTCGCCCGACTCCACCGAACATGGCCCCGCCATCACCGTCACGTTGCCGGCTCCGATTTTCACACCGCTTACATCGACAATGGTGCGCCGTTGTTGCAGTTGCCGGCTCACAAGTTTGAATGGATGTGCGATTTGGATCACGTCCTGAACGCCGGGAGCGGCGCGTAAAGCCTCAATCTCAGCTCTCCGGCCATTATTGCCGACGGCGCCGATAACAGTGCGCTCGGCTCCTTGAATCAAGTGTGCCTGATAACCGCATTCCTGAATTCTTTCGACGACGTGACTGATTTGTTCTGCAGTTGCCGATGTTGACATGTTGACGATCATGATTTGTGTTCCTCAATTTCTTTAGTTCTCTAATGCCACTGAGTCTTAGCTCAATACGTTTGGCTTCCCATGAGACTCGCGAGCCAGCAACAGGAAGCGAGTGTGGTTATCCGGGTGATCTTCGAGGTTGCTGCGGATAATGGATCCGCCATACAGCTCGGCGGTGCGTCGTCCAGCTATTGCCGCATGTTTGCGGTTGCCGCGTTTGACTACTCGCGCGACGCTGCCGGCGGTGTCATCTGTTTCGATCGCTTTGATCTGGCGCTGGGCGGCAAAGAATTTTTTGCATTGGGCCAGGGCTGCGGGATGCGACTCGACTGCTTCAATCTCCTCGAATACAGATCCGGGACAGCCAATTAAATGATGCTGGATTGGTATTGCCACCTCGCCAACCACAGCCAGCGAACTTTTTTCGAACATCTCCAGAGCGGGTTGAATCGATCCAATCAAACTGTTTTCGATTGGCACCAGGATGAATTCCGCCTGGCCGGCATCAATGCTGTTGAAAAGCGCTTCGAAGGTTGGACACGGCTCCAGCTCAATGCTGTTGATGACCTGCGGCCCAAACAGCTTAATTGCTGCGTCTTCGCTGAAAGCCCCGTGCTCTCCCTGAAACGCGATCCGCGGTCTGTAAACCGAAGCGCTCACCAAACTACCTCGCTGGAGTTAGCGGATCCGGCAGCAACTAGTGTTGTCCGGCGTGCCTCATCCCGTCCCGCTGGTTGCTCGCCATCGGTTAGCATCCGCGCTTGAAGGTTCCTTGATTCGCGGATGATGCGGCGGAACAGTTTGCCAATCGCGCGGCTGTCGAGCGGGCCGCCGTTGGCTTGTTGCAAGCGGGTCAACACATCGCGCTCGCGCTCGTTATCGCAGCAAGGCAGGCCTGCATTCTGTTTCAGGGCGCCAACCTTTATGGCCAGCCGCGCGCGTCGATTTAAGAGCCGAAGCAGCTCCCGATCTATTTCGTCTATTTCAGTGCGCCAATGTTCGATAGTCATCGTGTTCATCCTTCCGAAAGTTATTTCCGTTCAAAACTGCCCGCCGAAGTAGCAACAAAAAGCCAGCCGCGACTTATTCCCCTTTGGGAGTCGCGGCTGGCTCGATGAAAGCTTTTGTACTGGTTTCTTAGGTGTTCAGCACTTCACGCCCACTCTTCGCCTGCCCGCTTCTCCCATAGGAAAAGAAGCGGTAGGTAAAAGCGAAGTAATAAAAAGTGTTTGCGCTGTGCATTGTGTTCAAGTCGCCTCAGGCCGTAGTCATCGAAGCGAGTGTTTACTATAGGCAGGAGGCCGAAAAGCTGTCAAGACAAAATCAGCGATGGGACAAAAAAAGGAGCGCCAAAGGCGCGAAATGTAACAGCCTGGGGCAAGGCCCCAGGAACTCGAGAGTACTGATACTGGAAGCGCTGAAGGCGCGTAATTGAAGTTGCCGCCTGGGGCTCTCCCGCAAGATCAACCCGCTAGTTTCATTTTCGCGCCTTCAGCGCTCGACGGTTTGCTTTGTACGCCTCCTGGGGCGTTGCCCCAGGCTGTTACATTTCGCGCCTTTGGCGCTTCAAGCCAATGCCACACCGTACCGTGGCAAGTAACTGAGCCAAGTATGTTATGCCCAAAAAACGCCTTTGCAGGCGTCTCGCGGCCGGCTCAGCGCTTTTTCTTAACGCGCGCGCGTGTACCTTCATCGGCCGGCCTGGTTTCCTCCGGTCGATCCGCGAGCAAGGGCAATGGATTCACCGCACCACCCGAATCGTAAACGCCAAAGTGAAGATGCGCCGGGGTGCCTGCCGCATTGCCGGTCGTTCCGACATAGCCAAGTACTGTTTGGGTCGAAACAAAATCACCCTCAGCGATGTGTGGCGCATAGGCCTCAAGATGGGCGTAATAATAGATCCTTCCGCCGGCGCCAATCACTGATACGGTCTGACCACCCAGCGAGTTGTCACCAATGTGCGCAATGTACCCTTCGGTAGCGGAGAGTATGGGCGTACCCCGCGGCGCGAAAATATCTTGTCCCTCATGAAGCCGGCTGCCGTCTCGGGCCGCATGCCAGGTATTTGCGATTGCCTTCGTCTCGACATCCTGAACCGGCATCGCAAGTTTCTTGTCAGGAGTCCGGGTATATAGCTGCGCGACGTGCGCGAAGAAAACAACCTTACGAGCAAATTTGCCAGCGACTTTTTCGGCCGCGGCCATGACCCCGGTCACACTTCCGAGTATGAGAATTATGACTAACAGAAATGCAGCAAGCGTCAACTTTTTCATCGTAATCCGGAGATGCGACAAGAGCTAGGACAGTTGTGTTTTCTAGCGCTCAAGCGCGGCGCGGTCCCAGCCGGCCAGGTTCGCGCCTGCTTCGTAAGTGGTTTGGCAGAAATCCATCAGTGCTTTTTCAGGTGAAGCGGAAGTGCGGACGTTGTCGTACAACAGGAAAAACTCTTTCATCTCCGAACTGTAAAAAGTTTCTGCGGGCTGAATCTTTCCCTGACTTACAACATCGGCCAAACCCGCTGGCTCCGG
>Ga0070698_100005556_pt1 | contig 13783 bp, 10 predicted proteins | sample KBSK1502metaG_FD_65477 | JGI IMG/M metagenome (GOLD analysis project Ga0070698, IMG submission 65477) | Corn, switchgrass and miscanthus rhizosphere microbial communities from Kellogg Biological Station, Michigan, USA - KBS K1-50-2 metaG | ecosystem: Host-associated > Plants > Roots >... | reverse complement strand
TGCTCACTTTTGGCTTACTCCGCTGAGAAAAACGTCCATCACGATTTCGGCCATTGGCTCCAGCTTGTAACTGCGTTTTGAAATAATCCAGTTCGTGGCCATTTCATCGAGCGCCCCGAAAAGAATTTTTGAAACTACCTTGGCGTTAAGATCCTTGCGAAACACGCCGGCGCGCTGTCCTTCCTCGAATATCTTGCGGAGCAGATCCAGGTATTCCGCAAAGCCGGCGGCGGAAAATTCCTGCATGAACTTAGTCGAGCCGCGCAGCTCAACCTGAAACACGACGGCGAGATCGCGGTCGGCGCCCAGCCGCTGAAGGTGGAGCGTTGCGATGCGGCGCAGCTTCTCACGCGGGTCGCGCGAATTCTCGATCAGCTGGCGGCAGGCGGCGATGGCTTCGGCCATATTTTGATCGAAGATCGAATGGAGAATTTCTTCCTTGCTCTTGAAATAAAGATAGACCGTGCCATCGGCGACGTCTGCGGCACGCGCAATGTCGGCCACTTTGGAACTGAAATAGCCGTTGCGGGCGAACACACGGGTGGCTGCGCGCAGGATTGCCTCGCGTTTATTGGCGGCGCCGTTTCTTGTTCCCTTGCGGGCCATAATCGAAACTGAATGAATCGTCACTCAGTAATGCGACCTAGCCTAGCTTGTACCGCAAGTGCGCGCAAGCCAGATAGCGCCGTAACCAAACGGCGTTGATGACTATCCAGCGCTCTGCCTCGGCGCTCACATACCGAGAAATGCCATATCACCGGCAGATTCGAAGTTCCGCAATCTGCAATTTCAATTCGACGCTAATAAATAGGTTAGTCAGCGCCTTAGCCAGAAATCGCACAAGACTAATTATCTGCTTCAGTTCAATTACATAATTAGTCCTAATCTGACGAGCCGGCTATTGTAACTCTGGCACGGTAGGTGTATAAGGTTCTCGTTCCTCGCTTGGCCTTTAACTTTCCGTCTCTCGAAAGGAGGCTCCCCTGCAATGAAACTCGTACATCGCTTCACCTTCTTAACACTACTTATTCTTTGTTTACTCTCAACTGCGCAGGCTAAGAAAAAGCCCAAGCCCACGCCCAAGACTGTAATACCTCCGTGTTCGCAGGGCACACCTTTTCGAGGCTGTCCGGCTTGTGGCAGCAAGACGCAGGACGCAGATCACCTAAAGCTCAATGTCGATAAGAATCGAGGCACGGCAGTCACCAGTCCGGAGAAAATCACCGTGCAAGAAATCCGCGATCCAGCTAATGATCAAGGGGTATTCACTGTAGACAAGCAGGTATCGGTGACGGGCTTCGTCGCCGGCGTTGATCCGGGTGGTATGCCTGAGACATGCAACTGCAAAAAGAAGACTCTCAGAGACGTTCACATTAACATCGTCGCCGATCCTTCGGAGGCTGGAGATCAAACAAAATACGTCGTCGTGGAATTCACGCCCCGTTGGGAAAAGAATTTTCACTTCAACGACAGCAACTATGACGCCATGCGGAAAGCTGTCGAAAAGAAAATTAGCGGCAAGTGGGTAAAGTTTGATGGTTGGATGCTCCGTGATTTCATTCACGCGAACGCATCGCAGAGCACTTCACCGAACCAGCCCGTGTGTCCCAAGGATGGCAAACTACACAACAATTGCAACTGGCGCGCGACACCGTGGGAGGTGCATCCCGTGACGGCTTATACGATAGTAACCGGGCCTTGATAAAAATCTTGCAGGGTAAGTAGTATCAATTAGCTTCACCGTCACTCGACTTTTCGTCGGCGACGAATTTGTCACCCGTGTCCAGGTGCAGCGAGCCTTCGCGCAGACGCAATTCAGTTTGTGGGAAAGGAATCTCGATGCCAGCCTCGCGAAAGAGTCTTTCGATGCGATAGTTAATGTCGCTGCGAATCTGGGTGTGCAGCCGCGGGCGATTAGTCCAAACCAGCAAACGAAAATCAAGCGACCAGTCACCGAACTTTAGGAATTGCACTTTGGGCGCTGGATCCAGTAGCACGTTATCGACGTCTTCGGCCGCCTTCAGCAAAGTCTTTGTGGCCAACTCAACATCCGAATCGGCGGCCACGCCGATATGAATCGAAATGCGCGCGCGCGGATCTCCATAAGACCAATTGATTAGACGCTGGCTGATCAGCTTTGAATTCGGCACGATGATCGAGATGCGATCATTGGTCGCCACCACGGTCGTGCGCAGGTTAATGCTCTGCACATCGCCTTCGTCGGTGCCGATGGTTATGCGATCGCCGACGCGCACCGGCCGCTCGAACAGCAAAATAAAACCGGAGGCAATATCGGCGGCGATGTACTGCAAGCCGAAGCCAATGCCGACAGAGAGTGCCGTGAAGAGTACCGCAATCGAAGTCAGGTCGAGACTGAACGCGGCTTTCAAAGCGAGCAGGATGCCCAGGGTGATGATCAGGTACTGCGAGAGCTTGCCCAGGGTATAGCGCAGACCCGGATCGAGATAGGCTTTCCTGGCAATGCTGCGCTGTAACAGGCGGCTGAGCGTGCGCGAGAACACCACGGTCAGTGCCAGGATCAGGGCGCCCTCGATCAACTTGGTTACTGACACTTCGATATTGCCAATCGTGATCGGGTGATTTAAGTAATACCAGATACGGGCCAGGGCACTCTGCCAGTTTTGCAGAACTGCCACGGCCGCCAACGGCTGAGTCATTAAACCAAGCATAATCTTTCGCTTACCAATATAGACTCTCTCGCTGACGCGGCAAAGCGCCGCCGCTGTTGCGCCCGGATCATCTCCAGTAACAAGTTATTGACAGCGCGCCTGGCATTAACTAAGATTCGACCGCTCTCGAGTAAACAACTCAACTTGGTGGTTATGTCTGAGAGAGAGATTTTTCTTCCCCGCGCAGTTGCACCTGTTTGTGTCACAACCTCGCTCAACCTTAAAATCGAAAACCGAGAATCGGAAACCGATAGGAGAAGATCGATGCATAACTTTACAGTTCCCTCTCTGGCCCGTTGGGTTAAGAGGTTTGGTTTTTGTGTGCTTGTAACTTTTGTAACTTTGGGGCTGGCGCTGACAGCCGCGGCCCAAACTCAGATTACTACCGGCACCATTCAGGGTACGGTGACTGACGCTAACGGCGCCGTCATGCCGGGAGCAAACGTTGAAATCAAAAACCTGGACACCAATCTCTCCAGGACCCTGACCACGGATGATGGGGGGCGGTTCGTGGCGCTGGCGCTGTCGCCTGGCAGATACTCAGTCACCGTTTCGAAGACGGGATTCGCCACGGCCGTAGCGGAACAACTTGATTTGACCGTTGGGCAGGCGCTCAATCTTCCGGTGGCCATGAAAGTCTCAGGGGTCGAGGAGCGGGTCACCATTACGTCGACGCCGGTGGTCGATACGGTCAAGACGGAATCCAGCACGACTTTGAATGAGACCGCAGTAAACACCACGCCGATTCTGGGGCGCAAGTTCGAAGATCTCCTGACATTGACCCCGGGGGTCAGCGTTGTCCAGGGGCCTGACGGCGACGAAATCACTTTCTCCGGACAGCGTGGTGTCTTCAACAACGTAAGTTTTGATGGCGGTGACTACAACAACGGCTTTTTTGGCGAACAACTTGGCGGACAGCGCGCGGCCATCGATATCCCACTGGACGCGGTAAAGGAATTTCAGGTAGTAGCAACCGGAGCCACGGCCGAGTTTGGCCGGACCGCCGGAGGTATTATCAACGTTATCTCAAAATCAGGGACCAACGACGTCCACGGCAGCGTCTTTTATTTTCAGCGACTGGAAGCGCTGACCGCGCACACGTCTGACGGTAAACCACTCAAAGGTTTCAATCGGAAGCAGTTTGGCGGGACTATTGGCGGCCCCATCAAAAAGAACAAGTCATTTTTCTTCTTTGCCTTCGAAGGCATTCGCGAAAAACTGAGTCGCGCGAACCTTAGTGAACCGATCGGCACCCCGTGCTCCGTCACCGCTCCAACGATCGGCGTGAACGAGGCGTTAATTAACGGCAGCGCCGATTGTCAAAGACTCGCGCTCATCAATTTCATTAAGGCAGCACCGGCAACCAGCGGCCAGGACGAGGGACTGCCTGTCAAACATAACATCAATAACCAGGCGTTTCTGGCCAAGGTCGACTGGGACCTTACATCCTCAAACAAGCTCGCTCTGTCGTATAACTTCGACTACTCGAAGAACACCAATCAAACGTTCGACGTGGCGACCTATGGAAACTCGGCCAATGGCATTGAAGGCCCGTCGAAGATCAACAACTTCAACGTCAATCTGTTCAGTTCGCTTTCAGCTACCATGCTGAACGAGGCCCACTTCTCTTACACGCGCGAGTTGCGACCTCGCAACGCTATCCCGTCAAAGGTGCCGGCGGACACCGCGATGGGTTTCGGTACCACATTCAGATTTGGAAACCCGTTCTTCCTGAATCCAACAATTGACGAACTGCTCTGGCGCACCGACGCGAGAGACAACTTCTCGATCATTCACGGTAATCACACCATCAAGGTTGGCGGCGAGTGGCTGCACACGCTCAACGATCAGGTCTTCCGCGGGTTCTTCGAAGGCCGATATATTTTCGACAGCGTCAGCGGCTTTCTGCGCTACGCGTCACCGGATGCGGCTGGAGGGTTTGGCTCTACCGTCGGCGAATGCTTTGACGGCGCGGGCGCGTTTACCGGCTGGGTGACTCAAGGCGCTGGCTTTAATCAAACATGCCCTGCGGGCAGTAGTGCCGGGGGGCCGCTGCTTCTGTATTTGCAGAACGGAATTCCGACCGGTATCGCGGGCGTACCGGCGCCCGGCAAGTCCACCATCAAGAATGAAGACCTGTCCCTGTTCGCTCAGGACAGTTGGCGAATGCGGCCCAACTTCACTTTGAATTACGGTCTGCGCTGGGAGGCCCAAATCTTTCCCAAGCCGATTGTTGCGCCCTCTAAGACAGCCTACGGACCTTTGCTTAGCAATCCACTCTTTCCCTCAGACGGCACGTTGCACAGCCCGAAGAAAGAGTTCCAGCCGCGCGTTGGGTTTGCCTGGGACCTTTCGAAGAAAGGCACCTCCGTGCTGCGGGCCAGCTATGGCATTTTCTACGGCCGGCAGAACATGTTGACTCAGGTGGGCTCGATAACCGACAACGGCGTGCAGCAATTCGGTATCTTCTGCAACTCCAGCTTTGCTTTTACCTGCTTTGGCGCGGCCACCAGACCGCCCATCTGGCCGGGGATCCAAAGCGTGCCGCCGTCCGGAGGTATTCCCTTCGGCGCTTCGGTTCGTGTCTTTGACAAGAATTACGCGAACCCGCGCATCTATACATTTAACGCGCAGTTCGAACAGGAAGTCGCGCGCGATCTCTCGGTGTACTTTGACTTCACTCACTCGAAGGGCGTCCATCTTACCCGGTTCATCAATTACAACCGGCTGGGCCTGTTTCCGACGTTGGGCGATGTCTTTGTGACCAGCGCAGTGGGTAAGTCGCTTTACAACGGTTTCACGGTTGGAGCGCGAAAGCGTATGAGCAAACGGTATCAGTTCGAGATGAACTATACCCTGGCGAAAGATCAGGACGACGATTCAAACGAGCGCGACCCATTTACTGATCGCTCGTTCAATCCACTCAACCTGAGTTTGGATTATGCTCTGTCGGATCGAGACATCCGGCACAAGTTCAATTTCTTTTCGTTCGTGCAAATGGGCTGGGGTCTGGAAGGCAACTTCCGCGTTCAGGCGCGCAGCGCACAACCAATCACGCCGGCAGTGCGCACGGCCACCAACCGCAACACATTGCGAAAGGATAATAAGTACTTCTCGTTCGATTGGCGCATTCAACGTCCGTTCAAGCTGGGCGAGCGCTTCGCGTTGATTCCGATCGTCGAGATGTTCAATACCTTTAACAACAAGAACAACATCAACCCGCTGAGCACGCCGGGCCTCTTTAACTTTGACGGTTTCCTGCGTCAGGGCGTGGGCGATCCGCGTCAGTTACAGTTAGCCGTCAGGTTTACGTTCTGAAACAGCGCCAGTTGCTTCGCAAACGGCCTCGCGCGAGATGGTCTCTTTGCCAACTCGCGCGAGGTTTTGCTTTTCAATGGACTCAGAGCCGCCTGCGGTAGCGGTTGATCTGCATCGCGGATGCATATTTTCTCCGCTAGATTCAACCGCCCGCTACCGCGGACGGTTCTGACCTTCGCGCCATGCGAGACTTTCCGGTAGTCGACATCTCAACCTTCACCGGCGGTTCCTTGAGCGCCAGAAGATCTCTGGCGGCCCGCGTCGATGAAGTTTGTCGGGCCACGGGTTTTCTGGCAATCGTTGGGCACGGTGTGCCGTCGGAACTGATCGCCGATGTCCGGACTGCGGCGAAGAGTTTTTTCGATCTGCCACTGGCCAGAAAGCTCGCGGTGAAGATGCCCTTTACCGGCTATCCTTACGGCTATGCGCCGCTGCAGGCCGAAGCATTAGCCGGATCGAGAGGCGATCAGACTCCTCCTGATCTGAAAGAGAGTTTCAGCAGCGGCCCGCCTGACCGCGCTCTGCACGGTTCAGCGTCGCCCGAGCAGGATTTTCGTTTTGCGCCTAACCTTTGGCCAGCCGAGCCAGTGGAATTCAAGGAAGTATGGTTAAGGTATTACCGCGCGATGAGCGAGTTGGCCGCGCGTCTGCTGCGAATCTTTGCCGTAGCTTTGAATCTGCCGGAAGAGTTCTTTGCCGATAAGATTGACGAGCACTGCAGTGCGATGCGGGCGCTAAACTATCCCGCTGATCTCTCGGCGCCTTTGCCCGGCCAACTGAGGGCCGGCGCGCACACGGACTATGGCAGCGTCACAATATTGCTGTCTGATCCGAATCCGGGCGGCCTGGAGATTTTTGCGCCTGAAGGCGAATGGGTCGCAGTGCCTTCGGTGCCCGGCGGATTCATCGTCAACATCGGGGATCTGATGGCGCGTTGGACTAATGATCGTTGGGTTTCCACGCTGCATCGCGTCATCTATCCGCCGGCTTCCGAATCGGGCACGCAGCGTCGTCGTCAGTCGATCGCCTTTTTTCACCAGCCGAACTGGGACGCGGAAATCACTTGTCTGCCAACCTGTCTGGGCCCGGGTGAAAAGCCGAAGTATCCGCCAGTGACTTCGGGAGCGCATCTCAGGGAAAAGTTCCTGCGCGGATTGCCAATCAATGCGCCGCCAGATATTCACTAATCAGCTTTGCCGTGTCCGCCGCCGGACGTTGAGTAGTGTCTAGTGACAATCCTTCGGGCAGGATGGGAAAGCGAAAGGCGCCGGCGGCTTTCAGGTTTCGGTACTGTTCCACCGAGCACAGCTTGCCGAACTCTCCACGCGAGGGATCCACGATCCTCCGCTCGAGTTCATCTTCATGACAGGTCAGTGCGACAAAGATAACCTTGCCGCCCGCGCTTTCTACAACCGTAAGCGCGTCCTGGATGAATTGCTCACGAACGGTGCGCTCAGGATTGAAGGTGAAAACGAGCGATACATTATTCGTGGCGCCCTGCTGAAAAGCTGACAGCCAGATCTTTTCGCGCAGCGCAACGAAAGGTTCGCTGCCAAAAGCGAATAGCGAACCAACCAAATCAACTGTCAGATGATTGTGAAAAAGTCTGTATCCCGTCAGGCGGGCCAGCTCGCGCGCGACCGCCAATTTGCCGACTGCCGCTGGGCCGTGAAGAAAGACAAGCTTCATAGGATGGATTCGCGATCACGCGCTTCGGCCGTGACGCCTTAAAGGTTTACGGCGCCGGCGTGAAGCCCGTCAGCGGATTCCCGTAAAACGCATCCGTCTTCCAGGCCGTCTTGTCCCACTGCCCGTCGGAATCGCCCATTACCTGCACCGGCACGATGACGCGATTGTTACCGAGCTTGTTGCTGGTCGCGATGCCATTGTCGACAATTTTTCCTTCCGCGTCGACGGCGAATTTGATCGACCGCACCAGATGACCTTTGTAGAGAATCTTGATTTCATAGTCGCCCGGATTCTCACTAAGCAAATAGAGCGGCCCGAACATCGTTTTATTTTCCTCGCCGGTCTTGTTCCAAGCCTTGATGTTCGGAAAATTGCACCTCATGCGAGTCCAGATGAATTGTCCATGAGGCTCGGTGATATGCGTGGGGTTATCCTCGATTTCATTCGTGCCACAGCTTGGCTTGCCGACCTCTTCGCCTTCGTACATCATCTTGCCTACTTCTTTTCCGCTATGAAACAGATGTGGCTCGAAGGGCCCATTCAGTTCGGTGCGGGCCCAAAACGCGAAGCTCAAAGTAGGTTTTTTCCACTCGTAAACGTCATCGGGCTCAAGGAACATATAGCCGATCGGCAGGTTCCAATCCTGATCCACGTAATAGACAAAATGGTTTACATAGTCCGGACCCGTTTCGTTAGAATGCACCTTCGCCACTTTGAACCTGCCAGTGAAGAGCGTCACGTCACCACCCATCAACTCGTTTCGCATCTTGATCGCGAAATTGACCGGACCGGTATAGGTGAGTCCTTTATCTTCCCCGAGGGCATCGCGGCCGCCGCACTCATCGGGCTGCCACCAATGGCCTTTGTCTGTCTCCTGCGTTTTGCAATCGAACTTCCACGCGCCGCCGCCAGGCACAGTGAACTCCGCATAGATCTGGCTGCCACTGGCAATCGGTCCATTAACGCGCAGCTTCAACCTGGGAACCCAACTAAACACCTTAAAGTCTTTCTTGTAGGAACTGAGCGTGAATGCCGTGACCTGAACAGAATCCTTGGCGATGGTTGGCTGGTCCTGGGCCGCGGAATTACCGGCACAGAACAACACGATAATCGAGGCAAAGCGTATGAGAGCCCAGGTCGGCATGTTGTTTTTTATCAAGGCGCACCTCCTGATTTCATTTCGCGATTTCGATGGTCCTGAGCGGTTGCCCAGTTTACACCCAAGCATGATTGTGAGTTAAGAGACTTTTGGGCTGCGGCAGAACGGGCCTAATTCGCGTGTCTCGCAGGGCAAGAAAAAGAGTCACCGTGCTATGCCAACTTACGTCCAATGTGTTAGCCAGGTGGCGAAAGCGAGCCAGGCATGTGTGCCGCCAATTATCAGGCGCAGCGGATGCGATATCACGATTAGAGCGCCGCCCAGGACAGTGGCCCGGTGTGGGCGTCCGCGCGTGACCAGGTCATAAACCAAACAAGGCACGATGAACAGATCGCTGAGACCAAAAAAGGCTAAGGGACCGTACTGTTGAATGAAAGCAAACGGTAACCGCGCCACAGCCGCAGGCAAAATCCCAATCGTCGCCAGCAGCATCAATCTCTTGTGCACGTCCGCTCGGCGCCGGAAATAGAAGGCGGATCCCACAAGGATCGCAAACACCAGCATGTCACCCAGCGGTATTGTCAGAAATGAAAGCGGATTGACGCCGGGTACGGGTGACGGACCATTTGCGCGCACAAGGGCAGTTACCGTGCCGATTATGATCATCAAACTGGCGAGCACGCCTCCGGCAATTCCCAATCGCATATGAGTTCGCGTCCGCTTCGCCGCAATCAGCGTGGTTTGCGTGATCAGCAGGACAATCCATGAACTAAAGACGACGCCGTGAAGAACGAGTAGCGGGATCAGCGGTTGAGTTTGGAAATTGGGTCTGAGATAAAACGTCCGCGAAAACCCGGCGAAGACGGTAATTACAATCGCCACAACCATGCCCGGGTAGAAGAGGCGCTCACGTCGCTTGTTTTGATCGGGCCTGATAACTTCTGCTTGAGTTGCCATCACTCTCTCCGTCTGATTAGTTAATGTGTCACACTGCTCAGCATGTTTTTATAGACTACTCCGCCTTTCATGACAAACAATACGCGCCGCACAGCCGTGATGTCTTTCAACGGATCGCCCTCGAGCGCAATGATGTCCGCCTGCAAACCGGGCGAGATCGCTCCGATCTGATTGGACATGCCCAGTGCTTCCGCCCCCAGCGAGTTGGCTGAGACCATCGCTGCCATTGGATCCATTCCGCAGTCGCGCACGCGATCGATGAACTCTTCGGCGTTGCGCCCGTGCGAACCGGCCAGTGCGTCGGTGCCGAAAACGATCTTCAGCCCCGGAATCCGTAGCGCTCTCTGGATAAACTCGTGGTACATCGGAATTAACTTCTCCATCCCGGCGAACCCGGCCAAAGAATTCGGGTAGCCGAGCGTGCCCACAAACTTTTCTTTGTTCAGCAGATAGTTCTCCCACACCAGGCCGGCCTGCGGATCAAGAAAGGCGCCCTTCGCGGCCATCAATTTAAGATCGTCGTCGCTCGCCAGCACGCCGTGCTCGATCTGTGTGCAGCCAGCGAGAGTCGCCGCGCGAACGGCATCCTTGTAGGCGTGGACGAGAGTGCGCAGGCCCTGCTTCTTTGCTTCATCGCAGGCCGCGTTTAGTTGCTCCTGAGAAAGCGTCATCGCTGGCCGGCTCGGACCTCCAGCCGCGAAAATCTTGATCAGGTCGGCGCCGGCCACTTTCTGCTTGCGTACGAACGCGCGGATTTCTTCCGGCGTGCCGGTCTGCTCGCCTCGTCCCATGAGCGGCTCGACGGCCGTCAGGATGCGCGGGCCCGGGAGTTTGCCTTGCGCGATCGCATCGCGCAAAGGAACGTCGGCGGGTGAGCCCACGCTTTGCACCGTCGTAAAGCCGGCCATCAGCGTTACCCATGCATTAGATGCGGTTTGATACGCAGCCTCTTCTGCGGTCCATCCGCCGCTGGCATTCTTTCCATCTTTCCCAAAGCTCCAGGCAATGTGCACGTGGGCGTCGATCCATCCCGGCAAAACCGTCAGGCCGCGCAGGTCGTAATCCGCCGGCGCCGCTTTAGGATCCGTTTTTGTTTCGACGGCGACGATCTTTGAGCCTTCGACCACGATGCGAACGTCGTGCAGCACACGGCCCCGGCCGTCAAGCAAAGTGCTCGCGGCGATCACGGTGCGTTTTTCCGCGGGCCTGGAAAGTTTGTCCTGCTCCAGTAAAAAGGGTTTGCTCTGTTCAGGAGCCCGGGTAGAAGTTGGTTTCGCGATCGCGCACACGCCTAGACTAGCGAGGAGGATGAGAATGATTTTCGCGGATCGCATCGGCTTGGTTCCTCCTCCGTCTGGTGGAGCGTACTACTTACCACACTGTCGCGATCCAGCTCCAGCGTCTGGTTGGAAAAATGATTTTTCTCTGCGTAATCTCCGCGTGCTTTGCGCCTCTGCGGTGGATTGTCCGCTCAAGACACAGGTCACCGCAAAGACGCCGAGGGGCGCAGAGGTTTTTTTCCCCAACCTACTCTTCGCGGGTCAGACGAAATTTCTAATCGACTAGTTCAAGAGGTTGGCGCCGCGAAAGCCTTCAAAATTTGTCGGCTTCGACATCAATTACACGTTACAATCGTCACCCGAAACCTGCTCGATTTTAGATCTGGGAGGATTACCATGTCTTTTTCGACAAGAGGACTTGTCTTCTCTTTGCTTTTCGTCGCCCTCGGGTCAGGGTGCAAATCTTCCGTTGACAAGGGCCGCGGTTCGGCGAATAGCGCGAACGCCAAAACTTCTTCGGCAAAGCCGGATGACCAGGGCATCATCCATTCCGGCGCCGGCGAGGAAAAGGAAAAGCCTGCCGCCGGCAAAGCCAACGTCCAGGGCAAAGTCTTTTACAACGAAAAACCTGCGGCGAATATCGAAGTGAAACTCTGTGAGAAATTCAGTCAGTATTTCGGTGGCTGCAGCGGCCAAATCTTCACCGCAAAAACCGACGCCGGAGGCGAGTACGTGATCAAGGACGTGCCGCCCGGAATCTATGAAGGCCTAACGGCGAAGGTCTTCGATACCCCTTACTATGTTTTCGCGACGTCCGGCTTCGTGGCCTCAGCCAAATATAAGATCGAAGCCGACGAAACGTTCTTCGCGCCTGATTCAAATCTCTTCAAGAGCGATCTGAAGCTGTTGAGTCCTAGGGCGGGCGCCAAGGTCGCGGCGAACAATATCGAAGTGAAATGGGAAAGTTACTCGGACGCCGCCTACTATAAATTCAGCATCAACGCCGACAGCTCGAGCGGAGCCCAAACCAACTATGACTATATCAACAAGCGCGTTGACGGCACGTCTTATGTTTTGGACCAGCCGCTGGCCGCAGGGACTTATACTTGCACCGTTACCGCATACAACGGTAACGACATTAAGCTCGCCGAAAGTCCCGCCGACATCAAATTCACCGCCGGAGGGAAGTAGTTTTGCGCTGGGTGCCGAATGCGGTCTTCAACTCCATGGGCGACAGCGTCTCACTGGGAAAACTTACTGGGCCCAACTGAAACCGTGCTTCGACAGTGGCAGGGAACGAATTCGTTTCCCCGTCACCGCAAAGATCGCGTTGCACACTGCCGGCAGGATTGGAGGCAGCGCAGGCTCGCCCAGGCCGGTGGGCGGGAATTCAGTTTTGAGGAAATGCGCCTCGATTTCTTTGGGCGCTTCTGACATTCGCATTGGAGCGTAGTCATGAAAATTCCTCTCAACAGATCGGCCATTCTTGATGGTAATTTGATATCTCATCAGATGGCTGAGCCCCTCAATAATTGAGCCCTGAACCTGGTTCACGGCGTTGAGCGGGTTGATGATCTGACTTCCGATATCTGCCGCGACCCAAACCTTGTTCACTCGCACTTTGTTCGAGCTATCAACGCTGACCTCCGCCACTTCGGCAAAATATCCCGCGTGACTGAAGTGAAACGCAACACCTTCGCCGGTTCCCTTCGGCAGCTTGCGCATGCCCCAGTTTGACTTTGCGGCCACCAGCTCCAGCACGCCGCGCATTCGCCTGGCGTTGAATCCGCCGGCGGCGCCACCCGGGGCGCCGGTCGGTGGAGGCGGAAGGGGAAGGGGCGGCGCGTCAAGGATCGAATAGCGAAATTGGATCGGGTCTTTACCGGCAGCCTGGGCCAGCTCGTCAATGAATGATTGCATCACAAACGCGATGCCGTTGCTTCCGGGGGCACGCAGCGCTCCCGTCGGCACACCGGAGGCCATTACCGATGAATCAAGCGAGAAATTTGGTACAAAGCGGGACGGGAATTCAGTCGCGTTAATTCCGGCGCCGCTGGCAAATCTGTCTCCCGAGCCAAAAGTCACAAAGTGATTCCGCCAGGCTATCAACTTACCTGACGCATCGATGCCGCCCTTAAAGAAATGGAATCCGGCCGGCCGATAAAAATCGTGCGCCATATCGTCTTCGCGAGTCCACAACAACTTTACCGGAACTCCTATGGCCTTCGCGATCCAGGCCGCCTCGACCACGTAATCATTGCTGAGACGCCGGCCAAAGCCACCCCCGATGCGGGTGAGATGAAGCTTTATTTCGGCCGGCGCCAGACCTGTCGTCCTTGCAACGAGGTTAAGACCGGCTTGCGGAGTCTGGCTGGGGGCCCAGATTTCCAACTTGCCATCCTTGAAGTGTGCGGTGCAGTTCTGCGGCTCCATCGGAGCATGAGCGAGGAAGGGATAAGCATAAGCAGCCTCGACTACTTTCGCAGCCTTACTCAGAGCAGCTTCGACGTCTCCGTCGCTACGAAGTGATCGCATGGGCTTCTCTTTGGAAAGGGCTTCGGCCTGGCGAGCGAATCCTTCGCTGCTCTGCGAAGCCGTCGCGCCTTCGTCCCATTTCACTACCAATTTCTCGCGTGCGGACTTTGCCTGCCACCAACGATCAGCGACAATCGCCACTCCGCTTAACAGTCCATTTAGATCAGTGCCTCCCTCGACAACAAAGGCGTGGCGGACACCCGGCATGGCCTTTA
>Ga0070698_100005555_pt1 | contig 13783 bp, 24 predicted proteins | sample KBSK1502metaG_FD_65477 | JGI IMG/M metagenome (GOLD analysis project Ga0070698, IMG submission 65477) | Corn, switchgrass and miscanthus rhizosphere microbial communities from Kellogg Biological Station, Michigan, USA - KBS K1-50-2 metaG | ecosystem: Host-associated > Plants > Roots >... | reverse complement strand
ACGTCATCGAAGTAGCGCTGACGTTTTCCCGCGCCATCCGGTTTGGGAACCTCCCGGACACCGCGGGTAGCCCAGTCCCGCGCCCGCTCTCTTTGCATACTGAGTACTGTTGCCCGCATTCGAGATATTGGATGTTCGCCGACTACACTCGACGCCATGCTTGTGGGCCGTTGGCACATATGGTGCCAACCTCGGTGGACGGGAAATCAATGGCTTAGTAGAACTCGACGATACGGGATTCAGGCATCTTGCCCGGCACATGCGGCGGTTGCGGGATTTCGGGAGGGAGCGGCGAGGCCACTGCCGAATCGCGCTGATCTATTCGATGACCTGATCCGCCCGCAGCAGCAGCGACGGCGGGATGGTGAGACCGAGGCTTCGCCGAGGCCATTTTGTTGCGAGATGGGACCATCAGGTGATCAAGCTGAACAGTCATCATGCTCTCCAACTCGTGGGCGTCTAGGGTCCCCCGAGCCATCCGGCGTATCCGGCCACCACCGCGCCAACGGCAAGGAATGTCAACGCTGCAGGCGCTGACAGGGCGTGTAGCCAGTGAGGTCCGATGGCGTCGGTCATGAACCAGGCCAACAGGCATGTGACTCCGATCATCGCTGTGATCGCCGCCACCTCGTGCAGACGGCGGCTGCGACGCGCTTCAGGAGACGCAGTGACGGCCATCCGCGCGCGGCGTTGGCGGAGGAACCGAAGAACGGCTGCCCAGACGACGACTGCGAGGGCGACGTCGACAATGATCGGAGTCCACCTCATAGGGCACCCTCCGGTGACACGCCCATCTTATTTCGCCGTGAAGAAGTAATAGTCTGCCGTGTAGCCGACGTGAGCCGGCGTCCCCGCGGTGGCTCGAGAGCAGCCGGCCTTTGGAGCGACGCCGCCCACGGTATTCACTCGCTGGATGCTCGTGACGTTGCTGAACGAGCCCTCCGGGCCGACCGACTTCGCAGCAAGCAAGAGCCAGGGGATGGCGTCGGCCACTGGCGCGTCGGCACGTTCCTTCACCGTGCCTGCGATCTTGCTTCCATCGGTCGATTCCCAATATGGGCCAGCATAGTGTCGGCCGGCTTTGTTTCCGCGCGCGTCGAAGAGATCGGCCTCGGGGGCCACGAACGCCCATTCGTATTCTCCGGGTTGATCCTTCTTGGCTCGGCACTCATAGATCTGCACGCCGTTCGCGGAAACAATCAGCTTCAGCGACTCGTTCGCTCCGGATTTGAGCTTATCGGGCACATTGACCATCGACACGGGCGGTTGACCGCTCGTGCAGGAGGCCGCGACAAGGAGGACCAGCAGCAAGGCTGCTACTTTGGGGGCTTTGACATCGTGTCGGTCGTGCAGCATATCAGATCGTTCGGCGGAACCCGCTTTACAAACCCCTCCTGCTGATCCCGAAGAGCGGACCCGGTCCACGTGAGACGCGCACTAAATTTGTAATCTCGACCGAGGAGGGCAGACGGCGGCCGCGAGGGGGACAGATCCTCATCGCCTCTTTGAGAACACGATTCGGAGGGTCTCGAACTACGTAGTCCGAGGCTAGGGCGGCTCGCTTGAAAAAGGCAGTTCGTGAAGACGCCTTAACTGTGAGTGCTGTCCATCAAGACTCCGAGCAAAGGTGATTCGAGCCATGAACAGCCTTGATACATTTCATGGTCCAAATGATCATGCCGCGCAGCGCACGCACGAGATATGCCAGACTCTTGAACAGCGACGGCCCTCATCAGTTCCACTTCGCGAGCAACGCCAGGTCGATCGCCGCGTCATCCGGGACCACCCACCGCTCGAACACGACACGACAGGGGCAGGCCGCTTCGAGCCGATAGCCGTTCGCTGTCGGCGGACTCGCCTTCGCTTGGAGCTCACCGTCTGGGCGGTGGCGTTCGACGAATTCCTTCACATCCGCGAGCAGTGACGGCTGCTCTATCATTCAACGATCTGATCCGCCCGCAGGCAAAGCCTTCCCGGCTCTGGTGGAAAGAGGTGCCAGGGATCGTGAAGTAGCGAATATGATCGGCGCGCGAAGCCTGTTGCTGCACTGGTTGCGAAAAAATCGAGTAGACCTTCGACTCGGCGAAGAGTCTGACCGTAATCGAACAGCACCGGCGGTTGCTTGATGTCGGTTCGCCGCCGGATCGTGCTCAGGCGCGCCTCGAGGCCCTCTCGTCTCGCCGACAACATCTAAGAGGAGAAGCGCGACCATGATCCCGCTCGCTGCCACTGCGGCGAGATCAACTCATTGAAGGAGCGGGGGCCGCGGCGCAGACATGGGAGGCGGCGGATTACTGCGGCTTACTGGCAACCCATTCTCAGCGGGCCGGCTCAACGATCCATGCACTCCGCACGCTGACGCGCACGACCATCGTCATGCCGGCAGTGTGATATCAGTCCTTCTTCCACCAGGTTGCATTTAAGAAGACGATGATCAAGCCGCTAACTTTGGCGAGCAGCGCGAATACGCGGATCACGGTCGCCCAGACTGCGTTCAAGTGGAAGTAAGCGTGTACGGACTTGCCGTACTCGAACGCAAAATCAACCCACAGACCTGCGACGCCAAGAGCCAAACCGGTCAAGAGTCCCCGGCCTTGAGGCGTCCGCAAAAGATAGTTCCTCTGGTAGGCGTTCGCGTTGACAACGTCGAATGTCACATACGTGCTTTGATTCTGGCTGAGCCCAAGCTGCCCCGCGGCAACCCAGACCTGGTTTCCGTCTGCGCCTTCCCGCAATGCCACCTTGTAAATGGCCGATATGCGTGGATTGTCTGTCCTGGTCAGGCGCACGTACTTTGCACCTACGTTCGGCCAGTTGTTGCCGGGAAAGGAGGCCTGGCCTGATGTACCACCGGTCGTGGGAACACGTGCGATGTAGTTAGGCATACTCGCCCAAGCCCAGACGAGCTCGCTGGAGCACATCGACCAGTTCTTCGTCGGGGAGATTCAACACCCTCGCCATGGCGACCGCACTACCGATGAGAAGCCGACCGTCATCGCTAAGGGATTCCCAAAGCGTCCGGAAGGCGCGATCGATACGGCGGTCCAAGGGCGCCACGGAACTCTCCTGAGCCGTGTTGACTATCCTTTGCCAGACATCTTCCCTTCGACCGGCAAAATAGCGTTGAGCCGATCTGACCTGTCTGGCTGCCGCGACAAACTCCGCGCCTACGGCCTCAATAGCCTCGGCGACGATCTCCTCACTGTCGCTCTGCAGCACACCTGCGATAGTCAGAATGGTGGCGTCGCACAGAACACAGACCCACCGGGGGACGTTCTTGTCTCGCGTTCCGTGGGCCTGACAGGACAGAACGTGGCAGATGCGGCAAACACCGATGGCATCGCCAGGCTCCTTCTCCGGTATCGGAGTCCCTTGCCCCGTACTACAAAAGTAGCAACTGGCTCCCATCTGGTGCCCCCCGCGTGCCCAACTCCAAGAGCCTGGATACACTGGGCGCGCGATCTTATCGTGGAAGTCGCTCTCACCTCAAATGCGGGAATCCACCACATTGCCGCAGGCTGTGCCGCGCGAGCCTTCCGATTCGGTCGGGCGGGAAGTTTCGCCCGCCTCGGACGGCCGGGTCGGCTAGGAGGCGCTCAAGCTCCGTGCGATCCTCCCCAACCCAGGGGCGCAGGACGAGGTGTTCCGTCTCGACGGTCGTCATATCTCTGGGTGACGCCGAATTCGCGGGCTCAAGGCGACACCCGATCGCTGCCGGCGACGACGGCTTCGAGTCGGACGCGGCGATCGCGCAGCGGCCGAGCTCTTCGGCGAGCCACTGCTCGCGTCAGCCGCCCTCGATCGTCTGACGCACGGCGCGCACTTCGTCGAGATCACGGGCCAGAGTTTCCGCGCCGAGCACACCAAGAAGCAGCTCACCACGCGCCGCTCGCACGGCGCCACCGCCGCGTAGGAGGGAACGCCACCATCGTGTCTGGGATCCGGTCACGCCGCCGCGCTGGCTCCATATGGGCGACCCCGAAGTGGCTCTCGATGGGCGACCGTTGACACCGCGCCAGGTGTCGAAGCGGCGGTGGAGGAGCTGAAGCTCCGGCTCGCGTGGCTTGAGTCCGAGAAAACCGACGGCGGCTACCAGCGTGGCGCGACGATCGCTGATCATTGTCCTCCGCGGGCCGTCAGAGTACGTTGCTACCGGTGCTCGCCCCGGCGCTCAGCCGGGCGCCGCCGCTCAGGAATCAGGACGCCTTACCGAAGATCGCCTGGAGGACCCGGTACGCCTTCCGGATGTCGTCGAGCCGTCGCCGGCCGGAGACGAGCGCGAAGATCTTTTCGGCCTCCTCGCTCGGCACCGCGGACGGCTTGTCGGCCCGCACGTCCGTCAGCTCTCGCAGCGGGATCTCGAGCGCGACCGACACCCGGTACAGGCTGTCGATGGAGATCGACTTTTCGCCGCGCTCGACCTCGCCGATGAACTTTCCGGAGAGGCCGGAGCGATCACCTAGCCGCTCCTGGCTGAGACCGCGCTGCTTGCGCAGGGTCCGCACCCGCTGCCCCAAGAATTTCCTCACGTGTTGCACGGCGCGTTCGCTCATAGTCCGGTTCCCTTAGCCGAACCGGAACCCGACGCGATGGGTAGGTCGGCGGCCGACTCTACCGCCACCTATGATGCGTGTCAACGCCGCGCCTGGCTCGAGGGCGAGGAAGCCGAGAGCGGCGCGGAGTATCGGCACGCGATCAGCCGCTTGTATCGTCGGCCGCTTCGAAGGGCAGTGCCGTTCCTGCGGGAACGTTCGGGCCGTGTTCTCGATGGGGCGCATGGACCCGTAAGACCGCTGACGGGCTGCTGATCAGGATGAAACCAGCGGGTGCCACACCGTGCCGGATGGTCGTTATCCGAGTGCACCGTCTCGTCGAGAAAAACGAGTGTGATTCCGCTCAGTTCGACGACAGCCACGCGCTGGTCCGATCTTTGCCGTATCTCCCTCAGACGGATGACTGGGGAGGGTCCGATGACAATTGAATCCGACTACCGCGGTTACCGGATCGAAGTGATCGCCTTCGAGATTGAGGGCGGCTGGGACGCCGACGTCAGGATTCGCCGCACGACGTCCAAGGCAACGACGTGTGCTGGACACCTAAGCTGCAGGAAGCCAACCGCGGAGGTCGCCGAAGAGAGCGGCGTCGTGTGCGCGCGTCAGTGGGTCAATCGGCACGAGCGATCATGAAGACCAGGGCGTTCGAACGACGTCGACGTCCTAGCCGCAGTCAGCGAGGACTATGGCGCGCCTGATTGAGGAAGCACACCATTTACGCGCCGTGACGGAGAAGCTGCTCGAGGAGGGTCGGCGCCTGCGGCACGACCTCCGTCCCATGCTGGAGCGCGATGCGCTCGCCGACACGATGCGCCGCGCCGCCTAGCCCCCGACGACAGACCCGCGATTCGGTGTTGTCCCGGCGGCGGCTCGCGCGCGACGGGCTAGAGGCCATCAATTCCACCAGCCCTGCCGCGCCAGCCGCGCGCGGAGTCGTTCAGTGCGGCGGAGTTCGCTGTTAACGGCTGCGGCACCGGCACGGTCTCTGCGCGCCGTGAGGCGCTTGAGGTACAGACCGAATCGTACGGGCGGCAGGCGATGCGCAGGAGAAAGGTTTCGAGCTCGGCCTCGCTCATCAACGTGTCCGTTCGCGTTCTTCGGCCGCGCGTCGTTCGCACTCGACTTGCCATATATGCACGCAGGCGAGATGCATGCGGCGGGTGACGCCGCCGCCGAAGTTCATTTCGTGTGCAACGTCGTAGGGCGTGATAGTGCGGTCACAGGCCGCACACCGATAGCCCCGGCCGTAGCCGGCATACATCTCCACCGGGCCGTTCCGAGGCAGGTTGCCTGCGTGGAGCTTGTCGAGAATCCTATCGCGCGAGACGAGGAAAACACCCATTGCTGGCTCCGATCGAGACGAGGGTGCAACCAAACCAAACACCGAAGTCCCGACGCCCGGCGAGCCGTCAATCCTGAAGGCTGTGGTGGTGGTGCGAGGACTCTAGCACGTCTACGAGATCAGATCGCAGATTCTTCAGGCGGACGTGCGGTTAGCAAGAATTTGAGCAACCCGGATGATACTCGCTCTCACTAATGCAATAGCGCCCATCGCCGCTCTTGATGGCGCCGCGGCAGTCTCGCACAGTCGGTGCACATCTTGTCGCGCTCGCGTTCTGGCTCGTCAGGCGGCAGGACGATCGGGAAGTGCGTTCACATAGTACGCACACGCGTCACTGAGCGAGTGGCCCTACTCAATGACCTGATCCGCGCGCAACAGCAGCCCAGAGCGGGATGGCGAGGCCGAGGGCTTCGCGGTCTTCGCCGGTTGCTCGCTGCTGCAGCCCGCGAAGCTTGAACGGCAGCAGTCACACCGCGCAGGCCAGTGAGTACTCGATTTGCGGCGTGCCGCCGCAAGATCAAGTATGGGGGCGCGTTTGCAACGGATCTCGGTGAATGGCCTCAGTGAGAGCCTCGAGATCAACCGGTTTAACGAGGTGCACATCGAAGCCCGCTAGCCGTGAGCGCTGTTGATCCGCCTGTTGCCCATAACCGGACATAGCGACCAGGATCATCCCGCGCCCCGCGTCGGTGGCGCGCAGTCGACGCGCCAACGTCCAGCCGTCGAGGCCGGGCAGGCCGATGTCGATGATAGCCACGTCAGGCTCGAGACTGCACGCTTCGGCGAGAGCCGTGATGCCGTCCGCTGTCTCATGCACCTCGTGGCCGTCCAGCTCGAGCCAGGCGCGAAGGGCTCGCCGTACATCGCCGCTGTCCTCGACGAGCAGGAGCCGGCGCGCGCCTTTGGCGGCAGGTCGTCTTGGCCCGGTCGCGACGGCCCCCGTCGGACTGGTGGAGCGCGGTAACTGCACCGTTAACACACTGCCTCGATCGGGGCCATCACTGCACGCGCCGACAGATCCGCCGTGCATCTCCACCAGCCGCTTCACCAGCGTGAGTCCGATCCCCAACCCTCCTCTGGCGCGATCCCGCGTTGACTCGCCTTGCACGAACGGATCGAAGATCCGAGGCAGCAGCGCCGGACTCATACCGATTCCGGTGTCGGCGACTCGGATTACGGCATCGTCACCCACGCACCGCACGGTCATCACCACGCGGCCGCCGGCCGGCGTGTACTTCACGGCGTTGCTGAGCAGATTGTCGATAACCTGAGCCATCCGCGTTTCGTCTGCGTTGACCCACACAGGTTGCGTCTTAAGCGTGGCTTTGTGCTGCGCGAACGTTCCGGTCGACTCGAGCGCGGCCCAGCCTCGACGCGCGAGTTCACTGAGATCGATTGTTTTGGGTGACAGACTGATCTTGCCCGTGGTAACGCGGCCGAGATCAAGCAGGTCATCCATCAATTCTCGCAGATGCGCTACCTGGCGCGTAATGATCCCCCGGGCATGCACGGCACGTTCGTCGGCCGCGCTGAGCCGATTCAACACCGCGATCGCTGAGCCGATCGCCGCCAATGGGTTTCGCAATTCATGACTGAGCATCGCGAGAAACTCATCCTTCGTTCGGCTGCTTGCCTCTGCTTCGTGGCGTGCCGTCCGTTCGTGTTCGAAGCGCTGTGCATTTCGGATCCCGACCGCCGCGTGGTTGGCGAGCGCTTGGAAAAGCGCTAGCTCGGACTCCATAAACCTTCGCGGCTCTGTCTCGTTGAGCGCGAGGGTTCCGATAACCACGCCATCCACGATGAGGGGCGCGGCGATGACAAGCTGGTGTCTGAGCCGCTCGTGCTGATCCCTGACGGCAGTAGGCAAATCGATGCGCGGATCTGTTAGCACAGAGTTCGTCATAACGAGCTTGCGCTGCGTCACGGCCTGCCCGACGACGCCGGAACCCGCCGGCATCCGATGCCCGGGGGTCACCACAGGATTCTCGCCGGCGACTGCGACGGCGACCATGGCGCCATCCGACTCGAGGAGGCGAACGACAGCACTACGCGGATCGAAGAGCCGCATGACGGCATCAGCCACGCGCTGCGCGGCCGCCGTCGCAGTATCGGTATGCGTCAGCGCTCGGGACAGCCGCCGTAGCTCGTGTGCCTCTCGGCTATGTCGCTCCGCTTCGGTTCGAGCAATCTGTTCCCGCTTCCGTTCGACCTCCAGCTCCCGAAGACTCTGTCCGAGCCGTGGCGCGGCGTAGGAGACGAAGACCGCCAGCCCCGCGAACAAGATGAGTGAGACGGCATCCGCGACGTAGAACGCATGACGTGGGGACGGGATCAACGTATGGGCGTGAAAAATAATGCTGATGGCCGTCGAAAGCAGCGCCGAAAGCCGGCCGCAATACCACGCGACCGCAAGGACGGCAGCCAGGAGAGGTGCGCTCGGCAGACGGTCGACAAACACGCCAGCCGCTTGCAGCAGTAGCAGAACCGTAGTCGGGACGATCACCGCGAGCACATAGGACCACGGAGGCTGCTGCAGAATGTCACGCCTCCGCTGCGGACCCATAGTGCTGTCCAAGACCACTTTCCACATCTACACCGTTTAGGGGGGTCCGCGGAAGGACGAATTCCTACTGTGACGGATACGCGCGGCATGACTACTGCATCGTCGAACGGTGCTCATCATGGAGCGCCCTCTTTGCGCGTCATGCATCAGCAGCAACGCGAGCGTCGCCACCGGTGAACTTCCCAGCTATCTGGGTTGGATCGGCAGGCTTTTCCCCGTTCAGGATGACATCGATCGTGGCCGCGCCTGTGACATCTTCACAACAGTGTTCTCCTTCAAGCGCCATTAATCCGCAGCGGCGACTAACACCACACCCGATATCGGAAGGAGGACGATGGACGAGGTTGAGGACGAACAGCCAGCATCTGCGTGCCCGCATCCGATGTTTGTTGAGCATGCGTGAAATCCCGCGAGTCTTCCAAGCAGCAGCGCCGAACTAAGCGCTTGCGATGCATGTAGCAAGCCGATCGCTCAAGGATCGCCTCAGTACGAATTGGATTCCTACACTGACGTTTCGGCTCGACGCGGAATGTTTTCAGGTCTGGGCAGAAGAGATGCTTCGGAATAATCCGAAGTCCAAAGTGACTAGATCAGGCGCCGCGTAATCCTTAGGCGCCGGCGTGCGCAAGTCATAGTCGTGGCGGGCCATGCCAGCGGTGACGTGGCCGATGCCTGGCCACGAGTCAAGCCAACGGTGTAGGAGACGCAGCTCTGGCTCGCGCGGCTCGATGGCGAGGAAGCCAAGTGCGGCTCGGAGCGTCGCGCGGCGATCGCTCACAATGAAGGCTGTTCATCGATCCAGGCCCTCGCTAGCGCGATCGCTGCAGCGTTGGCCTGATCGAAATCAGGAAAGATGCGAGCATCGGGACTCGTCAGCGTGTGCATGTGAGCCTGGTCATCGGCATCCCACATTATGAGGGCCTCGGCGTACCAGCCTTCCCGATCGGCAAGCCGTGACTGAAGGAGCACGAGGCGGCCCTTGTATTCAAAGTCGTGCACGAGTTGGTCGTCAGCCATCAGTTCCACCACCCCTGCCGCACCAGACGTACCCGGATGCGATCGACGACCGCCAGCTCTTCGGTCGCGACTGCGGCGGCATCGGGATCGAAGCGGCGTACTTTGAGATACCGCTCGCGTAGCGCGAGCTTCAGGGGCGGAAGAGAAACGCGGAGTAGGGCTTCCAGTTCGGCGGCGGTCATCCGCCGGGATGCTAGTGTCCGTCGGGCGAGTAAGCAAGGCCCGCTCGCTTCGACAGCGTCGCTTCCCAGTCCAATACCTTGACCTGCCCCGCCCGCGTGTTTCGAGCGCGAACACGCGTGTCATCATGTCGTGCCGATCGGGCACAAACGGGCGCGGCTCTGTTTGAAATTCTCGATTTTTCGCGCATTCCGCGACTAGCTAACCTGGCACTCCGTACGCAAATCGCCATTCCGACATAGAAAGCCGCCGGAGCGCCGGCTGTCGAAGAAGAGCCTGTCAATCTGGAAGCAGTTCGTCTCCAGCACTGCGTCATTGACGCGGCGCCGAATTGAGAGACCCGATGTCGTTGATCCTGGTGGTTGAAGACGCGGCCGGAGTAGCAGAACTCATCGCTGGCGCACTGACTCACTTGAACCACGAAGTTCGCGTGGCCGAAAGTGCTGGTGACGCGTTAACGATCGCTGAGATGGAACGGTTGGATGTAATCCTCTTGGACATCAGCCTCCCTGACGCATCAGGAACATCGACTTTCGACCGTCTGCGCCAGATGCGGCCCGACGTTCCGATCATCATGCTCACCGCGACGGCCGAGGCGGAACTTGCACGGGATACGCTAAAACGTGGCGCCTTCGACTACGTCCTGAAGCCGTTCAATCTCGACCATCTCGTGCGTGTGGTCAAGGCCGCGTTGGCATCGTGACCCACGGGCGCCGAACCCCGATCCCCGTCGCCATGTCGAGGAGGTTGCCGAATGTCACGTCATTCCATCCGGCGTGCGCGAGGCCTGGCGGCAGATAGTCGACGAGCTTCTCATCGAGGACTGCGTCGCCGTACTTCTGCGCGAGGCGCAGCAAGGCGACCGCGCCGGCCGCCGACTTCGTGACCGAGCACACGCCGTGCCGCATCGCCGCGCTGGCCGTTATGCCTCCCTCGGCACCAACCGAGAAGCCCGAGACCAGCCGCCGTTGTGCCTAAGCGAAGAAGCGTGGAGGGTTCGGGAATAGATGACTAAACCATCCCTGGCGCAGACTCCCCCACTTCGATTCGGAAGCCCCGATAAGTCGGCTCGACGATCACGCTCCCACCTCGATCTCGATCATCCGACTCCTGCCAGTGACGCGCGGCTCAGGGCAGCAGATGGCCTCCTTGCTTGCCGGCTGAAGTGTCAACACTAATGCGACTCAGGACAGAGTAGAGGGCCGTGCTCTCGACTTCAGCTGCTCGCGCGCGATCCGCAGCAGATTGTGGCACCGGACGTGGAAGTATTCCGACGGAGCATCGCGCCGTACAACTTCGATCTCCGTCTCGCCAGCGGCGATGGATTCGTCACACGCCCAGCACCAATGCCCCGCACTGGGACCGCCAAAAAGGTGCTGCGGCAGTTCTCGAGACAGCGCCCCCCTAACAATCTTCGACTCGATCCGGGCACGAAGCTCATCCTCCGTGAGGTCCACGCTATGTAATACTTGCACTACTAAAGCAGGAAAGTCAAAAAACGCCGGCCTACAGCCAAGCAGCTCGTCCGACTCTCGCGGAACGCGGCCTGCTCCGCTAATAGAAGAAGTACGCAGCCCGGTGCACGGAATCATGAGTCCCGTTCGCCAGCCGCGTAACATCGGCTCTGCAAGCCGGCAAGAGCCCGTCGCTGTTTGTGTTTACTCCGGCACGGTCAAGGCCTGAAGATTCCCGGTTATGAGGCCGACGCCGCGCTCCTGACTAGTAACCGGTCGTCACCTTCCTGCGTTCGCGTTCACGAACGGACGTCCGGGGAGGCAGGCGGCCTCCCCGGGCATTTGACGAGACGTTTGGTTCGTTACGGCAGGCTGACGGCGGTGCTGTCGCCCGCGGCCGAGATCACGAACACTCCGGTCGTCGTGGCCGAGCCCAACTGATAGTTCGACGAGCCGGAGGGCGGCGGCGGCGTGAACATGATTCGGCGCCCGCCATCAACTACAGCTCGTGCAATGACCGTCGGAGGTTATTCGACACAACGCGGCGGAATCCTGCCAGCGACTTCTTCTGACCCGTAGTGACGCATTCGCGACGGCTTACTCCCCGCCACCGCCATCGGCATTGCCGACGGCCACGAACAGCTGGGTCGATCCCGACGTACTAGACTCGATGATCGGCGCAACCAGGATCAGCGAGGCGAGTGCGAGCGCGAGTGCGAAGAGCTTCGTCATTGGCCTTTCCCCTTTTTGGCGGCTGGCTGCGACGACCATGGACGCGCCGTTCCGCCGCCGGGGATCGTCCCACAGGACAACAAGCGTCCGCCATCGGGACAAGGTCTAGCCCGCAGGATCCCTCCTGTGCCCGATAGTCGTTATCCACAAGGGCACGCGGTCGTCAGTGGGTCGCAGCATCTCCCAGCGTATGCGCAGCCAAAGGCATTCCCTATCAGACAGTCATTGGCCTTCGGCCAGGGGCGGCGCTTGATTGAGCGCGGTTCCTCAACCATAACGTCGCCGGTCGTGGGGCAGTCCATTACCAGAAAGCACATTCCGCCGTAGTTCCCAGGTCCGGGACGAGGAGTCTCGTCCTCTCAGTGCTGTTTGACAGGAATTACCAGAGCAGTCGTATCAAATGAGAACATCGAAGCGATTAGGCCTCGTTCTTCGCAGCCGCAATCCTTATTACTGCGCGGGACGAGTCAAGCCATGGCGGCAGCTGGACTGAGAAACTCACAATAATCGCAGCACACGAACGAGCATTCGATCGTCAGGCCGTTCGCCTTCACCGGGTTTTCTCTCTGAGATATTGCGCCAACGCCTCCATGACAGCCTTGTTCACGCTCTTTCCCGATTCCTGACAATAGCGTTTAAGCCGAACAGCGACTTCGGCCGGTACTCGAAGCCCGAGCTGAGCATAAAGTCGCACCTCGCCGGTGATGTTCGGGTCCGCTATGTCTTTACTGGGACGCTTGGCGCGCTGCGCCACGAGCAACCTCCTCTATTCAAGTTGTGCAGGGATTCGACCGGCGGTGATTCATTAACACATAAAAAGGCACGCAAGGACCAAAAGAATCTGTCGCTGCCCCACCGATCGAAGCGCGAGAGCACTATGAAAGATTGTTCCGAACGCCGCTCGCGCCCTCGAGTGATGGTTCGATCGTCTGGTACACGATAGCTAGGCTAGGCCCCAAAGTGATAGCGCCTACGCTTTCATCAGGTTTGTATCAATCGCCTTGAATGCAAGCCTACGATCGTTCGCCGCTCAATCCGCACCTATGCGGCGGCGCGGATCGCCCGGGGCATTGGGACGTGTAAAGAGATTTTGCCGGTGGTTATGTTTTCTCCAAAGCGTCCCGGAGCGCCCGTTGTCGCCGAGAAGTCTCGTCGCTTCCTGCACGACGACCGCGTAAGAAACCCTCCACATTTAACTCGGCTTGGCGAGCAAACGCTAGGGCCTCGTTGTCGCTAAGGCAGGATACGAATACATATCCGAGCAGGATGGAAAGGCTCGCAATACGGCGCTCCAGCCGTTGGCAGCTGCCACAACGGCGCGGGCTGAGCCCGCCAGTGAAAGCTTGCAGCGGATTGTCCGATTCCGGCTTCGCTCGTCCCGCTATTCTGGGCTTGCCCATTCGCATCCTCCTGCTGGCACTCGGCGCAGGCCCCGGGCGCGGAAGGGCGCTTCCGGGCCATTCCTTGAGCTGGATGCATCATACGTTTAACAAATGCATCGAGCGGCTGATGGACTAGTACTAAGACAATTAGCATCCTGACCACGGTCAACTTTGGTGCAGTTGCCGTTCGTTGGTGGCCGAGTTCCTGAGCAAGTGTGCTGCCTTCCGGAAACTGCTCAGAGAACTCCGCCAGAAATCGGGCCGGGTCGAAGCTTTCATGGATCGCTCTCCCGAACGCCGCGACGCACGCGAGGAGGCCCGAGAAGCTATCCGGCGCCATCACGCCCATTGTACCGATCGCCGCGGGATGGCGACGTCCGTGGAGTTCGAGCCAACGGCGGCGCTCCGCGGTGCCAGAGTTAGTTCTGACGCTCCCCACGCGCGGAGCCTGTCAATAGGAATGAGACAGTCGGTTCTCGAGTTTAGTGAGTGAGCGCGACCTCCTCGAGCGCGCGCGACTTGGGGGGATTGATCCAGACCTTCGTGGGTGCCGCCGCCGG
>Ga0070698_100005554_pt1 | contig 13783 bp, 14 predicted proteins | sample KBSK1502metaG_FD_65477 | JGI IMG/M metagenome (GOLD analysis project Ga0070698, IMG submission 65477) | Corn, switchgrass and miscanthus rhizosphere microbial communities from Kellogg Biological Station, Michigan, USA - KBS K1-50-2 metaG | ecosystem: Host-associated > Plants > Roots >... | reverse complement strand
TACCCGGCCGGTCAGGATGATCCGCTCGCCGAGCGGCTCGCCGCGATGCCGCGTGGTCAGGTCGGCATCGGCGGCGGTCACCCGCTCCGCGCCGAGCATCGGCCCGGTTATCTCGGTCAGCCCCTGCGCCAGCGGCACGGGCGGCTGCCCGGGCGCGCGCAGCGCCGACGAGGCATAGGCGGGAGAGTCCAGCGGCGGATGCACCCCGGCCGGCCGCAGGTAGGACGGCAGCAGCAGGCGGCCAGGCGCGGGCGGCAGGTCGGTAGTCATCAGTTCGCTCCCTCGCTTGCTGGCGTGGCCGCCCTGAGCGCGCGCAGGGCGGCAAGCTCGGCTGCGGCTGGCGGCGGAAGTTCCCGCAGGCCCGCTGAGACGGATAGGTCCCAGCCGGTTCCTGCCTTTACTGCTGTTACGGATACTCCGGGGCAGACTCCGGTCAGGGTTAGCTCGAAGGTCACCGGGTCCGGCTCAAGGACGCCCAGATCGGTGATGATCTTCCGCGGGCCGGCCCCGGTCAGCCCGAGCCGCTCCCTGCAGCCAGCGCCGTCGCCGAATCCCACCGAGGTCACGAAGTCGACCTTCTCGACGAACGAGCGCGGGCTCTGCCGGACGACCACGATGACCTCCCGGCAGGAGGCGGCTATCTCCGGCGCGCCGCCCGCGCCGGGCAGCCGGACCTTCGGCTCGGCATAGTCCTGGCCGATGACGGTGGTGTTGATGTTGGCGAACTTGTCGATCTGCGCCGCGCCGAGGAAGCCGACGTCGATCCTGCCCGGCTGCACCCAGTAATTGAAGATCTCCGGCACGCTCACCACGGCGTCCGCCGTGTCAGCCAGGATGCCGTCGCCGATCGACAGCGGCAGCGCGCCCGGCTTGGCGCCGATCGTGCCCGACTCGTAGATCAGCACGAGGTTCGGTGCGTGCGTCGCCTGCGCGAGGTTCGCCGCCTCGCTGGGCAGGCCGATGCCGACCAAGCAGGTCATCCCGTCGCGGAGCGCGCGCGAGGCGGTGACCGCCATCATCTCGTCCGCCGTGTAGCCGCCCGTCACTGCGCTCCCCCAGCGGTCAGCGCTGGACCGCGCGTTACCCGGGCCTCCGGCCCGGTAGTGCCGGGCCCGGTTGCGTCCAGCCCGGTGGTGCCGGGCCCGGTTGCGTCCGGCCCGGCGGCGTCCGGCCCGACGCCGTGCACATGCTCGTCGAGCCACCGGCCGAACGTCTCCCGGTCCTTGCTGATCGCGTCCCAGGCGATATAGAAGTCGTTGTCCCTGGACGAGTAGCCCAGCGCGTAGGAGGGGTGCGCGCCGCCCGGGGCCAGCGCCACGTATCCGATCGTCCACGTGGGCAGCACGACGGCGCCCGGCCGCGGGTCGAGGGCCTCGACGATCTCCTCAACGGTGACCACCGACTGACGGGCCGCGAGCACGGCCTCCTTCTGCACGCCGGTGATCCCCCAGAACTGGACGTTCCCGGCCAGGTCGGCTCGCTGCGCGTGGATGACAGTCACGTCCGGCCTGAGCGCGGCCACCGCGGTCAGGGTCTCGCCGGTGAACGGGCAGCTGATCTCGGCGATGTTGGGCGTGTGCGCGGCGAGGCTGGTGCCGCTGTAACCGCGCAGCACGGCGAACGGCAGGCCGGATGCGCCGGCCACGTACCGGTTGGCCATGCCGGCGTGGCTGTGCTCCTCAAGCTCGAGCGGGCACGGCCAGGAGTGCTGCACGGCGTCCCTGAACCGGTGCAGGGATCCGACCCCCGGATTGCCGCCCCAGGAGAAGACCAGCTTCCGCGCGCAGCCCGCCCCGATCAGCTGGTCGTAGATCACGTCCGGCGTCATCCGGACCAGGATCAGGTCCCGGCGCCGCTGGCGGATCACCTCATGCCCGGCGGCGTGCGGGATCAGGTGCGTGAAGCCCTCCATCGCGACGCTGTCGCCGTCGCGGATGGCCAGCGCAACGGCCTCGGCAAGCGACACGATCTCCGCCACGTCTGTCCTGCCCTTCCGGCCCGCCTGCTCGCCGCCTTTACCGAAACGATATCGACATTGGGTCGCGAAGTGCACACCTGTGCGGACTACGGAGTGTCCGGGTTCTCATCCGCCGCCTCGGTCAGCACGCGCTGCGCGATGGCGAACGCCCGGTTCGCGGCCGGGACCCCCGCGTAGATCGCGACCTGCAGCAGCACCTCGGAGATCTGCGCCGGGCTCAGGCCGTTCCGCAGCGCGCCCCGCACGTGCACGGCAAGCTCCTCCTCCTGCCGGAGCGCGGCCAGCGCGGTGAGCGTGATCATGCTCCGCTCGGCGCGGGTCAGGCCCGGGCGTGACCAGATCTCGCCCCATGCGTACCGGGTAATCAGGTCCTGGAAGGGGGCGGTGAACTCGGTCGTGCCGGCCGTGGCCCGGTCGACGTGCGCGTCGCCAAGCACCTGCCGCCGGACCTTCGTCCCCTGCCTGGCGCGTTCTGCATCGCTCATGCAGCCCATTCTCCGGCTTGCAGGTCCGCCCGTAAGTCCGGGCCCGCTTGTGCCAGTCAGCGCCCGGGATGCGCAACCGGAGCAGGCTCGACGCGCTCGGCGGATGTCTTCTGCCGCGTGGATGGGACTCCGCTGCTGTTGTGTCAATTCGTCGGAGTGCTACAGGTGCAACTGGGTGGGCTCGAATATCGCGGACAAAATATTCGGCTGGTGATGCCATGCCGGGCCCGCCGGGTGAATGGAAGGTCGTACAGGGACGATGCTCGCTCCGCTCATCGCGATGTCGGTGCTCACCTGCGTCGGTTGGCTGGTCCTTCCCGCGATGTGGCGGGGTGGCGCCGGCCCCGTTTCGCCATTCCTTCGTCGCTGCGGGATGAGTCCTTGGCTGGGCGGCGCAAAGCGGCGTACTCTTCGGCGGGGAAACTGCCGCGAGGAGGTGTGGGCGTGTTGGCGAGCGAGGACGTCGAACTCCTCCCGGGGGAGGTCTTGTTCGCGCGGCTGCCGGCCAACGGGGTGCAGGGCGGCAGGGCGTTCGGGGGACGCTTGCACGTCACGAGCCGGCGGCTGGTGTTTGTGCCGGTGTCAGCCAGCCAGGCTCGTGGCGGGTCTCGCTCGGAAATCCCGCTGGGCGAGGTGCCTGCGGTTGACGTGGCGCCCCGGGGCCTGGGGGTGTCGGACGCCTCGATGCGGCGCAGGCTGCGGGTGACGACGCGATCGGGTGATGTCAGGTATTTTGTCGTCTGGCGGCCCCGGAAAGCAGCGGCCCTGATCGAGCGAGCCCGCTCGGGCACCCTCCCTTCCTGATTGTCTGCCGGGCAGTCTTGCCGGTAGGCCAGATGCGGCTGTAGCCGGCTGGCGGTTCTTCCCGACGTCGTGGCGGGTGGCTGGGCGGCGGTTCCTGGAGCCGGGCGGCCGGCCTGGGCCGGGTTTGCCGGGTTTCGGCGCACCGGCGGGACAGGTGATCGTCGCGCGGATGTTCCGGAATCCCCGCCGCACCTGCCACGCCCAGCTCCGCCTCGGCCGCGACCTCGCCGCTGACCTGCGCCGCCCCTGGGAACGACCCGCCCGGCCTGCCGTCACGGCCGCCGGGTCTGGGCCGATGCCGGATATAGCGGCAAGCTGGCCGCCTGGGCCACGGCGATGAAGATGACCCTGCGGATCGTCTCCAAGCGCGACCCGCACGCCTTCGAGGTCCTGCCCCGCCGCTGGGTCGTCGAGCGGACCTTCGCCTGGATCAGCAAGCACCGGCGCACCACCCGCGACTACGAGCGCCTGCCCGCCAGCCACGAAGCCATGATCTTATGGGCCATGATCGCACTCATGACCCGGCGCCTCGCCCGTCCCGGCTGAAGTTCAGAAACAAGCACTCAGCGCACCGGACGAGTGGGGCATAACCCTGCGCAGCACGGCGGTCTGGGGCTAGCTTTGCCCGGTGATACGCAGGTCCTGCTTCGCGGGCATCATCCTTTCGTATCTGCCCGCGCTCGTTGCTGCTGGGCTGATAGCCGCCGTCGCGGCTTGGGCCGGTGCGCTCGCCACGGCGCTGTGGCTGGCGGTGGCCACAGCGGTCGGCTACGCATACCTCTACGCGGGCACCCGTCACCAGCGGCTTCGGTACCAGGGTGGTGTGCGGGCGGCCCGGGAGAATCAGCCTGAGCTGGCGGCCGTTGTAGACGAGGTGATGGCGCGGGCCGGGATCCGCCGACTGGACGGCGTGTGGCTGGTGCCCGGTGCTGGCGCGGGGGCGCTCACCGGCCACCGCGACTGGCTGGGCCGGCGGCATTTAGGACTGACTATCGGGCTGCTCACGGCCGCGCATCTGGACACCGCCGAACTGAAAGCCGTCCTCGCGCACGAAGTCGGCCACCTGACCGATACCAGCCGGCTGCGCCTGAGGTTGTGTGCGCGCCGCAGGCACGCGTCCACCAAGCTCAAACGGCGTGGCTCCCGGCTGTTGTGGTGGTACTGGAACTGGTTCCTGAAGGTGACTAGGCAGCCGGCCCTTGAAAGCGAACGGCATGCCGACCAGGTGGCGGTCAGCATGTACGGCGCACAGCTTGCAGCGCGAGCGCACCACCGGGTTGCGGAAGCCACCGCACTCCACGGCATCACTATCGGGCAGATCGTCCAGCCGCTGTGGGACCGCCGGATCACCCCAGCCACGCTGTTCGCGGCCTACGAAGCGGTCTGGACCCAATCACCCGAACACGTCAGAGATGCCCTCGAAGCCCTGATGAACGCACCGGACTCTCCCGACGACACCCACCCTGGGCTGGCCGAGCGGTGCGGTGGGCACCGCTATCCGCTGGCGCCCGGGCTGCGGGGTGACCTCCCGCTGGGCCGCCTTGCAGACCTCGACCGCAGGTGCTCGGCCGCACTCGCACGCGAGCAACGCTACCTCATGACGGCGATGTCCTGGTCCGAGATCATGGCCGGGCTGGAACAGGAGGCCCCGCAGGGCGAAGCGCCCCCGGAAGGCGCGGTCGCCGCCAGCCAGGACCCGGTGAGTTAAGCCTGTCCAATAATCCCTGTCCACCTCGCGTGGCTCTCCATCCCGCCTGAGGCGTTGTCGTCGTCGCGAGTAGCTCCACTACCCGCCCCTCATCCGCTTTGCCATCTGGGCGCGGATGGCCCGCTCCCCGACCGACCCGGGATTATCAGCCTCCTGACTTCAGCGGATAACTGCCCGGCACGCCCGCCCTCTGGACGGCCGCGGTCACGTCGGCCATCCCGAGGTCCATCGCCTCGCTTACCTGGCGGCCGAGAGACGGCGGCCCTTGCGCCGCACCCGCGTCAGCCGGGCGTGCGGCAGCGATGTACTGCTGAACCGCGCGGAAGATCGGCGGCCCTTGCTCCCGCAGAGCCTCGACCTGCTTGGCAAGCTCGGCAGCCTGCTCCTGCTCCCCGTTTCCGGTCACGCTGAGACGCTAGCCGGCCCGCACGTCAAGCCGATGTGACCCGCCTGCGCGGCGCGGCGTCGATGCGGGGCGCCCGCGCCGGTCAGGGTCGCAGCTGGGGCTCATGCTCGCCGTGCGCGGCGAGCGCGGCTTCGGTGAACGCGGCGGCCGCGCCCAGGTAGCCGACCGGGTCGAGCGCGGCATCGATCTGGCCAGGGGTGATCCCAGCCGCGGCGAGCGACCGCGCGGCGGCACCGGACTTCAGCGCCGCGCCAAGCGGCTGGCCGCCGGCCGCAGCTTCGGCGCTGGCCACCGCGATCAGGTCGTGCGCAGCCACCGGGCCAAGCGCCGGGGCCAGCAGGGCGGCGACCCGCTCGGCTAGCGGGAAGCCGCCGGCCGCGTCCAGGTTGGCCCGCATCCGGCCGGCGTCCACCCGCAGGCCGCTGAGCAGCTCCGCGCCCCACGACGCGGCCGAGCCGGTCAGCCTGAGCAGGTCAGCGAGCGGCTCCCACTCCGCGTGCCAGCCGCCCGCAGCGCGCTGATGCTCTTGCTCGGCGGCCGCGGCGAGGGTGGCGAGCAGGCCGGGCACCTGCCGGGTGCAGCCGAGCAGCACGATGGCGGCTACCGGGTTGCGCTTGTGCGGCATGGCCGACGAGCCACCCCGGCCGTTGCCGCCCTCAAGCACCTCGGCGACCTCGGACTGGGCCAGCAGGGTGACGTCCCGCGCGATCTTCCCCAGCACGGCCGCCGCCCCGGCCAGCGCCGACGCCAGCTCGAGAATCCGCAGCCGGTCGGTGTGCCAGGGCAGCGCGGGCCGGGCCAGGCCGAGCTGGCCGGCCAGCAGCGCGGCAACTCGTGGCCCGGCCTCGCCAAGGACGGCCAAGGTTCCGGCCGCCCCGCCGAACTGCACGGCGAGGCGCTCGCCGCGGACCCGGGCCAGCCCCTGCCTCGCCTCGTCGATCGCTGTCAGCCAGCCCGCCGCGACTAGCCCGAAGGTGACAGGAACCGCCTGCTGCAGCAGCGTCCGGCCGATCATGATCGTGTCCCGGTGTGCAGCGGCCAGCCCGGCAGCGGCCGCCGCCGCGGTGGCGAGGTCAGCGAGAACCGCGTCCAGGCTGTCCCGCGCCATCAGCATGGCGGCCGTGTCGAGGATGTCCTGGCTGGTCGCGCCGTGGTGAACCGCGCTCGCGGCCCACCCGGGTACGGCCGCGGTCAGCGCCCGGACCAGCGGGGGCACCGGATTGCCGGTACGCACTGCCTGCCTGCCGAGCTCGGCGGCGTCAAACCGGCCCGCCACGGCGGCGGCCGTGACAGCGGCGCCCGCGCCGTCGGCTGCCAGCCCGGCGCGCTCTAGCGCGCGGGCCAGTGCCGCCTCGGTGTCGAGCATGGCCTGCAGCCAGGCGGCGTCGCCTGCGGACGCGCCGCCCCGGCCGAACAGGCCGCCGAAGAGCCCGCCGCGTGCCGGGCCCGCCGCGGCGCTGCCATCGAAGCCAGCCCCGTCAGACATGATCAAGCCTCTCCCCGGTGCCCGCCACGGCAGCCGGCCACGATGACCGCGGAGCTGCGAGCGCAGCTGGCCCGGTGCTCCGCCGGTGACGCGATGTCACGGAGAGAATATGCCCGTGCCGCCGCGATCAAGCCGATCACGTCCGGCCCTGTGGTTAGCGCCCGGCACGGTTTATTGTCGGCTGTATGACCGTACAACTGCCAGTCACCGGCGGCTCGTCGCTGCCGCAGGAACGCCGGATCGTAACCGAAATCCCCGGGCCCGCATCGCGGGAGCTACTCGGGCGGCGCCAGCGCAGCGTCGCGCGCGGGCTCAGCCACGTCCTGCCGGTGTTCGTCGCCGCGGCCGGCGGCGGCGTGATCGTCGATGTCGACGGCAACTCGCTGATCGATTTCGGCTCGGGCATCGCCGTCACGGGCGTGGGCAACAGCGCGGAACGGGTCGTCGAACGGGTCACCGAGCAGGTGGCGCGCTTCACCCACACCTGCTTCATGGTCGCCCCCTACGAGGAGTACGTGGAGGTCTGCGAGGAGCTCAACCGGCTGACCCCCGGTGAGCACGACAAGCGCTCGGCCCTGTTCAACTCGGGCGCCGAGGCGGTGGAGAACGCCGTCAAGATCGCCCGGTATGCCACCGGCCGCCCCGCCGTGATCGCCTTCGACCACGGCTACCACGGCCGCACCAACCTCACCATGGCGCTGACCGCGAAGAACATGCCGTACAAGCACCGGTTCGGCCCGTTCGCGAACGAGGTCTACCGGATGCCGATGGCCTACCCGCTGCGCTGGCCCGGCGGGCCGGAGCGCTGCGCGGCCGAGGCGCTCGACGTGGTCACGGGCCTGATCCACACGCAGGTCGGCGAGGACAACGTCGCGGCGGTGCTGATCGAGCCGATCCAGGGCGAGGGCGGGTTCATCGTGCCGCCGGACGGGTTCCTGCCGGGACTGGCCGAGTTCTGCCGGGCCAACGGCATCGTGCTGATCGCCGATGAGATCCAGAGCGGCCTGTGCCGCACCGGCGACTGGTTCGCCTGTGATCACGAGTCGGTCGTGCCGGACCTGGTGACCACCGCCAAGGGCATCGCCGGCGGGCTGCCGCTGGCCGGCGTGACCGGCCGGGCGGACCTGATGGACGCCGTGCATCCGGGCGGCCTCGGCGGCACGTACGGCGGCAATCCGGTCGCCTGCGCGGCGGCGCTCGGCTCGCTGGAGACGATGGCCAAGGAGGACCTGGCGGGTAAGGCACGCCGGATCGGCGACATCATGCTGCCGAGGCTGCGCGAGATCGCCGAGGCTACCCCGGCGATCGCCGACGTGCGTGGCCGCGGCGCCATGCTGGCGGTGGAGCTGGTCAAGCCCGGCGGCATCGAGCCGGATCCGGCCGCGGCAGCGAAGCTGGCCAGCACCTGCCATCAGGCCGGGCTGCTCGTGCTCACCTGCGGCACGTTCGGCAACGTGCTGCGGTTCCTGCCGCCGATGGTGATCGGCGAGCCGCTGCTTGACGAGGGCCTGTCGATCCTGGCAGAGGCATTCGCCAGGCTCTAGCCTGACGCTGGGCGTGCAGGCCGGGCAGTCTGGCTATGCAGGACCCCTGGCGGTCTGGCTATCCGGGCCCGGGCGGTCTGGCTATCCGGGCCCGGGCGGTCTGGCTATCCGGGCCCTGGCGGTCTGGCTATCCGGGCCCGGGCGGTCTGGCTATCCGGGCCCGGGCGGTCTGGCTATCCGGGCCCTGGCGGTCTGGCTATCCGGGTTATTGACGGTCCCAGCGGCCGGTGTTACTCCTTTGTAAGCAGTGTTTCCCAGCTTGCCGGGAGGACCCGTGCTGCCCCGAGCCGCCAGGCCCCGCCGCATCAGCATCGTCCTCGCCACGGCATGCATGGCCGCGGCGCCGGTGCTAGCCATGTCGGCGTCGGCCGGCGCCGCGAGCACAGTCCGCTATGTCGCGCTCGGTGATTCCTACTCCTCCGGCCTGGGCGCCGGTGACTTTATCGCCTCCAGCGGATCATGCGACCGGAGCAGCAATGCCTACTCGGCGCTCTGGGCCAGGGCGAACCAGCCCGCCTCCTACGCCTCCGTGGCGTGCGCGGGCGCAACCACGAACGACGTGCTCAGCACCCAGGTCCAGGCGCTCAGCAGGTCGACGACGCTGGTCTCGATCACGATCGGCGGCAATGACGTCGGCTTCAGCTCGGTGATGGAAACCTGCGTCCTGTACTCGACGAGCACCTGCGTGCAGGCGATCGGCGCGGCCGAGGGCGAGGTGAGCAGCCAGTTGCCCGGCAAGCTTGACCGCGTGCTTGCCGCGATCGCCGCGCGGGCGCCGGGTGCCAGGGTCGTCGTGCTTGGCTACCCGCACCTGTACGACCTCGCCTCCTCGCCCGGCTGCATCGGCCTGAGCAGCACCGACCGCACGGACCTGAACCAGGCCGCCGACCTGCTCGACGGCCAGATCCAGCAGGCCGCGGCCCGGCACCGCGACGTGTTCGCTGACGTCAGGCCCGCGTTCGCCGGCCACGAGAACTGCGATGGCGCAAGCAGCTGGATGCATGCGGTGAACTTCTTCGATCTGAGCGAGTCCTACCACCCGACCGCAGCCGGCCAGTCCGCCGGCTACTTCCCCGTGTTCAGCGCCGGTGCCAACTGACCCCGGGGCGTGCCAGGCAGGCCAGCCGTAGGCCGGGCCGGAGCCTAGCGGGTGAGGCTGATGTCCCGGACTGGTCGCATCGCAGGCAGCGCGGGTGTCGTCACCAGCGCGGCCGGCCATGGTCAGCAGCGGCCGGCCGCGCGCGTGCTCAGCCGCTGGCACGCGGCCTGGTGCGGCCCGCCCGCAGCGCCAGGCCGACCAGCGCGCCGAACACGAAGCCGAACACGTGTGCCAGGTAGGCGACGGAACCGGTGCCGGACGCCACGATGCCGGCCGAGTAGGCCCACTGCAGCACGAACCACAGGCCGAGCACGAACCAGGCGGGAATCCGGAGCGGGATGAAGAACAGGAAGGGCACCAGGCTCCATACCCTGGCCCGCGGGTAGAGCACCAGGTACGCGCCGAGGATGCCGGAGATCGCCCCTGAGGCGCCGATCAGCGGCTGCACCGAGCCGGGATTGGCCGCGGCGAATCCGTACGCCGCGACGTAGCCGCAGGCCAGGTAGAACAGCAGGTATCCGGCCGGCCGCAGCCGGTCCTCGATGTTGTTGCCGAAGATCAGCAGGAACAGCATGTTGCCGAGCAGGTGCAGCCATCCGGCATGCAGGAACATCGAGAACAGCACGGACAGCGCCGGGTTCTTCCGGTACGACGGCCGCGCGACGACGCAGCCAGGCCCGTGTGGCCCGACGGCGACCTGGCCGGTGGGCACGAGGCGCGGCGGCCGGCCGCCGACCAGCTCGCGCGGAATCGCCGCGTACCGGTCGTAGAAGGCGGCCTGCTTGCAGAGCGCGGCGGGCGCCGGGCTCCCGGCCACGGTGGCCGACGATGCCGGGGTGAGGAGCAGGGCCAGCACGTTGATCGCGATCAGCGCGTACGTGACCCACGGCGTCCGGCGCAGCGGGTTGACATCGTGAATCGGGATAACCACGCACCAATAGTGCCCCGCCTGTGCTGCCCGTTGACAGGTTCTGCCCGTTAACAGGTCCTGCCAGTTGACCGGTCCTGGCCCCGTTGACCGGTCCTACATGGCTGACCGGTCCTACCCGTTGACCGGGAAGCCCAGGTTGACGCCGCCGTGACTGGGATCAAGCCAGCGAGACGTTACGGCCTTGCCGCGGGTGTAGAAATGCACGCCCTCGGTGCCGTGCACGTGGGTGTCGCCGAACAGGGATGCCTTCCAGCCGCCGAACGAGTAGAACGCCATCGGCACCGGGATCGGGACGTTGATGCCGACCATCCCGACCTCAACCTCGCTGGTGAACCTGCGGGCCGCTCCCCCGTCGTTGGTGAAGATGGCGGTGCCGTTGCCGTACGGATTGCCGTTGATCACCTGTAGCGCGTCGTGGTACGTCGCCGCCCGGACGACAGAAAGCACCGGGCCGAAGATCTCGTCGGCGTAGCAGCGCATCGGCGGCGTGACGTGGTCGAGCACGCTCGGCCCGAGCCAGAATCCCCCGGCCGTGCCGCCGGTCACCGGATGGTCCCGGCCGTCTACCGCGAGCACCGCCCCCTCGCGGACCCCGGAGCCCAGGTACGAGGCGACCTTGTCCCGGTGCGCGGCGGTGACCAGCGGCCCCATCTCGGACCGCTGGTCGCTGCCCGGCCCGACCCGCAGCCGCGCCACCCGCTCGGCGATCTTCGCGACGAGCTCGTCACCGACCGGGTCGACCGCGACCAGCACCGAGATCGCCATGCAGCGCTCGCCGGCCGAGCCGAAGCCCGCCGAGACGGCGGCGTCGGCGGCCAGGTCCAGGTCGGCGTCGGGCAGCACCACCATGTGGTTCTTCGCGCCGCCGAGGGCCTGCACGCGCTTGCCGCTGGCCGTGCCGGCCTGCCAGACGTGGCGGGCCACCGGCGTAGATCCCACGAAGCTGACCGCGCGCACGTCCGGGTGAGTGAGCAGGGCATCGACAGCCGCCTTGGCGCCGTGCACGACATTGAACACGCCGTCCGGCAGGCCCGCCTCCGCCAGCAGCTCGGCAAGCAGCAGGGACGCTGACGGATCCTTCTCCGACGGCTTGAGCACGAACGTGTTGCCGCACGCGATCGCGATCGGGAACATCCACATCGGCACCATCGCCGGGAAATTGAACGGGGTTATCCCGGCCACGACGCCCAGCGGCTGGCGGATGGAGTACGCGTCCACGCCGGCGGAGACGTTCTCCGAGAATCCGCCCTTGAGCAGGTGCGGAATCCCGCAGGCGAACTCGACCACCTCAAGGCCGCGGGCCACCTCGCCTGCCGCGTCGGACGCCACCTTGCCGTGCTCGGCGCTGATCAGGGCCGCGACGTCAGCCTGCCGGGCGCGCAGCAGCTCGCGGAACGCGAAGAGCGCCGCGGCCCGCTTGACCAGCGAGGTCGCGCGCCAGGCCGGGAACGCCCCGGCGGCAGCCTGGACCGCCGCGCTGACCTCGGCCGGGCCGGCGAAGTCCACCGTCCCGCTGACCTGGCCGGTCGCCGGGTTGTAGACGTCACCCCGGTGCGCGGCAGCCTCGCCGGTCCAGGGCTTGCCGCCGATCCAGTGCGTTACGTGCTTCACTTCCCGCCTCCGGCCCGCTGGCCGGCGTCGACCGCGCGCAGGGCGTCCACCAGGATACCAAGGCCCTCCCTGGCTTCCGCTTCGGTCAGCGTCAGCGGCGGCGCCATCCGCAGCGCATGCCCGTAGAGCCCGCCCTTGCCGATCAGCAGGCCGCGCGCCCGGGTCTCCTCGAGCATCCGGGCGGCCAGTGCCGGGCTCGGCTCGCCGGTAGCCGGATCCACCAGGTCCACGGCGAACATCAGGCCCTTGCCCCGGATGTCGCCGGCCACCGCCAGCGGGCCAGCCGCCTCGCGCAGCCCGTCGATGATCAGCTTGCCGAGCGTGGCGGCGTTGCGCTGCAGGTCGTGGGAGAGGACGTAGTCGATCACCGCGCCCGCCGCCGCAGTGGCGATCGGGTTGCCGCCGAATGTCGAGATCCCGTTCCCGTCCAGGCCGTCCATCAGGTCGCCCCTGGCGACAACGCCGCCAATCGCGAGCCCGTTGCCGAGCCCCTTGGCGAAGGTCATCATGTCCGGCACGATGCCGTGCGCGCTGATCCCCCAGAAGTGCTCGCCGGTCCGCCCCCAGCCGGTCTGCACCTCATCCGAGATGAACAGGATGCCGTGGGAGTCGAGCACCTCCTGGTAGGCCGCGAAGAGCCCGTCCGGCGGCATCGCGAAGCCGCCGACGCCCTGCAGCGGCTCGGCGATCAGGCAGGCCACGTCGCCCGCGGTGGCTGTGGCCAGCAGGTGCCGCAGGTCCGCCGTGCACGCGCTGATGTAATCGGCATCCGACAGGCCGGCGAAGGCAGGCAGGTGACGATCCGTCCCGTGCAGGTAATGCACTCCGAACGGGGTCAGCTGCGAGCTCTTCCAGCCGCGGTTGCCTGTGATGGCCACGGCTCCGAAAGAGCGCCCGTGGTAGCTGTTGCGCAGCGCGAGCACCTGGCTGGACCTGCGGGCGGCGGTGGCGAGCAGCAGCGCAGTCTCGTTCGCCTCGGTACCCGAGTTCGTGAAGAACACCTTGGCGTTCTCGATGCCGGACAACCCGGCGATCTTCTCTGCCAGCTCCACCTGATGCCGGATCAGGTAAAGCGTCGAGGTGTGCACCACGCCGGTGGCCAGCTGGCGCTCTACGGCCTCGCGTACCTCGGCTAGGTCGTAGCCGAGCATGTTGGTGAGGATGCCGCAGAAGAAGTCGAGGTAGCTGCGCCCGGACGCGTCTGTCACCCGGCTGCCCTTTCCGCTGACTATCTCCAGCGGCTGGTCGTAGTACAGCCCGACCCAGTTGGGGATGACGCGGCGGTGGCGATCGTGAAGTTCTCCCATGCGGTCCAGTGTGGCGGACCGCGGCCGTCCGGGCCAGGGCACTAGGCGTGCCGGTGGAAGGACGGCAGCTGATCGCGGTGGTCGTCCGGCTCCGCGATTCTGGTCCTGGCCTGTCCGCGCAGGCGCGGGTGCTGGCCGCGGCGGATGCCGTGGCCGACGCCTGCCGGGCCGAGCGGGTGCTCGGCGTCAGCCTCGACTCTGCCGAGTCCCGCACTTCCCTGCACGTCGCCCTGCTCGCCGTGGAGCCATCCCCCGGCTCGCCGTCGGCCAGCACCGGCCGCTAGCCGCAACCCGGACCCGGCTGTCGTGTGGACGAGGGTGTGGACGGGCTGGTGGAAAAGGGCCTGCTCCGGGGGACAACGGGGGGCGCTGCTGTGGATACCTTGTGGATGGCTGAAGAATCTTGAAATCAGTGCCCGGGGGC
>Ga0070698_100005553_pt1 | contig 13786 bp, 11 predicted proteins | sample KBSK1502metaG_FD_65477 | JGI IMG/M metagenome (GOLD analysis project Ga0070698, IMG submission 65477) | Corn, switchgrass and miscanthus rhizosphere microbial communities from Kellogg Biological Station, Michigan, USA - KBS K1-50-2 metaG | ecosystem: Host-associated > Plants > Roots >... | reverse complement strand
TTTTCGGCGAGAGCGCGGCGCAGCGGACGGTACGTATCGATGTCGAGCGCGTCGCCGACCTTGAACGGAATCATCGCGCGCAGCGCAGCCTCTTGCTCGGGCGGCGCACCGACGAGCTCGACCGCCGAGATCGTGTACTGCACGCCTTCGTGCACGTGCCACGTAACGGCGACGCGCTTGCCGCCTTCGGAGTACGTCAGCTCGGGCTCGTCGACTTCGACGTCGAAGCGGCCGTAGCCCTGAAAATATGCCGCGATGCGGCGACGGTCCTCGGCGAGACGAAACTCGTTGAAGCCACGCTCGGGTCGCACTGCCGTCTTCGCGCGCAGGCCGAGGTTCTCGAACAGCGGTTCGACGTTGACCGTGAGCTGCTCGCCGGCGCGCGGCTCGATCTCGACCGATTCGATCGCGATATCGGTATGACCAGGGACGACGGGCGGGGGCGTCCTGTGGCACGCGCCGACCATCGCTGCGACCACCAGGATCGTAGAGCGCGCCACCATGGCTCTGCCCAAGTACAGAAGCCGTGCCACCTGCAAAGTGGCGCAAGTTCATAGTCCGCTGGCTACTCGAGTTGCCGATCGGCTAAACCCTAGCTTCCAGACCCCATCTAGGTGGTCTCGAGCGAGAGCAGGGGGTCGCCCTGATTGACGTCGGCACCATCGGCCACGATGACCTCGCGCACGCGCGCCCGCGGCGGGACCTCGGGGCCGCCATACGTCACGCGGTGGAACGATTTCATGACCTCGAGTAGGCACACCGTCGCTCCCGTCGTGAGCTCCGCGCCGGCGACGACGAACGGCGGCTTATCGGGCGCGGGTCTGCCGTAGTAGCGCCCGCTCGTCGGCGCGCGAAACACGAGGCCGCCGACGTCGGCTTGCTTCGTCGCGGCAGCTCCTTCGACGCCGGCGATCGCGACATCGGTCGCCACGGTGAACAGCACGTCGCCGTAGCTGACCGCGCGACGCGCGGGCCCGGGCGCGACCTTTGCGATACCTCGCACGGCCGGCGCCGTGATTCGCACGATGCGCCCGAGCATGTCGAGCTCGCCGATCACGTCGCCCGGTGCCACGAGGTGATCCGCGGCGACGAGCAAGTGAAACCATCCGGGCGCCGGCGCGCGCACTTCGTCTTCGTGCAAGAGCGCGATCACCGCGGGCCTCCGACGAGCACGCGCATGTCGTGCAGCGACCAGATGCGCGGATTCTTAACGCGCCGATAGCCGGTGTTTTGATACGTCATCTCGATCAGCGCCGCGAGATACGCGCGCAGCTCGCCGAGCTCGACGATCTCGTCGGTGTCAAGCTGCCGCGCGGCGACGAACGGATCCATATCGCGCTCGATGCGCGCTTCGGTCTCCTTCATGCCGGCTTCGATCTTCGCGCGCTCCGCCGGATCGGTCGCCATGATCTGAAAATCGTCGTCGAGCTTTGTGTTGAACGCCGCGATCGAGAGCGTGCGGCCTTCCATCACCGACAAGCGCGCGTAGCTCGTCGACAGCTGGACCACCGGATCGTACGGCAGGCCGCTCATCGCGTAGTAGCCCGCGCCGGATGCCTTGCGCAGCAGCACGGTGAACATCGGCGTCGTATTCGTAGAGTTCGTGTAGATCAGCGAGCTGCCGTACGCGAGCAGGCCGTGTGCTTCGGCCTCGTGGCCGATGTCGAAGCCGGAGATGTCCTGCAGCCAGATCAGCGGGATGCCGTCGTCGTTGCACGCGCGCGAGAACGCGCTGATCTTCGCGATGCCCGCGCGGTAGAGAATGCCCGCTGGGCGCTGGCGACCCGGCTGCTCGGGATCGCCGACGAGCCCTTGCCGATTGATCACGAAGCCAGCGTAAAGCCCGGCGACGCGCCCGATGCCGCAGATCATCTCCTCGCCGACTTCGGGCATGACTTCCCAGAACAGCGATTGATCGACGAGGCGCGCGAGGACCTGCGTCGCATCGTACGCCTCGCGATGATCGGCGGGCACGAACGCGGCGAGCTCGCCCGCGGCGAATCGCGGCTCCATCGCGCCGAGATCGCCGCGATAGAAATCAGCGCCGCTCGACGGCAAGCGCGCGACGTCGCGCCGCAGGCACGTCAGCAATGCATCATCGTCTGGAACCCGGACGTCGGCGCAGCCCGATTGATGCACGTGAATCTCGGGGCCGCCGATATCGAGCGATGTGATCTTCTGGCTCTTCGCGCCTTTGATCAGCGCGGCGCCCGCGATCACCATGTACGCCTGCTCGGTCATGTACACGCGGTCGGAGATGATCGGCATGTAGCCGCCGCCCGCGATGCAATCGCCAAACACGCCGGCGATCTGCGGTACGCCGTGCGCGCTGAGCAGCGAGTTCATCTTGAAGATGTGGCCTGCGCCGCGCGCGCCGGGAAAGCTCTTCGATTGCTCGGGGAGGAACAGCCCGGAACAGTCGACGAGGTAGATCGTCGGGATGCGCAGGCGCAGCGCCATCATCTGCGCGCGCTGGATCTTCTCGGGCGTGCGCGGCCACCACGCGCCGGATGCGACGGTGTTGTCGTTCGCGATCACCATGCACCAGCGGCCCTCGATGCGCGCGAACGCGGTGACAACGCCAGCCGCCGGCGACTTTTGATTGCCCGGAAATACCTCGCCGTAGTTGACGAACGTGCCGACCTCGAACGTGCGCGTTCCCGGATCGATCAGTCGCGCGAGCCGCTCGCGCGTTGTCAGCTTGCCCTTTTTGTGAACGCGCTCGACGTACGCGGGGCCCCAGCCCTCGTGAACTTCGGTGCGTCGCGCGCGCAGTTGATCTTCGAGCGTCGCGAGGGCCGTGCGTTGATCGGCAGCGGTGCGCTCGTCGACGAGCTGCTTGAGCGGATCGCCAATTGGAACGAGAGGAACGAACGCCATGCGCTAGAACCCTACTACGGAGGCCAGCCTGGGATCGTGCGCGTGTCGTAGACGCTCGTGCGAAATGCATCGCTCTTGAGGATTGCGAGATGCATCGGGATCGTCGTCGGTACGCCCTCGACCTGGAACGTGGTGAGCGCGCCGATCATCTTCGCGATCGCATCGTCACGCGTCTCGGCGCGTACGATCAGCTTCGCGAGCAGCGAATCGTAGAACGGTGGCACGACGTAGTCGGTCTTGACGTGCGTGTCGACGCGAATGCCATCGCCCGTCGGCGGCTGCCACGTCGTGATCCGGCCGGGCGCCGGTGTGAAGTTGTTCGCAGGATCCTCGGCGTTGATCCGGCATTCGATCACGTGCCCCGTCGGCGCGATGTCGGATTGCCGCCACGTGAGCGGATTGCCGGCGGCAATCTCGATCTGCGCGATCACGAGGTCACGCCCGGTGCGCTCTTCGCTGACGGTGTGCTCGACCTGCAGCCGGCAGTTCATCTCCATGAAGCGCAGCGTGCCGCCCGGATCGAGCAGCATCTCCATCGTGCCGGCACCGACGTAGCCGATCTTCGCGGCCGCGCGCGCCGCCGCTTCGCAGACCTGCGCGCGCTGCTGTGTCGTGATCGCCGGCGACGGACTCTCTTCGATGAGCTTTTGGTGATTGCGCTGGATCGTGCAGTCGCGCTCGCCGAGGTGAACGGCGCGGCCGTAGCGATCGGCAAAGATCTGGATCTCGATGTGACGGCCGCCCTCGACGAGCTTCTCGAGGAAGACGCGGTCGCCGCCGAACGCAGCGCGCGCTTCGGCCTGTGCTTCGGCGTAGACGCGCTCGACCTCGTCCTGCGAGCGCGCGACGCGCATGCCGCGCCCGCCACCGCCGTTCTCCGCTTTGAACAGCACCGGAAAGCCGACGTCGGTCGCGACCTCGAGCGCGTGCGCCGCATTCGCGAGCACGCCGACGCTGCCGGGAATCACGTCGAGGCCGGCGGCGACCATCGCGGCCTTCGCGCGCGTCTTTGATCCCATGAGCGCCGTCACGTGCGGTGGCGGACCGATGAACGTGACGCCGTGCTGCGCGCATAGCGTCGCGAGCAGCGGATTCTCCGAGAGAAAGCCCCAGCCCGGATGCAGTGCGGTGCAGCGCGACTGCACGGCGGCTTGCACGACGCGCTCGACGGCGAGATAGCTCTGCGCCGCGCGCGCGGGCCCGAGCACGACGACTTCGCGCCCGGTCGTGTACGGCGCATCGCGATCCGCCTCGCTGACTGCGAACACCGGCACGATGCTGAGCGCATCGCATGCGCGCGCGACGCGCACGGCGACCTCACCGCGATTGGCGATCAGCAGTCGATGGAACAGCGGCACCGCGGCAGTGGGTTATCACACTTCGGCTGGCGGCGCGAAACGGCGCGGCCGGATCGCGGGGCGTGCCGGCATCGGCTCGTCGCACGAGCGCGGCAGCGGCAGGCCGAGCAGCAGCTTGACCGCGACCGAGGCCATCGTCATGCCGAACACCGACGGCACGAACGCGATCGAACCTTCGACGCGATTTTTGTGCTCGCAGTCGTTCATGCCGTTCATTCCGCCGGGGCATACGCAGCGGAACGCGCCGTCGTCGTACGCGAGCGCGCGCGGCGCGAGCGGCGGCTCCTCCGAGTAGACGGCCCACACGCCCGTGCGCTGCGAGCAATCGAGACCGTGCTTGCGGCGCAGGTTGCGACGCAAGTCGCGCGCGAATGGATCGACGCGCGTGTCGGCGAGATCCGCGACGCGCACCTGCGTCGGATCGAGGCGCGCTGCGGCGCCCATCGCCGACACGATGCGCAGGCGATCGCGCACGCACGTCGCGATGAGGTGCATCTTTGCCGCGACGTTGTCGATCGCATCGATGACAACGTCTGGCTCGGGCACGAGCAGCCGCGCGCTCGTTTCGGCGGCGTAGAACTCGCCGCGCGCTTCGATCGTCGCGTCGGGATTGATCGCGCGCAGGCGCTCGGCCATCACCTGCGCCTTCGGCTTGCCGAGCGTGCCTTTCATCGCGTGCAGCTGGCGATTGACGTTGGTGACGCAGATCCGATCGTAATCGACGAGGATCAGTCGGCCGACGCCGGTGCGTACGAGTGCTTCGGCCGCGAACGAGCCGACGCCGCCGACGCCGAAGACGGTCACCGTCGAGGCGGCGAGGCGCGCGATGCCGTCATCGCCGAGCAAACGGGCTGCGCGATCGAACCGGCGGTGCGTCATCGCGCCATTCTTCGCGACGGGGCGCGGGTGTCAATCGCGAAATTTTCCGAACAAGCGGGCCGCATTGGCCGTCGTCAGCTCGGCGATTCGCTCGGTCGGCACGCCGCGCGCCACGGCCAACCCCGCGATCACCGCCGCCACATACGCCGGCTCCGAGCGCCCGCCGCGATACGCCGCCGGTGCCTGATCCGGCGCATCAGTCTCAGCGAGGAGCAACGCATCCGGCACCGCGCGTGCGGCAGCGATCGGCCGCTTCGCGTTCGGATACGTCACCGGCCCGGCGAACGAGAAGTACATGCCGAGCTCGCGATACACGCCGACGAGGTGCTCGCCGCCGGAGTAGCTGTGCATGACGCCGCCGACGTCGGCGGCGCGCTCTTCGCGCAAGATGCGCGGCGCGGCATCGTGCGCGCGCAGCACGTGGATCACGAGCGGCCGTTTGACGGCGCGCGCCGCGCGAACGTGCGCGCGAAAGATCTGCTCCTGGCGCGCGTGGTCGCCTGTCGCGCCGTCGAGGCCGCATTCGCCAACCGCGATGGCGCCGCTTTCCGTCACCGCGCGCGCGATCTCTTCCGCGAGGTCGCCCGCGAGCTCGTCGTCGCCGAGCTCCGGAACGATCTGCGGATGCACCCCGAGCGCGAAGCGCAGTATCGCATGCTGCTCGGCGAGTGCTGCCAGCGCCTGCCACGTGCGTGGTCGAATTGCCGGCACGAGCACGCCTGTCACCCCCGCTGCAGCCGCGCGCGCGAGCACTGCCTCGCGGTCGGCGTCAAAAGCTTCGACGTCGAGGTGGCAATGCGTGTCGATCACGCAAGGAGCGTATAGGATCGCGATGTGCAGTTCCTGCGCAGATGGTCCCACTGGTGGAGAACCAGCGATGCGACCATCGCGCGCTGGTCGCGCGCCGCGCACTCGGCGTTGCTCGGCGAGATGCCGATCCTCGCTGCCGGCACCGCGCTGTTCGCGATCATCGCCGTCGTACCGACGCTCGCCGCCGCCGTCGCCGTCTACGGCCTGCTCGCGGATCCGTTCCAGATCAAGAGTGGCATCCAGGAGCTCAATCGGATCATGCCGGCCGAGGTCGTCGACTTCATCGGCAGTCAGCTCGAGCGTCAGGCCAAGCGATCGAGCGGCGAGCTGACGTTACAGCTCGTCATCAGCGTCGTGCTCGCCGTGATCTCGGCCCGCGGCTCGGCGCGCGCGCTCGTCGATGCGCTCAACCGCGCGTACCGCGTGCGCGAGGTCCGGTCGTCGTGGCAGAAGTTTTTGCTCTCCGTCGCGATGGCCGGCGGCACGCTGATCGGCCTCATGCTGATGTTCGCGGTGCTCGTCGTGGTGCCGACGATCGTCGCGCTGTTTCGGCACACGTGGATTCCGATTGCGATGTGGATCCGCTGGCCGGTGCTGCTAACCGTGGTGTTCGTGGCGCTGCTGTTTTTGTATCGCTACGCGCCGTCGCCACGGCCGCTCGGGCCGCTCGAGCGCACCGAGGTCGGCGGCCCGATCAACCTGCCGCCGCGCCCCGTTCGCCACGTTTGCTTCCCGGGTGCCGTGATCGCGACGGCGCTGCTGCTTGTCGTTTCGCTCGCGCTCTCGATCTGGGTCGACAAGATCTCGAACACCGAGCTCATCTATGGTGCGTTCGGCAGCGTCGTTGTCACGCTGCTCTGGTTCTACATGTCGACGATGGCGCTGCTGATCGGCGGCTTCGTCAACGCCGAGCTCGAGCGACGCGCCGGTGCGCCGCCGCCCGATCGCTCGATGTACTAGAGGCGCTGGCCGATGAACGTGCCCTTCGCGAGTGGCGCCGCCGTGCCGCTGTACGACAGGGTGCCCGACCACGCGCCGGTTTGGATCACGTCCATTTTCTTGTCGCCGTTGCGGTCGATGCCTTTCGCGATGCCGGTGATGCCGAACTCGAGCGCCGCGCTGTCGATGCCGTCGATCTGCGCGTAGATCGCCTGCGCGCCTGCCTTGAGACCCGACAGACACGCCGACTCGAACGTGCTCGCCGAGCCGATGCCGAGCGCCTCATACGTGTAGATGCCGACGTTGTGGCAGTTGACGACGCTCTTCAGCAGATCCTCGAGCGTGACCGCCGATGGGTTGACGAACGGGATGATCACCTGGTCGAGCGCGAGGTGCATGACCTTGCCGTACGACATCGGCACCTTGTGCTCGGCGATCGTCACCTTGCCCGTCGCATCGAGCGTCACGCCGACGCCGGCGACCGCGATGTCGGTCATCCGATAGTCCTTGAACAGGTAATCGAGCTGGACTTCATCGACGACGAAGTGCAGGCCGGTGACTGTCTTCGTCGCTTGGCCGTTCGCCGCCACCTCGAGCGTCTCGATCGTCCCGAAGTGCCGCGCGACTTGGCCGAGCTTGTTGCCGGTGTCGCGAATCGTCACGACGAAATCCGGCGCGACTTCGAACAGCCGATCGTTGAGATAGCCCGCGACAAACGGAACCGAATTCTTCAGCGTGTTCTTGATCGTGCCATCCGGCAGCGAGGCGACGAGCCGATCCAAGATCCAGTGCGTCGGATCATCGGGGCTGTCGGTCGCGTCGATGAACGCGTTGAGGATCGTGCCCGGCGTGCCGGGCATGTTCGTCGCGACATCGAAATCGCTGACCAGCGAATACTTACCTTCCGCGGAAAGCGGAATCGTGTCGGAGCCCGAGCCGGAACCTCCGCCGCCATCGTCATCACCGCCGGGCCCGATAGCAGCGCAACCCGACGCGGTGACGCCGACTGCGAGAACAAAGAGGCTGATCTTCATGATGCGGCCGCTGTGTGCACTCGACATGCCACGCTGCGCGATTTGTGCACACCACGAGTTACGCGCGAACCGGCAACTCGCGTGGTCGGGCTAACAGTCCGACTATGGACTGTTGGTGCTCCGAAAAAAAAACCGGCCGAGGGACCATTCCCTCGGCCGGCCAGCCATCCTCGACGTCGCGGGCTCACCACCCGGTTCGCCGAACCGAACTGTTGTTGTTACATCCGCGAGCCGATAAACGTCGCGGCCGCGAGCGGGGCGGGCGTACCGCCGTAGCTGAGCGTGCCGCTCCACGTACCGGTCTGGATCTTGTCCATCTTCTTGTCGCTGTTCGTGTCGACGCCCTTCGCGACGCCGGTCAAACCGAACTCGAGTGCCGATGCATCGATCGACGCGATCTTGCCGTAGATCGCCGAGGCGCCGAACTGCAGACCACCGACGCATGCGCTCTGCCAGAAGCTCGCGCCGCCGCCGTAACCAAACTGCTGCGTGAGTGCGTCGTTGATCGCCGAGCCGACAGCCTGGCAGTCGACCTGATGCGCGAACAGCGTGTTGAGGTCGGTCGCGCTCGGGTCGATCATCGGGATCAACACCTCGTCGAGGCCAATGCGCAGAACCTTGCCGTACGCCAGCGGCAGCTTGTGCTCGCCGATGTCGAGCTTGCCGGTGAGGTCGAGGCCAACGCCGACGTTCTCCGCCGTGACAGCCGCGATCTGATGATCCGCGAACAGGATGTCCTGCTGGACGTTGTCCACCTTGAAGTGGACGCCGATCGCCTCGACCTTGCCGTTATACGCTTGCGCGGCGGGCGCGAGCTCGAGCGTCTCGTTGAGGCCGAAGTTGCGCGCCATCTCGCCGAAGTCGTTGCCGAGCGTCACCATCGTGGTGAGGAAGTCGGGCGCGATCTGAAGCAGCCGATCGTTCAAGTAACCCGCGACGAATGGCTTCACGCTGACGAGCAAGTTCTTGAGCGTGCCGCTCGACATCTTCGCGATGATTTGATCGAGGATCCATTCCGTCGGATCCGCTGGCCCGTCCGTCGCCTCGATGAATGCGCGGCTCACTTCGCCGACTGTGCCCGGCGCATTTGCGGCGATGTCGAACGTGGACTGCACTTGATACTTGCCGCTCGCGTCCATGCTCGATGGAGCGTCGTCGGAGCCTGGGCCGCCACCACCACCGTCGTCGTCGCCGTGGTTCGGATCTGCCGCGCAGCCAATAGCGCCGGTCGCTCCGAGCGCGAGAGCGAGGATGATGCTGAGGTTCTTGACGGATTTCATAACTATTTCTCCCGGTCGAGGATGCTGAAGTTGATGTGCGCGGTTTGTGCAGCGCATGTGCCAGCAACATCGCGAGCGCGACGCGGGTGATGACGCGCACTTGTCATCGCGCGCATCGAAAGTGGCAACCGGCGTGGCCAGGTCTGCCGAACTACTTGGCGACTAGTGGCCTAGTCAGCAAACGATCGTTTGCATTAGCGAAAGCGCTTCAACGTCCGCAAGCAGGACGATGGTGCTCGCTGCATGTCGCGCACGCTTGCAGTTCTAGGCGGTGCCCGCACGCGACTCGCGCGAGTGGCGATGTCGATCGCGTGGTCGGCATCCGAGGTCCGCGCGAGGGGCGATGTCGTTCGCGTCGTCGCATTCGACGTCCGTGCGAGGGGCGATGTCGTTCGCGTGGTCGGCATTCGAGGTCCGCGCGAGGGGCGATGTCGTTTGCATGGCCGGCATCCGACGTCCGCGCGAGGGGCGATGTCGTTTGCATGGCCGGCATCCGACGTCCGCGCGAGGGGCGATGTCGTTCGCGCTGGCGCGTCGAGGCGCCGGCCGATCACCGCTGCGCACGACCTCGTGTGCCAACTCGCGTCCGATACGACATCATGCCATCGGACGCGTGCTCGGGATGTCGAAGTACGAGATGGTGCCGTGCTTTGTCCAGCCCACTCTCAGGAGCCACGTCTTTGGCAGGTACACCGAAAGCGGCTCGTACGTGTCGCGCCACTTCCACAACGTGTGCGCCTGTTCGTGTTCCTTCCAGCCCATGAACAGCACGCCCGTCGAGAACGGATCGACTTTCCAGCCGCGCGCGAGCTCGCGACGGTCTTCGCGGTGCTTTCGCCAATTGTTCAGCACGTACGCTAGCGAATTACGCGCCTGCTTGGGTGTCGTGATGATTTCCTCGAAAAAGCGGTCTGGAAATACACAACCGCGACGCCGCACCTCCAATCGAGCACGGACACTGAATTCGCGATTGATGTGTTTCGCGGCTGAAATCTGAAAGCTCTGCATTCCGCGCGACAACGCCATCTTGTGGTCCGCCTCCACGAGCAGATGGATGTGATTGCTCTGGATGCTGACGTGAACGATGCGAAACGCATCCCCGAGGTTGTAATTGAGCTCGCGCCGCGCGAGGGATAACGTCGCCTCACGCACTGCCTTGTACAGGTGGCGTTTGCGGAGATTGCCGATCTCGCGATGAGTGCGCAGCACGACGTGGACAGGAAACCGTGCCTCGAGCACCGGGCGAACCGTATGCGGTGAGCCGGCTCGAAGTCCCTTCGGCTTGCGACCAGGCTTCTTTCCCCGCCACGTGTCGCCTTTGCGGCGACCGCGGTTCTGCCCGTTCTTATCGGGGAAACGCAGTTGCTGCTGGACGTGTCGTTTGCGCGCACGAGGCATGTCCTTCACGTAGCACATGAGGATATCGGACACAATCAATTTCGCCGATATTTTTGTTGTTCGCCGACCCGGCGGCCCGTGCTCGCCACCTAGCCTGGGGTACAGACCTGATACATGCCTGAGCTTTGGTGGACGTGCCAAGGATGTTCGTGGTTGCACAGTTCGAACGAGCTCAAGCGCAACGTACTTGCGCAGCTCGAATCACAATCCCGGCCGCGGGAGGCCTGTCACCGCTGACGCCCTGTGGACAACGCGCAGCGTGCAGCTCGGTCGGGTGGATGATCCCATCGTGAGCGCGTTGCCCACAGGGCTTGGAAACCGCGCGCAAGCGCCAGCGATCGTAATGGCGCGGTTTCCACAGCGCTGACAGGCCCTACTTCTACTAAGAGGTTTTGTAGGGGAGGAGGCAGAGACCGCGCCAACGTCGATTACGGCAGCGGACCCGGGCACGCACGAACGGATCGATCAGCCCGTCGAGCTGCCAGTCGGAAGCGAGTAGGCGCGCGCGGCGCCGAGACTGGGAGCGCGCACAACGCGTTGCAAGCCTGGCTCGGTCTCTGCCTCCTCCCCCCAAAAAAATCCTCTTAGTAGAAGTAGGGCCTGTCAGCGCTGTGGAAACCGCGCCACTAGGTCGCTTGGCGCATTTGCGCGGTTTCCAAGCCCTGTGGGCAACGCGCCCACGATGGGATCGTAGCGCGACCGTGTTGCACGCTGCGCGTTGTCCACAGGGCGTCAGCGGTGACAGGCCTCCGAGTGTGCGGTGGCCAAAACCTGAACACGATTGGTTGATGAAACGCACGTAGCGTTAGTGCCGAATCATAGGCGCGCGGCGATCACCAGCCGCACTGCTGGCCCTTGTTCTGCTCCTCGAGCCACTTCTGCAGCGGCGCGAAGTATTCGAGGATCGCACTCGCGTCCATCGACTTCTCGCCCGTGAGCTGGAACAGCGCCTCTTGCCACGGCTTCGATGCGCCCAGCTGCAGCATCTTCTTGAACGCCGCGCCGGCTTCCTTATTGTTGTAAATCGAGCACTCGTGCAACGGCCCGGTGTGGCCGGCCTTCTTGCACAGCGCGCGGTGAAACTGGAACTGCAGCACCGCCGCCAGGAAGTAGCGCATGTACGGCGTGTTCGCCGGCACGTGATACTTCGCGCCCGGATCGAACTCCGCCTCGCTGCGCGGCATCGGCGGCGCTTCACCTTGATACTTCAGCTTCAGCTCCCACCAGTGCTTGTTGTACTGGTCTGGTTTGACCTTGCCGGAGAAGACGTCCCAGCGCCATTTGTCGACGAGGACACCGAATGGCAGGAACGCGATCTTTTGGAGCGCGATGTCCATCTGATGGTTGAGCGTTGCCTTCTCGTTCTTCTCGACCTTGGTGAGCAGGCCCTTCTGCTTCATGTACTCGGGCGTCATCGACAGCGCGATCGTGTCGCCGATCGCTTCGTGGAAGCCATCGTTCGCGCCGTTCTGGAACAGCACCGGCATCTGGTAATAGTTGTTGTAGTAGTAGTCGTGACCGAGCTCGTGATGGATCGTGACCAGGTCTTCCTGGTTTTTGTTGATGCACATCTTGATGCGTAGGTCGTTCGAGAACGTGACGTCCCACGCACTCGCGTGACACACGACCTCTTTGCCTTTCGGCTTCGTGAACATCGACCGCTCCCAGAATGTCTGCGGCAGCGGATCCATGCCGAGCGACATGTAGAACGCCTCGGCCATCTTCACCATCTTTGTGGGGTCGTACTTCTTCTCGAGCGTCGGCGTGACGTCGATCGGCGCGACACCGGGATACGGCTGCAGGTCCTTGAACAAGTACTCCCAGGATTGGCCCCACATGTTGCCGGTGAGGTGGACGGGAATTGGACCCGTCTTGCCGACGACCTTGTCACCGTACTTCTTGTTCAGCTTGCGCCGCGCGTAGCAGTGCAGGTTCGTGTAGAGCGGCTTGACCTGCTCCCATATCCGATCGACCTCGGCCTCGAACTTGTCCTCGGGCATGTCGTAGCCGGCACGCCACATGTGCGAGACATCGCGGAAGCCGACGCCGCGCGCACCCGCATTCGCGAGCTCGACGTAGCGCGTGAAGAGCGGCCGCTCTGCTTTGCCGACGTTATCGTGCCAGCCCTGCCACGCGGCGAGCAGCTCCGCCGGCTTCTTGCTCTTCTGCAGGACCTTGGAGAGCGCCTCGAGATCCTTGCAGTAGGCCTCGTCGAACTTCTTGCCCTTCTTCTCGCGATCCGCTTTGAGCTTCGCGAGCTTTGTCGCGTCGGTCTCGGCTTTGATCTTCGCGTCGAGATCGTCGAGCTCCTTTTGCTTCGGCACGCCGGGCTTGGGCTTCGACGAATCGCACACCTTGCCCTTGCCGTAGACCGATGTCATCTCGGCGCCGATCTTCGCGAGCTCTTCGGCCTGGCTCGGATCGTCGGGCGCCGGTTGCCCGGCGAACTTGAGGAGCAAGAGCTGGCGCTGCGCATCCGGCGGCAGCTTGTTCGCGACGCGCTCGTATTTGCGCGACGCCTTGATGAGCTTCGTGATTCCGTTCGCCATCACTTCGGCAGCCTTCGCGGCGGCCGCTTCGTGCTCGGGCGTGATGTCTGTCTGGTTCGCCCAGTCGGTGACCGAGGCATCGATGTAGAGCTTGCGCAGCGTCGCGTCGGCATCGGCGACGAACTGCTTCGCTTCATTGATCAGCGCCGTGTCATCGGCCGGCGGTGGCGGCATCGCCGTCGGACCCGGCGAGGGCTCCGGCGTTGGTGCGGGCTCGGGAATCGGCGGCGGCATCGGCTTTTGCTTTGGACCGCCACACGCGCAAACCAGGATCAGCGGGAGAATCTTCGAGGTACGCACGGCGCGGAATCTACACACGGGCCATGGTCTTGTCACTTGGCGATGTTGATGCGCATGAGCGCGCGGCCGTCGACCTCGAGCTCGACGGTTTGGCGTCCCTTCCATCGCCATTTGTTCGGCGCGATCTGGTCGGGCTTCACACCGAGCTTCGCGGTGAGTGCATCGCGTATGGTCGGTTGCACATCGGGCTCACAGAATGTCTCCACCGCGACGCCAGTGATCGTACGGTCGTCTTCGGCATAGAGCGACATATCCGTGTTCCCACCTCCGTGCGACAGCGGTGCGACATGCCAGTGCACTGCTCGGGTATCGATCCGCATCTTGGGCTCCGGCACCCAGTCGAAATACGCAGGAGCCGA
>Ga0070698_100005552_pt1 | contig 13786 bp, 13 predicted proteins | sample KBSK1502metaG_FD_65477 | JGI IMG/M metagenome (GOLD analysis project Ga0070698, IMG submission 65477) | Corn, switchgrass and miscanthus rhizosphere microbial communities from Kellogg Biological Station, Michigan, USA - KBS K1-50-2 metaG | ecosystem: Host-associated > Plants > Roots >... | reverse complement strand
TAGCGGCGGCAGTAGGGAATGTTACCGAATTACACATTCGTGCCAGCGTTTGGTATGAAAATCATGGGCTGGAAATTGAAGCCTTTCATCATGCTACGGCCGCCAATGACATCGAGCGCGCCGAGCGTATCATTGAAGGAAAGGGAGTTCCCCTGCACTTTCGTGGCGGGGGTGCCCCGGTACTAAAATGGCTGGAGTCGCTGTCAACAACGGTACTGAATGCCAGGCCCTCGTTGTGGGTGACGTATGCCTCGGCATTAATGATGACTGGCCAACATACCACCGTCGAACAGACACTCCAAGCGGCCGAGTCCGCTTTAGCTGCTCAGCAAGGCACCGAACCAAATAGCAAAGCTCAAGATCTGCTAGGGCGCATCGCCTCCATGCGGGCAACCCTGGCTATTATTCAGCACGATGCGGAAACGATCATTGCCCAGTCGCGTCGCGCTCTGGAATATCTGCACCCAGATAACCTGTCTATCCGCACGGCCACTACTTATACGCTGGGATATGCCTACCAACTTCAGGGAGACCGTGCCGCCGCCAGCCAAGCTTATACCGAAGTCCTATCGATCAGCAAGTTGTTTGGGGATTCCATCTACACCACGGCGGCTACACTTGGTCTCGGCCAGGTACAGGAGGCAGAAAACCAGCTTCACACTGCGGCAGAGACCTACCGGCGCGTCCTGCAATTGGCAGGTGATCCGCCGCGGCCGATTGCCTGCGAAGCGCATTTGGGCCTGGCCCGGATCTACTACCAATGGAATGAATTGGACACCGCCCAAGAGCATGGGCGAGAATGTATGCAACTGACGCGGCAGCTGGAAAGTGTTGACACCGTTGCTTCGTGTCAGGTGTTTCTCGCCCACGTGAAACTGGCACAAAGCGACGGCGCGGGTGCAGCGGCCATTTTGGCGGAAGCCGAAACGTTCGTTCGGCAACATAACTTTGTGCATCAGATACCTGCTGTTGCGGCAACCCAAGTGTTAACGCTGCTTCTACAGGGCAATCTGGCAGCTGCTGCTGTCCTTGCTCAGGCGCATGAGCTCCCCATCAGTCAGGCTAGAGTACTTCTGGCCCAGGGAGACACGCCTGCTGCACTGGTGATACTGGAGCCATTGCGCCGGCAGGTGGAGGCAAAGGGTTGGAAGGATGAGCGGCTCAGAGTAATGGTTCTGCAGGTGGTCGCTCTGGATGCGCATGGCGAAACGGAGAAGGCTGTAGGATTGCTCTCTGAGGCGCTGGAGCTGGCAGAACCTGGCGGTTTCATCCGCATCTTTGTCGACGAAGGACTACCGATGGCCGGGCTATTGCCCCAAACCGGCGATCGTGGAATTAAGCCAGACTATCTCCGCACGTTGGTGGAGGTATTTGCGGCTCAGGGACAGAGGAATGCAGTCGAACCTTCTCACCTCACTCCTTCCTCTTCGCAGCCCCTTATTGAGCCGCTAAGCGAACGCGAACTCGAAGTGCTCAGGCTGCTCAGGACCGAATTGAACGGCCCTGAAATTGCCCGCAGACTCATAGTATCACTAAGCACCATGCGTACCCACACTCAAAAGATTTATAGTAAGCTCGGGGTGAACAACCGGCGAGCCGCCGTCCGGCGCGCCGAGGAACTCCATTTGTTATAACCTACCCGCAATCACCAACCCGTCCCTGGCAGTTGTGTCGAAGCACCTGCCGGGGCTTTTTATTTTCCGCAAAGCCTCCTAATCAATGAACCATCACATCAATCATCACATGTAATGATGACGCCTCATTACATTATCTTGTATTCTTTAGTCGAAGAAACAAAAGAAGGCAACAACATGAAAATACATCCCTCTGAGGAAAGTGCAAAAGGCGCAGAATGAGTGAAATACACCCATCATCCACAGATGATTATCAGCTCGGCCATTACGAAATTCGCATCAAAGGGCACCTTGATGAGCAGTGGGCAGACTGGTTTGGAGGTCTGACGGTAACACTAAACGAAGGCGGCGATACGCTACTAACTGGACCAGTCATCGATCAGGCCGCTTTGTATGGACTGCTGAAAAAGGTTCGTGATTTAGGAATGCCATTACTCTCAGTCAATCCCGTGAAACCTGACGAGGCAGATGCGCCAGATGTCAAACAGTCAGGAGGCTTCCATATTAAGGAAAATGATACCGAAAACAGATACGCGTGATGCATAAGATTTATTTATTCGAGATAACCCAAAGGAGAAAATACGATGAGTACAAATGCAGTAATCAATAAATACAGAAAGACCGCAAGCGTCGTGGGTGCGGTGTACCTCGCGGGGTTCGTTGTAGGAATTGTGGGGAACATAATGATCAAGTCCATTCTTGATGCGCCAAATCACCTATCCATCATTTCCGCGAGTAGTATGACGGTGGCTACCGGCGCGATCCTATGGTTGCTGGCCGTCATTGGCGACGCTGGTCACGGTGTCCTGATGTTCCCAGTCCTGAAGCAACACAGTGAGCGCATGGCCATCGGCTACCTCGCTTTCAGGATCGTCGATGCCATTTTCATTGCTGTCATGGTCCTTTTCATGCTGATTCAAATACCACTGGGTAGCGAGTACTTGAAAACAGCGGCCGCCGACGCTTCCTTTCTTCAAGCCCTGAGCGCTGTGTCCGCACAAGCAAGTCAGTATGCCTACGAGATCGGAATGAGCGCACTTGGGGTGTCTGGTTTGATCCTTTGCTACACATTGTACAAGGCAAAGTTGGTTCCAGGATGGCTGGCCATCTGGGGGCTCGTCGGATACGCGACTATTCTTTTTGGGATGGCGTCGGCAATCATGGGATCCGGTCTTGGTGATCTTTCCTCCATTCCAGGCGGCTTGTGGGAGGTGTTCATAGGGGTGTGGCTGATCGTCAAAGGATTTAGCTCCTCTGCAGTCGTTTCCCAGGCTGCAAGGACGGGCAACTTGGCAGAACCACTTGTACTGTAGCACGACCCCGCAGGCTCGTGACTAGGGTTCAGCATAAAGAATTACATAAGGCTGCTGACTGGGCACTATCTGCCCAGTCAGCAGCAGACAGTAGCAGTTGGCAAACTGTCTCTGATTGTGACCTGTAAAGGATCAAGAAAGGATACGACGATGGAAGCGATTGTATACACACGATATGGATCACCGGATGTTCTTCAGTTCAAAGATGTAGAAAAACCTACTCCCAAGGAGGATGAAGTCCTGATAAAAGTTCATGCCGCATCGTTAAACGCCGCGGACTGGCATTACCTGAGAGGTGCCCCGTTTTTGTTCCGGCTCGAGACTGGATTTCCAAAACCCAAGAACACCTTCCTTGGAGCGGATGTCGCGGGGCGAGTGGAAGCTATCGGCAGAAACGTAACGCAGTTCCAGCCAGGCGATGAGGTGTTTGGGGATTTGAGCGAGTCTGGCAGGGCCACGTTTGCTGAATACGTATGTGCGAGTGAGAATGCATTGGCATTGAAACCGGCCAATATTTCGTACGAGGAGGCCGCGGCAGCACCTATGGCAGCTGTCGTTGCCCTACAGGGTCTTCGCACAGGAAAGATTCGGTCAAAGCAAAAGGTGTTGATTAATGGTGCATCTGGCGGCGTAGGCATGTTTGCGGTCCAGATCGCCAAATCGTTTGGGGCGGAGGTTACTGCTGTGTGCAGCACGAGGAATTGGATATGATTCGGTCGATTGGAGCAGAACTTGTCATTGATTACAGCCGAGCAGACTTTATCCAAAATGGACACCTTTATGACCTGATCCTTGCCGTCAACGGATACCGTTCGATCTCAGATTACAAACGTGCATTGAATCCTACAGGAAGGTATGTCATGAGCGGAGGCACTACAGCTCAGATGTTCGAGGCGATGCTCCTGGGACCATGGATGTCCAGGAACGGCAATCAGAAGATGGGGAACCTGGCGGCGAAACCAAACCAAAACGATTTGATTTTTGTGAAAGAACTTCTTGAAGCCGGCAAAGTCGTGCCTATCATCGACAGATGTTATCCACTGCGTGAGGTCGTCGATGCCATACGTTATCTTGAAGAAGGACACGCCCAGGGAAAAATTGTCATCACTGTCGCAACATAACAATAAAAACCGGCAACTACCGGAGAATAGAGATTAGATAAGTAAGGACCCTCCAATGAAAGTAAAGTTAAAAGCTAACATGAACGGAAGAATCTGTCTCGTGACAGGCGGGACCAATGGAATCGGAAAAAGTGCAGCCCAGGAACTCGCACGGATGGGCGCAACCGTCGTAATCGTTGGACGGGATGCTCAAAAAACATCCGAAGTTGTTCAGGAAACCCGCGCAGCCAGCGGTAATCCTAACGTGGACTCACTGCTGGCAGATCTATCGTCACAACAGGAAGTTCGACGCCTGGCACATGAGTTCAAGAACAAGTATTCGCAGCTTCACGTCCTGCTCAACAATGCAGGCGCAGTCTTCATGCAACGCCAGCTAAGTGTGGATGGTGTCGAAATGACGTTTGCACTCAATCATCTCGCTAGCTTCCTGTTGACCAATCTGCTCCTCGATACGATCAAAGCCAGCGCCCCGACACGGACCATTAATGTGTCATCAAATGCACATACCACCGGCAAAATCGAATTCGACAACTTGCAAGGCGAACGGAACTATAGTCCCAGGGTGTATGAAAACTCAAAACTTGCGAATATCCTGTTTACGATGGAGTTGGCCCGCCGCGTGGAAGGGACTGGAGTCACCGTCAATGCCCTTCATCCCGGCTTTACGGCAACAGGATTCGCGAAGAACAACGGCAAGGTCGTGGCCACCCTAGTTAGCATATTTGCGCCACTCGTGGCGCGTTCACCCGCAAAAGGTGCGGAAACGTCGATCTTCCTTGCCTCTTCACCCAGCGTGGAGAGCATGACAGGGAAGTATTTCTACGATTCCCAGGTGATCGCGGCAGCACCTCAGTCCACCGATATGGTTGTCGCCAGGAAATTATGGGATGCGAGTACCGAAATGGTTGATCGAGCTCATGGCTTGTTAGCAAAGACATAACGCTGCCGAACGGCTACCGCCCGGACAGGCGTAAATTAAGTTAGCCTACGATGAGCAGGTACCCAAAACCAGGATATCTGGCTCTGCAATAACTGGGCGGGGTAAAGCAGTTTCAGAAATAATGTATTTTTAGGTTTTGTCGTGGTGCTTCACCGTTATGACTACATTTCCCTGTTTTTGCCCTGTGTCGACATAGCCATGAGCTTCGGCAATTTGCTCCAACGAATAGCGTCGATCAATCACCGCTTTTATCTGTCCCGCCTCTATAAGTTCTCTGAGGAACATTAAAGCTTCAATCTTTTGGCTCCCTGCGCCAAATATTACTTTCTTGCCCTTTCTCATTGATGTCCATGGCGTTTGAAGCACATGTGACAGCCCGGGGTTCGCTAAAAGATAGCGTCCATTTTGCTTTAGTGATCTTATGCTACCTGAAAATGAACTCTTGCCCGGCACGTCAAAAATAACATCATAGATCTCACCGTTCCTAGTGAAATCTTCCTGAGTGTAATCAATGACAGGGTTTGCGCCAATCGAGCGCAGCATTTCCAACTTGCTCGTGCTGTCTACGCCAGTTACTTCAGCCCCAAAGTACCTCGCAAGCTGTACCCCAAACGTACCAATGCTTCCGCCGGCACCAAGCAATATCGCTATATCTTTGGAGCTTACTCATGGAACACCGATACTATCTCTTGGCAGGTCGCTAATTGGAAGAACAGTAAATCGTTTCTGGATTTCATTGAATATCTGCTTGTGGAGTGCTATCCAACCGGGCGTATTGTTTTGGTGATGGACAATGTTTCCTACCATAAAAGTGCTGCTGTCCTGGCTGTCTTGAGCCTCTTTGAGCATCGTCTTTTGATTATCTGGCTGCCTCCTTATTGTCCTGAGTTGAACCTGATCGAAAGATACTGGAAACACTTGAAAGAAGTAGCCTGTGCTAACAAACTTCACAACTGCATTGAAGAAGTGCTGGCTTCGGCTGAATTTATCCTCACTCAGCAAAACATCCCTGCCAGCCACTTGCGACTGACTTTTTCTAAAGACTTATGAATGACTACTTAGATAATTCACGAGTCATCGATTTGTTGATTTTTTAGAGTTATTTGTGCTCAGGATTTGACGACTGAATCCATGTTTCTTCTAGATAGCTTCCACTCATAGAGGATGATCAAAATAGTTAGTAGGCAGATCAATCCAGGTGCACTGGCTTCGAGTCTAAACGGGCCATCGGTTAACCATGCTGGTGCATCTCCAAAGATGGGTTTCAATAACCCCACTTGTTCTGTACCACTCACGCCAAAGCCGAGTACGCGACCCTGCATCCAATTCGCCATCCAATGCAGCCCAAGGGGCATAGCGAGAGCTCTGGTCCGAATAAAAGCCAGACCGAACAGAATCGATGCGAGAAAAATGTTAACACCCGCCATCAACTTGATACTGCCCTTCACGCCTGGATTGTTCAAGTGTGTAAGTACAAAAAATGCGCCAGTGATCAATAGGGCTGTCCGCTGGCCCAGTCCAGAGATGAGCCGTTGAAAAATAGACCCTCGGAACAAGAGTTCCTCTGTTACCGCAACGCCTGCAAAAAGCAATAAACTCGATGATAGGGTCGCGAGTCCTATCTCGTTAATTTGCCATTTGACCCAGCCTGATATTCCCAAAATGAGTTCAGGGACTAACTTGAGGGCGGAGCCAATCAAACCACCCAAGCAAAGTTGCTTAACCCAACGCACATTGAGCTCTCCGAGTAGTTCGTTTAGCGGTTTTCGTCGCAGCAACTGACAGGCAAATGAGGTAAGCGTGATGATAACGGCTTGCATGCCGATAGAGGCCTCTTTCGAGGTTTGCTGTGCTGCCATCAAAGTCGGCACAAGTAACGAAGCTAGTACGAGAAAAAAGATCAGGATTCACCAGCCATTGCGAAGCTGTCGTTCAGAATTCATAAATGGATTAATAGTCATAAGCTGCCTTTTACTCGTCATTGACCTGGTCGATATCCGCCAGACCTGTCTGATCCGGGCCAACGGAATTTACCGAGAGCAATGGCATTCCCAAATCTCGAACTTTCTTCAGGATACCATGCAGCGCGGCCTGATCGATCACCCGACCGGTCAAGAGCGTATCGCCATTTTCTTTCAGCGTGATGGACAGGCCATCAAACCAGTCCATCCACTGAGTACCCAGATGTCCTCTGATCCTGATTTGATAGATCCCTGGCTGAGCGGAATCATGTTGCGGGGTGTGTTGGTTCGACATTCATTTAATCCACGGTGATGACGACGTTGCCACGTTTGTGACCAGCATCGACATAGCGGTGTGCTTCGACCATCAGTTCCAATGGATAGCATCGGTCGATAACCGCTTTGATCTCCCCTGCCTCGATCAGCTCTTTGATAAAAAGTAATTTGTCCATGCTTTCTTTCGTGCTTAGCTTGGCCATTGTTACATAGGTTCCATTCGGTTTGAGCACCTTCGAGTATTCTGATTTCGGGAATTTTGCAACTGTATCGAAGATGACGTCATATTGCTCTCCTGCGGATGAAAAGTCCTCTTTTGTATAATCAAGGACTCGATCGGCCCCGAGAAATTTCACCATGTCCAGATTTGCCGTTCTGCAAACGCCGGTCACCTCTGCCCCGAAGTACTGGGCAAGCTGTATCGCATACGTACCGACACTCCCGGAAGCACCGTAGATCAAGATTTTTTGTCCGCGCTGGATATTTCCCTTGCGAAGCAGGCGCAGCGCTGTGGTCGCACCGATCGGAAGGGCGGCAGCTTCCTCATACGTTATGTTTGCCGGTTTGATCGCCACCATCGCCTGTTCAGGCAGGCATTTATAATCGGCGTAGGCGCCAAAATTCTCACTGAGGGTCGAGGCAAATACCTGGTCGCCCACCTTGAAGCGGGTCACATCTTTGCCGATGGCTTCCACTTCACCGGCCAGCTCCATGCCGTAGATAGGATGTTTTGGTTTTGTGAAACCCAACGTGATCCGGGCGGGAAGCCAGAACAGGGGAGGGACAGTAAAGCTTCGCATTCGAAAGTCTCCGGCAGTGACGGTGGTCGCGTGCACTTTGATCAATAGTTCATTGTCTTTGGGCGCCGGTTTTTGGACTTCTTTGAGTCGGAGCACTTCCGGTCCACTGTATCCAGTTGCGACAATTGCTTTCATTTTTGAATCCTTTCTTTTGAAAAATCAGCGGATGGTATGGCAGAGAGGTGGTCATATCCTTTCTGCCATACCATCCATCTTCAGGCCACGCTCACGAGCTCACTCGTCGCTGGTTTTGCAGATAGAGACGTGATTGCAGAGGGGTTGAAGCCCTTGACAGTGAGCCAGACGCCCAGCGAAAACTCAAATAGCGCGATCGGGAGAACACCGATCCCCGTCAGTACAAAGATCGGCCCGCTGGTGATGCCGAACATAAACACGATGGTGTTCGCGATGAGCAGGGGCGCTCCGATGATTCCGAGTACGGGAAGAACCCGCGGCACCAGGCGTGACTGATAGAGCAGGGAGCCCAGTAACAGGTCATTCACGGCCGGCATGAGGTTTTGTCCGAGGCGGAACAAGCCATTCAGAGCGACCAGTGTTTTGCCGGTGACCAACGCATCTGTTCCGACTCCGGACCGTCGCAACGTCACGATTGCCAGCAGGCAGACAACATCAGCGAAGATCGTGCTGGCTTCCAGAACCCGAGTCCCGATGAAGCCCAGCGCCACCCCTTCGTTCTGCCTCTTGAGCACCGGGAATAGCGCGATGGCGGTGCCGATGCCGGCAAGCGCCACGATGATCTCCAAGATACCGCCGATGATGACGGGAGTGTCCGATCCAGAGCCGACGATGTAGTTGGGGTCGTTTAGCACAGCACTGTAGAGAAAGCCGATCGGCATCGAGACAAAGGTGAGCAGGTAGAGTATGCCCGCCGCAAGCGCAGTTTTTCTTGATGATGTCTTGTTGATCTGAGGCATATCTCGACCGTTATTGTAGACATTTGCTTCCATTTGTAGCTCCTTGGTTATCTGGGGACACCGTCCCGGAGGTTGGCGTTCCAGAACAAACCTCCGGGACGGTGTCGTACAATTTCAAGCGACCTGAGTCGGTTGGGCCGAGCGTGCAGGCACCAGCTCTGAAGCTTTCTCTCGGCGCTCAGAAAAGAGGGCGTATCCCATCCATGCCATCGCCAATCCCACCGGTATCATGATCTTGGGCTGATATTCAGGCGGAACCACTGCACCGACGGGGATCAATAAGGCGCCAAGAACCAGCAGAGCGCCCGCCCAGCGAGGCAGAACTCCGGCACGGAACGTAGCGATGCCAAACAGCAGGGGTCCGAAGATATACATGGGTCCTGAAATATTCCACAGCGTTGGGAGGATTCCGAGGTCGATCTGGCTGGGGATACTGCTAAACATCCCAAGGATGCCTTCCACAAACGCCGGCGACACCGTCGCCAGACGCGGCAGGATAAATGCCTCCACGAAGGAAAAGCCGGTCACGAGCGTCATCCAGACGGTAAACAGGAGGAAGCCAATCAGCCCCAGCCAGCCGGACTGTTCCACTTGCCGGGCGTAGAGTCCCGCCATGCCAAACAGCCCGAAGAAGCCCAGGGCAGTCGCAAAAATGTGGACGTTCACCCAGGTGGCCGTGGTGACGGATGCAGGAACGTTCACGGGATGGAACATTCCAATGACGATGAAGCATAGCCCTGCCATTATGGCAGATAAACCTGCCAAACGCATCAGAGTAGATGCAGTTATCTTTGTTTTGTTCTCTTTGATCGAGATCTTTCCTTTGGCGTTCATTTGTTTGTCTCCTTTTGAACCGGTAAGATAGGTGTCTGAGATTGACACCCGGCATCGCTGCCTGTTTGGGTTCGATTGAATACAATATACAAATGAATGTGGGGAGATGTCTTCCCCAGGTGTGGGGATTTAGGTGGGGAGATGTTCAACAAGGCTCGCAGTGCCGAGGATGGCGCTGGTTTCCGTAGATGGTCGCCGCCGGGGACGGAGGCGTGAGCAGCTGTTGCGTTTACGCAGCTAGATCAAACCCAATTCTTCAGCCCGTTTCACCGCCGCCCTTCGACTGTTGACATTGAGTTTGCTATATATGCTCTTGGTATGTGTGCGGACCGTGCTCAAGCCGATCACGAGTTCGCGGGCGATCTCTGGCCCTGAAAGCTCGGTCGTGAACAACCGGAGAAGTTCAAGCTCACGCTCGGTCAGCGGCTCGATCAGGGGCTGCGAAGCGTGGGTCTTGAGGAGTGGCGATTCATCCTCTCTTGTCTGCCCCTCCGCGTCAAATGCGGACAGCAGCCTGGCTGAATAACCGGGCAGGATCCCGAGCTCGGCGGCTTCGCGAAGTAGTTGCTCCATACTCGCGCCTTCGTCCACGAACATGCGTACGTAGCCCTCTGGCTCCCCCAGAGTTAGGGCACGTTCCAAGCTTGTCAGCGCCACCGGAATGTCTCCCTGCAGTTGATAGGCAAGTGCCTGCAAGGCCAGGATTTCGATCGCACTTCCCTTTCTCTCACCTTCTTCCGAGGCTTTCAGAAGGCGCTCCAGTAACCCGATTGCATCACGAAGAGGGCTCTCTGAATGGTCACTCTTGTATTGTGCCAAAAGGATCCTTGCCAGTGTGATGTGCTCGAACTCGCGCAGGTAGCTGAGGTTATCCTCAGCAGACAGACTATGTTCACGCGCCCAGTTGAGTGCCTTATCTAACTTTCCTTGGGCAATCCATACGCGTGCTCTCAATGCCGCGACCGGACGCACATTGGGGAAGAAGTCACTCACATACAAGGGCTCTGCCTCGTTCAGCAGATCGAGTGCGCCGTCCAGATCTCCCTGCACCTCAAGGAGTCGAGCCATGGCGACGCGCCAGCGGTACGGGTACTGCGGGAAGCCGGTGTGCTCACCCTGTTCCTGGCTTTGTAGCAAGAGCTGCGCGGCGGCCCGCAGATCATTATGCTCACGCTCGAGTTCGCTCATTCCCACATACATATCAGCCGTTCCGCGCAGCGTTGGGGTGCCACTCTCCCTCGCCAGCTGTAATGCCCTCTCGTAGGTACGCATGGCAGCGCCGAGACGTCCCTGCGCGATCCGTATGTCTGCCAAGGCGAGTACGCCCCCAACGGCGTCGGAGATGTTCCCCGCCATTTGCAGTTGAGCCATGCCCTCGGCAAACGTCTGGTAGGCGGCCTCGAGGTCCCCTTTGGTCCAGAGGGCCAGTCCCATAAGTCCGAAAGCCCCTCCGCGACCGAGATGGTCTTCCTCTGGGACAAGGTCGAGCACACGACGGGCGTATTTCGCAGTCTCGGGCACATCGCCGCGTGCCAGTGCCAGGCCGGCATGATACAAGGCGACTGCCCCCGGCAGGCGTCGAAATTCCTCTTCGTTCACGACGATCATTTCATCCGGTCGTTCATGCCTGTCCTCTATCATATCCAGCCACTGTTCGGCATCCCGCAACCGGGGTTCCACGCCCTCGATCTCGCCGTTACTCATGATCGCCCCCACATCCAAAATGCTGAGCACCGGCCTGGCTTCGAATAGCTCATCCGGCAGCGCCCTCAGCCAGGCGAGCACCGTGGCTTCCTGTCTATTCCTGTGCATGGCCGGCGCTGCCAGTTCGATCAGACCTGCCGCTCGCTCGAAATCTCTGCCAGCCAATGCGTGACGGATCGCATCAACTGCGGAACCGTTCTGCTCGAACCACTGGCTCGCTCGACGGTGCAGGATCGGTACCTGTTCAGGCTGCTCGGCAATCAAATGCATGCGAAGCACATCGGCAAAAAGATGGTGATAGCGATACCAGTGACGCGTATCATCTAGCGGAATGAGAAAGAAGTTGCCCCGCTGCAGCGTTTCCAAACGGACCTTACCTCCCGATTGGTCGGTTACGGCATCGCAGAGAGAACCACTCAATCGTTCCAGGATCGCAGTTTGGAGTAAAAAGCTGCGGACGGATTCAGGCTGGCGCTGGAGTACCTCTTCGATCAAGTAGTCCACGACATACCGATGATCTCCGGCGAATGCCTGGATGAATTCATGGACATCCTGGTGATCCTGCATGGACAAAGCAGCTAATTGCAGTCCGGCGATCCAGCCCTCGGTACGGTCTTCCAGGGCAGCGAGGTCTTCCGCTGAGAGGTAAAGACCCATCACCCGGTCCAGAAATTCCGCGGCTTCAGAGGGAGTAAAGCGCAAGCCCGCGGCGCGCAGCTCGGTCAATTGTCGTCGGGCGCGCAGGCGGGGGATGGGTAAGGCTGGATCTTCACGAGTGGTGATGACCAGGTGCAACTGTGGAGGCAAATGTTCAAGCAAAAAGGTGAGAGCATCGTCAACTGATTTGGCATCGACAAGGTGATAATCGTCGAGAACGAGGATACAACTCTGTCCTAAGCTTGTCGAAGGGTCGCTTGCGATGGCAGCGATCTCGTTTAACAAAGCTGTCAGAATTGATTCGATTGGCGGTGCCTGAGGAGATTGGAGTGCTTCCAATATTCCCGCGCCGAGATTCGGCGAAATTGTCTGTAATGCACTGATGAGGTAGATCAAGAAGCGAGCAGGATCATTATCGCTTTCATCCAGTGATAGCCAGGCAACCTGCCGCCCGCAATTCGCAATCCATTCGCTGACCAATGTGCTTTTACCAAACCCCGCAGGAGCAGAGATCAGGGTCAACTTATGACCCAGAGATAGACCATCGGTAAGTTGTTTGATTAGTCGAGGACGAGCTACTACTCTGGGTGGAAGTGGTGGAATGTAGAGTTTTGTAGCCAGAAGTGGGACATCCATAGGTGGATTATATAACATCTAGACTGATGTCTATTACCTGTTCACGCCGTCATCAACTTCGGTCTATAGTCCAAATTCTCTGCCAAGTGCACGGACTGCATTTTCTCAGATCTTAACGAGTCCGCGACGATTGTGCTAATTTAAGGATACGATGAATAGAATATCGCGAGTAGCCTGCCTGCATCCGCATGCAAACCAATCAGTCGTTTCCCATCTGATAGCCGTCCGCCTTTTCTTAATTCGCGATGCGTGCATCAATTGTTCATAACAATGCGTTTATGCAGAGAGGCTAGAGACAAGATTAATTAATCGTTTGTCAAATATTCGGGAAAGCAAGCACGATAGTAAACTCGGGCCGAGTTACCGCCCAATTTTAGGGTCGAAAGACTCTACTTTGATGCAAGTAGAGTCTCTTAGGTGTTGCAAAAGTGTTGCAATCAGAAAAAAACGCAATGAAAATATTGGACGCAATGGACATTTAGACCCCTGAAAAATGCAAAATCCAAACAAAAACGCACGAAATGGACGTATTGGAGGCAGTGGAAAATGAGACATTAGAATCATATAGTAGAGATTAGATCTCCCGTCAAACACTCCCTCATCCTTATACCCCCTGGGATCACATTTTTGGCATCATGATTTTCTGTGTAAGGTTAAATCCAAATACTCAGTTTTGTGATCTTTAATCCAAAGAGTAAGAAAACCATGAGGACTACAACGTGGCATCCACTGCCTTTTCGGGCTCACGGGGGACCTCACGGATAAGAGCCATGTGGACCGAAGTTTCAAGCCCCCTGAATCGCAGCCTATTTAAGTCCACATGGTTAGCCTAAAAGGCTAACCATGTGGACTCCAGTCGGGGTGGAGAGATTTGAACTCTCGACCTCACGGACCCGAACCGTGCGCTCTACCGGTCTGAGCCACACCCCGAAATATCCCCATTAGGGGAAGCGTGCGAATTATACCATTCCACGC